>Ga0209602_1000030_pt1 | contig 108249 bp, 91 predicted proteins | sample COGITO_mtgs_1205_3_FD_184810 | JGI IMG/M metagenome (GOLD analysis project Ga0209602, IMG submission 184810) | Pelagic marine microbial communities from North Sea - COGITO_mtgs_120524 (SPAdes) (version 2) | ecosystem: Environmental > Aquatic > Marine > Epipelagic ...
AGCAAGTAACCTGCTATTGGGGCATGTCTGAAGAAATTCTATCCCTCCCTAAGGCAATTGATGCCTTGAACGTCGATGTATCCGTATCTTGGGCCCAAACGGGCGTTTGGATTGGCATTGCTGAGGCATCCGAGGCCGAAAAGTGTACACTGAAAGAAAGTTATTACGAATGCGATAAAGAAAGTATTACCCTTATCGCTGGCAACCAGGCTTCAGGGAACAGCGTTGAATGGCAAGCAACAAGTGGAGAGTACCGTTTTGTTGCAGGTGGAGACGATACGCAAACGTTGCAGCAGTTTGACGTCGAATGGAAATACGAGGCGACACTGGCTGTTTCTGCAACAGCCTACATTGTATTGGCTGTACTGTTTGGAGCGTATGCTGCCATCGGCATAAACGGGATAAAGAATCTCTCGAAAAAAATACTCCCAAAGGCATAGAGAATACGAACAATGCCTTACGTTGACGCATTCCAAACCCCAGTTCTGTGACTCGCATGAGGCGACGGCTTCAAAGAGTGGTAGCGTCTAGGTAACTTTGAGTTGAGCAGTTTGGAGGATATCGATACAGCCCTTACCTTACTTCAAAACAAACTGCGAAGACAGATTCTCGAACGGTTGGTTCGTGAGCCCCACTACCCAATGCAATTGGCAGAATTACTCGGTGTAAGCCAGCAAGCTATTGGCAAACATTTGCGTGAATTAGAGCGTGGAAACTTTGTCACAAAAATGACCGTGGCAAGTGAAAAGGGCGGTCCGCCTCGAACCATTTACAGCGTTCAACAATCGATATCTCTCCGTATTGACCTTGGCCCAGACCTGTTTCAGTGCGAACAGCGGCGCTTACCTGCCGGCGGACCAATGCGCCTTTCAAACAGGCTACCCAATTCGACAGAACAGGTTGTGCAATCGGTAAGTGGGCGTAAGAAAATTTCTGTCGGAGAAGGGATGGCACACATCCAACACCTCAACGGCATCCTCGAGGGGATCGACGCGCAACGAGACGCCGTTATTGCATTGCACCAACACATTCGCAACCGGATTTCTGCAGGGGTTGATTCTGATTTCGAACACTATGAGCAACGAACAATGGTGCACAGCCTTATTGAGACGCCTGAGCGAAAGTTGGATCTTGCAGACCTGCGCCGTGAACTGCAACTTGGGCAGGCAGAAATGGCCACCTTACTGGATGAAGTCCGCAACAGGCTTGAGCGGCAACTCGCCGATAGAGCCGGTCAAATTGTGGCAGTGCCAAACAATTCGAACCTGCGGTTCTGGCTTGGTTCACTCCCTCGTAAGAAGGAATGATTCATCCTTTCAGCCATTTCTGCTTTCAGTCTTCTGCGCCGGCCAAAACCGACACGAGGGATGATTGCTCAGCCTTTCGGTCCAAAACGTCCTGTCGGCGTCCTCGTCCAACAAGGAACACGACACCGAACAAAGCAATGGTCAGTAGAATAACTGCGAACGGTAGAGCAGTCTTTCCAACCACTTCACCAGCGACGTCAAGAATGCCTCCAGACGACTTGAGTTCTTGTTCGACTGACTTGACGTTGTCGTTCTCGGATGATTCAACAATCTCATTTGATGGGTCCACAACGACGTAAACACCGTGGCTACCAGCTGAAACAGGGTAGAGCAGAACAAGTTCGATTTCCTTGTAATCTTCCGTGTCATCTGGAGCAAGGAGTGCACCAATGACTTGCCTCATAACGATGTTTTCATCGTCACAGCCGTTCTTTCGAATGTCCTTGATAATGTCCGCATCAGCAGCATCTTTGTATTCACACAATACGATTTCAATATCTGTTGCATGCGTGTTTCCATCGTTTTGCAACACGACACGGATAGGAATCGTAGTGTCTACATCTCCAGTATCGTCCGAGACGGAAACTTCTGAGATGATCAAGTTCGGAGCTCGCAATCGTAGCGTAACGACGAATTCGTTTGTATCGAGGTTTTCTGCTGCCCAAGACGGAGAATCGTCATGGTCGCCACCGTCCAACATGTTGCCCATCTTCGAGACGACCTTCAAGCCGACCGGGCGCGTGCTGAGAACAGCAGACGGGTCAATCTTGACAATAGCAACGACTGGAATTGTCGTGTAAGCATCCATCATTGGCATGAAATAGCGGTCTTCAGATTCAAGGTAAATACAACGGTCAGCCAAGTCAGCAAATGCCACTTCTGGATTCATTGCTGCATCTTCGTCTCCAGTTGTGCTTTCGAGCGAAGCAACTGTTTCACAGGGTTCCTCTGTGGTGAGGTCGGTTCCGATTTGCTTGATAAGTTGCCATTCGACAGACCATTCGGACAATGTACCCATTCCAGGCAACTCACTCATGATTTGAGTGTCACCATCAATCTTAGCCGTGTGGTTGTTGAGCGTTGGCCAATCAGGAACGTTACCATTGTTTGTGATGTTCAATTCAAACCGCACAATTCGCCCAGGTGCGGATGTCTTCACTGCATTGTCCACTGTTGAGTCCATGCTGATTTGCATGTCATAGAACTCTTGAACATAGACAGGAATGGTCTGAGTGAATCGCAGTCGTGTCAAACGACCGCTTGCATCTGGATAGGATTCTTCCGAGAAGGTCTGGAATACAACGGTGTAAACACCAGCTTCAACTTGGTCTGGAACATTCATTGTGATGTCAAAGATTTGGTTGGTGTCACGGGAAAGTTCGTCGAGACTGTCACGAGGGATTTCAATGTCCCAGATGACGTCAACGCCAGCAGGGTCAGTAACACGAGCAAGTCGGTAGTCGAATCGATCTGGGCCGTTTCCAAGATTCGTAACGGTAGTTGGCATAACCACCTGCTGTCCAGGGTTCACCGGGAGAACTTCTTGGCCGTCCAAAGTGATCTTATCTTCATCAGCAATGTCTGCACTTGCGCTTAATTGATACACGTGGTTGACATTGGTTGAGAGAATCTTTGACGATGAAATTCTTGGATAGCCGTCAAGATAGGCTTTGACGATAACCGCAGGACCAAGACCGGCAGAAGCTTTGGTCGGAGCGCACACTTCGACGCTGACTTCGTAGGTAACAAATTCTGCACCTGGAGGTATGTTCCAATCTCGTGGCTCGCTGAGGTCAACAGAGTTGCCTCCCGGAGCATTGGAGAAATCGAGGTTTAATACCCAGTTATCTTCTCTCCAAGCATCCATCGAGATGGTGTCGGGCTTTTGTTCAGGTGCACCGGGGGTCACGAAGACAAGTTTACCAGAATCGAAATTCTTGGTGACATCAATAGGATAGGTTGCACATTCTCCGGGGTCAACATATTCACTGGTATCGAACAATTCCATGACGATGTTTCCAGTTGAACGAATCGAAACGAAAACACCGAGTTCAAGGACGTCGTATGTTCCTTTTTCAATCGACTTAATCGGTTCGCCAGCAGACCATCCCTTGAGATAAATAACGAAAGAACCGGGGTCTTCGGATGTTGGGACGAAGACTTCGAGGTTCTTGGTAACGGATTGTCCAGGGTCTAATTCTACACTGGTTGGGAAGTTTACAGTCCAACCGAATTGAAGCAGCCACTCTTGGCGGCCTTCAAGTGTATACGGGTCCCAGAATACGAATTGGTCGTTGACGTTGCCTGTGTTGGTAATCGTAATCGAGAAAATCGCAGTTTGGCCTTGTTCGACGTCTGCCATGCTGTGGGAGGTGTCCAGGTTTATGCCGTGAACAACGTCCATCAGCGTACGAGTGACGAGGTCGGACTGAATAGCAGGGTCCTTGTACGATTTAGCAATCACCGATATATCGGCAATCTGGTCCGCTTCAGCTTGGTACACCGACGGAGCACGAATTCGCATGTAGAAGCGAATGTCTTCTCCACCTTCGAGGAAGATAGGCGTGTCTGGCATTATTGTCGTATGGTTATCAGCAAAGAACAGTGTAGCAGTCCAGTTTTGGGGAACACCAGAGATGTTGAGTCCGAACGTATCAGCGACAAGGTCTTTTGGACCTGGGGTCGAGTTGTTCATTGACATGTTGTAGATGGTTTGCTGACCAGGTTCGATAACGTGGTAGTACGTTTCTCCATCTTGGAATTCAACGTCAACCTGACCGGTGAGAACGTGGGAATAACAGATCGTGAAGCGGTTATTGTTGGCGTCTTCACCGCATTTATTCGTGTCCGACCAAGCGATATGCGCGCCACTTCCCAAATCGTTCGAAAACGCTGGAGGCATGCCTATGCTCGGCTGACTGCCAGAGTTTGGCCCAAGTTTGTTGCTTGCCCATGAGGTGACGGGCACGTTTTCCCAAGGGTCAAGAGCAGTAAGGCCCGGCCCAGTCAAGTCAGTAGAGTTCAGGCGAGTGTAAATGATTTCTTCATCAGCAGTTGCGTTTCCTGAATCGACCCACGCAATGTGAACGTTGTTTTGGTCATCAGTAAGCAGAGCAGGGAATACGGAGTTTCCACCAAACGGCCGGTTACCAGGGAGTCCACCGTTTCCTTCAACATTCGAGATTGGAGTATCCTGAATCTTCTTGATAGCGTAGGTGGAAAGTCCTTGGTCAGCACCGTCCCACGCACCTGCACCTTGAAGTCGGAGTTTGGTGTAGAACACTTCGTAGTTCACAGCCTTCTCAAATCCATAGTTTCGGCCGTCCATCCATGCAATGTGGGTGTTGCCTTGCATGTCAACACCAATCGATGGGTGGAACGAGTAAGCATCGTCAATGGTGACACGGGTGTCGTTGACAACCACGAGGTGGCCGTCTGCACCAGCACCGGTATCTTCGACGTATTCGCCGTTGACAACTGAGTGTCCTGTTGCGCCTGGAGTCCAAGACGGGTCGTTGTTCATCTTACCGTATGGGTCCAGAACAGTCATGTAGATTTCACGAGAGTTGTTTGTAGAGATGTAAACCATTGCTTCAACAAGCAAAGCCATTGCGTTGTTTCCACCGGTTCCGGATGGGAACTCATAGGCTTGTCCACCAGCGTCTGAACTTCGTAGCGTGTTACCTGGGCAGTTTCGAGTTTGGGTCGAAACGACGTTGTTTGGACATTGGACTAAATCCATGAAGTGGGATTGGATGTTACCGGCTCCACCGTATCCTTGTCCGTAAAGACCGACTGGAATGACTCCTGCGTTGATACAGTTGTCGTGCGCCTCTTCAATAGAGGTCAGGTCATCTGCTTGTTGAGATGGGTCACCGTCTTTCGGACCTTCGTCTGAAACTGGAATGATGATCTTTGTTGCGTTTGGATTCCATCGGTGGTCGTCTTGAGTTGGCGGGTTTCCTGGGACGTTTCCTTGAGCGTCTTTCCATGAAAGGCAACCCCAGTTGGTTCCTGGGCCCCAATCTTCACCGGAATATCCGGAGTAAGTGTTGCCGTTGTAGACGGTCCCCGGTAGCTTTCGAATACCGCCAGAGTCGTCACCTGGTGTTTGACCCAAAGGCGTTGTGCGAGGGCCAGAATTTTGGTTCTTACCAGCGCAGTTACCTGAACTTGCAGCACCAGGGAGTGTATTTCCAAGACCGTAGATGGTTTCGTAAACAGTCATGTTTGCGGTTTCAAGCATTGGCTTGATACCTTGGAAGTAACCGCCGGAAGCAAAGTTCCCACCGTAAACAACGGTACAGATGTCCGCCCATTCCGAGTACATGGAACCGGAGGTGTCAACGATGAAACTGAGCTCGACCTTTCCACCTCGGGTGTCGTCCCAAGCGATTTGGACGTAATCGTTTGCGTCAACGACGACGTCAGGGTGGCCTTTGTGACCAATGATTGGAGTCAGAAGGGTATCGTCAAAATTGACAATGACTGCGCCACTGCTGATATCTGGTGACAACATGGTGTAGTAGATCTGTGGTTGGCTGAAGAACTTGCCTTCTGAGTCGTAGGAATCTTCCCAGACAATATGAACGCCGCCTTGGCTGTCAATGTCGATTGCTGGCCAGTCGCGGTTTTGCGCACGGCTTGAGACAACGTAGTCGTCAATTGCAGAAAGTGTTCCATCGTCTGAGGCCATGCCGTCCATGGATGATGCCCAAGGGTTGAGGACGGTGTACATGATTTTGTGTTGGCCTGACTTATCAGCCCAAACAACGTGAATCTTGTCGTTTTCGTCAACAACCATGTCTGGGTGCCAGATTTTGTGAAGACCTGGGTTTGAAATCTGCGTGGTGTCAATCAAGGTGTCACCACGAGGAGAAATCATCGAGTAGTAGAGGTGAAGGTTGTTCCGAGTCCAAACGACGTGAACGTTTCCTTCACTGTCAGAGCCGACTGAAGTTTGAGTATCGGATGAAGTTCCTCCGTCAACGATTTGAATTGCTTCGGTGATGACGACGGTGTTCGCTGTTGCGGTAAGAGACGCCAAGAAGAGCGTCGACATGACGGAAAGCAACATGATTGATACAAGACTGACTGACTTTATTTTTTGACCCATAAATACACATCCTTAGGTTAGACTAAGAAAAAGCACAATCTTATGGTACTTAACCGCGACTGTTACATGTCATATTTTACCGTCGCAGGACGAAGACAAATTATGCTCGCTTAAGCCCATTCAGAGGGGTCGAAACCGGAGCCAAAGGACATCTTTTCATCGAACTCAATTTCATGGTGTGAAGACTGCTCAGAAACTTCGTCTGAAGTTACAGGTGATGCCTTGCCTTCTTGCTTTGCTTTCACCCAATCATCAACAGGGCCAGGTTTTCCTACGCCTGGTCCGTGTGTGAACTTAATTTCGTGGATAACGCCAAGTTTGGCAAGCCAAAGGCGACGGAGTGTGTGCATAAATTCATTTTTGGTTAGACCATCAAACCAGACGGGTAGGCTGACATTAAACGCTTGGAGTGGTCCTGTTTTCTGATCACCTTCATGGCCCATGTGGATCCCCCAATCAACACTGGTTCGAATCAATTGAAGACGGACATCATGAATCCATTCAAGCCACGTTTCTTTGTCTTCTTTCATGTGAGATGCCATCTCTTTTTGCTGGCCTTCATCCACACGAGTCATGCTTGAAACCGCGACCAAGTCTCGGCCCTTCGGAATGACGACTGCGAACATGTGTCCTTGTGGGCCTTGTGGATACCGAATCAACAAATGCATCTCTGCTCTCGGGTCTTTTTGTTCTTTGGCAACAAGACGTTCTTGCTTGAGCCATTGGCGTATATTGAGTTGCGCATCCCCACTCCCCATGCTCAATCCGAGACACTCCTCTCGTTTGAACCGAACCCTTGCAAAGAATCACAGTTTATCCATCTCAGAATGGAGGATTTTGAGTGCCCCACGAAGATTTTGTCGTTTCGTACTGTTGAAGCGGAAGCGGCGCAAAGCCCGCTTCAAATCGCACCAATCATCCCACAACAGAGTCGATGTTCGGCCGCAAAGCCAGAAAAGGGGAAAGAGGGTCAATGTAAACGCTGCTCGAGCTAAGTTCTGATGAAGCGTGGTCGTGCCAATGAATGTTAACCAGTCAAATCCAAGCAGCGACACAATTGCTTCATGATTCAAATGTTCAAGGCCCAACAGACCCAAAGCCATGAACGGCCAGAACATCAACGAACCAAACATGGCCGCCAAGAAATGGTACGAAGTTCGAGCATCAAGCCCCTCATCGGTTGAATCACCAAGTATTCTGCCCATTGCTATTTGTGGTGTAAAGGAATAGATGAAAAGAGGTAAGAGCGTAAGCAATAAGGGGAGTCGAACGAATTTTTTCACCAGTGAAAACAGCTCCACTCGGCGCAAGTCTGTCCCCGTGGAGTTGATGTCACGCCCATCCAATTGGCTTTCTTTGAGAATACTTGCCACCGCTTTGGCAGGGCCGAGCGCAGGGTGAACAATCTCCGGCACCGGTGTATTATCGATGACTTCTTGTTCGGTGAGTTGATGCTGCAAAAGAGTGCGTAAGGCGCGTGCTGATTGTACTTCTTCTCGCCATGAAATAAGCGGTTGGTTGGTGCGCCGAGATTCGACATGGCCCATCAAATGGAGAGCGTCGTATTCTTCCCAAGAAGCGGTATTCGGAGTAAGCGGAACCAAACGCGTACGGAGTTTATCGCGCAACGCAAAGACATTTTCTGCTGGAGGTTCGACCCACTTCCCTTGCGATACTGCCTGAACTAAATCGAGTGGTATTTCCCCTTCAGACAGGTTGTGTGGCAAACCGTATTCAACCCAGACATCCGTGCGGAACTTTTCCCGCTCTCTAAAATGCAAACCGATGGGGATGACGGCAGGAAGGGTTTTATTGCTTGCTTTTGCCAGTGCAGCGGCTGCAAAAACGGTACGGAAAGGACCTGTTCGGAATCGCAACATAGAAGACTCGTCATGGCTGGTTCCTTCTGGAAATAAAACGCAACCAAAGCCTGAGGAAATTCCTTTGGAAAGCATCATCAAAGAACGCCCATTTATCTGAGTCGCCTCTTCTTCACTGCATCCACCTCGCAGTAATTCGGCCTTTCTTACGACCGGTTGCACCGCCAATTTACGAGTCCACCAACTCAACAAAGGACGCGTAACCAGGTCATGCCGCCCACCCATGACGAAATTCTTGGGGTGCTTGAGTACGATTTGCAACGGATCCATGAGTCCATTTGTGTGCCAAGCACAGCAGAGATTCCCTCGGTCCAAAGGAAGTGTCTCTTTTCCTGAAACCTCACTTGTCCTAAATTGGGCGGCTAATATACGGCGAGCAATCCAATACGCAACGCCAGACCAGAAGGGTGAACCGGGGGTATTTCCGTCGAACTTTGGCATTGGAGCAGACAGTAACTTATCCATCCGCATATTTTTCGCCGATTTGGACAATTCGGGCAATTTATCGCCTCGGTGGTCGGTCGCTCCATCATTGATTGGTTGACTCATTGGTCCACCTCGCGCAGTTGCTCCGAGAGAAGGGCAAGTGAACTGTGGTCGATTTCGCCACCGATTGGAGGCGAATGTGGCCACATTGAATGGAGGGTTAAGCCGCCATCACCCGGTTGCCGTGGTAAAACATGGACGTGGACATGAGGCACCTCTTGACCTGCGAGAGGTCCATCGTGAACGCAGACGGTGAAATCGGAGGTTGAAAAATAGAGGCTTAGGCGACGCTGTACCTCGACGACCCCTTCAAACATAGCGCTTCTTGATGCCTGTGAAAGCGATGAGATATGTTGGACGCTCTGCTTTGGAACCACAAGCGTGTGGCCTTGGCATCGAGGGAAAATATCGAGGAACGCATACCAATGCTCACCTTCAGCAACTCGATGTGAAGGCACCTCGCCGCTGATGATTCGGTCGAACAAAGTCGGCACGCCCATGACCTTGCCGCGAGGTTTTACCTTTTCAGTGATTCACCGGTCGAGCCGAGATTATGGCTCATTGCGGAGGAAGAATCCAGTTACCGGATTTACTCTTACGGAGAGCGAGTGTGTTCACTTCTCCCTTTTGGTTCACAGTATAGTGGTGAAGATGGTCTTCGCTGGATTCGGAGAAATCAGAACGGTGGTGGCTGCCACGAGATTCTTTTCGAGCAAGTGCAGATTGAGCAGCAGCAAGTGAAAGTCGAGCAGAAGCCTGAACCCGAGCAATCTCGACGAGATTCATGTTCGCAATCAACGAAGACTGGTCGACGTGGATTGATTCTGCGAGGAGCGAGGCCGCTTCCAATGTTTCAATGAGAGAGGTGAGGCCGTCAGCATCTCGATTCATGCCCAGTGAGGACTGCACAGCATCTCGAACTTTTGTCACCGCATGTCCAACACGCACAACGCCTTCGTCGGAAGGTTCTGAAATCGCCGAATAATCTGCTTGAGCGGCTTGTTCTGCATCGTGTGCAGCCTGAGCATTCGCAAATTGTCGGTTCTTGACCCACTGTCCTGCGTGGGCGCCGGCAGCAGCTCCACCAATGACCGCATCCAGCATACGATTTCCTGGCAAAATGTCTGCTCCATGGAATCCAGAGCAAGATGCGTCACCTGCTGCGTATAACCCAGTGAACCACCGTGACCAAGTCGAAAGAATGGCTCGGCCGTGGTCGTCGACGGTTATGCCGCCAATGGTAGCATATGGACGGGATTCAATAGCGACCGTTTGACGGGACATGTCGACTCCTGTTCGTTGCTTAACGCTACGGAAAACGGCATTCCACCATCCCGATGAGTCTCCTAGGTTTCGAGCGTCAAGAACCGGTTGTTTTGCATTTGAAATCATTTGGCACACTTCATCAAGCGATGAGTCTCCAAACTCGATGTCCGCGCCACTGGCTTCATGGAGCGTTGCGCCGTCATGCAAGAGACCGAGCGGCAGCATGAGGTTGGTATCTTTGATTCCAAGCGGTGAATGAGCAATGAACTCCATATCCCGCAACGGTACACCGGCGCGCAGAGCAAGGTCCAACCCCAAACCGACTTGGCCGTGGGTGAACGCTCCTTCGAATCCTCCATCTGCAATGATGATTGCTTTGGCTTGCAATGCCGAAATGCGTCCATTCACCGTATCAAGTACGGTGAGGCCACTCACGGATTCATTGGTATGAATCAAGGAAAGAGGGAGGTGATCGCCGCGGCGAGTGACGCCGTGTCTCATGCATTGCTCTTCCAGAATTTGTTGGATTTCACGACCCGTAGCATCGCCTGCATCAGCATTGCGTGCCTTTCCGTGACCGAGCGCCTTTCGAGCCATTGGGAGGCCTTGAGCATCACGGCGGAAGGTGAGACCCCAGCGTTCGAGCAAATCCACTTGCCGTGTAGCAGCAGCGGTACGCAGGGAAACGATATCTTGGTCGTTGAGGAATGCCCCCGAGCGAATTGTGTCTTCACGATGGTCGCGATTATTCGATTCTAGAAGAGGCGCAGCAAGACCATCTTGAGCAAAATGTGAAGAACTGCCCAGAGCATTGTCACAGAGCAACAATGTTGAGGCTCCTGTCTTTGCCGATTCTGCTGCAGAACGGAGGGCTGCAGGCCCGTCGCCTAATACGATGACATCCCATGCTTCCAAGGTTCCACATCCGGTAAACAAACCCAAGTGCCCCCCATCCATAAGCACCGCGCTTCCCCGACCTGCAATCTCAATGCCAAGCTAAGGCAAGAACTGAACATGAAAGTGACGTTCATTGTTCAAAGTACAACCTTTGGGAGTGGAAGGTCGCCTTGTTTCCGAGCGTCTTCAAGTTTGTGCATTCTCTTGTTGATTTGGCGCCCAGCGGACCGGCGAACAATCGTTCGAATGACTTGCGATTCCAGAACAATCCCCTCGTCATCACGAAGAATGACCTGTACGTCTACCGGTCCTTGGAAACTTCGAGGCCAAGCAACACCAATCCACAGAACAACGCCTCGCTCCAAGTAGCGGGGTATCCAATCCAGAGCGTCGTCCTCAACCGGATGTGAGAGCAAAACTGAACTTTTTGGAGGCGGGCAGGCACTTAACTCGAATCTATGGTCTCTGGTTTCAGGCTCCCCGTTCGGAGTCAAAACCTCAACGCGAACCGCCCGGGATTCGAACGTTTGGTTGTTCAAAGCGATGAATAAATTTCCTGACCCTTCATAGCAATTGTCGTCCAAAGCCACATCCATACGCCATTCAGCACGAAGGAGTGGAGGCGCCCCTGAGAGCAAATCGTTTTGAAGACGATCGAGCAACAAGAAGGCTTCAGGCTGCCAACCCCTGGAATGGGCGATAAGCCGCTGGATTGTCCGCCAATTAAATCTGGCTGCTTCATCGAGTAAGAGCTTTTCAAATCGGTCTTCCGAAAGAAAAGACTTGAGTTCTTCATAAGCCACCTGAGTGGTTAATTCCTCTTCCATATGAAGGTGCAAAATGTAGAGCAATCGCTCCAAGGCTTGCTTTGTGATATGACCGGGAATCATTGCCTTGCGGAACATTTTCTGCCATTCCTCCCATTCCAAATACAGGTCTGGGTCTAAATGAGCCACCAATAAATCCCCCAACACACTGCCTAATTGGGTTGGATGGTGTGTAGGTGCGTGAAAAACAATGGATGGAAAAGGGTCTCCGAGTTGGCGGATGAAACCGTATGAAAAGAAACCGTGAAACGTTTGGGCGATGCCAAGCGTCATTGCTATGAGAAGAGCCAAGTTCCATGCCAGAGAATTCGAAGTCACAGCCGATGCAAGCATCAACAGGACGACGGTTAACGACGAAAGAAGGGCCAGTACCAAGTTATTTCGGCGTTGGTCGTTGAGACTTTCCAGAATACGGTCCATACCAGGTTGAGCCCGTAAAGCGTGCTTTTTGCCCTTACGAACGCCACCTTGTTCACGCAGGGAAATTCTTGCTTGCATTGCTTGCCACGCCGATTCACCGGCAACTACAGTCGGTGCTACAGCCATCAACATCAGCGGGATAAGAATGAAAATCAAACCGTTAAGGGACTCGATGACTGGAGCATAAAGTAGGCTGGCAAACGCAAAAACCGCCAAAGAAAAACCGCTCATGGTTCTCCAAAGCATCAAAATCGGATGACGTGCAACTCGGCCAGCTTTAAGCCGGCGGTTCTCCAGAACACTCCATTGATTACGAGTGTTTTCAATCGGGTCTTCAGAGTACTCAAAACCCTCACCGTAAGGGTCCGGGAGCGGAATAAAAGCATCCGATTCGGTTGACTTACTTCCCTTTGCAGCCATAGCGCTCATGCTGCGACGCGCGGCCGTCGAATATGTCTCTTGCCTTTGCCGCAACAAAATCACTGTGATTTTAACAAAACTTCCAGCTCCTGGAATGGCAAGGAAAGATAGATTTGGTTTCAAGCCCAAGTGATGTGGCTGTCAACGTACTTTGCTACCTGCTTGTAACCAGCGAACCAATAATACAGCGTTAGCGTTATGATACTCAGCACACAAACCTTCACCCATATTCCAAATAATCCCATTGGAGTACCGGTAAAGCGGATGCTTCGCCCATCAATTCGGACTTTTTTCGACCACTTGTTGATGACCATGCATTTTGCCCAAGGGAGGCCAAAGCCAAGGGTGATTCCTGTCAGAATGAAGCCGATGAGTTTCGTGAAAAACAGCCCGTATTCTGCAGTTTGTATTGCCCAGACTCCCCCGTTATGGGTTGAACTTTGGGCCATTGGAGTCGTTGCCTGTACGGGCTCTTGCGAGGCTATTGGAGCCGCCGCTACTGGAATATCCGCTACTGCAGATGATGGTGTTTCATCAGCACCTTCATTCGGCACCCATTCTGATCCGTCCCACTTCCACTTACCGTCTTCGCTTAGTTGCTGCATAAAGAGCAATCAAAACCTTGGATATATCAGTTTTTGGGGCTTTTACGCTCTTTTGCTCGAGCGAGAAGGTGGTGGTGTACAGTTGATAAACGAAGTAAATTCTACCGCATAGGGTTTTATTTTTAGAAGAGTATTAGTGTAGTAGTCCGTCCGAAGAATATGATTCGTCCCACCGCCCTACTTGTTTTCCTCATGCTTTCAGCATCTTTAGCAGGGTGTATTGAAGACCCAATCGTCGTTGAACCCGTTCCCGAAGAGGACCCGGCAATTGACGATACGGATGAAGTCATCAACGGCTCAAACGGCGGTTCAGGAACCGATACAGGAACGGGCAATGGAAATACGGATGATGGCAGCAACGGAGAGCCAGTGAACGGGACCGGCAACGGTAACGATAACACCGATGATGGCTCAGACACAGATGACGGCAACTCTGGAAACGGAGGAAATGTGACCGACCCTGAAGACAACGGCGGCACAGCCCCCGAAGACAACGGTGGTTCAGGCTCTGGAGACAACGGCGGCACAGAACCAGGTGACAACGGCGACACAGACCCAGGAGACGGGAGTGGAACTGGAACCACAGAATGCGGAACGGGTGATGGAACGTACAGTTCAACAATGATTGCTTTTGACATCAGTGCAAACCCAGATTTCACAAACATCGGGGGTATTGAAATCGATTGTTCGACAAATCTTCTCTACGGCTATGCGTGGGACAGCGTTACAAATGTGGAACACTTCATCTCCATTGACCCTTCCAATGGCTTAGTGACCTCAATAATTGAATTAGCAGGGATAGAGACGGTCGCCTCTGTGACGACCTATTCCGATGGGGAATATTTTGCCAACATGCGCGGGAACAACAACGACTACCTGGTGCATGTCACGGTATCAGACCCGAGTCAATACACAATGACGCAGTTTGATTTCTCCGCTCACCCAGAATTGGATAATGTCGGGGGCATGGAATACAATCATGAGGATGAAATCATCTATGCTTATGCTTCTGACGATACAAACAGCGGAAGTCAAGGACAAGGGCAACAAAATACAATCACATACACATACCCTGATATCTATGTTGTTTCAATCAACCCAATTGATGCAGTGGTAACCAAGCATACCCAAATCGAAGATATCGAAGGGGTGGGTTCCGGTACTTCTGCATACGACGGCGCACATTACTATCTCGATGTACGAAACAGCGGAGGTGGTTATTCGATGGTCAAAATCAATACGCTCGATTATTCAATGACAACATCCACAGTGTTGCAATCGACAAATGAAGACCTATCCAATGCAGGTGGATTTGAGATAAACCTCGTCGATGGCCTCATCTATGGATATGCATACGATTCGCAGGCGGGTGTCGAAGTGTTTGTTTCGTATGATGTAGCGTCCCAGAGCGTTGTGCAAATCGGAATCATCGATGGTGTGCAATACGTCACCTCCTCTTCAACAAACGGTGGTAACGATTTCTATGCCATCATGAGTGGGTCTGACCGAGTCAACAAACTGGTTCATATCACCTATTGATGTTCAAAGTTCAGTTTGGCGGACGTGCCAGGATTTGAACCCGGGATCTTCGGCTTAGGAGGCCAACGCATTATCCAGCTGTGCTACACGCCCAACCGTTCCAGCGTACAGGTTGTCAAGACGCTTTCGCAGCATTCATCCGTTGACCAATGTCGGCAACTTGAAACAAAAATCGTTCCAGTTCAATTCGCCCTTGCATACTTCGATGGAGCGCGACATCACACGCCGAAAGGGCCACGAGTATCTCAGAAAGAATGTTCTCATCAAGATGGAGACGTCCTTCGGTCAACAACAAATGAAATTGTTCGACGATATCTTCGGACTCGAGATTATTCTCTGACATCACTTGGTCCAAAACGCCCATTGCACCCTTGAGGACGCGTTTGTTCTTGTTACCTTCTTTTTCCCAACGCCAGTCGTGGACTCGATTACGCAAGGCTTCTTCCAAGATGTGTTGCACTTCTCGCAGAGATGTTGCTGCAAGCAGGTTTTGCAGGTTTTTCCTGTCACCAAGAAGGTCTCGGTGCGTAAGGAGTTCCATGATGAAAATAGCCTTACGAACATTGCCTGAGGACACGTGTGAAATGTCTCCAATAATGCCGCGAACGGGAGTGAGATTCTCTTCTTGAACAATTTGCATCAGGCGTGATTCAATGAGAGATCGGTTGATTTTTGGAAGGCGAATGTGTTGGGTTCTGCTGCGCAATGCTTCAATGATGCGTGAAGGCGTGTGGGCGGTGAAAATAAACCGGGCGCTGCCACTGCTCACCTCCATCATTCGGCGCAGATACGATTGGCGTATTGTCCCCAGATAATCCGCATCTTCGATGATGATGAGGCGAGATACTGCTGCTCTTTGTCCGGCAGAGTGTTCGCATTCGGCTCCGGCAGGAGGGGGCGTGTTGGCCGCTGTTGCGGAAAACGTGTGATCAAAGGCGTCAAGGCTGGTTCGACCTGCAAGTGTATCGTCTGAGCCGCTGCCCTCGGGTCGTAGAAATTCTTCGAATTTTCCCATTGCGCCTGAAGTTCTCGCCAAGTCGCGAGCTTGAAGAATATGAGTTCGTGCCTCCCAAGTTGGGCCAAGAACTTGACGCGCCATCAAGCGCCAAGTGGCGGTCTTGCCGACCCCTGATGGACCTGAAAAAAGGAGATGAGGGGGGTTTGCTTGAAGCGATGTGCGAGTAATGCTGGTACGGACGGCCTCTGGTAGCAACAACTCTTCAAAAAGAAGCGGTGCTTTGTCAGTAAGCCAAGATGACATGGATTCACTCTTACCGTCAGCGGTCTTTCAACCCTGCGCGAGAAAGGACTGAATCCTCACTCTGCCTTGAGTCGCTTCGTACCGGTTCGACGCAACTTCATGAAGATGCGAGAGCCGCAAGATTTGCAGCTGATTCCGTTACGTTCGCGGTGGAAGGATTCGAGGTTTCCGCAGACTGCACATTTGTAATCAACAAGTTCAACCATTCTATTCGTCTCCAAACTACGCGACCGGCCACCCTTTCTTGAAGGTGTCCCTCCAAGAACGTTCGATTTTAGGGCCGAAACGGCTCACTGGCCTGCTTGCAATGCAGGAACCATTCTGATGTGCTGAGCAGAGTCGAAATCTGTATCTGCAAGTTCATTCGCAGCGACCATTTTGTTGTCGACGAACACCCAACTGCCTTTGGCACTGGTTGCTTGGTTGATGAGATCCGTCTTGGTCATCTCGACAACGCTGTGTCCAGTGGCATCTGCAATCTCTACAGTGTATGTTTTCTCGTCTTTTCCAGCTTGTAGGGCCGGAACCATTCTGATGTGCTGGGCGTCGTCAAAATTCGTGTTCGCCAATTCATCGGCGGCAACCATCTTGTTGTCAACAAAAACCCAACTTCCTTTGGTGTTGGAAGCTTGTCTTATCAGTTCAGTCTTGGTCATCTCGACAACGCTGTGTCCAGTGGCATCTGCAATTTCTACGGTGTATGTTTTTTCACTCATGGGTATCTCTCCTCGTAAAGGTAAATCTTCAACTGGATATAAAGAAAGCAGAATCAGTTGAGGTATTCGCGATAAAGTGAAAAGGAAACTCCGGTGTGAGAAGAGCATGGACTTGTTGATTGTCGCCATCGTATTCAGCGTTCTGCTGCTGTTAGGCATCGGGTTGCTGGCGATTTCGTTCACAGTGAAAGTCGGGCCTCAACAGATACTCATCGTAGCGACCAGTGAAGAACAAACGCCAATCGTCTACAGAAACGGTCGAAAGTTTCTCCTGCCCATGTACCATCGCCACGCTGTTTTTTCACTTGAGCCGATGGAGTTCAATCTTCGCTCAAGAACAAAAGCCCACTCAGGAGAACTCGTCGACTCAAACCTCTCCATCGGAATTCACTTTTCAGATGACCAAAACTTCACACCGGACATGTTGTTTAAATTGGTTGAACTTCGTCAGCGTCGATTGGAAGAGGATGTCCGTGGGACCCTCATGCGGGGCGTTCAACAAACCATACAATCTCCAAGATATGCTGGCACATATCAGCATAGGCCTGGCCTTTTTATGGACCATCTCAACAACTGCTGCCGCCATGAATTGCAGGAGAATGGGTTGAAATTGCTCAGATTCCAAATCCTCAACCTTTCTCCAACAATCGAAGAGAACCATGCCGTTCAAGAAACGAGTTCACAGGTGGCTGCGCCTATGGAGCGTCACATGGATTGTCTCATCAAAATATCAGTCGCCGGCGAGGGGACGTTGAAAAAAGACCACACACAGATAAAATACGAGGCTCGATTCGGTATAGAATCCGATCCAGATGTCATCGGTTCGTTTGAGGAGTGGTCCAGCCCTCGTTATCGCTATCTTCGGACTTTATCGGATGACGAATATGCCAACTTGATGAAAATATACTTGAAAAAAGGTATTGAGCAAACTCTCACATGGCTTGTTTATGAACATATCAAAGACCCGGAGCGGGAAGGTTTCGATCGTCCTGTCTGGCGTAATTTTCAAGCCTTCGCAGCAGGTGCGAGTATGGAGTTGAAAGAGGTTGGTGCAAGAGCTGTCGCCTGCCAAATTAAAATTCTTGAACTAACGCGTAATTCCAACCCACCGAGTGTCATCGAGCCAATGACGCTCAACTTCAACTTTCAAGATATCCCGGAAAAGGAAAGTGTTCCGTTGACGATTCCCGTGAGGTTGGTTGTCGGCGTGGGAGAAGAGCCCCCGCTATCGGATACGGCCGCTCGAGAATTAAACGGTCTGTCGGAGGCTGAGATTGAAGCAAGAACTCGTGCCATCATTGAAGAGAGATTCCCCAAGGCTATACGCTCAATGACCATTAAAGACATCAACCGCTCGCAAGAGTGGTTTTATCAAGGATTAATCCATGAAATCAACAGCGGATTACACAACTATGGACTTTGGGTCATCAACATCACTGTTTCGGATATCACGGACAGTGTTGGAATCCTTGAAGGAATGCGTGCAAAGGCACTCGAAGAGTATCGTTCACAGCGTAAAAATCAATGAGCCGTCAAACTCTCGCCATCAGACCGAGCGAAAGTGGGATCGGTGACATAAATCGGCGATGCGTTGGGGTGTCGAGGTTGCACCTGCGTACGTGGTGCTGCAGTAGGGTTAACGGGGCTGAGCGTGGAAGTAATCCCTGTCGGAAATCATGGATCACATCAAGCATTTCTTGCCTTTCGCCTTTGGTAAGATTGTGAGAAATCTTACCCAGCACGCGCTCCATCGCATGGGCAATTGGGCCACTTTTCGTGAGTACATTCAGGGATTGTTGCGCCTCTGTCATGTAGGCCAAAGCAACAGTTTCTGCACGGTCTCCGTTGTCAAATCCTTCAGCAATAAGGCGGCCAAGACGCCGTTTTGCATCAGGGGAACGGCTGAGGAGGAAGAGTTTGTTCGTGTTGTGAAACTGCATCAGTGCTTGAGCAGTCCACCCGTTCAAGCCTTCTTCTCGCCACAGTGAAAAGAAATGAACGCGTGCTAAGTAATGTTCAGCCTGCCGTGCATCGGTAAGGCGGCCTTCTTCGATAACTGGGATGTGCGGGTAGAGTGTTGTGAATACTTTGGCAAACATGCCTCTGCCGTCGCGTGTAGCGTGAACGTGGCCTTCTCGGTAGACTTTCACCCGTTCAAGGCCACAGCTTGGTGAATCCTTCTTGAACACAAACCCGCAAATTCCTGATTCGACCAAAACATCGGCTTGAAGTTGCGCATATTCCAGCATACGGTCTGTGAAGTCGTCGTTGTTTTTGGGATTGACGAGGCGAATGGAATTTCCATCGTTTACCAAGCGAATCGTTGGGCGAGGAACGCCCATTCCAATTCCGACTTCAGGGCAGACGCCAACAAGTTCGAAATGTCCGTTCCACTTGCGAGTGAGTGCTCTGAACTCCGCAGCATCTCCATTGTAGCGAACTTTCTGGCCGAGTAAACACGACGAGACTGCAAGTTTAGGTTTGGTGACCATGTCACGATGTTCTCAAGTGAGTATATCAAACACTGTTTAACAACATGTTAGGGAGAGATAGGCGCCCACTCCGGGAATTGAACCCGGGTCGCAGGAATGACAATCCTGCATGATAACCTCTACACCAAGCGGGCCTATGCAAGACTTCCGTTACGCAACCGCTATTTAAGCCGCGCCATGTGGCCAGTATGGGGCGTTATCGATGGCGGGAAAAAAAACATCTGCTGAACAATCAAAAGAAGAACAAAAAGATGCTCACGTCGGAAATCTACTCGATGCTGCGTTTGGCGACCTTGGCGGGTTGCAGAAAACCGAAGAAGATGCTCCCACCCCAACAGAAGAAAGTGAGGGAGAATCACCCCTCGAATCACCCCCTTCGAGTCCAAGTGGCCCTCCTCCTGGGCCTTCATCACAGCCACCATCCGGTCCACCATCCGGCCCACAATCTGGCCCACCATCTGGCCCACCATCCGGCCCACAATCTGGCCCACCATCTGGCCCACCATCTGGCCCACCATCCGGTCCATCATCTGAGCCGCCTGCAGCTGACGGAGAAGGCACTGAACCAGCGACTGAGGAAAGCGTTGAAGAGGCTGCTGATGAAAAATCTGAACAAGTCGATGAAGAGGTCGAAAGTTCAACCCCCTCGTCCACTCCACCATCGGGTCCGCCATCCGGTCCTCCTTCTGATCCTCCTTCCGGCCCACCATCGGGTCCGCCATCCGGTCCACCATCGGGTCCGCCTTCCGGTCCTCCTTCTGATCCTCCTTCCCGCCCATCATCGGGTCCGCCATCCGGTCCACCATCCGGCCCACCATCCGGCCCACCATCTGAGCCGCCTGCAGCAGACGGGGAAAGCACTGAACCAGCGACTGAGGAGAGCGTTGAAGAGATGCCAACTCCGGATGAAGCACCTACCGACTCCCCAGTAGAGCCTGAAGGAAACCCTCCTGCTGAAGTTGTGGAGGAGAAAGACGAAAGTATTCCTGAACACGAGGTTTCACCAGTCAATGACGAGGTCAAATCTGCTGAAAAACGACCTGTTCAGGACATGAACGTTCATCCAACCGACGAGCAACAGGCGCTAGCGGAACAGGAGATCGCGCGCCTCAATGCTGAAGTCGAACGGCTACGAATGTCAATGGCTGGAGCGGTTGATGTTATCGAAGAACTCGAGACGCCCCCAATGCCGCCTGCGGTCATCGAAGACATTGTCATCGGCGCTCACATAGTAAGTGACTTTGCCCGTCTCGCTCGACAACTCGACAGAGAACAACTCATTCGAGCCACCATGGGCACTATCGCCATGTTGCATCCAGATAATCTGGGCATCATGGTGTCGACTCGAAACAGGGTAATGTTACCGCGGCTTGATGAGCGAGGTTTGTGTGCGGGGTTCCTTGGAAAAGCGGCGCCCCGAGGTGCACCAGCAGATTGGAGGACATTGGAAGTCATTCTAGCACTGGCAAGCAGCGCTGTAACTGGCGGCCCTGCAGCGGTAATCCACTCGCACGGCCCATACACCACCGCAGCAAGTTGTGAGAAAGATCTCGTCTTAGTTCAGCCAATCGATGTTCTTGGAAAAGAGCAAATTGGTAACGTGATCATCGTTGACCCTGATGATGGAGACCCTGCAGACTTCCTGAAGCAAATTACTGAAGCATTGTATCAAGGTGGCATGCGCTGTGTTGTTGTTCGGGGAATGGGAGCCTATGCGGTTGGAGCCAATCTCGACCAAGCGTGGTCAAATGCGGCCATGCTTGAGCACAGCATGAGAATCGTATTACTCGCTCGCCAAGCAAATCTGAAAGTCTGAGTTCAAATCTCGATTTGAACAAAGTCGCCTTCGACTCGAGTCTCGTAGATTTTCAAATCTTTTTGTTTGGATAATTTACCAAGCAGCTTACCGTACGGAGGGAAAAGCGGGAACGGGGACCATTCGGTTACCTCTCCGTCATCGATTTGATAGGTCGTCTGGTGCAATGGGCATCGAATGCATCCGTCTTCAATTTTAGCACCCCAAGCCAGTGGCCAGCGCATGTGGCGGCACAATCCTTCGGTAGCGAAGTAATCATCACCAATTTGTCCGACCATGACCGTTTTGACGCCAAAGGTCACCATCTTGGTTTTGCCGGGTTTCAAGCGCTTTGTTTTCACTGCATTTTTCCATTCCATTGTATCACCCACTGATTTGACTCATTCCACCGTCAAGATGGAACACTTGGCCGGTGATGTTGTCCGGCGCATCGCACAGCAACCATTGCATGGTTGCTGCTATCTCTTGTTTTTGATTGATTCTCTTGAGGGGGATTTTGCTTACCGCCGCTTCCTTCATTGCGTCTGAACGAAGCAAAGTTGCTGCCAACCTTGTCTCCGTAAGACCTGGTGCGACCACGTTCAAACGTATGCTGCGTTGGCTGTATGTTGCGGCTGCAGAACGTACCATCGCTTCGACTCCACCCTTCGCAGCGGCTATCGCCTCGTGATTCATTAACCCGAGAGTTGCCGCCACACTGGAAGTAAAAACAAGCCGGCCACCGCCGCTGCGAAGCATGGTCTTACAAGCGACTGAGAGTGTTAGAAAGGCGCTTGAAAGGTTAGTGTGAACGACCTCATTGAATGCATCAAGGGCGAGTGCGTGAGGGGGACGTATAACCAGCGACCCAACAAGATGTGCAACCCCTGCAATTGCGCCTTCTCCGGCTTCTTTGGCCTTATCGACTGCTGACTGGACTGATTCAGCGTCCAATGCATCACCATGAATCAGATGAGCACCTTGATCCACGAGAGGTTGTACTCGGTCTACATCCCGTGCGAGGAGGGTTAGTGTATGGCCTTTATCCAAGAGAGACTGACCAAGTTCGAGAGCGATATCGCTGCTTGCACCGATGATGAGGAAGGACTGGCCCATGTGTTCCAATTTATGAAGAGCGCATTTATACTTCTGTTTTCAGAGAATTCGGCATTTGTATCGGGGAGAAGGGCGTAAATCGGGCGTGTAATTCTTGACGCATTGCCTCTTTTAGAGGCCTTTGGGGGCGCGCCATGGTGAATCTTCGAGCAAGGCCAAATCATCTTCAGGCATTCCAGCTCTTGTTTTGGAGAAAGGGGCTTGAACGGGCGATTTGGGGGCATTCTCTTTTTTCTTGGCAAAGTACTCTCCACCTTTCTTTCGAACGATGGTTTCTCCGAAAGCAAACAAGATCAGCATCGAAGAGAGGAGTACGTGTCCTTCGATAGAATAGGATGCAAACGGTTGAATGTAAAGCGTCTGTTCGGTGATGATGCCTGGGTCGGTATTCGTCTTTACTACGTAGGTTCCCGGCATGAGCTCGCCGTTCCAATTCGGCGTCTCATCACCGAGTTCCCCAGACCACTGCGCAACAATTTGTCCTTGCTTATCGATGATTTCCCATCCAATGGAGCCTCCGTCTGAAGTGAGTGCTTCGAATTCGAACTCGAACGTAGATGGCATAGACCTCTCCTGCCCGAACACTCCGCCAAGAGAAACGGTTCTCTCTTCGATGGCGTGGTCATAGTCGTTGATTTCATACGGTGCGGCATTGTCTGAAATACCGCTCCAAAGAGAATTCACAAGAAGCAGGGCAACGGGCCACAAAATCATGTTTAGACGCCCCCTGTCCATGTCTGCACTTCCCACTGATAGGTTTTAGCAGTATGTTTTCAACTGCGTATTGAATCTCCAAATCCTAATTCGGACACAATACGTTTCATCCATTCAAGTTTCTGCATCTTGAGTGAAGGGGTCGTTGTCGCCGACCAGGCGCCTATTTTCATTGTTGAGAAGCCTACCAATTCGACCTTTTCAGGCGCAACTCCCATCGACAACACAAAGCACAACGCACGGTCTCCATCAGTGAATCCTCCGAAATTGTACATCCCAGAGAGTTCTTTGGTGACTTGGTGGGAAAGAACAAGTGAAGGAGGTTGTGAATGTTCCTGCCATTTCGTAAGTATTCGTTTCCATTGAGAAGAGTTGTCACCGTGGGCATGCGCGATGATGGTTTGACCTGCTTCTGCCGCCTTATCGAGATGTTCTGCACCATCAAAATCAGATACAACACAAGCGAGGTGTTCGTAGGATTGAAGCGCCCCTACTGCTCCATCTGCAGCGACAAAAACAGCCCGAGTGTCATTGAATCTATGCAATTCCGAAGGCTCAACGGCTGCGCCCAAAAGCACGACCCGCTCAGCATTGACAAGTCTTTGCTGAAGGTGTTCCAGCGTTGCTTCCCTTTTTTCAGGAGACCAAAGAGCATGTCCCTCCAAGGTTCGTAACAACAATTCGGCACTGTCGGTATCGTCATGCTCCGACCAACCAAATGCTTCCCGTACTTCAGACTGAACTGAAAATACACTCGGTATGGGCGCCATGTGCATGTTCTGTGCAATGGCTTCGCCCACATGAAACATCCGTTCAGTTTGTTGAAGTTCTTATGCAGTTGAAGCGCTTGGGATGGTCATGCCCGTCCCAAGAACGCTCCCTGCGCTTGTGGACGAGGTGACGTTTGCTCGATACCCATTTCTGCCTCAAGCAGGCGATTGGATTCGAGGTATGGCCGTTCAACACGGCATCGATTTGGATGAATTGTTGGACGGTGCTTGGATGGAAAAAGCTCGGTCCCGCGCTCGTATTCGCCTCATCGATTCCATTCAATCAAAGGAAGGTGTTGAAGTCGTAGGTGGGGATTTATTTACCGAAGAAGGACGGATTATCGAGGCCTTTTCATTCTACTACGCCCGCTTGGTCGTTTGTGCTTCTGAAGACGAGCGTTTGATCGCCCGATGGGCGCAGGCTGAGGCTGCACGGGCGGAACAAGTTCTCATCAGAGATCACAAAAACCTCGATGTTATCGCACGGACCTATATTGCCAATATTCAGCGTGCTGAAGGCCAAAACTTAGCGGCAAGCGCTGATCCAACTCAAAATTATGGCGGAGCCCTTCAACAACAGCGCCGTTCTTCATCCGGGCCGCTGTGGAAAATTGGATTGAGTGATTTTATCGAAATCTGTCCCAAAATTACCGGTTCACGCTGGCGGCTTCCGAACTGCGACGTTCGTGATGGTTGGGTGACTCTCTTCGAAGAACCGCAATACGGCTCGTCGGCGAAACTATCTCGGTTGTTGCGTGAGCGAATTAAGAACGGCGTAGAGCAGGAAGCGCTGGAAAAAATGGGCGAAATCACCATGGATTTGGCAGTGCGATTGGCAGAACCGGTTGGCATGGTTCGCAATTTGATGGCCAACAAGGCAACTGAGGCCATTGCTTTGGTAGGCGCTGATGAAAACGATTGGCCTCCATGCATGAGAAAGGCTGTTGCCGAGTTGGCAAACGGAGTCAACTTGAACCACTTCGGGCGACTCTTCTTAGCATCGATGGCTGCGACGCTCGCGCTTCCCAAAGAATCGTGTGTAGCATTTTTTAGAGGTGCTCCTGATTTTAGTGAAAGTACCACATCGTACCAAGTTGACCACGTCTATCAACACGCATACACGCCTTCAGGTTGTGGGAAATTGAAGGTGAACCACAATTGCCCAGTACTCCCAGGAGACGACCGATTATGCGACCAGCCTTGGCTTGACCATCCGCTGAAATATATTCGAGCAACCCAACGGTGGAAAGCCAAAAACAAGCAAGCAGAGGCTCAAGCCATCGCACTTGTATCGAGTCAAAATGAGCCGAAAGAAAATGCCGAAGATTCATCGGATTAACGGGCATTCGCGCGAAGACTTTGAAACAGGTGAGTGGTTAGCATCCACCATACACCGGTGAATGCCAATGACTCGAACACTTGTTTTAACCGTCGACCGAGATAATGACCTCGGCGTTAAAACCGGAATTCGCGGACCGGTTGTTGGCCGCCGCCAAGTGATGGCTGCGGCTCTAAAACTTGGAATCGCAGACCCAGAGGAAAGCGATACAAACGCAATTCTTGGAGCCTTGTCGCAGCACGACAACCTTGCAGAGAACAATGCAGAAGAGGAAGAAGTCGAAATTGCTATCCTCACGGGTGACGAAAAAGTCGGAATTCGCTCCGACCGAGCAGTTGCTGCCCAACTGGAAGAAGTCGTTGCAGCATTCCAACCCGACAAAGCCATTCTGGTGACGGACGGAGCCGAGGACGAATCGGTGCTTCCAATCATTCAGTCTCAAGTTCGTATCGACCATGTCGAGAAAATCATTGTCAAACAATCAAAGGGTATTGAAGGAACGTATTACTACATTGTAAAAGCATTAGAAGATCCAAAGTGGCGTGCAAAAATTATGATTCCAGTTGGGCTTGTCATGGCTTTATTTGGACTTGGAATTATGCTACCTAACGAAATCGGAGGCATCGTCATTGGGGGATTGCCGCTTGTAACGGGCTTGTACTTGTTGAGTAAGGGTGCTGGAATTGAAACCACCGTCAACAAAGTGATTCAAGAGATGCGTGATAACGCCGATGCTGCCATGTTCTCTTCACTCCTGTGGACGGCAACATTGTTCAGTGCTATTTTCGCTGTAGCAGAAGGATATCGAGAATACAGCGCTCAAGTCCTCTCAGCAAGTTCGTCCGTCGTTTGGCTCGAGGTTGTGCATTCTGCGCTTGCATGGATTGTTATCGCTTTCTTGACTTCCACGGCTGGGTTTATGTTGTTGCGGTTGAAGCGCGGTTCTTTTTCTGGTCGGCTTTTGGTACTCGGTATCTTTGGTATGGTCGTCTACTCGTTTGTCGATACGGCGCTGGACATCGCCATCCGGGTTTTGCTTGGAGAATCCTACGAATTCAGCGTCCCGGTCATCATTGACGATTTACAATACCCAATGATTTGGATTGTCGTGCTGTGGATGGCAATGACCATTGTTCGGTCCTTAAGAACCCGTCAAGCGCAAACTGAGCGCTATTGGGGAATTTGATTCACAGAATGAATTTCGGCATTTTACGGGCCATTGTAATGTGGCCTACAACACCAATGAGTGCGCCCTTCGCATCGACCACACCAATTTGATTCAAGTCATGGGCAAGCATGAGCGCCCCCGCCTTGAGGAGCGGTGTTGCTTCATTGACGGTAATAGGCGGTTGGTTGACCAACTGCTGTGCGGGAATCCCATGCATCCAAGCAATGTCTCTGTTGACTGTTTTCCGAGCAATGATTTTCAAAACATCGACCGCATGAATTCGCCCTTGAGGCGCACCTTCTGAATTGATGACAAAGATATGGTCCCAATTGTTTTCAGTGAGGCTGTCAATGACTTCAACCATCGAACTGTCGTCCCAAATCCAATGCGGTTGGGTCATTGTTTCGCCGCACGTAATCGAACGGGCTGTAGCTGAACGCTCACTCGGAGTCATTCGAGATAGGGTGGCACGGGTAAACTTTCGCGGCTTGGATTGTGGCATCTTAACGACTCCCTTATTGCGCCGGCGCACGCGCTTCTCTTTCAAGGCTTTCGACCACATGTTGGTTTCCACATCCAAGTCTTTACTTTCCGGCATCCGGCGAAACCCGTCGACTCAATATAAGTGAACAATCAAAACGCAGGTGTTCATGTGGTGAACATGGCAGGCGTCCCAGAACAAGTTCTTTCCGCATTACGCGCCCTCTCAGGCTACGAACAAATGTTGGAAATGGACCGAATCATGGGGCAATACGGAATCAGTGAAGCGGAATTGTTAGCAGCCATACAACCGAACGGTGTCGGAAATGCGCCTCAGCCCGCCCAAAATCAACCGTATAACCCTACGGCACCGTTTGTACCCGGAGTCAAAGAAGCAGCGCCACTTCCTCCACCGGTTGCTGTCTTGGATAAATCGAAACTTCGGTTTGAATACGACCCGTCGCAAGAAGCAGCACAAAGACGCGCTTCTATTGCTCAAGCCATCGCTTGCCCCGGATGTGGCGCTGCACTCGGAATACCCGATGTTCGCCCAATCAAAGTCATCTGCCCGCAATGTCTCCAAGAAACCGTCTTCGGTGCTTCATCGCTGAATTGATGAAGAAGAGCATGGAGGCCTGGACATGGAGAACACTTCGCCGCGGCTCTGGACCTACACGCCGTCCAATTCCCCTGTTGCTTTACCAAAGGAGGCGCTCTTCTTCAATTCCAGTGAATTGCTTCCTCTGATGTTCCCGGATGAGGCGCCTCAAGGCATGCTTTCTGGACAAACTCTACAGGAATATTGTTCTGCGTTCACATCCGAAAAAGGAACGGTCGATGATCTCCTCTCAAACCAGGAAGGGGCACCAATGTCTCAACGGCGACCGTTTTTACTGCTTGGTGAACTTGCCAATCCATATCGCTTACAAGACATCGGTGTCGGTCCAATGCCAATCTTCACCGTTCGAATGACCGGCCTCTGCCGCACTTATGCTGATGCCCTCGACAACAGGGAAGTCGTACCGGGTGTTCACCACATCACGCTTGCACGAACCGAAGGATGGTGGGAAAAAACCCACATCGGTATGGCTACAGTTGAACAAATGAAGCACATGGTGGCTTGGCTTGACCAAGGCCGAAAAGGGACATGGAAACCTGTTCGGCCGGCAGAAGGTGAACTGTATTTCGAAACTGAACCGCTCGACCCTCCAACCCCAGATGACATTCAGTGGGACGGCCACAAGGAAATTGTGAGTGCCTCTTCACCTGAAACAACGGGTGCCCAAATTGATTTGAAAACCGTCATGGTAGCCATTCACACGAACTATGGGTGCTACGATAATCGGGGGCGTTTCGCTCGTTGCGCTCATATCAGCCAACGTGATTTTCATGACAATATGTTCCGCCGAGGCTCTTCCAAAAAGTGGAAAGATATTCTCGATATCTGTTGAACAACAGCTGCTGGGAATGGGGTCCCACGGCACACCCACGCCGTATTGTTATATCGTGGAAGACAAAGAATACATGAGAATCATGAAAGGAAACGGCGTACAAAAACAAGCTCGATTAAACCGATTGAAAAATGAGATTATTGAATATGTCTCGTCGCAACCGCAGTGTTCAGCTGCAGACATCGTTGATCATCTTTCAAACGAGCGGAAGATGAGAAACCATGGCCTTACGACGCGTAAGGTTGGTTTCTTCATCCCAAGGTATCTTTCTGAAATGATTGGATTTACGCTCGATAATTCCACTGGCAAGCGACTTTACCATCTTGCTGCTTAATATCAACGCTAAGTTCATGCAAGAGTGGTGTCTGCATCAACCATGAAATGGCCGGATGCTCTCACCTCAGCACTGGAACTCTTTCCGTCGATGTTTCATGATTCTCCCCCTGAAGGCGCCTTCCCAATTCTTCCAACATCAGAACCCGTCTTCTCCTTCTTGCAGCCCGACCATCCAAACGGGTTGAAGGCGCAATTAACTGAACTTGTCAGTACATACGACTCTTCTCCTCAAGACCCAACACTCTCAGGAGCAACGACCGATGAATCCGCTGGTCCAGTCATCGTGGAACAAAACGCACGAATTGAGCCGGGTTCACACTTTATTGGTCCGTGTTACATTGGACCAAATGCAGAAATACGGCACGCGGCGTACGTTCGACAATTTTCTTGGGTTTGCGCCAATGCAGTGGTTGGCCATGCTTCAGAGACCAAACATTCCGTTCTGCTTCCCGGTGCTAAAGCTCCGCATTTCAATTATGTTGGAGATTCAATACTTGGCTCAGGAGTGAACCTTGGAGCAGGGACAAAAATCAGTAACCTACGAAACGATGGTGGAGAAGTACATCTTCGTATTGACGGACAACGCATTGGAAGCGGATTGAGAAAATTCGGAGCGGTGCTCGGTGAACGATGTCAACTTGGATGCAACAGCGTCACGAATCCGGGGGTTGTACTCGGTTGCGATTCACAAGTTCATCCGAATACCACGGTTACTGGAGTCTTTCCAGCCGACTCTCAACACAGGTGAGACGATGGTTCAGCGTTTGTTCGGCACCGACGGTATTCGCGGGAAAATTACCCCTGCCGCTCCAAACGAAAAAGCAGCATTGGCCGCACTGCACGAAAAGAGAAGCGTATGTCCAACGCTCATGCGACTTGTTGGCGAAGCATTGGGCCATCTCATTGACACACTCCCAGGGGAAGGAGAACATGTGGTCATTGGATGGGACCAACGTCCCGGGAACAAAGAACTGGTCGAGGGCATCACGCTGGGATTGCGATTGGCAGGATGTACGGTGACGCACATCGGCGTATGTGCAACTCCAGCATTGCATTATGCTGTTTTATGGCACCAAGCCCGTATGGGTTGCATGATGACTGCGAGCCATAACCCCGCTACGGATTCTGGAATCAAGGTCTTTGATTCAGACGGTTTCAAAACCTCTCCAGCACTCGAAGATGAGATATCATCAATCGCTTATGCCCTCAGTGAAGAAGAACGAGAAATCGATCAAATAGACATGTTAGAACTCTCTCAACCAAATAAGAAAACTACGGAAAAATGGGCCGTTAAACACCATCCTGAATGGCTTTCAACTCGATTTACCTTGCTCAAGAAGATGTTTGGAGTTGAAGAGGGCACTTACCCCTTTATTCGTCAACCGTTGCTGCTCGATTGCTCAAAGGGGGCCGGAAGTACGTGGTTAGCTGAATGGCTCACGAAAAACGGAATCGAATCGAAAGAAATCAGCCGCGCCGCTACAGAGTTAAACCGCCACTGTGGAGCCGGAGAGTTCTCACCAACTGCAACATGGACCTTTGAACAAGCAGCCCAGTCGGACCATCTTTTGCTGCAACAGCTCAAACCTGCTGCACCAGGAACAATTGTGGGTGCTGCGCTCGATGGAGATGGAGACCGTTGTTTAATCGTTGAGGCGACTGAAGATGGGTACAAAATAATCGACGGAGATGCTATGGCCGATACCGTTGCAGTGGCCGGTCATCGTCAAACCTCAACGTGGATTGTGGCGGCAAGTATTGAATCTGATTTAGCGCTTCTTTCCTCGATGAAACGCCTATCGCCCACAACGAAAACGGTGGAGACCGCAGTTGGTGACAGATGGCTTTCCCATGCGCTGCGTGAACACCTTCTTGGGTCAAATCACATGCCTGCAATCATTGGAGTCGAAGATTCAGGTCACGCCGTTTTGCCGTCCCCTCATCCACATTCCGACGGTGCTTGGAGCCTGGTTGGTGATGGCGCTGGCACCCTGTTGTCGTACCTCTTGGCGCGCAGTGTAGCCGATCAAGAATTGCTCATGAAGCGTGGTTGGAAACAGCGAGAGTCGGTAAAAAACGTTGACCGCTCGCTATGGGATGGCATGAATCAACTTTCAAATGATGTCGAACATCGTGTGAAAACTCACTTTGAATCGTGCGGTCAAGTCACGCAATGGAAGAGAAAAAGGCTCGAAGGGGAGGCGAACCTCATGCTTATCGAAGCGCGTATCGACGGAGAATTACTGTCGCTTGGCGTTCGTAACAGCGGGACACAAGCCAAAATTAGCGTTTCTTTACGGCTTGAGGCGGGTATGAAACCCGAAGGTGTGTCGGAAGTCATTCCAATGCTAACGCAGTATCTTGCCGATGCAATGCAGTAATCAGCCTTGGCGGCCTTCAATTGCAGAACTTAACAAAGCGATAGCAGCGATAACTCTGCGGTCCAATGGATGACCTGGAGGGATTGATATCTGCGTTCTTTTGATCAGTGGGTTGAACCTCTGTTGCATGAGAATCTCGGGTTGACCTGGCACTTCAAAATGGTATTTAGCCGGAATATAAGGAATGAACCGGCGCAGAATGGCGATGCTGTCTTCGACAAATGTGGCGTATGGGTTTCCAGCAGGATCGTTAATGGTCCACGAATCTTTGAGGATGGACTTCAGTGCTTGGCGTTTTGCAGAGCCGAGATTTGTTCCGTCTTGTGGGCTGAAGATATCGTAGGTTGTAGCAAGATCAAACACCGATCGGGCCTTAATTTGTACCAATGGGACGGTGCAACTCTCGTCGGTATACAAGACGATGTCTTCTTTTAATTTGAATCGCTTTTGTTTCGAGTATGCGACAACATTTCCTTCTAAATCTTCGAAATAAAATGCTCCGCCAAAGATTCGAAGAAGTTTTGTTCGGATGACGTAGTTGTCCATTTGAAACAGTTGGCTCATAGTGCCTACTTTGGCGGCGGGTATTTACTGGTTTCGCCGGCGGTTCACAACCCCGAACCATCACTCCTTTGCCATTTCGCCTTCGTAAGTCTGTGTTAAGAACGTCACAAGTCCGAGGAGAACGGCGGATGCGACCAGTATAGCCAGTAAGACCTCCACTGCAGCACCTTGAATGATGACAACTGAAGCTACAATCCACGCAAGTACCAAATCAAGTGCCCCGACGATACGCCAAGATTTCCGCAAGGTGAGGATTCCAGACACCCAAGAAGTGGTTGAAGAAGCCAAGATGAGGAGAACGGTGATGAGTAAGTTTCCATATCCAAAGCCCGAACCAATCAACAGGATATGCATGGCCCACAACCCCGCTGGCAGCCACAGTCCTTGCCGCTTTTCCACCGTCCATGCTACAAAGGCGATGGTGAGAATGCCCTGTGCTGTGGTGACCAGAGAGAGTTGAGGCAAAGCGGCAAAGTCGGAAAGCCAAGCGCTGGTGGCAAGATAAGCCAATGGCGTGAGCAGCCAAGCAGTGAGCACGACTGCTGGCTGTGACCACCAAACACCGCGTCGAGCACCCACGATAAGTGCAGCAAAAGCTGCTGGACCAAAAGAAATCACAGCGATAAAGAGAATCCAAGCGGAGCGCCCTGCTGCCCCTCGATGATCGTCCATACTGTGTTGAATACGCTTACCTTCAACCCAGTTAAAGGCAAACACAGCACCAATCAAAAGTACTTCAATCAACAAAAACGGTACAGTCCAAGTTGCGATCGAATAATCGGAAATAAACGGGTCCAGATTGAACGGAATCGGGACCTCACCTCCAACAACAACACACATTGCCCGGTCAAGTGCTGCAAGGTAAACGACGCCTTCCAGCGCATTCGGAATTCGATAACCGAGGTCGTTTCGTCCCAGAAGACCAAGCCCTGCTAACGATACCAATCCTCCGAAGAAGACTGCTAGATGGGTGGAGTCTTCAAGTTCCACAACTGAATTGGACGCTCGGCCTGCGATGTGAACCATGACCAAGCCCAGCATAGCAAGGGCTATTGGCGCCTCGATACCGAGTATATCGGGCAAACGTAAACCAATTTGATTGGCACGAAGGCGGGAAAGGCCGACAAAGAGAACAGAAATCAGGACGCTGAACATAAGGGCAAGAAGAGTGGCACCGGTGGTGAATGAAAGGTAAGTGGTTGCGAGGATTGTCGTTCCCAAAAAGAGCAGAACAATCGTGGGCTGGTGGTGTATGTCGCCTACATAGAGGTCCATTTCCCCGGTTGAGCCGGCCCGTTTTTGGCGTTTTCTTTGCTTTTCAGCCAAGTTCAGTAATTCAGAATCGATAAGGCGTAAATTGCTTTGAGGCGTTTCAGGCGTTTCGCCGTCTGCAAATTGGTTGCCAAGTTGAACAACTTCAGTACCCTCCATTCCAGTGGAGTCAAGGAAGGCTTGAATCCTGTCTTGCTTCTCTTTTAGCCGTTGGACCCTGTTTTCTTTCTTGGTCAGCGCCCGTATACCTGAACGGAACTCGCCTTGAATTGCCAAATATGCTCCAGACATTACAAAGGCAACAAGTGCGACCAAAACAACGGATTCAACGGCAATTGACCTGCCGGCAAGGGCCATCGAAAGGATGAGGCCAACTGCCGTTACGGCCGGCGGCAACAGTTTCTCTAAAGTAGCGGCTCGAACCAAGTACAGCGCCAAAGACACCAAGCCAACAATCATCAAGACCAACAGGTTTGTTTCCTGGTCGAACATGTACTCAGAACCAGTCAACGGTATTGTGGTCAACGGATTCAACGCAATCATGATGAAAAACACGGTGAGGAAACCCATCATCATGGTGAGGAGTTTTCCGGGCAAAGCTTCCATTTTTTCGAGTTCAAACTCAGAGGCTCCGCGTTCACGGCTTTGTTCGGATGCCTTGAGCATCACGGCACACGAGGCTACCAAGGAAAGAGCCCATACCGCTGATTGCCCGAAATTCCACGAAAACAATACTGCAAAAACACCCCAAACTCCCATCAACGACTGAGGTTTACCCCTATGCCTATCGAGGTACACCATCAGTGAATGGCCAATGAGAAGGCCCCCCAGTACGCCAAGAAGCCCGTATATCGGCAAAGCACCCGGGCGGGTAACTGCCCAAGTAACGATCAGTGTGAGGAGGAAACTTAGATTCCAAAGCTTCGCGAAGCCCGAATCACGCAGTCGCGCTCCTATTTCTGAAAAGCCAACAAGACGCGATGCAAGGTTCAATCCAACTTCCCCGTGGCGGATGTTGACCCAAATTTGTTGAACAACAAGAAGGCCCATCCAGATGAAAAGATCATACTCATCAATAACAATTGGTAGGAGGTCGACCGAAATGAGGCGTGAATCAACATCCGTGGCAAAGAACAGAAGCCATATCCATGGCCCGATGACTGCAGTTCCAGCAATAGAAGGTGAAGAGCGGAGAACGGCAAGGCCAGATAATCCAAGCCAAATAATAGCCTGGGTTGTCAAAAGAATCCTGGCGCCGTTGTCCAACTCGCCAGCGGGAATAAGAAGTGTAAGTAATCCTACGATGGCTACGCCACCCAACCAAATAACGTGGTCCGATACAGCCGTTTGGTTTCGAAGTAAAGCCAGTGCGGTGAACAACGAAGTGAGCGCAGCATACACGCTGTATTCATCCAACCCAAGTGGAAGAGATGCTGGAAGTATTCCAGAACTGTAAATGGCAAGCCCAACCAAAAGAAACGGCGTAGGCACGACCAAAAAGGGCGCAATGTCTTGGAATCGAACGCCGCGAACGACAAGGTACGAACCGGAAAAGGCCCCAATCAGCAACGCCAGTTGTGCCAGCGCGTAACCGGTCTCCAAGCGATAGGCGGCAATGGCTAACAGCGCACCAATCATGCCCAGGCCAACAGAGACTGCCCACAGTGAAGGGTTGCCCAGACCCATGCCTTCGAACGCCTTTGAGAACCAATTCTCAGCCCGAACAAATCGCGCTGCTATCGTTGCGTTCGTGGCCGTCACAAAAGCCATGAGCAAAAAGAGCAATAATTCGTCATCAAAAGAAACCAATTCAAGTCCGAACAATTCCCAATTGTTAGAAAGCGCATGGACACCAACCCAAAGATACGAAGATGCAATTCCAAGGCTTGCAAGATTTCCAGACTCCCGGTACACGGCCAAACCGTGCATCAAAAGCGTTCCCAAAGCAATCATGCTGGCGATTCCAATCTCGCCATAAAGTGCGCCTGCAGCGCTACCTACCAGCAGAAGTATGAGCGTTGCTTGTGCAGCAATAGCATCCTCGTTGTGACGCTGAGCGATATACACGTTCATCGATACGACGCCGATAAGACTGATGCCAAGCGTTTCACTTGCTCCTAGAGGAGACGCGTCAAACCAGCCCCAGTGCCATGCATCAAGAGCGAGTCCATAGAATAATTTCATCGATATAATAACCCAAGTTACGCCCAGAAGTCTCATGTTTGGATTCGGAATCCATCGTTCTCCAAGGTACAATCCTAAGACGCCCATGAAAAGTAGGCCAGCACCGCTGAGAAGTTCGGGTAAGACGGTTCCAACCATCGCCCCAATTGCGGACCAAATGAAGACCATCGCCACCAAAAGTCCGAGACTCAAGCGTTTCTCACCGTGCACAGCTATGTCCGATACACTGTCCATTTCCGGTGCTTTTTCTACGGTGCCATCCCGTTGAACTGCTCCGGCCACAGTCGACTCTTCGTCACCGGAGGTGAAGAGCGGTGAAATCTCGCCAACGGCGATATCTTCGATGACAGGTTCCGCTTTTTCTGGTTGCGGAGGTTCGTCCGGCTCCGCATCGACCATGAACGATTTGATGTCAATGCCTTGGGCGCGTCGGAAGTCTCGTTTTCGAGCCACCTCGTCGCGCGGTGACGAAGGAGCCGGCGTTGAGCGGCGCCCCTTCGTGTCATCAGTCATGATTGGCTCTTCTAAGAAGTCCTCTTCAATGCTTTCGCCGATTGTAATTTCGGGCGAGGATTTGTGGGGGTGTTGTAAAAACACCGTAGAAATCAGAGTTGAGGCGCAATACCTCGTTTTTTACTTCACAAACCCTCCTCAAGAGAAATTGGACAGCCAAAAGGGACAAAGAGGTCCCGCGGAAGGAGGTGGCATGGCGGCCACCCATGGGACTCCGACCGGAGACCTAAACGCGCACGGAATTTCCCCCTCTGGAGAGGTCTACTGGAATCAAGATGCTGCAACACTCATCGAGTTAGCCGTGGCTCGAAAAGAAGGGATGTTCAGTGCCCATAAAGCTCTTGTCACCGAGACTGGAGAGCGAACTGGGCGTTCACCAAACGACAAGTACATCGTTGACGAGGAAACGACATCAGAGGACATCAATTGGGGTGACGTCAATGTTTCGACGGACCTCGAAACCTTTACAAAAATGCGTGCAAAAGTTGTCGAATACCTTTCTGCACAAGACACACTGTTTGTCCAAGACTTGTATTGCGGCGCTGACTTCAGTGAAGCCCTACCCATCCGTGTCATCAACCAAAACGCTTGGCACAATGCATTTGCGCGAAACATGTTCATTCGTCCAGACGCAGAACGCCTTGCATCCCATTCTCCGGAATTCACCGTAATGCACGCACCACACTTCGAAGCAGATGCTGAACGAGATGGGCTCAACTCCCATTGCTTTGTGATTGTCAACTATCAAGCGAAAGAAGTCATCATTGGCGGAACTCGCTATGCTGGAGAAATCAAAAAATCGATTTTCTCCGTCATGAACCTCATCCTTCCGAAGAAAGGCATTCTTCCAATGCATTGCTCAGCAAACACCACCGGCGAGAATACGGCTATCTTTTTCGGGCTTTCTGGAACCGGAAAGACCACGCTTTCAGCCGATCCAAATCGAGCCCTCATCGGTGATGATGAGCACGGCTGGGGCGCAAACGGCGTCTTCAACTTCGAAGGCGGATGCTACGCTAAACTCATCGACTTATCCGAAGAAGATGAACCAGAGATTTTTGGAACAACTCGAAAATTCGGAACCGTCCTTGAAAACATCGTCATGGATGAAAGCGGAGTGCCTGACTTCGCTGATGTCAGTAAGACGCAGAACACCCGCGGCTCTTACCCAATTGAATTCATCGAAAACAGAACCCTTGATTCGAAAGGTGGGCACCCGCAAAATGTCATTTTCTTGACCTGTGACGCTTTCGGCGTCCTCCCGCCAATCTCTCGACTTACGCCTGCTCAAGCAGCCTACCACTTCATATCCGGATACACTGCTAAAGTCGCAGGAACTGAAATCGGTGTCAAAGAACCTCAAGCCACGTTCTCGGCTTGCTTTGGCGAACCGTTCATGCCTATGCACCCAGGTGTGTATGCAGATCTGCTTTCCGGCAAGATGGCTGAACACGGCGCAAAGGCATGGCTCATCAACACCGGCTGGTCCGGTGGAGCGTACGGTGTTGGAAACCGAATGAAGATTCGATACACACGTGCAATGCTGAATGCAGCAATGGACGGAGATTTAGACAATGTGGAATTCGTGGTCGACCCACGGTTTGGTTTCGAAGTTCCTGTTGAGTGTCCGAATGTTCCTGAGGACGTTCTACAACCTCGTAACACTTGGACCGATGCTGCTCAATACGATGCTACTGCGGACAAACTCGCTGCAATGTTTAACAAAAATTTCGCTCGATACGAAGCTGGCGTTTCGCCAGAAGTGAACGGTGCAGCCCCTCGTTCAATGGCATGAAACTCTCGGCATCCCATTGAAATCCCCGTTTCAAACAAACTCGAATCTATAACTGTTGAACGCAAGGCCGTACTATGTCTGAATCAACACCAATGATCCAAGATTCTGCAGTTGCTGGCGATGTGCATGTTGGAGATGTACACAATACAACCCAAAATACACATGTCGATCAATCGACAAATATTCATCTGCCAAATCTTGACGTGGCATTGGGTGAAAAAGTTATCACCATTCTCAAGACCGTGTTTGGTTTTGTAGGTGGAATCATTGGGGCATCGCTGCTGTTTACAACCGTCATCGCTTTGGGAATTGGGTTTCTCGTGTACAGCGGTAAACTTTGATTGATGCTTTGACTGTAACTACCTTTTTTATCATCGGTACTGTTTTGCATCGTGCATGAACTGGAAGAAACACGCTCGTGCTGGGTTGAAAGCATCATGTGTCATGGGCGGTCTCAACCTCTTTATTTTGGGAGCCATGGTGGTTATTGGATACGACACCACCCCCGTTAGTCGGATTGGTGGTGAGATTCCGCTTCCCATATTTGCAATGGGCACCGTCATCGGCGGAGGAATTGTTCCGGGGTGGATAGGTACATTGGTTTGGACCAAAATTGAGGAACGATGGAGCGATAAATCCCGCATTATGTTCACACTTCTTGCTCTCTCGATGGCGACGCTTATGACGCTTCCAATTGCCAACCGAGACCTTCCAACCGGTGATGCATACGTCTTGACTACGGTGTTGCATTACACTACAGCCATCTTAGGGAGTATGTTCATTCCATACTTTTCAAATCCGGCAAATGCCGAGTGAAATTATGACTCAATCTTCGGTCGATGGATACAACGGAGGATAGACAAAGTTTGGATTCTTGTCTTCATCCATTTGAACCACGTAGACGCCTGAGACCATTTCAGAGATAAACAAATACCCACGTGGGTCATATTGTAATCCCCAATCAAACGGTATCATACAGGAAGCCCAACAATCAGCCATGTCGTAGCCAAGGGTTTCCTTGGGGTCATCCATCCAAGTTGGACCCGAGGGTAGGAAGTAGCCCATTGTTTTGGTTTCCGACATCTTTGCGATAGCAGGGAAGCCAATTTCTGGAGCCGGTGTTCCGTCAACCCACTCGAGGTCTTGCCAAATATCACTGTGGTCTGTCACCCAGTTGCCAGCATGGTAATGCGTCCAGTAGACGTTACCGTTGGTTCCGGTGTCACCGTTGTGAGGGCTGTAGATGTAACCGCCTGGGATGTAATGGTGAGGATGTTCAGTGCCGTCGGGCAGGATGCTTGAACCAGGGAGCTTCCACTTACTCACCAAGAACGGTTTAGCAGGGTCTGTAGTGTCAATGGTCCAAATGTAACCTGTGTGGTTTGTGTTGGTCCCGTACTCTGGAGCAATCATGGTCAAGTGGCGCCAGTTGATGCCAAATTCGGCATCATTTGGTCCAGTGCCGCATTCAGCATCCCATGTTTCCATTGGGTCGGTGTCTTTGGCTCCGTTGCAAAGCAGATGGTCGTAAGGAACTGCATAGTGTATCCAACCGTTGCCGTTGAGCGCGCCGCTGCTGCCACCCCATTCTTCGGAAGACATGTTCGCGTGTCCGCCGCCATCAGGGCCGTACCATCCATCGTCAGCGCTCGGGCAACCAAGCCATCGGCCGACTTCATTGTCTTGTGGCCATGTGATGCCTTCTGGGTCTGGGACTTCTGGAGGGTTGGTAACATCAACGATTCTTAGTCCAGCATCCCAGTACGAAATGTAAAGAAGTTTTTGACCTGTGATTGGATGAATGTGAAACACATTGTCGTGGTTGAAAATTGATCCACCGCAGGTTGTTTCTGGTTCTGGAGAATATCCGCCCCATCGGATAATTTGTCGGCTGTCGTTTTGTTGTTCATCAGTGGCAGTTGGATTCCAAGATTCAAAGCCAAGAGGGACATAGAAAATCTGAGTTCCTTTGTAGAATGTTCCTGAATCCCCTTCGACCATTTCCGGGTAAGGGTCTGCACCGTAGAGGAACAGGTGGCACTCTTCAATGGACCACAGAGGGTTTGCTGGTTCCCAATCGCAATCGACATGCATGTCTTGATTGTGGAAGCCTGCCGGAGGATTGTTCCACTCAGCGACCTTGATTGGTTCGTTCTTGTTGACCACAGAGATGACATCGAGTCGGTTTGCACCGCTGTTGGCATCGTCATCGGTCGGAATCGGGTCAAGGTCACTGTTGGTCAATTCGTGATTAACCAATACCCAGTTGTTGTCTGGCGTCACCTTGATGTCAATCATTCGGCCAATTTCAGCGTAGTAGGTCGAGAGGAGGACAATGTTGTTTGGTTCCGAGATGTCCAAGATTTCGAATTGATTGTACGAGGAGACGTATGCATAACATCCGCCAGTCCCGTCTGGGTTCTTCACGCAGTCTTCCATGAAATTACCTTCAATGGAAATTTCAGAAGAGTCTCCTGGAGTCGGTCCAACGTTCTTGAACTCGGGAGAACATGGCCGTCCCGCAACGTTGTCGAGTTCTGGTGGTGGTGCGACGTTTCCATCACAGTTGAGGTTGTGATAGTCAATCAAAACCATGTTGTCGGTCTGCAGACGGTGTGCCAGCAAATCGGTGTGGCTGTGTTGTTCATCCTCAATTTCAACCACAGGGTCAACCCACGCTGTTTCATTGGATTCGGTTTTATTATTTTCATCGCCTCCAAGAGCAAGGTATGCCGTTGCGGAAAGCAAACTAATAACGACCAAAGCAACAAAAGCAAAGGTGATGATTCTGTCAGCAGCATCGCTGTTTCGGAACAGATGACTAAATTTCATTGCATCGACCACTTAGGGGTCATATTTGAAGCCCTCCGTCGTGTGAATGATTTATCTATCTGAGGCCGAGGCATTCAATCATGCGACGAGTCTTTGCCCCTCTGGTCGTGTTTTTGCTTCTGACGGTTGTCGTATACACCCCATTGCAAGCAAATGCGCATACTGCAAGCGCGTTTACCGTACTTGTCAAAGAAGACGGTTTCTCACAAACTGCACCAGAAATATTCCACAACGATTCAATTATTTGGTACAACACCGATAACGCATCGAACCTCACCCACCGTTTAGTCCACGACCACGATGGAGACGGGCTGTACAACGGTAGCCTGGATTGGGATTCGGGGGAACTTCACGCCTATTGTGAAAGAGACGAGAACAACACCAAAATCGATGCTTCATGCAACACCAGTTACGTCGTTGAATTCAATATCAACTGGACTGAAGGTGATTACGCGTATCAAGACCTTCGGTCTGATGGAACGGTTGTTAATGCCACAATTCGATTGTTCAAAGACATGGACAGCCACAACGCTTCAACTGCCCCATCCATTGGCAGCAGTTTCGGAGTCAATGATGATGCCTCGCCTGATAACACTGAGAACGATGAAGCAATGACGCCCGAAGATATGTTGCTGTACGTTGCAATGGGCACCGGCGGTGCAGCTGTCTTGCTCTTAGGGCTGTTAGTTCTACGAAGACCAGAAAACTCTGATACCTCTGAATCTGAATGATTGAGAAGGTGAAGAACCAGTTGCATGGCACAATAACCTCGACTTCGAAACTCATTCACGACTGATTCAAGCTTTTTGAGCCTCGGCGGCTTTCTTCCGCTTTCGGTTCCATTTTTTGATCCGAGGGAGTTGCCACTTGATGATACCAGTCCAAAACACAATTCCCATGACAGCAGTCCCCATGGCCATAGTGACCCATGGACGACTGTCCCAGAAGTTGATGTTGTCAGTGAAGGTGATTGCTCCGAAATAGACGGAGAAACATAATCCAAAAAGAAGGTGAACCCAGCGAAGAATTGTATTCCAGTTTCTGGCCATACTTATTCCTCAGGGTTTTCTTCCTTGAACTTTTTCAATTTCGCTTCAAATTCTTCAGCTGTCAGTCCGTGCCATCCTTTGCACATACCCGTTGGTGATCGTCCACATCCGCATTTACTCATGTCATTCATTCCTCCTTGACCCATCGCATGAGGCATTCGTATTAAGAAGAAAAAGTTCCAAAGCAGAGACCATAGTATTCTGGTTGATACTTGGTTGTTGATATAGTGGTTGGAGTTGGTAGCATCATGCAACCACCTGAACAGCAACCAACTGAGTCACAGATCCCTGTGTGTCTTCAATACAGAGGGAAGAAACTCGTCGACCTCTTAGGTAAATCGTATGTATTGGAATTACTCTACTATCTATCGTCAAATCATCCTCAAGCAATACGTTTCAACAAACTGAAGAAAGAGCTTACGATTACCGCCACCACACTAAGTCGCAGACTGGAAGAGCTTGTTGACATCGGATTGGTCAAACGTGAAGTTTTCGCAGAGGTTCCTGCACGGGTTGAGTATTCAATGTCTGAAAAAGGGAAATCGCTTGGTGGCGTGTTGAAGATGCTCTTCACATGGGTTGACGCAAATAAATGATGTTGAAACCACTGTAACACGCGTTTTTTGGAAACAGATGTTCAAAAGGTGAACCTCGGTTCTCTGTCTATGAAGTATACTCTATCCATTGCTACAATTGTCTTGTTATTGTTGCTCAGTGCCGCATCCGGTGCCGCATTGATTGCCCTTACAAGTTCCAATTCCTCCAGTTCCGGGGATTTTTCGATTGATGCACCTGTTGTCTATGGTATCAATGAATACACACTTGTTGAAATTGACGAGGGCGATAACGATGAGGAAGATGTCATCACAGAGCGACTCTTCGAATTTATGTTCAACGCCGTATCCGCTGGAGATGTTGTCTCTTGGGACTTCGGCGACGGGAACGCTGCAACAGGTGAAAGCGTCACACACTCTTTTGCCTCACCGGGCCTCTATACCGTTACTGCGACCTCCACCTCCGTCGATTCAATCCAGATCAGTACCGTCCAAGTGACCGTTGAAAAAACATCGATGGTTGAATCCGACAACATGGAGTGTGTCTGCGCTCCAACAGCAAAATCCACAATCATTGACTTGGTGCCCTCTGAAGGCACAGCATCGTACGAAGGTGTTGTCACCGTCGAACACGATGGGAGCAGCGAGTCATGTGCACTGCGCAATCCTCTGCAAGAGTGTCATGTCCGTGTATTGCTTGAGCGAACTCTCGATGGTTCAGTTATCGAACAAGAAATCCTCTTCGACGATACATTCCGAACCAATGAGCACAGCGTTACCTTCGAAATGATGGACGTTGAGATTGATGCTGGTGAAGGCCTTCAATTACGGCTTGAAACCGACCAAATCAGAGACTGGCACAAGCCAAGCACCTCATGGAGCATGACCGCTCCGATGGAATGAGCCAACGCATTCAATCGCAGCAGCTCTTCTCGACGCTGTCTTGAGCACAGAAGCATGTCTTGGCTGGAATGATGTCTGCCCGGGAACTGCGTTCGTTGAACAAAGCAGTCACTTCTGCGAGTTCTTCAGGAGCATCTCCTCGAGCTTCAAGACAGAGTTTGAGACCTAAGAGACCCCACATGTTGTCTTTCCAGAGTTTGATGTCAGCACGGTAAACCGCTTCTGCCTCTTCGAATTCTCCTTGCTCATGGAGCAATGCTCCAAGGATGTGGCGAACCGGTTGCATTTGGCCCCATGGTTCGTTGTAAGCAAGGTTGAGAGAGAGGTCAACACCACGTCGTAGGTGATCGAAAGCAGCGGTGAAGTCAGATGCTTCTCCACGAGCCTTTGCTTGGAATTGCTTTCGGTATTCGATTTCTCCTGCAAGAACAGCAGCATTAACCAACAAGATACAAGGTCCTTCACTTGGGTCTTGATACATCAAATTGTTGTGCAAAACACGGCCTGCAAGTGCTGGGTTTGTGAGTGCTTCTTCGAACAGAACTTGTTCTGCCTCAGCCTCAGCGACCATTCCCTTTGATGCAAAAGCGACACCACGAGCGTAGTGTTGTGTTGCGATGGTTGCAGGGAAGACATCCTTGTCAGAATACATTGGTTCAGCGATGATTTCATCCCACTTTCCGAATCGAATCATGACGTGCCATGGCATGGTAACGTAGGATTCGAGGAAAATAGCGCCCATTGGAATGATTCCAGCAAGCATGAATTGAACGCCAGAGTTCTCATCACCGGCAGGGAGGGTATCGACTGCTTTTCGAGCGTACTTGAGAGCAGTTTCATATTGTCCTTCAAACATAGCACACCAGACGACGAAGTGGTGGTTGTGCATACGATAAAACTTGTAGAATTGTGATTCGTTGCCGGTCAGTTCAACGTACTTGTCGTCGGCTTCAACCGCAGCGATGTTGCATTCAATCGCTTCTTTCCACTGTCCGACCCACGCGTCAATGTGCGATGGCATGTGGACAAGGTGCCCCATACCTGGCATGACGGTGCGAAGAACATCTGCGGCCGGTAGCGCACGCTCTGGGAAAGGTGACAATTCGAGAGCGTGACAATACAAGTGGCACAATGCCACATGTTGCTTTGCATCTTCGATGTTATCGAACGCATCTTCCATAACCTTCACCAAAAGTAAGGTGTTGTCATCAGCCGGTGTGATTTCTCCGGATGCAGTGTTCTTGTCCCACAGTTGCCAAGCCTTCAAATTCATGAGAGCCTCGACGTAAATGGCAGTAACATCCAAGTTTCCAGCGTACTTTCGATACAGTGGTTCCATTGCTTCAGCGAACGCTACATTCAATTCAGGGCTGTTACCCATGTTGAGAACGGTTGGGTCTGCTGCGTCACGTGCTTCAGCAGAGTGGCGTTGTGCCAAGGCGTCAATGAGGTCGCACTCAAGTTCCGTGCACCCTTCTTTGAGGGAGACTGCTGTTTGGATTGAGTCGTGGCCCGAGCCAAGTCCTGGGCTCCAATTGTAATTCGATGAAACACAGTAAGCGATTCCCCACCAAGCCATAGCGCATGTTGGGTCGAGTTCTGTGACTTTGCTGAAGCATGCAATGGCTTGTTCGTGGTTGTAATTTATCATGTGGCCATAGGCTTCAACGAACATTTTTCGTGCATCTTCATTGGCGCAGGTAATTGTTGTAGCAAAGGCGTAGTTGGCGGCGATGCCGAAGTCGTAATCCGTTGGTGCAAGAGACATATCCGGCCCTATCGATAAGCCCTCTTAAGTAAATCGAATGGAAAATATCGAAATCTTTGTTTTTTTCAAAATTACTCTTCCTCTTCTCCAGAGGTAACCGCAGAATCTCTCGGCTTGGATGGTAATAAAATCCACATCAAGGGTATCAAAGACAGGTAAGGGATGTTTTTACCGTATGTCAGATCTAATGTTGATTGGAATTCAACAAAGGAGTCGGCATCCGATTCGTTCTCCTGTGGCGGCTCACTGCGTACTGAGGAATAATTTTCAGGCTCTACCAATCCCAAGTCATAGCCACTGAACATCAAATCAAATCGAATTCCGGTAGGTAAGAGAGACGGTTCTACATTGCTTTGACGGTGAGCCAAAGCGCCTTGTTCGGTTTGAACAACAAATGTCTCATCTGCAAGAGTGTCTTCACCGTTTTCCTCCGCCTCATCAACTTCTTGGTCATCGCCATCGAACCCCGTTAAATCAAGAACGTACGATGCCGGCATGATTACGAGAAAACAGGAAACGGCAAAAGCAAGTGCAATCGTACGTAACGCTGCTTTAAATCGAATTCCAGCTACAATCAGGCATTCGATTACGCAGAGGAACACCAATGAAAACAGAGTCGCATTACGTCCGTATTTGAGCCATTCAATGGTTTCACCTTCATCATTCGACTCGGATATCGGCGAATCGTCACTTGAATTGTCTTGAGTTGTATTTTGTTGAGAAGCGTTCACAGGTTCATCGTAATCTCTAAACAGCATATACAACAAAAAAGATGTCGAATTCTCCATCTCTACATCGATGAGCGTTTGCTCTTTATCGATAGCAACTAACGCTTTGATTTTGGTAGGAGCCGGTTGTCCCTCGGTGTATTGTCCTTCAAACTGAACCACCAACCAAGCGGATAAGAACAAATGGAGAGCGATGAGGATTGTCCCCAAAATCCGCACGCCATCGCCGAAGCGGCTGTGAGGAGGGCGTAGGGCCATGTTTTACCCACGCGCTACTCGTACTTGAGGCTTCAATCACTCTTCATTCTCGTCGGTGTTGCTGTCTCGGCGGCCACCGGATACGACACCTGCAAGAACAATGACCGCAATCATTGAGATTGGGGATAAGAAAGGCAAATCCAAGCCGGAATCTTCTGCGAGTTCTTCTGCAGTTGGTGGCGTAGGGTTATCGCCGCCATCTGTTCCAGCCGGAGTGTCTGTTTCAGGTAGAGTAAGGTTGCTGACATCAACTCCAGCTTCAATTAAATCTTCTTCGATTGCTCCGAGGTCGTGGTCATCGACATTGACAATGTCGTCAATGGAAGTCGCTTCTTCCATACCGTTGGTTGCGGCGTTCGCATCAGCTCCGGTTAGGTAGTGGATGCTGAGTTGTGCTGGAGCATCGTCCATGTAGCCTTGAGTTTCTGGTCCAGCAAGGGTGTATGCGCCATCATCGTTCATGACGTAAACGCCAACGCCGACCATAGCAGCATGTTCATTGCTCCACATTGGAGCCCACATGCCATCGTCGTAAGGGAATTCTTCGAACGGTTCAACGTCTTCAAGACGATCTTCAAGGTTCATACCGAATTGCTCGAGTACATCCTCAAGTCCAGAATCTGCAAGGGCTTCGATAACAGCCGCAACACGGTCGCTGACTTCATCGTCTGATTCTTCAACCATCGTGCAATGCATTTCCGAAAGGTACGGGGTTGAAGCCCCGTCTTGGGTAAGTTCAGTCATGAGGCAATATTCGCCCACTTCAAGGACGTCAATGTTGCCTTCCATCGAGTATGAGTTGTCTGACCCGTCAATAACCATCGTTCCTGAATCAAGTTGGTTTTGATTCGGATCCATAAGTGAGTAGGTTAATGTCGCCCCTCCGTCACTCGACCAGTCGTATACGGACATATCGTAGCGAAGGCTCATTGCTTCGTCTTCCCACACATCGGCATATCCTAATTCAGGACCAATCCATTGTGAATGGCACATTTCAGAAAATTCTACAAGTGGAGATGAGGCTCCTGTTTCGCTGATTGAAGCGGTCATGCACATGGTTGATTCTCCGTACGTTGAGGGGACGGCTACGCCACTGTCTTCGGACCAAGAAGTGGCCCACTCTAGGTTTGAATCGCACATCCAAGAGTCACAGATTGTGGATTCAATCGATGAGAGTGGTGTTCCTGCATCATCAAATACATTCATCTGGAGAGTATAGTGGTTGAGAACGCCTTCGTCTTCCAATGTTGGACAATCGCCATAGCCGTCGTTGAGAGTTGTCCATTCTACTTCGCTTCCATCGTTGCAAGTAAACATCTTTGTCGAACCATCAGTAGGTGCTTCGTCTGATCCGTCACTGCAAGAGGATTCCCCATCGTTCACTGACGTGAAACCGATTTCAGAGCCATCGTCGCAAGTAAACATTGCAGAATCGTCGCTTTGTAAAACTGAAGTGTTACCTGAAAGAGCGGTCTGAACTGTAATGTTATCTCCCCAGAAATGAAGATCTCCGGTGAGTTTTGCTGGAGCGTTTGCGGGAGTAAAACCCTCTACAGATGTCCAGGTCGATGACAATATCTGACCTTCCATAGTATCAGTGACGGTGATGTCGACTGAACAGTAATTATTTTCTGGGCACATATCGGCATCATCCATGATAGTGACGCCATCGCCAACAGACCAGTATTGGTCGCCAACGCTGCCGAATTCCACAAGGCTGCAATCGCCATCCGCAGGCATTCCAGGGTTTGAGCACGTAACGGGTGCGTTACCATCAACAGATACTTGGACCATCACTGTGGCCCAATTGATGTCGTTGCCTTGGTTCATTGTAACATAGGCTAATTTGTCTTCATCACCTTCATAGTTTACAGCTTCTTCGGCGCTGAACGAATAGAGCATGAGGTCGCCTTCAGGCTCTGCTGAGCCGAAAATCGATTCGAGGCTGTCAGTAATGTCTTCACCGATGTCTTCAGCAACTTGTTCAGCAAACGCCTCTCCAGACCCTGCAAGGACGTTGCCCATCATGAGGAACATCAATGGGTTTCCTGGTGGGCAGGTGTCGCAACTCTGGACTTGAGTGGTTAGGCCTTCACCATCACCTAGGTCAACGGTGAGTGTTTCTCCCTTAGAAAAATCGAATTCCCCGTACATCTCCATGTCAAAATTACCCGATTCCGTTAGAGAATCAGATATTTCAAGGTCGAACTCCCCCGCATCGAGGCCGAAGTCTTCAGTTGGAATACCATCTATTGAGAAAGAGTAGTCAACTGCACCGGTATAATCGCCAGTTAAGTCGCCACACTCGGATTCGCCGCATTCCCAGTAATAATTGTCATCAGCCGCAGACAAATCGACATAAATCGCATTCGGTGAGCCGAGGCGCCATTCAGAGGTGGAATCTGTAATTGAGTATCCCAAATCTAATTCTGTGTTAAAGTCAACAGGGAATTCCTCTCCGCCGCCTTCCAACAACACATCAATGTTGAGGCCGACGAGGGCTGAGACATCCATGCTGAATTCCATGTCTGCTCCAATGAGGTTGTACGAATCGTCAAGGTATTCTGTATAGGTCATATCGACGGTCAAAAACTGTTCCAAGGTTTGAACAACATCAATGTCAAAACTGGTCGTATCGGAACCAAAGGTCGTTTCAGTCCAATCGGTTTGAAGTATTGTATCGGCAAGAATGCCGTGGCGGAGTGTTACGTCATCGGTTCTGCTCCAAACCGAAACATCGTTCCCGTTGTTGTCTTGAATAGTTTGAGGGGTGATGTCTTCGGTATGGTGGACATAAACGTTGGAAGCACCGGTTTGCAATTGACCGATGACGAGGTTGAATCCTGCATCGTCCGCAGCGCCCATAATTTCGCTTAGAATTTCTGGGACATCAACACCTGTGAAGTTCTCAAGGTCAGTGTCAACACTGCTCCAATCGTATTCAACACCGTAGTAAAACTCGGATTCCTCTGTTGGAGTTGCACTAACGCTTCCAAGCGGCAAAAGTGCTGCTAAGAGAAGTGTTGTCATGAGGAGGCTTGGCAGTGTGCGGGCAATGTTCATGCCTCTTCCCGAATTGTACGAGAATATGAAAGTATTGCCTGCTTCAAAGAAGGAAAATCCATGATTTTGCGCTTATTTTCGATTCTTACGGCACACTTCTACGAAATTTTCGAACATTTCTTTACCGAATTCAGAATCGTTAACTTCTGGATGAAATTGAAGGCCAAAACGGTCTCCTTTCTCGTTCTCCATGCCTTGAACTTGGCATGACGGGCTTTTTGCTGTGACAAAGAAGCCTTCAGGGACGACATGCACTTCATCGTTGTGAGATTCCCAAACGGTTTGTGTTGCAGCGGTATTGGCAAATATCTCTCCGCCCTCGTTTTGGAGTTCTATTTGCATTGCACCAAATTCTGGAATTGGCGATTCACGGGCATCCCCTCCGTAATGCCGCGCCATGAATTGGTGGCCTGCGCAAATACCGAGAATTGGAATGTCCAACTCAAGATAAGCCCCACAATTCCCTAACTCCCCTGTGAGGCCAACACGTGCTGCGCCCCCTGAAAGAATGATTCCATCAAGTTCGCGAAGGTCTTCGACCGGAGTTGTGTTATCGATAATCTGCGTATCTACTTTGAGATAGCGAAGCATTCTCCACTCTCTGTGGGTCCATTGCCCGCCATTGTCAACGACATCGATTACGAGTGGTTTACCATCCATGTGCTCACCTGTAGTTCTGCGTGTATGGTCGAACAACCATGAACATGCCGCCCCAAATGATTCAGAGAATGATTTGATGTTGCAGAACATTTAGCGTTGCATATGGCGCGAGTTGTGGTTGTAGGCGCAGGTCTTGCCGGCTTGGCATGCGCCTTGGAAGCAACGACTGCAGGTCACCATGTTGTCATCATGGAGCGTTCTGAAAGAATTGGTGGCCGAGGCACAACGCAAAACTTTGATGAATTCCCCCTCGGGTTTGGCCCTCATCTGTTTTTGAAAAAGGGACCGTTTCATGACCTTGTTCGCAAACTAAGCAGAGTGAGACTGGCTTCATCGCCCATTCAACTTCATCGGGTTGAAGTTCTCGGGCACGGCATCGTCAGGCCGATTGATGATGTGAAGGCCTCCATTATCGCCAAAAAAATACTCAAAGACGCAGCACCTGACGAACGGGTCGTTCGCGGATGTCAATTTCTTAGTTCCTGGAATCCAAATCATGCATCAGAACGATATGCTGCCCTGCAGAAAAGCAAACTCCTTGTCTCCAACGAAGGGTGGTCGGGCATGGTTGGAAGAATGGCTGCTGCGCTTGATGAAGTGGGCGTATTCATCGAATGTGGACTTCACGTGAAGAAAATTGAAACAGGTAAAGTTCACCTTGCTGACGGCAGAGAAATCGAAACCGATGTCGTTGTTCTTGCTTGTGGGCCTGCTGCAGCCCGCAAATTGATTCGGAGTGTCGATGAAGAGAGGGCGAAGAAAGTCTTCTCACCGTTGCAAAGAACAACGGCCAGTTTCATCGAAGTGGGTCTTGATTCAAAATCACTGGCAGGTCGCCAAGCGGTAGTGGATGTTGATAACCGGTTCGCAATATTGGATTACAGGGCCATTCAACCGCGTTTAGGACTTGAAGGGTGCCATTTGTCTGCAGTTGCTGTAGGCGGGCTTGAGACCGACCCGGGTGAAACGCGATTCTCATCTGAAGATGAACGGTTGGCTGCTTTAACTGACTTCATGGACCAAAGAGCATCTGGTTGGAAAGAACATGTTGTGCAACACTCCGAACAAGCTAAAATCACCATTTTAGATTCAAATGAATACCGCATCCCTCAACGGGCTTTTGCCAATGATGGTGTTTTGTTGGCCGGCTCCTGGGTCGAAAGCAAACATTTGCTTGCTGATGCTGCGGTCGATAGTGGCCGTACTGCTGGGCGGTCCATTTCATCAGCACTGCGTTGAACACTTATCCACCGCCAACTCTTGGACAGAACATGCGATTCGTATCATGGAACGTCAACGGTATCCGGGCAGCAATTCGAAAAGGAATAGACGGATACTTTGAATCCTTTGATGCTGATGTCGTTATGCTTCAAGAAGTTCGTGCCCTACCTGAGCAATTACCCAAAGGGTGGGGGTGGCCGGAAGGATACGATGTGCACATGCACTGTGCCGAAAAAAAGGGATATTCCGGTGTTGCAACGCTGTCTCGAAGACCAATTCTTCAGGTAAAAACCGGCATGAATGGTTCGGTTGATGCCGGGGACACAGAAGGTCGAATAATCGTCACGGAGCATCAAGGATTCACGTGCATCAACACATACCTGCCCAGCGGCTCCAACAAACAAGAGCGTCAAGAGTTCAAGGAAACGTGGATGGATGAATGGAAAATATTTCTTGCCCCTTACCTGGAAATGGATATCCCGGTCATCGTATGCGGTGATCTTAATATCGCGCACACTGAAGACGACATTTGGAATCCAAAAGGTAATGCCAAATCGAGCGGTTTCTTGCCTCAAGAACGTGAATGGTTTACGCAACTGCTTGCTGAAGGCTGGAACGATGCGTTTCGAAACCATGTTGGAGAGGGTGAGAAAATTTACTCCTGGTGGTCCAATAGAGGTCAGGCCCGAGCATTAAATCGCGGGTGGCGAATTGATTATTTCCTGCTTAATGAGGCTGCGAACTCTATGGTCACAAACATTAGAATTGAACGACAAGGTGGCCTCGATGTCTCGGACCATGCTCCGGTCATTTTGGATTTGAGGTTCTAATTGTTCTCTTCAATTTCAGCAAAATCAATCAGCAGTGCGTCAGCGATGTCTCGCAGTTGCTGTAAATTCGAATGATGAATCACGACAGAAACATGGATTTCTCCATCGGTTTCCTGTGAAAAAGATTCGCAATAGGGGCGCTGTGCTGCTGCAAGAAGAAGATGGGCCATCGGTGCGGCTCCAGTCCATTGAATAGTCGCTTCATGCGATTCGCCCATATCCGATGGTAGAGGTGGGCTATTATGAGGATGACCCGTCGCAGTGCCATGGCGAAGGCGAACGAAAGTGACCCAATCTTCGCTGGTGCTGGCGGTGTTGTACTCGGAGAAGCACGCACGAATCATGAAGGGCGCAAAGCAATATTGTTGGTTCGAGACAATGAAGATACAACGGAATTCGTGGCATTGGTAGCAACCATGGGCATCACTATTGTCGAAACTTTGCACCAGCCAGGCCAACTCGACCCCAGAGGATACTTCGGCAAAGGCAGGCTTCAAGATGTTGCAGATGAGCTTTCGAGTCGCATCGGTTCACATCCTTGGCAGGGAGTCGATCTCGTCCTTCTGCATACCAACGCATCGCCGCGTCAACTGGTTGGCGTAAATGAGGTGGTACAAATCGAAGTCTGGGACAGAGTTCGATTGCTCCTGTCTTTGTTCACATCTCACGCTTCGTCGCTTGAAGCACGAACACAGGTTCGCATTGCAAGAATGCAAAGTGACCGTACCGTGCTTCGGGAACTTGCCAATCAACAAACGACCGGTGAAAGAGCAGGTTATGGTGGAGGTGGAATCACTGCTCTGCAAGCGACGATTGCCAATATCAACCGTGAACTTGTGCATCTAAGGAAGCGGCAGAAAAAGCATGCAGTGGCCCAATCAGAACGAAGAAAGCAACGCTCTCGAGGCGGTGCAATGACCGTCGGGCTTGCCGGCTATACGAATGCTGGGAAATCAAGTCTCTTTCTCTCGTTGTCAGGCAAAGATGTGTTGGTTAAAGACAAACTTTTCTCGACCTTGGAAACGACGATTGGGCGCATGGAAGCGAGTCCACGGGTTCTTCTCGCCGATACCATCGGTTTCATCGACCATTTACCGAGTGCCACCCTCGATGCGTTTCGAGCGACATTAGCTGAGGCGTTAGAGAGCGACCTGTTGCTGATTTTAGCGGATGCGAGTGATAAACCAGAAGAATTGGAGCGGAAACTTTTCACGTCAAGGAATGAAGTATTCACTCGATTTTATGGAGAAGAAATCGACGAAGAGTTCCCATGGAAATCCTCAGACACCTCTGCAGTCAATCATGTTCTGACGGTCCTCACTAAAATTGATCAGGCGAATGAAGCGCAATTAGAGGAAGCGGTAGCCACCGTTGCTGCTCTTGGACTTCCAGACCCCATCCTCATCTCAGCGCATTCGGGTAAAGGGATGCAGGAACTGAAGGACTCGATTCTCTGGCATTTGTTCGGACCTCCAACGGATTTACTCTTACTCCCGGTTCCAGCAGAAGGTGGGCGGGCCGTTGAAGGACTTGTTTCAGATGTCTATGAATCGGGACTTGTCTCAAAAAGAACCAACCATGCTGACGGCATTGTTGAAATGAGGGTCTGGATACATGAACATGCTCTTGCACGATTACTCGCCCATTCCAAACACCGCATTGAAGTGAAGTAGGACGGCTTCCTACGAACTTCATGGCCGACGCAGACGAACCGGTTTCTGTCGATGAAGAGGTCGGTGCGGATTACATCGATGCGTTGACCGGTTTAGCAGAACCAACTCAAAGTTTGATGTTTTCATCGTCCAGCACAATCCTCACCAAACCGGACCCAAACATGCACCCAATGGGCCAGGCCATAGGTGTATTCTTGCTGTTCATCTGTCTACTTGGATTCCTTAACGGTGCGGACTATGCCTCTCCAAACTCGGGTCTTGTTCGGCCGGATGAGTTTGTATACCGCCTCTCACTTACCGCTCCAGATGAAACGGCTACATTCCGCGGTGTTGTTTACGATGATGAGGGCCAAACCCTCGAAAACGCTACACTGTACATCTCTTGGGACGATAATGGAATCTGGAATTCGTCCGAAATGCAAACCGATTCCAATGGATATTTCAATTTTGAACGTCTTGACCCTGGGCTTGCTAGGGTCGATATCCTTGTTGAACGAGACGGTTTCCGCGACGTGTACTCCAATCGCGTTCTCTTCTCGCCACCTGCGATGATTGAACCGATCGGATTTACGACCATTGATTTTACAATTCCTTCTCAAGAGAAATTCGCTCAAGAACCGTGTTCAAACGGTGCTGAAGAATGTGAAATCCGATACATTGACTTGACCGATGGGCAAATGGACCATCCGCTGATGGACCCTGGTGCAGCAAGCATCTATGTCACCATTGGATTTGCTTTCATGGGGTTGGCCCTCATTGGAACTGGATTTACCGTATGGGCCATGAAGTCCGGTTCAATAGCCGTGCTCCGGACTGCCGCTGGCATCTCGTTCTTCGGCATGGGGCATTATTACGCAGCATGCTGTTTTGGAATTGTAGCTTTCATATTGACCTTTGCCGTCCCCAAACGGTATGTGCCGATGAGTGAAGATTTCCGCTGAACTCGTCGATTTTGATGCATGTGCCCCGTCCAACTTAAGTTGGCTTAGTACAGCAGACCAACATGGACCTGTTCTCTTCTGCATGGATGACAAGGTCTCTTGGCGAAGCAGTATCAGCACTTTACTTGGAAGAAGGGGCCGGCCTTTTTGCCGGAGGTTGGGACGGATGTGTCAAATCTTGGGATGCAGAAGGCGGTCTTCTCTGGACTGCAAAACTACCAGACCGAGTAACTGTACTTCACCGGCAAGGTGACGCTTTATTTGCAACGGCAGGACTCGATGTTGCCTGTATCGATGCGCTTGATGGAACTGTTCGATGGAGCCATTCGCTTGAAGGGAGTGCTGACTCCATTACGGTGTTCAACGACTCGCTCTATGCCGTATCGTCAGTATACGATATTGAACACAACGATTTTTTGGAATCGGCGGTATGGAGTTTCTCCTTTGATGGCACACTTCGCTGGATACATCGTATGGATGAACGCCCATGGGTAACTTTGGAACATGCTGATGAGGTTTGGTTTGGGCTGGGTAGACCAAAGTGCGGTTTTGCCAATATTCGAGGCGAAGATGAATTCATCCATACCAAAACAAAGGCTGATTCACCAATCACTTGCGGCTCGACCTTCGATTCAGGGATGGTTTTTGGTCACGCCAACGGTTCTGTTTCAGATGAGAGCGGGGCTACTGTAGCAGTCGAAAAGAGCGGTATCGAACACATTGATGCTTTTGATTCGGGCTACATTGCGGCATTAGAGGATGGATCTGTTGTGGCGCGTGTCGATGATGAAAACATTTGGACAACCGATGGCGAACTGGTATCTATCCTTGCTGTTGGATTCGATTTTGAGAAGAAGGCGACCCTATGGTCTGGTCGGTGGTCCGGCTCTGAAGGAACGCTCAACATCCAAAATATCGCTTCTGGCGAGGTGATTGCAAGCGCCCCTTCAAGCCGCTTTGAATCCATCAGCGTCGATACGATGCGTACCGCAATTGGATGTGAAGACGGTAGCATCCATGTTTGGGAAAAAGACATGTTTGAACGTCGAATGAAGGCGGACAAGAAAGCCGCGCCTAAGAACGAACGTAAGTCTGCACTGCAAGATAAGTTACGAGCATTACGTGATCGGTGATCACGGGTTCGAATCCCAGACACTCGATGGCGAGCCTTCGAGGCTTACGGGAGTGTCGGCTACGCTTCTTGAATCGATACCGGCTCCAACAGTGTATTGTGGCTGTTGAACAGGCATTTGCCCCATCTGCTGTGGCATGCCTTGTTGTGGCATTTGCCCCATTTGTTGCATACCTTGCTGCGGCACATAACCCACCATGGGTGTCGGTTTACCACCGGTCAATAGGCCGACCAAAAGCAGGATTCCTCCAAGGCCGCAGCAACATGTTCCAGCAGCGCCTATGCCAAGACCACCAAGAATACCTAAAGCACTTTCACCAAAGGCAATATTGTACGAGTCGCTGTCAAAAATGTACAGTTGGGTCTCGCTGGTAATGGTATATTTTTGGCCAACCTCACAGTCATAACCGGTTTCTTTGTCGACCGTTGCACAAACATAACCAAAGATAATTTTGTTATCCCAAATATCCGGGTCGTAATCCTTATCAGAAAATTCAAACTCATCCTCAGAATACAAACACGTCAGAACGCTTGAAGCATCGGTGACATCGTCACCTCGAACTTCGGCCACATTAAAGTTGATATTTTCACAGTCATCGGTGTAGCCGTTGCCATCATCATCTTTGTATTCGCCCTCCATCATGACATACCACCCTGAAGAGCCCTGTCCATCTTCGTCGACAAGGGTGTAAGTGAACGATGTTCCTGGGCCTTCCATATAGTCCATGTAACTGACCGAGGAGATATCTTCAATGCCCTCCGCCGACTCAGACCATGCCATTCCAAAGGAAGCCAAAGCAAGGAGGATACATACTACTCCAGCGATTAACAAAGACTTGTTTGCCATGCTAAAGCGTACCAATAGTTGTATTTAACAGAATGGGGATGGTTTTTCGATACCTTTATGATATCATTACGATAGCCCCGTCAGTGAGTACCATGCAAGCCATGCCCCCCGCACAAACGATTACCCAACCTACAGATGAAATAATGTTCAAGGATTTAGAAAAAACCACGATCAACGGGTTTGTTGGTATTGCCATCCACATCTTAGCAGTCCCCTTCGTGTTTTTACTGTGTTTTATTTCCTACGGATTGGGTCCTTTGGTTGCGCTTGGCATCCTGCTCCAAATCGCACTGGGCATACTCTGGTTCTTACAGTGGAACAGTTACCTCATCATCAATCCAAACGAGGCACAAGCCCTCCAATTCTTTGGGAAGTATGCTGGAACGGTACAAAAGGAAGGCTTTCACTTCCTCGTCAATCCGCTGTATCAAAAGCAGAAAATTTCATTTCGAATCAGGAACTTTGAATCTGCGAAACTCAAGGTGAACGATGTCAACGCAAATCCAATCGAAATTGCTGCAGTTGTTGTTTGGAAAGTGGTTGATGCAGCAGAAGCCCTGTTCGAAGTTGACAACTACCACGGATACGTCCAAATCCAAAGTGAAGCGGCACTGCGCGCAATGGCCACAAAGTATCCGTATGATATCATAGAAGACAAAGACATTGGAGGCGTTGCACTGTCAAGCCACCAAGAAGTCATTGCTCAAGAATTGCAACTTTCAGTCGAAGCTCGTTTGAAGCGAGCTGGAATTGAAGTTCTTGAAGCCCGTATTAGTCACCTGGCTTACTCTCAGGAAATCGCTCAAGCCATGCTTCGCCGCCAACAAGCGAGTGCCGTTGTTGCTGCACGAAGCGAGATTGTCAAAGGTGCGGTTGGAATGGTCGAATTAGCTCTTGAACAGCTCAGCGCCAAAGGCATTATTGATTTGGATGAAGACAAGAAAGCGACAATGGTTAGCAATCTTTTGGTTGTCCTCTGTTCAGAAACCGATACAACACCGGTCGTAAACACCGGAACGCTCTACCAGTGAAGTGAAGATATGGAACGGGATGAGATCATCGGTCTTGTCGTACCAATCATGGTTTCCTTCTTGTTGTTTGGATATGTGGCCTATTGCTGGTTCAATCAGAAAGTCCACGTGCGTGGTAAAGGTTGGAAATCGAAAGACGAAGCACCCAAGTCGTTCTACTTCACGATCATTCTTTTGCTCCTTATCGGGCTTGGACAACTTTTCAGCACAGTGTATTTTAGATTCTTGATGTGAAAGGAGGAGAGGCTATGACTGAAGTAGATGAAAACACCTCGGACGATGGTACACCTCGTAAGAGGCCGACATCGGAAAAGAAGAAGATTTTGCTTCGACTTGATCCTGCGTTGCACGAGCAATTACGCCTCTGGGCCGAGCGGGATTTCCGCTCCCTCAATGCCCAAATCGAATTCTTGTTGAAAAAATCATTATCAAAACCAAAGGACTGACTTGTATGCAGGACGAAAGGAGTTTTTTTTCAAAGTGGTTTGGATTCAGCGGTTGGCGCATCATGTCTGCAAAAACCCAAATTTTCACACAAATCCTGTACCGCATCATCTTCTTGTTCGGTCTTGCACTGCTCATCATAGGATACGGCTACATCACCGATTCAGAACCGGGCGGTTTGCCGTTAATCTCCATGATTGTCGTTTGGTATCTTGTCTTCCAAGCGATGATAAATTTCATCTTTGTTGAAGGCTCAAGATAGGCTTCACTCTTGTGAACGGGGGCCCGTCATCTGTTCAGGACGAACCCATGCATCGAATTCTTCATTGGTCACATAGCCAAGTTCGAGCGCTGATTCACGTAGTGTTGTTCCGTCTTCGTGCGCTTTTTTAGCGATCTTAGCAGCCTTATCATAGCCAATGTGATTGTTCAGTGCCGTCACCAACATCAGAGAGTTCTCGAGATGTGCAGCAATGTTTTCCTTGACCGGTTCAAGACCTTCAACACACTTTGTTCGGAAAGCTATGCATGAATCAGTAAGTAATCGAATGGAGTGCAGAAGGTTGTGAATCATCATTGGTTTGAAGACATTCAATTCGAAGTTACCCTGGCTGCCGCCAACGGTAATGGCGGTGTTGTTGCCCATGACTTGGCAGCAGACCATCGTCATGGCCTCCGCTTGAGTCGGGTTGACTTTCCCGGGCATAATCGAAGAGCCGGGTTCATTTGCTGGAAGGGCCAATTCGCCAATGCCGCAACGAGGGCCGGACCCAAGCCAGCGGATATCGTTCGCAATTTTCATCAGGGATACTGCAAGGGTGTTGAGTGCGCCGGATGCTGCAACGATGGCGTCATGAGCGGCCAATTGCGCAAACTTGTTTTCAGCAGTGCAGAAGGTGAGTCCGGTAATATTAGCAATCTCATCTGCGACCATCTGCGCAAACAATGGATGAGTGTTGAGTCCAGTTCCAACAGCAGTCCCGCCCAATGCTAATTCAAATAAATCATCCAGAGCAAAGTCAATACGGCGCAGGTCAGCATCGAGTTGAGCAACCCATCCGGATGCTTCTTGGCCAAGAGTGAGGGGGACGGCATCCATGAGGTGTGTTCGACCTATCTTGACGATGTCGTTCCAAGCGTCGGCTTTCGTTGCCAACGCATCTCGTAAAGCACGAACGCTGGGGAGAAGTTTGTGCGTTATTGCTTCTGCTGCAGCAATGTGCATTGCAGTAGGGAAAGTGTCGTTTGAGGATTGGGCTCGATTGACGTGGTCGTTTGGATGTACTGGGCTTTTCGAACCAAGAACGCCGCCTGCAAGCTCAATGGCACGGTTGGCAATCACTTCATTTGTATTCATATTCGATTGAGTGCCGCTTCCAGTTTGCCATACACGCAACGGAAAATGTTCATCCAGGCAATTATCGAGGACTTCCTGTGATGCTGCAATGATCAAATCTCCAACTTCCGGGTCGAGTTGTTTGAGTGCTACGTTCGTTTTTGCTGCGGCCTGCTTCAAAACTCCAAACGCTCGAATAACACCGCTCGGCATCGTATCCTCTCCGATATCAAAATTGATCAAAGACCGGGCCGTCTGGCAACCGTAGTATTTGTCGGCTGGAACTTCAAGTTCGCCCATCGTGTCGGCTTCAATACGGACATCGGTCATGAACAACCCTTGGGGCTGAACTTCTTCACAGTTCGCACAGATAACCCGGTTCAATGCTGATTTGGAACAGGCGTGGCATGTCAAGCCCAATAGGCCTCTTGGATACAGGTAAGGCAGCATTTATGCGTCACGGGTCATAAAAGACCCAGTTTGCATAAAAGGTGTTATGATGGCTGTTCGCAACTGTAAAGACGGTTACTGAAGGCTTACGCGAATGATTTTTTGTGGGGTTCGGGGTCGATCACCAGGTAATTTGTCGCAACGCTCAATGGCCTTCACAACATCCATGCCTTCGACAACTTCGCCGAAAACGGCGTGATTACCGTTCAACCAAGGTGTTGGTACAGTCGTAAGGAAGAATTGCGAACCGCCCGTATTGCGTCCTGCATTGGCCATCGAGAAAATTCCTGGCTTGTCGTGCTTGAGTCGTAAAGCAGATGCTTCGCAGGGGATTTTCCAACCTGGTCCGCCTGTTCCTGCATTACGGGCCATTGGGTCTGCTGAGTGCGGGCATCCGCCTTGAATCATGAAGTCCTCGATAACACGGTGAAAGTGAAGACCGTCGTAATGTCCACTTTCAACCAAGCGAACGAAGTTGGCTACGGTGTCTGGTGCTTCTTCGTTGTACAACTGAATTGTAATGTTCCCTGCGCTGGTCTCCATGAGTGCTTGCATGGCACTCCCACGGAGAGGAAGGTCAAGAGCATTCGCATTCCCCACTAAGGCGGAAGTTATGTCAGGCTTAGTTCTTCAACCAAGGTCGGAAGTGCTGGTCTGCGTATGCTCGGGCGTAATCTGCTGGGTATCCTGAAGCAATGAGTTGCTGTTCGTAAGCAAGTTGTTCCGCCGTTATTGTCGGATCTGCTTGCAGTGGGACGTTTCCGACGTTGGCGAACGCTGCTTGCTGTTGTTCAAACATCTTATCTTCTTTTGGAGAGCTGCGGCGGCGAGTAAACGCAAGGACTGCAAGAACCAAAATCAAGAGTGCTGCACCTACCAATCCAAGCGTCAATGGATCCATTCCAAGTACGGTGGAATCAGATTGTGTGTCATCGGTATCGACAGTTCCATCGTCTGTGCTGCTGGAGTTGCTGTTATCATCGTCCACCGTTTGGTTGGTATTTGTCGAGGTGTTGTCAACTGGGTCGATAGGTTCTCCAACATTGCTGTTGTCATCAACCTCACATCCATCCTCGCCTACAATTGTACCGGCAGGGGTTGAAGGGCAATCGTCAATTGAATCGTCAACGCCATCGTTGTCTGCATCCGTTCCGGTTGACTCTGGAGGGCATCCTGCGCCACCAACTCCATTGGCCACACCTGCAACTTCTGGACAGGCATCGCCATCAATTCCACTGGTATTGTCACCGTATGAGTCTCCGTCTGAATCCAAGGCTTGACTGGAATCAAACGGCCATAGGTCGTTCAGGTTTGAGACGCCGTCGCCGTCCAAGTCGGCACAGCCGACACGGTCAATGGTTGAGTTTCCATACGTTGTGGGGCAATCGTCGATGATTCCATCTCCTGTATCGGTCGTATTGAAGCCATCGCGGTCAACATCGTTGGCCCACAATTCTTGTTCATTTTGAATGAAGAAGGAATCGCCAAGGAATTCATTGTTCGTTTCATTCGACTCAAACAAGGAATCGTCAACATCGATGGTTAGGCGGCATGAGTATGTTCCACTTGCCTGTTCGTCGTTTGTTGTGTAGTACACGAGTTTGGAGCCGAAGGTGGTATTGTAAACACCATTGACGACAATCGTTTCTTCTGCGATGAGATCGATTTTAGTTCCGGTTTCATCGAGTAAATCGAGGTGCACGAGAATGGAAGTCGATTCTGCATCACCTCGAAGACTCACCAGTTCCCACGTGATTTGGACTTCAGAGCCCGATGTGTGGTTTGTCGGACACACAAGAGATGAGACCGCAATATCTGCAGGAGCCGGATCAAGAGGAGTGACTGTAAGATTGTAGAATCCCGCACTGCCACCGGAGCGAACTGTGAGTATCAAATCTGTTGATTTACCTTCATAATCAGTGCCGTACGAATTGAACAAGAGACCAAACGAAGTGTTATCGACTTCAGCAATGAAGTTTCCATTGGTATCTTCCAAAGTGGCAGTCATGGCAGTTACTGTGTCCGCATCAAATTCAATTTCGAAGTTCTTTCCATCGTTAACGGTGAATGCAAAAACGTCCAATTCATCGACGCCACTGAAACATCCTTGCCCAGATACAGTTGGATTTTGACCGATGTTAATCCCTGAGCCGGCTGGAGCGTCTTGGCCAAGCCCGACATCATCGGGCTGGCCGCAGTTGAAATTGTTCGGATCCACGCCTTCAGTCTCGATAACGAGTGTGTAAACGCCAAGGCTCAACCAGCTTTGTACGCTGAGGTAGAATGTTCCGCCCGTGCCGGCGTAGGAGGTGGTGCTGGAAGTGGATACGAATTCGTCGTTTGATGCCGAAAGGTAGCTGCTGTCAATGGCATTGCCGGCGTTATTTCGAAGGACCAGGTCCGCATCTTGATCTGCAGAATTGATCAGTGTTGCCGTCACATTGAGGCCGGGCGATACTTCAATCTCGTACCAATCATCATCATCAACATCCTTGTGAATGCACCCGGTAAGCGTCATTGATACGTCCAATCCAAGCACGATTGCGGTTGACTCGTCCTCGCCAGCATCGCCGCCTGAGGCAGCGTCATCCTGTGATGCACAGGATACTTCTTTGGTATCGATGAGAATTTCATCTGGAGTTAAAACCATGTTATCGTCTTCGATTTTCTCGTCGATCTGTTCATCAGAGTCGACCATGACGATGATTGAATAATTGCCGCCAGTGGTACTTGCAGGCACGGTCACCGATAGCTGATACATGTCTGAAACATTTACATCGATAGACGGGAGAGTTAAGTTGCCCAACTCTACATCATGGTCTGCAAGACCAATATCAACTGAAAGCCAAGCCGTGAGTATCGAGGCAGGGGCTGGAATCGTTCCAGAGTTGAGAACTTCCACATCGATGTCGATGGTATCGCCTGCGCTGGCCTGAAGGGGTGAAGAAGAATTTTCAATAACAAGATTGGCTTTCGGTGTCGAATAATTCGTCCAAACCTCCAAAGTCCAGTTGACTCCCGTACCTGACCGTGATAAATTGATGTAATACGTTCCGCCGATACCGTCGAAGGCCCCTTCCGAAGAAGTGACGGTCGCATCGCCGCCGAAAAACGCAGTCGAAGAGTCGACTTCCGCTGAATTACTGTCGGTCAAATCAAGAGAAACGACGACGGATTCCTCTAAACTCAGCGTCACGTCAATCGTGTGGTTTGCTGGCACATCAAAGGAGAACACATCGTTGGCTTCAACACCGTCAATACAACCGGTATAGGTGGCGGTAACGTTGGTACCGAGTGGTGCAGTAACATTGGCTTCCTCCGAAGGCGCGTCTCCTCCGAGTCCAGCGTCATCTTTGCCGTTCGGGTGGAGGTCGTCGCATGAATCTCCCACTAACATCACTCCCGAAGACCAAAGGAAATTGTTTGATTCGTTCTGCTCAGTGAGGTTATCATAACCATCAGCAAACAGAAGCCAATAGTATGTGCCGTTGGAAAGGCCTGTCGGGAGAAGTACTTGCGCTGTAGTGGTGCGGCTGGTGTTCTCTGCAAGAGCCGCCTCCGGTTCTGATGCGTCAATGAGTTCGTCTCCAAAGTCGTAGGTTTGGTCTGTAGACAAGACAAATTGAACCTCGAAGGCGTCTGAGGTGGTATTGTAGATGTTCTCGACAACATATTCCACACTCACCGTAGAACCTGCTTGTCCCGATGCAGGTTCGGTGACTGAGCTGATGGTTAGATCCGGTCGCGGGGGCGTATTGTTTGTCCATGTACGCAAGGAGTATTGTCCGTCACCACTGTAAACAAACACTTCAACGTAAAATGTACTTGAGACGCCGGAAAGGGATGTTGACTGGGTCGTCACCTTTTCGAGGGATGTAACGGATTCAGAACTGTCAAGGTATGTTCCGGATGAGTCGATGAGATAGAGGTCGAAGTCTGCTCCGCTCGGGACGACCAGTTCAATGTCAACATCCTTGCCTGCAGTTGTTGTAATTTCATACCAATCTTCGGTATCGGTTGAGTCGACACAGCCTTGATTGCCGGTTTGGCCGCTGTTCGGATCGTTTCCAAGACTGCGTGAAGTTGCAGAATTGTTTCCAGCATCACCAGGTATGCCCGCATCAGTCTGGGTAACGCATGCTGCGCGGCCACCGGTACTGGACTTCTGAGTAGAATCTTTGTACAAAAGTTCCGTTAACGGTAGGTCTCGAGAAATGGAGACGGAATAGTCGTCACTGGGTGAGGAAGTGATGATATCGTTCTCTTCACCGGCGGAGACAAGGGGCATCATTGTCGAGAGTACAAACAATGCAACAAGGGAAAGTGCCATTCTGCGGTCGTTCTGCATAGAAATCGCTAAGATTACTCCATTATCAAACCTCGGCTTAGAGCCAATGGTGTGAAAAACGAAAGTCAAGAGAGTTTCAAGCGAAAGCACGTTCGATTTCGATAGCGAGGTTGTCGAAACGCCCTTGCAGTTCATCCATGGCTCCGTTGAATGCTTGCTCAGGGGTAAGACTTCCATCGGTCTCGTAAGAGAAGATGTATGCGCCTTCGACTGGTTCGAGGGTGATTGCATCATCAAAGTCGCCGTCTCTGTTGGTTCCAGGGCCGACTTGGTGGAGGGCTTTTTCGAGGTCCATGAGGTGGTTAATATCGGTCATTGTCTTGTCTTTTCCGAAAAGTTTGGCATCGATTGGCTTTCCGTCGGAAGTTTTCAGATCAAGGTCAAACAAAACATTCGCTTTCTTTGGCTTGTTGAGTTTAGCGATGTGGTGTTGTCGGAAACCGACTGCAGCAACAGGAGACCACTTTGCGTGATCTCGGCCACGGCCAAGCGTAGCGAAAGCGTACAATTCGAGGAATTGACCCTTTGAAAGAATGGTAAGAGGGATTCGCTTGTGTTCTTCACGGATATCGAACATTTGGTCAGAAATGTTGGTGAGGTCACCGGCATAGACTGTACGGTATTCTTCATCGGAATCCTCTGATGGCCCATCCTTTCGAATGTGGTAAAGTACTTGACAGGTCAAACAGCCCTTGGATTCTTCTGCAAGGTCTTTGCAGTTTGGACAATCTTCCGGGAATGTGATTCCTTCGTCTGGAAATGTCGGGACTGGGATCATTGCCAAACGGTGGGCGATTGTTTCATCTGGAAGAACGTTGACGGATTCGAAAACTTCTCCTTTGTTGTCTTGGTTTACACCTTGGGTGAAGTTCACTTTGTCAATTGCTAGTTTTGGCACATCTGCAATGAGTGCACGCCGAACAGCGTTCACTTGTGCAGCATCTGTGTCAGTCAAAAGAATTCGAATTTCATTGCCACGCGGCCATCCATCAACGATTTGTACATCCATTTTTTCCACCTCAAAAATCAAACACGGCGGCCACGTCGGCCACCCTTCTTTTTGGTACCGTCGTGAGCGATTGGCGTCACGTCTTCAATACGAGTGATTGTCATTCCAGCACGAGTTAGTGCTCGGATTGCTGCTTGTGCGCCTGGACCGGTGTTGTTTGAAAGGTTACCACCTGGTGCTCGGTACTTGATAATGAGTTGAGTGAATTCCTTGTCTTTGAGGTCGTCAGCCATCTTTTCAGCAGCTCGTGTTGCAGCGAATTGTCCGCCGCTGTCTTTCGAAGACTTGACCACTTGACCGCCGGAGCAGGTCGTAATGGTTTCAGCACCGGTTAAATCGGTAGCTGTCATCAAGATGTTGTTGTAAGAACTGAAAATATTTACAATTGCTCGTCGACTCATCACTGGTCACCTCCGACATTGTCTGCGGAAGGTGCTTCAGCAGCAGCATCCTTGACTTCAGTAGCGAACTCTGTGGTTGCTTCTGGGTCGACTTCTTCTTCTTCAACACCGTATTCAGCAGAAGATGCACGTCCGTCGATTGCCTTTCGGATTGGGTGCTCGGAATTGTTGGCCCAAGGGCAAGAAGGGTGCCATGTGAGGCTTTCTTCTTCATCACGGGAAATTTGGTACGAAGGGATGGTTACTTTTTGGTCGCCGATGACAATCTTGCCGTGGGTGACGAATTGGCGTGCTTGCTTCATCGAGATTGCAAGTCCCTTGTAGTAGACTTGAGCTTGCAATCGGCGGTTGAGGATGTCTTCAGTGCTCAACAATAGAATATCGTCAAGGCTTGCGTCGGAGGAAATCAGTCCTTTGTTGTGAAGAGAACGAAGAAGGTCTTCCATCTCTCTCTTACCGTGGGCTTCACTGGTATCAACCATACCGATCAAACGCATAGCTTGGCGTCGATGTCGTCGGAGTTGGGACTTAGCCTTCCAGATTTCACGCATGTTCTTCAAGCCATGATTGGCTTGGATAGCGTGTTCTTCTTCGATACGGGCAGCCTTCCACGGGTGAGAAGGTGTGTCAAATTTAGGTCGTGCAAACTTTGGTTCTCCCATTCATCATCCCTCCAATCACTTCTTTCGGCTCACACCAAGGGTGAGTCCGCCACGGCCATTTGAGCGACCGCGTTGTCCACGTACTTTGTTTCCGCTTGCGTGGCGAACACCACGGTAGCACTTCATTGTACGAAGCCGGTTAATATCGTCTTCAAGAGTAAGGGAGACTTGTTGTCCTGTCAGATGAAGCTCATCTCCGGTCTCAAGGTCTCGTTGGCGGTTCAGCATCCAGAGTGGGACTGTTTCTGCATAACCTTCGATAGCAACACGGAGGCTTTCCTGTTCTTCCGCCGAGAGGTGGCCGGCGAGTGAAGCAGGGTCGAATCCAGTGTTCTTACAGATTTGAATTGCGGTTCGTGGACCAACGCCCCGAACAGCCGTTAAAGCGGTTGCAAGGGTCTTCTGTCCGTCCATATCCGTATCTGCCATTCGCAGGATATACGAGAAATCGTCTCCCAATTCTTCTTCCTTAGGTCGTGCCATTGTGTTTCACCTCTCCTTAACACGCAGTGTCAAGCAGGTTCCCGACCAACCTCCCCTATATCAAGACCGCGATACTTCTTCGCGATACTGAGGAGCGAAAACATCGGCATGTAAACGGGAAAAAGCCGTTGAAACGGGGTGCGAAAAGGCGGTGATTATTCCGTGATGCAAACCAAGAGCATGTCGTCGCCAGGTTGTTGGGCCAAGAAAGCGTTTCTCCGGCCGTGTCTTCTCGAAAGTTGACGGTCGATTGCCCCTTGGACTTTGGGTTGAATCTCTGGAGAGAGTGGGACGCGAACGGTCATTTTCCCGATATCGTGTTCCAAGAACAGTTCGACCAATTGGTCCACTGTTTCGATACGTAGTTCCATCCGAGCAAGAGCAACGACTCGACCGGTTGCTTGAACGAGCATCCTGTCCATTGGGTTGTCAAGACGCAGTGGATGGGCGTGGTGGATTTGTGGTCGGCGGCCTTCGACAACACCCCAAGTGAATACTTCTGATTTCGACACTGAAGCAAGCCATGTTTCCGCTAATCCGCTTTCAACCAGTGCTGCATCCAAAATGCTGACGCGTTCACCGCGACGCGGTGGTTGGCGGGTCGACTTTGGCAAACCGTCGCCTGCCCCAAGTTGCCGCCCGCCAGAAACGACGTGTGCGTCTTCCGCAATCGATGGAGGTATACGCACAAAGCGGCGGGCAATGCCCTTAGTTGCTGCATCGCCAAGCCACAAGGCCAGACGGTCCACGCGACCTCTGCCGCGTGAAGTCCAAACCCATGTTCGAGCGATGTCTTTCCATACCGCATCAACCAGAGACTCGACTTCAAGCCGTTGTTCGTGGGTCAATCGAGGAGATAAATCCAATATCATTGCTGGCCCATGAAGGCCTTCTGACAGATACGGTGCCCAGCCGTTGAACACTTCATCAAGCCGCGGTGCCATTTCTTCAAGGCCATGCGTTCTACTGTTGCGAGGACGTGCTGGGTCGAGGTGGAGCAGTGCAATATTGGGGAAGGTATCCAAAGAAAAGTGGTCAGCGAGAGCGGCGCAGACAACTGCTCCGTCGCGTCCGTCGCTCGCAAAAATTCTGGTTTGCTGCATCCGTTCGGCATCTGTTTCATTCCGATAGGTGGCAATCGATTGGAGATTGACGGCACTTGCTTGAGCACGTAATGGATCCAACTCGACACCAATCCCTGGCCGTTGTAAAATCGCCATGTGTGCGCCCAATTGAATCCCACTTCCGCAAGCGCAGTCGAGGATGTATCCTTCTGGGAGATTCAGTTCTGTCAGTAATTTCGAACGGGTTAAGGCAACTTGCCAAGGGGTTGCGAGGGGTTTGCCTTCACTGGCGTGATAAAAAACCAATTTGCGTCCAGCAGTTGAGTCGGGGGCAAACTCGGACAAGCCTTTCGTGCTGGTCGTGGCGGGATTGAAGATTTCAACCATACATTCGCCTCATTGCCCGGCAACATCAGTACGGGTCATGATGCTCTCAAAATGAATATTCGCAGCTGCAAACGCTTCTTTCGCCCCTTCTTCTCGGTCAACAATGCTGATTACGGCAACAACCTTGCATGTCGTATCGTTTTGGATGCGCTCAACTGCTTTGATAGCCGAGCCCCCGGTTGTCGTGACGTCTTCGACGATGACAATATCTCCCCCGTTACCAAGAGAAGAACCTTCGATGCCAGGCGGATTGTTGGTCTTACGACCGCCTCGCCCTTTTGCTTCCTTTCGCACCATAAACCCGAGTCGGGGGGAGGTGGCCTGAGAAGTAGCCACGGCAATGGCCGTAAGGGGTACTGCTCCAAGTTCGAGGCCACCGACAAAATCAGCTTTCATAGCATCCATCCGAAGGTTGAATAATTGGCCAAGCAAGTGTGTAGATTCCGGGTGCATCATGACGGGTTTTGTATCAAAAAACCATCGCGATTGACGGCCGCTGGCAAGGGTGAATGCGTCATCAGAACCTCCGTCGATGAAAGCGAATTCGCGCACCAATTCAACGAGGCGGGGCCAACTCGGGTGTTCGCGGACACTGCTATGAACGGACATTGTTCCATGGTCGTGCCTCGCATCAATGAACTTTGTCTCCCGTATCGCTGTAGGACTTCATGCAAATCGAGCGCGGCACTGATAAACGGTCGCCTCTAAGACATCAAGGAGTCACATGTCTGCATCGAGTGGTACGGGTCAAAAAAGGGGACACAACCCCCTCATTGGCTTAGATATCGAACGATTGGAAGCGGAAATGGAGCGGTACCATCATTGGCTTGATGAGCATGCAGATGAAGCATACATCGTAGCAGAACAAGCCCGTAAGCTTGGCTTTGATCACAAGGAATTCGTGGAAATTCCACGGGCCGCTGACTTGGCTGGGCGAACTGAAAAACTGCTGATTGAATACCTCGAAGGGTACGAGGTTGCTGATGATATTCGAAAACTCTTGGCTGAACACGATCGAGAAACGACCTCCATCATGATGGCCCAGAGCGTGGCAAGAGGTTTTCGAGAACAAGGATACGACCTCATCACGGCAATCGATGTTGGGCTTCGCGTTGGCCTTGCAGTGTTGACAGAAGCCGTTTTGGTCGCTCCTCTCGAAGGGATCAGTGAAGTTCGACTTTTGAACAACGTCGATGGTTCACAATTTGTCTCTGTCCACTTTGCAGGACCAATTCGTGCCGCAGGCGGTACTGCTCAGGCACTGGCCGTTCTCATTGCAGATATGATTCGACGAGAATTGAATATCGGGCACTATCAACCAACAGACCCAGAAGTCGAGCGAGTGAAGGAAGAATTTGGTTTGTACCGTGGAAACCTGCAATACCGTCCTTCCCCGGCAGAAATTGAGGAAATCGTTCGAGCATGTCCCATCATGATCAACGGCGAGTCCACCGAACGAATCGAATGTGCAGGATATGGGCGTGTGCGTAACATCGACGAGGCACGGATTCGAGGCGGTGTGCTGCTGGTTATTGGCGAAGGTATGTGTCTGAAAGCACCGAAGATTCAGAAACACACCGAGCGATTAAAAGTCCCTGGATGGGATTTCATTTCCAAATTTGCATCGAAAGGGAAATCGGACGAATACAAGGGCGATGGCCCACAATTCAAATCCCGCAAAGTGCCCACCATTTCGAAATTCATGCGCGACATTATCGCTGGACGGCCGGTCTTTGGTGCACCGCTCCAACCCGGTGGATTTCGCCTAAGGTATGGTCGAGCACGCCCCTCAGGTTTGGCAGCGGCCTCCACAAATACTGCTTCAATGCTAGCCATGGATGATTTCATCACCATTGGAACTCAAATGAAAATCGAACGGCCTGGGAAAGCATGCGCAATCACTCCTTCAGACGACACCGACGGGCCGTGGGTTGTACTCGCTGACGGCCGATTCTTACGTTTGGACGATGCGAAAAGCTACACGGCAATCAGTTCCAAAGTCCGCTCGGTTTGGGACAACGGCGAGTTGGTTATTGGTTATGGGGAATTTATGGAGAACAACAAGAAATTGGTACCTGCAGGTTATACCAACGATTGGTGGGCGAGTGACTTGATTGAGGAGTTGAACTCATCCGAATCACTCGACGATTTCTCCGAATTGGCCGGTATAATGCGAAGTCAATTTCCTGCAGGTATACCTGGCATCCACCCTGAAGACGCAGAAGACCCCCATTCTCAGTTCCATATACGCAGAAAATGGCACGTGTTCTTAGCCGCTTGCTCGCTGGACTGGAACCAAGTTAAAGGCGTGTCAAAACGTTTCAAAACAGCCATTCCAAACCCTCACAACCCGTGGTTCCTCGACCTTCCTATCGAATGGGTACCAGCAGTATTGGACCTGTTAGAAGAGGCGGAAATTGAAGCGTTGGGCACTTCACATTCGGACGTTATTGCTCCAGAGGAAAACCTCACTGCGTATCCAGTAAACGAACAGAGGCAGTTACGTATTCGGGGCGGTGTGCAAAATTGGTCCGCCAAATCCATGGAAATTTTGCGGCCTGAATCCTTTGAACACTTGGATGACTATGAGATTCCGGGGCCGAAAGTCGCCCCACTGGAATCTATTTTCAACCAGGAAATACCTGAAATTTGGGCATATATTCAGCACGGTCTAGCCAAAGCCGCCGCTATGATTCTCGGACTTCGTCACCACCACGATGGGGATGACCTGGTCATTACCGCGGGCTGGCCAGCTGTGCTGGAAGGATTTGGATTCAGTGATGAGGGGAAGAAGCCGCTCCGAATCGTGGATGCTAAATCAAGATTTGAACAACGGATTGAGCAACTGAAAGATTGTCATGAAACCTTGACTGAAGAGCGAAAAAGACTTTCAGAACTTCGACAGGCTCGTGCGACTGTACGTATTGCTGCCGAAACGGACGCAAGACAACGAGGCTTGGGGATTACAGAAACCGATGAGGTTGGCCGGCAAGCCGCTTCGAAGGTCGAAGACCCCGGTCCAGCGGACCCGAAGAAATATCTTGCTGCACAAATCCATGAGGACGACCATGCCGTTGATGGAATCATGTTGCAAGTTCGAAAGATTTCGGACCTTCGATGGGTTCACGCCGCACCTGTTCGCATCGGATGCCGCATGGGTCGCCCTGAGAAAGCGGCCCCTCGTATCATGAATCCAATGACGCACGCTCTTTTCCCAATCGACTTGAACGGTGGTAATCAGCGCCTCTTGGCTAACGCTGCAGAGAAACAGAGCATACGTGTACAAATGGGTCGCCGGACGTGCAAAAAGTGTGGAAAAGAATCTCCATTCATCCTTTGCCACCATCGTTTAGTTGATGCCGATGGCATGGAACGCGTCGGGGAAACTTGCGGGGGGCGAACCGCAATGCGTGAAAATGAAAACACCAAACGGCGCCGTAGAGGAGAGATTCAAACGGTTCGTCTCGACACGATGATCGAAGATGCACGTATACGACTGGGTATTGACAGAATACCTCGGCAGGTCAAATGCATGAAGAAAATTGCCAGTCGGGATCAAACTCCTGAAGCCATTGAAAAGGGATTGCTGCGCGCAAAATATCAACTCCCCGTGTTTCGTGACGGTACCGTCCGCTTCGACATGAGCGACGTCCCAGTAACACATTTCACCCCCAGAGAAATCGATGTTTCCTGGCAAACGCTTCATTCGCTGGGCTACACGCATGATTCTGAAGGTGAGCCGCTTACAGGAGATGAACAAATGTTGGAAATTTTTCCGCAAGATTTCATCGTCAGCAAAAACGCCGGTGAATTCTTTGTCCGAACCGCTCAATTTATCGATGAGTTACTGGTACGCTATTATGGCCTTGAACCGTACTACAATGTCAACACCCCTGATGACTTGGTTGGTCATCTCATCTGTGCACTTGCGCCGCACACCTCAGGAGGAGTGCTCAGCAGAATCATCGGATGGGCCGATTGTTCTGGTGGCTATGCTCACCCCTTGTTCCATGCAGCTAAACGACGAAACTGTGACGGGGATGAAGATGCAATCATGCTCCTCATGGATGGATTGTTGAACTTCAGTAGAGAAATCCTCCCCGCGAACCGTGGCGGCCTCATGGATGCCCCGCTGGTCTTAACGACGAGACTCAACCCTACTGAAGTGGATAAAGAAGCGTTGAATGTCGACTCGGGATGGTTTTACAGTCGCGACTTTTACGAAACGACGTTGTCCCAGCCGCACCCGAAGGAATGCGCAGAACGGATGGATTTTGTTGAACGTAGGTTGGGCTCTGTTGCTGCTGTTCGGGGCTATGGCTACACGCACGATTGCTACGCATTGGACCAAGGTCCAGCTCTTTCTGCATACAAAACCCTCGACACCATGATTGACAAGATGAACGGGCAACTCGATCTCGGACATCGGTTGCGTGGGGTCGATGTTCGTACCGTGGCATCAAGTGTGGTTCGCTCACACTTCTTACCGGATTTACGTGGCAACCTTAACGCCTATGCTCGCCAGAAAATTCGCTGCCTCAAGTGTGCTCATTCGTATCGGCGTATGCCGGTGGCGGGGAACTGTATTCAGCCAAAGAAGGAGACTGGAAGAGGTTTGTCCAGCGTCGGAGTTGCCAAATCTGAAGGAGGTTTGTGCGGTGGGAATCTTGCACTCACGGTTTCTGAAGGGGCTGTACGCAAGTACATCAAAGTCACAAAGCACGTTATGGCGACATACGGCGTCGATACCTACACCAAACAGAACGTCGAATGGTTGGCCGATAGTGCAGACTCTCTGTTCAATAACGACCGAGCAAAACAACTCTCACTTGCTGATTTTCTGTGAACATTTTCCGTTTTCAAAGACAGCGTAACCGGAATTGACTTTTTATCAAATGAGGGTCTCAAACTGGCTGAGGGGAAACCAATGGATGAAGCGACGCTGGTGTTGTATGTTATTCTCTACGTGCTCTTGCCGCTATGGGGTCTTGCCAGTATGCTTGACTGGTGGTGCCATAAACAGACATCAATAGAATCCACTTCTGGACTTCGTGAGGCAAATATTCATTGCCTCATGGGGTTCCAAATTGCTATACCATTGGTGCTTTCTCTTGTGTTTGAAGTGAATGTACTCGTTCTGCTCCTGTGCTTAGCTGCACTGGTTGCTCACGAATTTATTGCCCATTACGACGTCCACTATACCACTGATAAACGTGAAATCAGCATTTGGGAGATCCATGCCCACAATTACCTCTCTACACTCCCGTTCTTTTTGTTCCTGTTGATCATCGTTCGAAAGTGGGAAGTTTTCGTTGATATGATCACCTTGGATTGGGGCGGCGGTTTTGGACTTGAGTGGAGAAAAGAACCGCTTGGGGCGACTGGAAATTACGCCGCAGTATACATGTTCTCAATGGCGATTCTCGTCGTTTTACCATACTTTCAGGAATGGTGGCGTTGCTGGACGTATCAGCGCTCACATAAGCAAGAGGTCATCGAATGAGTGTCTACATCACCAGCACTGGAAGATTCCTTCCTGGGCCAGCCATACCTGTTGATGAAGTGGAAAAGGTTCTTGGGGCCGTCCATGGAAAGCCTTCTTCATTACGCGTTCAGATACAAAAGGCCAACAAGATACAGACACGGCACTATGCTATCGATGAACAACAGCAGACCACCCACAGCAATACGGAGATGGCTGCTAAGGCTGCCGAAGAATGCCTTGACAGAGCTTTTGTTGGGAGAGAAAAAGTCGGCATGCTAGCAGTGGCATCTACGCAAGGCGATTTGCCGGCACCAGGCATGGCAAGTATGGTTCAAGCCGAACTCGATTTACCAGGGATTGAAATCCTGACGACGCACGGAATCTGTTCCTCCTCCATTATGGCATTGAAAGCGGCATGGAACAGTATGCGTCTGGATGAGCATGAAGCGGCCTTGGTGTTGTCAAGTGAATTGGCAAGCCGTCTGCTGAAGAAACAGCGGTATGAAGCAGCAACAACCTCTACTTTTGCTGCAAAACGCATCGATTTCAGTACGGAGTTCCTTCGCTGGATGCTTTCCGACGGTGCTGGTGCATTGTTGCTGCAAAACAAGCCCGCGCCTAAAGGCCTGAGTCTGAGAATTGATTGGATTCGAGGTTTTTCACACGCACACGCACTTCCCACTTGCATGAGCGTCGGGTCCGCTGGACGACCGGAAGATACCCGGACTTGGCAAGACTACGACACGTATGCTGAGGCGGAACAGGATGGGGCGCTGCTCCTTCGTCAAGATGTGCGGCTACTGGATAACTTGATGCGAATGGGCGTCGATGGTTACCTCCGATTGGTCGAGGAAGGCGTGAGTAAACCGGGCGATGTCGACCATTTCCTCTGCCATTATTCCAGCCATCATTTCCGAAATAAAATTCTTGAGATGCTCAACAAGGCCGGCGTTGGAATACCCGAAGAAAAATGGTGGACGAATCTCTACACGCGAGGAAATACCGGGTGTGCGTCACTGTTCATTATGTTGGATGAGTTTTTACGAACCGATGAAATATCGGTCAATGAAGGGGACAGGGTGCTCTGCTTTGTTCCGGAGAGTGGTCGCTTCAACACAACATACCTGCATTTCACAGTGGTGAGTCAATGAACAACGGAAATATTGCAATTGAAGGTGGTTCGAACGGAACCGATGAAGAGAGTATCCCTGAAGGTATCGTCTTGAATGAGCATGCTCAGGTATGCCTCCAGCAGCTGCTTCGTGTATGGCTTGGATTCGAACGAGACCTTTCCAAGGTCCCTCTTCTTCGCCGTATTGACCTTGGAACATACACTGCAGAAGACCACCAAGTCTTTCTCCGTAATATTCGCCAACAAGTCATCGAAGGTTCACGATGGATCACAAGAACGGCGAGCAGCTTTGACCGAAATCACGGTGAAATCCGTTCAACAATCATCAGCCATGCCGTCGATGAACATCGAGATTACGAAATGCTTGAGAAAGACTATGTTGCATCCGGCGGCGTGCTTGAAGATATCCTCGCTATGGAGAAAAACATTGGTTCTGAGGCCCTGCACGGGTTCCTCATGCACCAATCCTCTCAACCAAATCCTATCGATTTGTTAGGAGCAATGTGGATTATTGAAGGCCTGGGCGAAAAAATGGCTACGTCATGGTCCGAGCGGATTCAAGAATTGACTGGCCTGGGAGAAGATTCAACTCGTTTCATGGCCTATCACGGACACAACGACAGCGAACACATGGAGAGGTTCTATGCAACACTTGATAGCGTTTGCGTGAATGATACAGCCACCAAGCGCATTGTGAAAACCGCAAAGGTCGTCGCTCGACTTTATCGATTGCAATTGGAGGAAATGGAACATGACCTCAACTGAAATAACACTTTCACGAAAGGAGCGGAAAGCCCAGCGTCGGCTCGAAAAGGCGCTCCAAAAAAACCACGGACGGATGCCTGCATCTCTTAGCGATGCGTTGAGCGGTGATGACAGCCTTCCACTGGATTCGGCGGCCAAAGAATACTGGTTGAAGGATTTGCAAAATCCATTGCGCGTTGTCGTTCTTCCAACTCTGAAAATTCTCCTAAGCGCTACACTTCACATCACATACTATCTCAAACGACTCTCCCCTATTCAATGGAGGGCGCATCGCTTTTTGCAGTGGCAGATTTGTTTTTTCATGAAACACTTCGTTCGCCCTGAAGCAAATATTTTGATTCTACGTCACTTTCAAACCGAAAGTAATCTCCTGAACTTTGTTATTGATAATTCTGGGAAAGAAGGGGTTGACGCTGTAAACATCTATCCGAAAGAAATTCAAGACCTTATGGTTCAAACATTCGTCCACCACGACCAAGGCATCCTCATGACCATGCGAGACCTTGGAAAAATGGACGGCGAGAATTGGCCAATTGCTGAAAAGGATTTATCTTGGGAAAATTGGAATCCGATTCGTTTGGACTACGCACCAGTAAAAAAGAAGTGGACGCAATTCCTTGATTTTGAAACGGCTCATGAACTGTTCAAGACAACGTTCTGTTTCTGGCTCACCGCCAAAGAATACGAGGCAGCCATCAATTCCTTCCAATTTGACCATTCTGTTGGACTGCGAATGGATGAAATCATCGGTGCAGCGAACTTTGCTGACCTTGCATACAATCGATTCCCTATGATTTTAGTTGGGCCAACCGGATTATCGTACCGCTTCTTGATGCACGGATTCTTTGTTGAACATGCGCATGCTCACCTTGAACGAATGCGTGCGGGAATGGGACTTGAAAACTAGTCAAGCCGTTTTGAGTGGAAATCACTTGCGGTGATGAATGGATACTGCTCCACAGACTTTGCACCAAACTTTAGTTCCGTCTTTGCGAGGTGTTGCTCCAGCAACATCGATTTTTACGCCGCAAACACAGGTAACGGTGTTCTCCATGTTTCACCGGACAAGGTTCGGCTTGATGAACTCAACGCTTAGGCAGGCAGGTTCATCCACACTTCGAAACACATGAAACTCTTTGTCGTTGAAAAGCCTTTGACTTCGGAGAATGCAAATTTTTCAACCGTTCCGCCAAGCGATAAAATGCAGTTCTGAATCTCCAATTCTTTCTCGGAAATGGCCGCTCTGTCAACGATTGCCCATCCTCGAAGAACCGAGGTTTGATTGGTTTTCAACAAGGGGAGCAGTGTCGGAATGTGCTCGATGCTGTGGTGTGGAAGGTTGACCAACAACAAGTCAACTGTTCCAATATTCTTCACCTCTAATGGCCATGCCTTGGCATCGCAGCATGCCACTTCCATCGGCAAGAGTGGTGGGGACGGGTTGCCATTGCTGTCTTTTCTGCGCCCGGAGAGATGAATCATGTTCAATTCAAGCAACGTGAATGCTTCAGGATTCAAATCACCAACCAAGCAACCGGATACAAGGTCGGCTTCACTCAACAATGCGCCCATGCTTGGGCCAACCCCTGCATACGGGTCGCAGACAACCAGTGGTCGTTCGAGGTGGGCCCGGAGTTTGTTTGCAGACGCAAGTGTTTCGACCCGCTCGTTGGATAAACGCGACGAGAAATACACGCTTGATGAATCGACCCAAAGCAAATATCCGTTTTCTTTGATTCGAGTTCGTGTCGTCACCGTTCCATCTCGGCTCGCAAGTGGTTCCAACTCTCGAACTCTGTACTCGCCTTTGACCCCCAAATCTGCACAAACCAGTCGGATGTTTGGAAGTTGAGTCAACATGGCATCTGCAATCATCTCACCGTAGTGGAACACCGATTCTTCAAGTTTAACAATCAAAACATCGCCCTGAATTTCATAAGAACGTGGAAGTTCATGTTCGTATTTTTCGGCCAAATCTGAATCAAAATGTTCGAGCCAGTGGGTTGGGGCTTTGGTTTGAACTGCAATTTCAAGATGGTGATTACCGTCCCAAATCAAATCCGATTGAGGCGGTGCTGATTCAAGGAGTGGTATAGCGCTACGTCCATCTTCCAAACGAGTGACGCCGGCTTGGTTGCTGTTCCAATGATTGGTCCTGCACAATTCCAACCAGTGTTGGGTTTGCGCGCTCGGCACACTCAAATGACGCATGGCACTCGCTCTATCCAAGCGAGTCGGAGGTTTGAGTATGGCGGAAGATACTGTTGTTTTGGAAAACCTCCCTGAAACTGGCCTGTTGTTAATTGGCATGGGCCCGGGCACGGTGGCTGGAATGACGCTTGAAGCGATCCAAGCGGCTTCGCAAGCAACGCATCGAAGATATGAAGCCTATACTGCGCTATGGCCCGACTCTGAACTCGATTTACTGGAACAGCGCATAGGAAGTATCCAGAAAGTCATGCGCCCAGAAGTTGAACAACCCGACGAGTTGTTTGCTTTGGCCAAAACCTCACTTGTTGCCTTGCTTGTCGTTGGCGACCCACTTCAAGCGACAACGCATGTTGACCTGCAACTTCAAGCTCTTGAACACAACATCGAATGCCGTGTGTTTCACGGCGTCTCCATTACGACCATCGTCACCGGTGCAGTAGGTTTGTCGAATTACAGATTTGGGCGTCAAACGACGTTAACATACCCATACGGGGGATGGATTGCGACTTCTCCGTTGGAAATGATTGCTGTCAACAAAGCCCGTGGCCTTCACTCCTTAGTGCTCTTTGATCTTGACCCAACCGGCCAAGGCACTGGTGAGCAACGACCGATGAAACCTCGAGATGCAAAGCACTCGTTCGAATTGATGTGGAATAAACTCGATGAGCATTTGAATCAATTTGAAAAAGAATCGGATACGATACTCATTGCCGTCCAAGAAGCGATGTTCAAAGCTCTTCTCAACGAAAATATGGATGATTTACCTGTGGTGCTGTGCTCCGACATGGGCACTGCCGAACAAAACATTGTGTTCACAACGGTCGGTGAAATGGAACATCTTGAGGGTGGCAGGTTAAATTGTCTCCTTGTCCCAGCATGGACGAGTGAAGTTGAAGAGAAAGCCCTTCTTCGTTGGAAACTGGAGTAAGTGATAACATGGCAAGCGGCGTTCTTCTTTTGGCTTCATTCCTTCTGTTCATGTTCTTTTTTGCCGGCGTAGGTTTAGCATCGATGATGGTTAAAGAAGATACAACAGACGATTACCTCGTCGCTGGAAGAGGAATGCATCCAGCTTTAGCTGCACTTTCAGCAGTCAGCACGTGGAACTCTGGTTACATGTTCATCGGATTTATTGGATTTATTTTCCTCAACGGATATTCAGCGATCTGGATTGCTCTTGTCTCAACAATAGGACAACTTGTCGCATGGATTTGGCTGTACAAGTACATCCAAAAAGAAGGTGAACAGCGTGGAATACGCTCGCTCTCTTCACTGGTGTCCAGTACCACTGGCTCACCTGAAGCCAAAGTGGCCGCTGTTCTTTCAGTTGTTTTCTTGTCCATTTATGCGGCAGCACAACTCACTGCTGGTGGAGTCGCCCTCGAAGTTATGCTCGACTGGGCTCCAACGATAGGTATTCTCATCGGTTTCGTTCTCGTTGTTGCTTACTGCTACGCTGGCGGAATCCGTGCCTCAATATGGACCGATGCGGCCCAATCATGCGTTATGATTGTCGGCTCCACGATACTCTGCCTCGTGGCGATAGGAGAATCTGGGGGATTATCCGGCCTGCATAATCAACTCGAAGGTATCGATCCTGCCATGGTAAGCATCTTCCCATCTGGACTGAAATTCGGCGCTACGCTTTGGATTGCTGCGTTCTTCCTCGGTGGCCTCGGCGTTGCTGGACAACCCCAAGTGGTCTCACGCGTCATGACCTTGAAAGACGATAACGATCGTAAACAAGCAATGGTTTGGTTCTTCGTTTGGCAAACGCCGTTCATTGCACTCATGTTCCTCATCGGATTGGCCTGTCGAGTCCTGTTACCTGAACTTGGGGTCGATGGGGCTGAAACTGGATTGCCAAAACTCGCTATGGAGCAACTGAATCCTTTCCTTGGTGGTTTGATTCTCGCATCCATTTTTGCTGCGACAATGTCGACTGCTGACAGCCAAGTTCTCGCCTGTACTGCCGCCATCACAGATGACGTGAAGCCCGAATGGAGTCAAGATCACAAAACGACAAAAAGAGTGACCTTGGGAGTCGCTGTCTTTGCAACCCTCATCTCATTGGTCGGGCAGCAACTGCCCGGTTTTGGTGACTCGGTGTTCCAACTTGTCGTTCTCGCTGTCTACGGCCTTGGAGGAATATTTGTCCCACTGCTCTTGGTACGCATGACGGGTTATGAACCCGATTCACAACACACCATCGCCATGATGATAGCCGCATTGTCTGGTGTTATTGTTTGGACAATTCTTGGCTACGGCGACGATGTATTTCCATCGGTTCCAGCGATGGGGGCAGCATTTGCAACCCACTTCCTCTTGTGTGCGTTCCGAGACAGTTCAGCAGACAATCCATTTGGCCGTTATGCAGTCCCCGCTCCAAAGCCGATGAGCATCGGAGCCGTTGTCATACTCCTCCTCGCTGCGAGCGTTGAAGCATCGTACCTCGTACTTGAACCAGAGGCTTCGGAATCCATTTCAACCACTCCGGGTTCGTACGAAGTAAATGCAGAATTCGAATTTATTGAACTTGACAATGGAGGCGAATACATCGAAGACGGTGGCACATTCGCTCTCAATCTATCAACGGATTCACTGAGTGACGATTCAAAGAACATCGTTGGCGCCCGGATTATAATGACGTATTCAGAAGACGAAACCAGTGGAGGTGCGGGTTGTTTGGTATCGGGAGGGAATGCTGAACCAGATACCATCACTGGCGTTCTTTCACACATTGGATTCAACGGCTCATCGAGCGGACAAAACCAAGATTCGGGCCCAGCATCGCACGAAACACTGGTTGAATGGTACGATGCATCGTTGATTGGAAACGTCACCGGTGTGTCCATGGCTGATATTGAGGCTGGGCTCAACGCAAACGGTGCTGGGCTTGGCGACTACTCCGTCGAAATTTCGGTCAATGTTGGCATGGGTGGCGCATTTCAGTGCGTCCACGAAGACAACGGCGAAAACGTCGACTATGTCATCGAACTCATTGCTCTTGAATACACAGTCGTCGAAATTAAAGAGTGAAGCGCTGGCCTTGTTGAGCGACCTTCCAGCCAAGTGAAAGCACTTGCTTCATCTGTTCACCTTCTGCATCGTACAACGGATTGGTATGATTGAGATGGGTGAAATACACATCAGGGTCGCCATCTTCACGGTTTCCAAGCATGTTCAGCGTTTGAAGGACAGGAGGGTGAGGCACTTTCGACTGGTCTCGCCCACCGAGTTCATCCTCGGACCAAAATGTTCCATCGAGTAAGGCAATATCAATTTGTAAACTTGAAAGCCACTCGCGTATCGATGAGGCAGAGTGAACTGCGAGCGTTTCCTCCCACGTATCGTGGTCAGGTAGGAACAACAGGGACTTGTTTGGACCACGGGCGACGAAGGCGTGCATATCCGACAGCTCATCTCGATGGGGGATTTGGACGGCTTCAATCACGAGGTTTTCAGCGTTGAACAGTTGCCCACCATGTACGAAGGTGGAGACATCAAAAACGCCTTGCTGAACCATGAGGTTCCACTGCGGTGTTTGATTGACAAGTTGATGCATCGCATCAGAGACATGTAAATTGATGCCGCGTGAGGCAAGCGTTTCACGGCCGAACAATCCAAGACCATCGATGTGGCCAAAATGTGCGTGGGTCAACAACAAATGGTGAACTTCGGTTTGACCCCACAAGGTGAATTGATCGCCTAAGTGACGGGTCGCTTCGATGAGGATATTGGTGCCCTCATCACTACGAAGGCCCAGTGAAACTGGATAGTGTTGTTCAGCCACATTAGCACAGCATGGCCTCAAACAGCCAGGCTGGGGGTGGCCGCCGTCTTGGGCGACTCCGAGCACCGTCACTTCGACCATGAATGCCCCAATGCGGCGGGTATCATCAATCCATCAGTTCATTCACTGGACATAGACATCTGCCTTGGCTTTGACTTGTGGAGGAGCGTAAGGTGCAACTCGGTAAGCCATACCTCGACGTTCCATGACGTCCTTGAGAGCAGCAAACAGGTGTTCCTTGGCAATCTTGTTCTTGTCCTTGCTCAAAGCCAGAATCAAACTGTCTTGGACCACGGCACGAATCCAAGCGCCGGTCAAGCCTTCTGTCATCTTAGCCAATTTCTCTTTGACCTCCAGAGTAACGTTGCGGGACAGGTCAAGCTTCTTGAGCAGGTGGTGGAAGATATGGAAGCGCTGGTCTTTACCTGGCAAACCAACCTCAATGATGCGGTCAAAGCGACCGGGACGGTCGGCAATGGCTGGGTCAATTTTGTTGGAGTGGTTGGTGGTTGCAAGAGTAATGACTCCGTGGTTAGGGACAATGCCGTCCATGGATTGTAGGAACTCGCCCAGCAAAGGGTGGTCAGAAGCACGACGGTCAAGAGCGCCTGCAGTATCAATGTCCTCGATAATGAGGAGCGTTGGAGAGAGTTTTCGAGCCATTTCAAAACAGGACTTGATGTCGCTTCGTCCTGTAATCATTTCAGCAGAAATCAGTACACATGTGATGTCTGAATGGGCAGCAAGCCACTTTGCAATCATGGTCTTTCCAGTGCCTGGTGGGCCTGCAAGAATGACGCCTCGTGAATTGGGAACGCCTGATGCCCTCAACTTTGGCATAGCTTTTTGGAAACTGATGATGTCTCTCCAAAGGGCTTCTTTGACATCCTCATCCCAGGCGATTAAATCATCAATCTGCTTGTCTCGAGTAATGAAGTTGTACTGTAAATCAAAGAAAGCCCCCTTCAAAACACCTTTCTGGTAAAAATCGGCTTCTACATCGCTGATGAGGTCTTCTGCGCTCTTGCCATGGACCTTGACAAGTGGCAAAGTACTGGTGTAAACAGAGAGTCGTTGGTCGCCATCGTGGTCAACGCTTGAGACGGTAATAAGGTGGTGGCCAATCAATGTTTTGGATTGGTAAAAGCGGGTCCCTGCGGCAAGGAATCGTTGGCGCTGCCCATCTTGTAATTCGATGCTTTCATGGATGGCTGCTCTTATTTTTCCTTGGTCAATCATGAATTCTTCAACGACATCAAACTCTTCGGCGAGGTACTTATCGAAATGCATTTTCATCAAAACACCAAGTTTTCCCCTCCAGTATCGAGAATCGCGCTTGTGCTTTGCACCGATAAAATCGTTCATCATTCGGTCTCCGAGAGGGAGTGATGGTTCCTTTACGCGAGTTGCAGCAACGGCTTTTTTTGCATCTTCAAGTTGTTTCATATCCACTGTAATAGGGCCCATTGGAGTTTGAATGTCGACGACCATGCTGGCGGGGTCAACCTCTGGGCTACCCTGTCCAGTTTCTTGCTCGTAATGTTGTTCCATTGTATATTCTTCATCGTATTGAAAGTCGTCAGCCATAGTTATTCCTCAGTCAAACGGAATGCCTTATTGTGTGCTCAATGAGGCGTCTTCCGTCGCACAATGCTAACAAGTCAAGAGTATATGAAGGCGCGAAGGAGTCAAACGAGAGGGGTTCGTGGGGTGTACTGAGGGGAATATATGGCTGGTCCGTCGAAAGTTGAATTCCCCGGTCAAAAAAAGCAGCGTGTAAGGATGCGCGGCACCAAACATGCCAACGAAGCGACTGCAAATAAACTCAAGAGAGAATTAGCAAGTCTCCTCGAAAATCCACGAGCGCACCTACCTGTGATGACGTGGAAAGGAAAAATCAGCTGGGGAAGGACCGATCCTGTCACGAAAACCATGAAAGAGTTGGAAACCATCATTCGCAAGAAAGACAACGTGGCTTGGCTCGGCAAGCGCATGATGTCGAAAAGAGGTGACCAAGTGGCCAAAGCATTCGCCGGTTCACTTCACGCTGCACATGACCAAGACATCACACTGGTTGGCAATTTCACATCCGGTTCATTCGGCTCAGCATCGTTCATTCGACGAGGCGATGGAAAACAAGGCTACCTCGCCGGTTTGCAAAACTATTCCAACCTCACATTGCGCATGCTGCCGTGGGAAGACCATGCCAAGAGAGGCATGTATTTCTTCACCTGGAAGGGCGGATTTGTATGCACGGGGCCGAAACCAGCACCGCCCGATGAATGGCTTGATGATGTTTTAGGCCGCTCTAGATTTGATTTTTCCAAAGTGGAAGATTTGTCGCAGACTATATGGGTCACTGAAGGCATTGATGCGCAATCGGTTCTTGATTTCAAACCAAGCGGTGAAGGCTATTTGCGATTCACACTCAAACACGGCCCTGTTCTTGCCATTGGTTTTGATGTGTTGTCAAAAACGACGAAGAAAGAATCGTCTTTTATTCACCACATGGCGCTCTCTATGTTACCTCCATTCTTACCCTCTATCCTTACCATCGATGCCAATTGGGCTCCGAATGGGTGGGATGAAGATACACCACTACCAGATACTGCAAGCGAAGGCATGAATAAAATAATCGACGCTTGGCAAGGACTAACCATGAACGAAGGAGTGATTTCTTTAGCCATTCAAAGGGCCGTTCTCGACTCCATTAACTCTGGTTTAGTCGTCGGAGATTCATGGGTTGCTGGCGACAATCTGGCCGACATCGAAAACGCGCTCCAAGCACACCCCGGTTCAAAGGACGAAAGGCACTTGGCTGCTCTCATGTTGTTTGCTTCAATGAAAGAAGGGTCGACCGATGGCGAAGGCCTTCGGATTACCGCGAAGGGAGATGTTTCCGATAGAAAGGCTGCTGCTCTTGAAGTCATGACCGGTACGAGTTGTGGTAATATTCTTGCCGCTCTTTGGGAAAAATGGGGAATGGATGGTTTGGCCGGATTAGGGATTGCCGGCATCGAGGCGGAAGAAATTTGGAAAAAACAACACAAAAAACCAAAACCGTTCGGGACGTTTCTCAAAGGTCTAGATTCTGCTCGTGAAACCGCACAAAAAGTAGCGCGTTTCCCTACCCGTGACAGCGGAGTTACCGGAGCAACAGGCGCTGTTCACGGCCTTATCCTGCAAGGATTGCTCGAAGGAGCTGGTAAAGCCGAGCGTACCGCTACACAACGCCACGATTCAATTGATTCAGCTGCTGCTGCGTGGGCATGGTTGCTTGCAGCAAATCGCGCAACAGGTCAAGAATGGCACTTTGAAATCAATGCTCGAGACCGAGGTGGTGCTTGGCTCGCCGCTACAAAACAACTCTTGGATGCCGGACAGAGGTTGTTTGATTGCGATTCAGATGAAGTTGAAAAGTCACAATCAGAATGGATGGAAGCGTTCTCCGCACTGAAAACCGTCACCGGTGAATCAAATTGATCAGTGCGGCATGGCAACCCAAATGGCAACCCCAACAAGCGATATACCCAGTGCAATATTGAGGCGCTTACCGTTTTCTGGAGAAGTCAGTATCTTACTAAGAATCGAGCCAAATAAGGACCATGTGAGGACGGCTGGATACCCTGCTGCTGCGTTAACGGCAACAAGGAGTGCCTTGCTGATGAAGCCGGTTCCAAACAATGTCCCCCATGTAGCCATGAGGACAAGAAAGTGAACCCATGCTTTGCCGTTGACAAGTTGGAGCATTGCTCCGGTGAAAAACCCGAGGCGTTCTGTCTCCGACGCTTCTCCAGCCGGTTTAACCGGGCTACGAGCAAGTGAAACCCCAAGATATGCGATGTATGTTGCGCCCACATACGTCAACGCTTCAAAAACAGCAATATTCGACTCGATAGCCAGGGTTGCAGACCCTACTGCAAGTCCAAGCACCGACCAACCCACCAACATTCCAAGGGTAAGCGGCACCGTTGCTCGGAAGCCATGCTGTGAACCGTGTGCAGCGCACAACATGTTGTTTGGCCCGGGGGTAAAGCACATTGGTACAATGAAAACGAGCAAGGCTATGAAAGCAGTCTGGTCCATCGCAAAGCCCCCGTCAATCGGTTCAAAGAGTCGATAAGGCCGTACTGATATCGTTCCAAAGGTCCTCAAGGTCTTCGATACCGATGCTCATTCGAACGAAGCCTGGTACGAGGCCTGCAGCATGACGAACCTCCTCTGGAATCATCATGTGACTGGAGTTGAATGGGCATTCGATGAGTGATTCAACGCCGCCGAGGCTGGTTGCTTCGTAGATGATTTCGAGACCACGCATGAACTTGAGTGCTGCAGCATCACCGCCTTTAACGACAAAAGCAACCATTCCAGAACCACGGGGCATGACTCTTTGAGCGACTTCATAATCGTCATGGGATTCAAGACCCGGATAGTTTACCTTCTCAATCAGTGGATGGGATTCAAGTCGTTTTGAGATTTCCATAGCGTTCGCACTCAACAGTGGCATTCGAACGTGGAGGGTTCGCATACCTCGTTCAAGAAGATAGCAATTGTGTGGATCGGGGCTACCGCCGAAATGAATTTTACGAGCAAAAATTTGTGAAATGTGTTCTCTGTTTCCAACCACTGCACCGCCGATAATATCGGAGTGGCCACCGAGGTATTTTGTGGTCGAATGTATGACCAAATCCACTCCCATCGAAAGCGGTTGGCACGACCAAGGCGAGGCGAAGGTGTTGTCGATAATGCACAAGAGGTTGTGGCGCTGAGCGATTTCAACCATTGCGGGAATGTCGCACACCTTGAGAACAGGATTTGTGAGCGTTTCAATGTAGAGAATCTTGGTGTTCGGTTGAATGGCCGCCTCGTAGGATGCTGGGTCTCGCATATCTGCCATCGTAACTTCGATGCCAAAACGAGGTAGTTCTTCGGTCAATAAACCGTAGGTTCCACCGTACACGTCAGGAGATGCCACGATGTGGTCGCCAGCAGAAAGGAACGTCAAGAGCGTGGTTGAAATAGCTGCCATTCCCGAGGCGAAAACCTCAGCATCTTCGCCGTCTTCCAGGGCCGTTAACTTTTGGGCGACAGCGTCGGAATTTACCGTAGAGAGGCGTGCATAAAGGAGGGTGTGTTGTGCTCCAGCAGCCCACCCAGCATACCGTTCATCGGTTAGTTTGTAGGTTGAAGATTGGAAGATTGGAGTGTTAACGGCATCGCCAATATGGTTGGTTCCGCTGTGAACTGCCTTGCTCCCAAAACCATTGAGATTGTCTTTCTTGTCAGCCGCCATAGTATCCCTCAATGTATGCGAGTCGCCGCCCGCCATTTACTCTTCCTCATGGCCGGATGAAAATAATTCAACGACGATGTTCCCCATGAACAAGGCTCCGCCGCCCAAAAGTATCCATCCAGTCCACTGGTCTAAGCCTAAACTTAGGCCATAAATCGTCGCCCATACGGGTTCTAGGGCGTAAATGATGGCTGCTTGAATCGGATTCAAATATCGCTGGTAGAGATTGAGTAAAAGCAGACAAAAGAAAGAACCACCAATGCCAAGGCAAAGAACTTGTAAAAATACGCCGTCTTGGAAAATCAAGCCCCACTGGTCCAAAGTCCGACCCCCTCCAAAAGCAAACAGCAAGAGGATTGAACCCAAAGCAATGACGAGGAACGATGTAAGTGTAACTCCAATTGGATCGACTTCCTGAGTTATTTTTTGAGTATAGATGATGTGAAGTGCGAAAAACACCGCGCATACAACGGTCAAAACTTCACCAAGCCCCCACGTGAGATGCGGTGGGCCTTGGATGAAACCTGCGCCAAAGGTTGCCAAAAGAACGCCAAAAAGAAGGGTTCTGGTTGGTTTTGATTTGCTAAAAACAATGGTGATTAAGGCAGTAAATACGACGTACAGAGACGTTAAGAATGCAGACACTGAAGGTGTGATGTCGTCAAGACCAATCATCTGCGTCACAAAACCGACCAACATGATGCTTCCAAGAATCAGCCCACCTTTCCATTGTTCTGATTGGCGAAGAGCTGTTCTTGCTTTCGAAAAAGCAGCGAACATAACAACAGCGGCGACGATAAAACGTGCGGCAACCAAAAGAGCAACGATTTGGAAACGCCCTTGAGATTGTATTTCTGGTTCGAGCGTGTTGAGGGCCTGCTTCATCCAAATGAAAGTGGCACCCCATACCGATGTTACAACAAGAAGGGCGAACAATGCCTTCCTTCGTTCGGAAGGAGGTAAAGCCATTGCGTCGAACGACGACGATGCTGTCGTAACTTGCTCCCCCATGTTTCTTGGCAGAAGCGTCGCCCAATGAGTATGACGGTAGAGATGGATGATTTACAACCGCTTGAACGCTAAGACTCAAGGGGTGAATGCGTTGTGTGAACACCATGACGACGAAAGGAGCACAAGGTGTGCGCTCGTGGGAGCAGCCAATTGAGACTGGGGAAATGCCAGAAAGTGGTGCTGAATTCGACGCTATCGTCGTCGGTGGGGGCCCTGGTGGCTCATCTGCTGCCGGATATCTCGCTAAAGCGGGCGCCAAGGTATTGCTCATCGAAAAAGAGGTTTGGCCTCGCGATAAAATCTGTGGAGATGCAGTTGGAGGAAAATCCCTTTCACACGTCCAAGAACTTGGAGTTAAGGCCGACTTAGAATCAACGCCCCATTTTCGGGTTACTGGAATAATGTTCTCCTCCCCAAAGGGGAATTCAGTGCGGGTGCCGTTGCCTGAGGAAGATGTTCAGCGACTTGAGGCGGGCTATGCATTGCCCCGGGCTCAATTCGATTCCCTCCTGTTCAACCGTTGCCAGAAGCTGGTTCGAGATGCGGGGGGTTCTGTAATTCAGGGTGGCGAAGTTCGTACCGTTTTGTTCGATGATGGTAAGGGAGGTGAAGACCCTGGCGAAGGCAGTGGTGATGCTCGCCATGCCTCTGGACTTGTTCTTCGAATCGGTGGAAGAGGTGGAGAGGAACGCACGTTCCACTCTCGCGAACTGGTTGGCGCTGGAGGATACAGGTGTCCCGTTGCTCGTTCCGTCGTCGAATCATCGTACGGTGAAGCAATGGTGGACAGAGATCACTACTGCGGTGGATACCGCGAATATTGGAGTAATGTTAAGGGCTGCGAAGAAAGTTCTGGAGATATTGAAATTCACTTTGTTGACACCGTGATTCCTGGTTATTTCTGGTTGTTCCCCGTTTCAGAAAACGTGGTCAACGTCGGCATCGGCATGGTGATGGGGTTGATGGATAAGCAGAAGAAAAAACTCAAAGCACTCCAAGCAGATGTTATTGCCAATCATCCGATGTTCAAAGAACGATTTGCTGATGCGGAAATGGTACCTGGCTCGGCCAAAGGGTGGCAATTGCCGTTCGGCTCTCCACGCAAAAAAGCAGACCGCCAGCCTCGTCGTTCCAGCATGAACGGAATTCGGTTGGTAGGAGATGCTGCATCCTTGGTCGACCCGTTTTCAGGAGAAGGCGTCGGGAACGCACTGGTCACTGGCGAAATGGCAGCACGGCATATCCAAGAAAAATTACCCTTTTTAGACTATCAAGATGAAGTTTGGAAAGTCCTTGGCCCAGAATTGAAAAACTCATTCCGGATGCAGAAGTTAAGTCGGCGTTCATGGCTACTCAACTGGTTTGTCGGCAAGGCTGAGAAGAAGCCTGCACTGCAAGAAATGATGACGGAAATGATTGCCAGTAAAGAGGCGCAAGAAAACCTTCATTCCCCTTGGTTTATGATGAAAACACTGCTTTTCTGAGGCGATAGTATGGATGCTCAACTCAATGAAATTGACGCTGTATTTCTTGATTTAGACGGAACGATTTATTTGGGTGGAAACCTCATTGAGGGCGCGCTTGACTTCCTCGCCCGCTGCGATGAAAAGGGCGTGAAACGATACTTTCTTTCAAACAATTCAAGCCGTTCAGTCAAGCAATATGTGAAGAAGTTGCAAGCGTTTGGAATACCTGCAGAAGCCGACGATGTTTTGCTATCGACGCATGACTTGCTCTCTTGGCTCGACTCAAACGGCATCACAAAAACATGGTTAATCGGAACTGAAGGCATGAGAGAAATGCTTGAAGAAAAGGGCATAGAAACCCAAAGTCAAGAGCCCCAATACGTTGTACTTGGATACGATACTGAAATTTCGTATGAAAAAATATCTCAAGCCAGCATATTCATGCACTCTGGCGTACCCTTAGTGGCAAGTCACCCGGATATGGTCTGCCCATCTCCTGATGGAGGATTGCCGGATGTTGGAGCGTACTTAGCCATGCTCAAAGCAACAACTGGAGTTGACCCTGTTCACATTTCTGGAAAGCCCAACGCTGGAATGATTCTTCACAAAATCGAAGCCTTAGGCCTCGACCCTGCCCGTTGCGCCATGGTTGGCGACCGTTTGTACACCGACCTCGCCATGGCGAGCCGTGCGGGTTGTGTTGGCGTACTGGTCCTCTCAGGTGAAGCGACCATGGACGATGTCAACGAACTCCCAGACGGTGCAGAACAGCAGCCAACCGTCATCGTCAAGAGCGTGGACGAATTGTTACGGTGATGTGGCTTATGTCGTTCAAGGTTCGGTGGAATTGGTGGCGTTCACGACGTTTGAAACACCCACCTGACGACATACACCGCGCGGGCGATTTGGCTGAAATGCGCTTGTGTAAACTTTCCAGAGCTGCTGGACGAGAAAACGGATGGAGCATTTACGAATCTGTACGAATACCCGACCCTGACGGTGGACGACGTGAAATTGACATGGTTGTCATTGGTGGAAACACAATGCTGGTGGTTGAACAGAAGCACTGGGCTGGCTCATTCATCATTACCAAGGAACATCACTTCGTCCAAAACAGAAACAACGGTACGCAGCACAATCACGATGGCGTTGCTGATAGAATCGCACGCAAAGCAAGGATCCTCACCGCCCTGCATAACAAACGGTTGGAACCTCCTGCGACTCCACACCAACAAGACCCGTTGGAGGTTGACGTCATTGTAGCCATGACGCATCAACGGCTTGACTGGCCTGAAATACCAGAGGATTTAGCTGCGAAAATGGTGGATGAAGCCGGTTTCATCAAGATACTGGAAACAACGGCTCCAGGTGAGATAAACCCGGACTTAGTCGAAACTTTGGAGGGGTTCAATACTTGGGACGAAGTTCATTTGCACGGGGGATTGATGCTCAAAGGTGATGTTTATGCGCTGGGATTAGGGGACCAATTGCGTTCTTGGTTCGCCACTCGAAGTGAAGGGGTTGAAGCAACAACCGTCCACCATCGCTCTCTCTTGTCACTGTTTTCAAACAACCCAAGTGAGGTGACGCTCAAAACAGGCGGCAAGAACATCGTGGCCAAAATCCCCTATGATTTGAAACTCGAAATGCACGTCGTCGGCGAAAAGTCTCCACGCAAAGTCGATTGGGCGAACATCACTCACATCAACATCTCAAAGCCACCCGCTCCGTGGGCAAAGAATGTCTAACATTGTCACGAGGTTTGATGAAGGTTGCTTCGACGGCAATGGATATGGCAGAGGCATGGATTGAGGCGATTGGCTTGCTCGCAGGCGTCATCGGAATCATTGCTTGGATTCCGCAAATCATCCAAGTCTGGGTTCACAAGCGCCATGACGGTATTTCGCTGGCAACATTTGGCGTGGTATCGTTTGCACTGGGGCTGTGGTTACTCTATGGTGTCCTCGTGGATTCATTTGCCATGATTGCTGCGAACATCATGACCCTAACGGTCATCGGTGCCGTCATTCTCGGCGTCTATCGCGTTCGAAAGAACGAAGTTGAATCTCAATTGTAAGAAGCTTTGGTGGTCGAAATGATCACAGCGCCAATCTTGTATGGGTCTCCATTCGATGCCGGCCGGCGATCTTCGAGGCGCCCAACCCAGCCGTCTTCAGGAACGGTTACCGGGATTCGGATGGATGCCCCGCGGTCAGAAACGCCGTATGAGAATTGGTCAATGGATTGGGTCTCGTGAAGCCCTGTAAGACGTTGGTCGTTATATTCGCCATAGACGTCCATGTGCTTCTTGATGTTCTTACCAAATTCTTCACAGATTTTGGTGAACAGTTCCTCTCCACCCTCATCCCGCATTCGTCCATCGGAGAAATTAGCGTGCATTCCTGACCCGTTCCAGTCTCCCTTGACTGGTTTTGGATGGTATTCAATGTAACAACCGTAACTTTCAGTCAAACGGTCGAGAAGGTATCGAGCGACCCAAAGTTCGTCGCCGGCTTTCTTAGCACCCTTCGCAAAAATTTGGAATTCCCATTGCCCACACGCAACTTCTTGGTTGATTCCTTCAAAGTTTATTCCAGCATCAAGGCAAAGGTCAGCGTGTTCTTCGACTAAAGAACGCCCGTGCGTGTTCCTGCCACCAACTGAACAGTAGTACATCCCTTGAGGTCCGGGGAATCCACCTACTGGGAATCCAAGAGGGAGTTGGGTTTCTGTGTCCATGATGAAATATTCTTGTTCAAAACCGAACCAGAAATCTTCATCGTCGTCTTCAATCGTAGCTCGTCCGTTGCTTGCGTGAGGTGTTCCATCGGCATTCATAACTTCACACATGACCAAATAACCGTTGAATCGCTGAGGGTCTGGGTAGATGGCAACTGGTTTGAGAAGGCAGTCCGAGGAGTTTCCTTCAGCTTGTTTGGTTGATGATCCGTCGAAGTTCCACATTGGGCATTCTTCGAGTGTTCCGGTGAAATCTTTCTTCACGAGTGTCTTGCTTCGCATGTTCTGAGTTGGGAAATATCCGTCGAGCCAAATGTACTCTAGTTTTGCTTTATCCATCATGGGTATCACCCCGTTGCCTGTCGAGACGGTATATCAAACATACGCTCAACTAATTTTAGTTTTATTTTATCAAATGATTGTTATAATAAATTATTGTAAGTCATTTGCTTATTATTCGGAGCGCATACGCGTCGTAATTTATTCGTATGTTCGCGTACAATGTTGTTCCGTAACCATTTGAACAAGGAGATTTTTCCTCCGAGTTTCTCGTTGAAACTGGGCGCCGACCGGTGAACTCATGTCCTTCGCCAACCAGGACCGTACAATGGAAATCCCCACGGGCGGCTATTTACGTCAATGGCGTAAGTCATTGGGACTCACTCAAGCCATGCTGGCTGAGCGCTCCGGCCTAACGCAGTCGGTGATTGCCAAAGTCGAAAATGAAGTTGTCGACCCAAGAGTGTCTACCTTGAGAAAAATGGTTCGAGCACTCAAGCGAGAAGAAAACCCGGAAGAAGCCCACACAGTAGGGGACATCATGGTAAGTGAAATTACGACGCTGGCTCAAACAGATACTGTGCAATCCTCCATCGACAAGATGGTGATTGGAGGGATAAGTCACCTCCCTGTATTGAACGCCGATGGTTCAGTCATTGGCCTGGTATCTGAATCAAGTCTGTTGAAAGAGAACGTTTCGAGAAACGCTCTGGTCGAGGAAGTGATGAGGGTGGACTTTACCTTGATTGATGCAGATGTGTCTATTGGTGAAGCTCGGCGTTTATTGGGTAGTTCTGAACTTCTCTTGGTGAGTCGGCGGGGAGAACTTGTTGGGCTTGTCAGTCGAATCGATATGATTCGTGCACTCAGAAGCAACAATACGCCGGACTAATTGTTGGCTGCTTCATCACCTTGAGGTGTGATGAGCGTCATACTGCCGTCTCTGATGATTTGGTGAACGGTCAACGTCCCACCATTCACAGTTACAGGGCAAAGAATACCGCACGCTGGTGCCAAATAATCCTCTCCTGTCTCGGTAAGAACAAGTCGGATGCCGTGCCCTGCGGGGAGAATGGCGTCAATGGCTTGGAACTCCATCAGCATAGTCAGACTTTGTCCAGGGAGTACGGTCGTTGGGTCGCTGCCGCCTTGGTAATATCGAATATCCATGGTGGCATGGCCGAGCCGTAGTCCGGTTTCGGCGTCTTGCATTTCAGCAAAGATTTGCCCGCCGTCCATTGCAGCGGTCACATCTAAGTGCAGAGTAAACAAACCAGAAAGGTGAGCGTCTTGTTCCTCGAACAGTGCTGGGCAATCAAAAGTTACTCCCGAAAGGCCGCCGCCACCGACGCTGGCACCAGCAACGCGCTGACCCGTTTGAGAGCAATCAGCTAAGGAGACTGGAAGGGGTGCTGCATCGAGTGGTGGCCATGTAGATTCGATCCTCCATTCGCCGTCATTCCGCTGGATTTGAGCATGAAGTTCTGGCTTTTCACCAATGCCTTTGAGATAATACTCAAACCATTCAAAGAGGTCCTGAGCCCAATCCCAGCGCGTCATGTTATGAATCGCTTCTCCGCCGTACCCACTGTCCTGAGCATTGTGTTTTGACCACTGGTCTGGGTAATTGTGCTCCCATTGCCCTAGCATTCCACGAACCTCAAAACCTCCATCAACGAACATTTGGTATCCGGGGAAAACTTGGTGCGGATCGACGTTCCAGTCTTGCATCCCCTGAACCCAGTAAACGCTACCGTTGTAATTTTGGAAAGCCTTGGACAAATGTTCTCGCTCGTCGTAATAGTTTGACATATAGGGGTCAAGTTCACCAGCACCGTAAGTTACTGGCCCAGCGAAGAATCCTTCGATGATGTCCGGACAGATATTATCGAAGTCGTCCTCGTTGTAATCAACGGTGCTGCTGAAATAATTCATGTGCATAACTTGACTTCTTGCTTCTGCGCTACCGTTTTTGTAGAGAAGAGGATGAAGCCCTGTCGTACCGGATATGGGCACGATTGTGGCGAGATGTTCGCTGCCAAGTGCAGCAGCCTCCCACTGTGTTGCACCTTCGTAGGATTTGCCGTAAAGACCAACTTTTCCGTTCGACCAATTTTGGGTACCGAGCCATTCAACTGCCTTGTGAATGCCCCACCCCTCACCTTCTCCTCGATAATCAAAACAACCTGATGATTCCTCAGTACCAAAAACGGACACTTGAGCAAATGCGTAGCCATGGGGGATGTAATTATCGTAAATGAATTCGCCTCGCCCAGCACCAACAACATACGTTGCACCCGATTCATCGCCAGGCTGTCCAAACGAGAAGTACGGGCTAACGACGGCGATGACTGGGACTTTTTCGCCCAATTCTGTGTTTGATGGTAGCCAGTAAGAAAGATGGACGTTCGAGGTAGCCGGGCCAGTCTCCCAAACATCCGAGGTATCGACCTCAAATGTTGCCTCCTGCACTTCAAGAGCCGTGTAAGGCCCCGGTTCGAGAACATAGGAGTAGCTGTCCGTCCAATTCCAGTCCAGCGTATGGCGATTCCACTCAGACGGATAATCTGGTGATTCAGACGAGACTGTAGAGGATGAATCGCTACCAATACATCCTGAAAGTGGACCGAGGAGGACCAGCAATGACAGGAATACTGCGATTCGCATGTTAAGTCCGAGGTGGGGGTTTGGCATCAATGTGATGTTTGATTGATGGCATGAATGAAGTGGTGGATGTGTATCGCTGAACATGGTCGTCTTGGTTACCGGCGCTGCTGGATTTATCGGTTCACATGTCGTTCATCTCTTGTTGTCTGAAGGAAGGCATGTGAGGGCAACGGTTCGCGATGTTCAAAATGCTCAATTTCTCAAGTCGTTTCCACAGCATGCCGATTCATCTCTTGAAATCGTCCAAATGGATTTACTCGAAGTTGATTCGGTTCACACTGCCGTTTCCGGTTGCGATACGGTTGTTCATTGTGCGGCGAGCCTCATGGTTGATGTCAAAGACCCTCAACGCGATGTGGTTGACCCGTCCGTAGCAGGGACACAGAACTTGTGTGAAGCAATACGAGGAAACGACGCAGTTCATACCGTCATTCACACTTCCTCGGTCGCAGCCATACGGCGCACTCGGTATGAGGACGGGGAAACCTTCACCTCAAACGATTGGTGCGATGATGCATCGTTACAGTCAAACCCTTACGGGCTTGCAAAGGCTGAAGCCGAACGAAAAATGAGAGCGTTTATTGACCAATGCAACGCGTCTACAAGAAAAATACGGCTGGTAACCATCCACCCGTCGATTGTGTTTGGACCAATTTTTCACGAGCGACACGCTCGAGGTTCGATGGCTTACCTCAAACATTACAGAGGGAAAATGCCGTTTGTCCTCAACGCACACCTCAACTTTGTTGATGTTCGTGATGTCGCACAAGCGCACGTCAACGCCATTGAAAATGGACAAGATGGGGGGCGCTATATTGTCCATAAAACGGGCCTATGGATGAAGGAATTGGGTGTTGCCTTGAGACGAATACTTCCTGAACGGAAGTGGCCAGTTGCTCGATTGCCAACCCTACTTGCTCTTGTCATGGCCGGATTTCACCCGAAACTAACAGTGAAACAGGTTCGTTCATCCACCGGTAGACACGTTAACTACGACATCCAAGATACAGAACAGATGCTCGGAATCAATCTACGCAGTATAGATTCAACACTCACTGATTCGATGGAATCTTTCGAAGAATTAAGCCGTAAGGTATGAGGGGCGCGACGCGTTGGAATGTTCATGCAGGCTGAACTGGCATGGGGCCGTCGTTGGAGTGAAAACTCATTACTTATGGCGCGAAAATACATGGAAGTGGCTTGCCGCAAACAGACGCTTGTTTGCCTCGCAGCAGACCGGAATACAATGGCTGGACTGTTTGATTTGATTGAAACCGTTGGGCCGTATATTGCTGCATTGAAAACACATGTTGACTTGGTCGACGATTGGACCGCAGAGAGTTGGGGGCGCTTTTGTGAAGCCGCACAGGCTGCTGATTTGTTGATTTTCGAAGACCGGAAATTTGCCGATATTGGAGGCATCAGTCAAAAGCAAATGGCGGGGGTCTACAACATCAGAGCATGGTCTGATCTAGTTACTGCGCACTTAATCTCAGGCCCAGATATCGTCGATGGGTTGCAAGCCGGTTGGTCGGATGTTGGTCGGAGCGGGGGGGTTTTACTGCTCGCGCAAATGTCCAGTAGAGGGAATCTCCTGAATCCAGAATACACGTCCCAAGTTGTGGCCAAAGGAAAAGCCCATGATGGTGTGTTTGGATTCATTGGCAACGGTTCTCGACCGGAAGAACTTGCACTGCTCCGCAATGCGGTCGGTGAAGGGAAATTAATTTGGACACCTGGTGTGAATTTGGCCGTCGGTGACGGCGAGATGGGTCAGCGATACGGCGACCCCAGAGAAGCGGTATTGGCCGGTTCTGATTGCATCATCGTTGGCTCTGGGATTCACAAAGCGGAGAATCCGGCGCAGCAAGCTGAAGCATATGCTGAAGCCTCATGGAACGCCTTAATCGAACGAAACAACTGAGGTTTCATGATGGATGTCGTCTTGTGGTTTCTCGCCCTCGGCTCATCCGCAGTTCCGATTTGGATACTTTGGCGCGCTGGTAAAAAAGCAAAAATGTTGGATTTACGCCTTGCTCAAAACGACAGTTCGCTCCTTGATGAAGACGGTTTTATTGTGACACAGATGAATGCTGTACCTGCGGGAACTCGAATCACGCATAACGCACAGGTCGTCATGGCGCCGGAAAATGGCCCTCAAATGTAGTCACTAAGATAGCCCATTGCGTAAGCGCCGTACCCTGCTGCACCAGCCATGGAGAGGAGGAGAAGGAGTTTGAATACTCGCCGTTTCGGTTTTTTTTCCGGTTCTATTTGGGCTACAATAAGTTCGGGAAGGGGTTCAATACCTGCACTCAAAAGAGGTAATTCAGGCATACCCGGTAGTGCAGGGAGAGGCATAAGCCCTACATCTGGTTCCGGTTTGATCCGGTCTTCAGGGTACAATTGGTCGAGATCTTCAAGACCTGGCGCATCCGGAATCGGGCCGAGAATTTGGTCCCAAAGTTCGCCAACTGCCGTTGAAGAGACTGGCTTCTCCAGCCAAGCAACTGCGCCTGCTGAATGACTTGCGTCTTCAGCCAACTGAGCGTTTCGCCTTGAGGCAATAAACACAATTCGACTTTCTCCGCCGTGTTCACGCATTTCCAATGCAGCGAGGTGGCCGTCGAGTGAGGGAATATCCAGGGCGATCACAACAAGTTCCGGGTCAAGGCGAATGTATTCATCAACGGCTTGGTCGCCGTCCTGGCATTCCTCGATATTGAAATCTCGAATTTTGAACACTTCACGAAGACGCATAAGCGACATCGGGTTGTTGTCTACAAGAAGAACGGTTGGGGCCGTTTCTTCCGCAGTCTCCGTGACATAAGCCATGTGAATCAGTTCGCTGAAGGAGCCATTGCACATCAAATAACCGCACGGATGAGGTCATTCTTCGCTATCTTCCGGGGAAGTTAGGTCTTCAACTGGCCCTGATTGAGGATTTGTGAAGGCTTCGCGTATAATCTCTGATTGGGCGGCGTCACTCTCCGCCTGTCTGCGTCGAGTTGGTGCTTTGAGAAATTGAAGTTGCAGTTCACTCACAATTCCCTTCAACATCCGCTCTTCATGGTCGGTGAGGTTTCCTTTGGTCTTGCCTTGGAGCATTCGAAGCAAATCGATACCTGCTTTGGCTTCGCCAAGGTTGAACATCATGTTTCCTTCTTGGTCTGGTAAAAGTCCCATGTGTAAAAGAGATGAACGCTGAAACATGTGAATCAATTGAAAAAACTGCTCCGTTTCTTCATCTTTGAAAGTGCCCGCCATGTCTTTGGCAGCAGGTCGGGGTCTAAGTCCTCATCGCTTCGATTCAATCGAACATTTGTTCAAGCAGCCAATCAGGGTCGAACTGTTTCAAATCGTGGTAGCCTTGGCCAACCCCCGCAAATACAATCGGGCGGCCGGTTGAAAAGGCAATTGAGAGCCCTGCTCCACCCTTAGCATCCGTATCTACCTTGGTCAGAACAGCACCATCGAACTTCATGATTTCTTGGAACATTCTTGCTTGTTCAACAGCATCGTTACCAGCAAGTGAGTCGCCAACGAAAAGCGTCAAATGTGGATTTGCCACGCGGCGGACTTTATTGAGTTCGTTCATCAAATTGACTTTATTTTGCATGCGTCCTGCAGTATCTACGAGGACAACATCGATGTTCTTGGCTCGTGCTGATTCGATTGCGTCGCGGGCAATTGCGGCTGTATCCCCGCCTCTTTGACTCGAAATACAGCGAATACCAAGGTTCTCACAATGGCTTTCCAATTGTTGGATTGCGCCGGCTCTGAACGTATCGCCTGCAGCGGCTACGACTGAGATGTTTTGATCGAGAAGCCGTTGAGCAATTTTAGCCGCTGTCGTTGTTTTTCCAGTGCCGTTCACACCAACCAGCATAACCACAACAGGCGTATCTCCTGCCTCAATGAACGATTTGACACTGGCATCAAAGTCCCAATACCCCGCCGAGAGAATGTTGCGCAGTGCTCTTTTGAGGGCGGCCTCGAGAACTTTAGCAAGGTCGGCCCCTTTTCTTAAGCGAGCACCAACAAGGTTGTCGCGAAGCGCTTGAGTAACAGCTGTTACAGCGTCGCTGGAAATGTCTGATTCAAGCAACACCCACTCCAATTCCTCAATGAGGTTGTCAAGAGCGCCGCCAGCCTTGATGACTCGGCCACCTTCTGAAACGACGCCGCCACCAAGTTCAACCTTGACTTTCGTTCCTGCTTCGGTTTCAATTTCCGCTTCACTGACCGAACCTTTCGGCGCACTTTGAACACTGACAAGTTGGCGGCCTGTTGTCGTTCTCATGACGGAAAGGTCAACATTGGAGCCTTTCGGTCGGGCCAATTCTACAGCGCCTCGTTTTTTCATATTTTTACGTTCTTTCGCAAGGCGTTTTTCATTGGCTCGATGATTTTTCTCAAGTCGCTTCTTTTCTTGGCGAGAAAGTTCTACTGGGAGTGTGATTTCTTCATCTTCATCAAAATCATCCCATTCGTCATCTTGGGGTGCCGCCTCAACTGCTTGGGGAATATCATCGAGGTCTTCCCATTCTTCTTCGATTACCGGGGCTTCGACGGTTTGTGGCTCTGGTAGAGGAATACGAGGGTTTTGTTCTCGATGTTCTGCAGTATTGAGAGCGTCTCTCGCTTCTTGAGTATTCTCTTCGGCTGACAGTTCATCGGCATCAACCTCGGAAGCAACCTCAGTTACACGCTTCCTAAATCTGTCAAAAAGCCCCATCATACACCCTCAATCATCTAATGTTAGCTCGCTACCAAATCGGCCACCGCGACGAGAGGAGCGGCGGGGGCTGTCTTCAGGTGCTGGTGTAGGTGGGGCAGGGGTGGCTGCAGGAGGGGGTGTTTGTGCCGGCTGAAGGGATGCTGCTGCATCGTTAAATTCTTGAGCAAGTTGAGTTATTTTAAGTTCCAACTTTGATGCCTGTTCGCTCAAGTCCTTGTGCAGAAGGGAAATTCCTTCTTTCCGTTCAATCGTCATAGCGTGGGCTTCACTCCAAGGTTTTTCTCCGAACACGCCGCTGCCAATATCGATCAGAGCGGTGCCTTCCACCTCGCTTTCATGCGTGTAGTGGAGCGTCACTCCTGAACCAATTGACAGCCGTGCGCCTGCTCGACCGGTTTCTACCGATTGTTGCAAACTCTGAAGAATGTTTGAAGTGATCTCGTGTTCATCAATAATCGCAGTGATTTGGTCAATGCGAGAATGGAGGTCGTCCAATTGTTTTCGATGCGCATCAATTGTGCGGGCCATCTTTTGTAACTCGCTACGTTCAACCATGCGTCTCACACAGTCCGTAGAGGTGGTCCTTGAAGAACTACCCGAAGGTCACTCTTCTTCGGCATCCGAGGCAATTGCTCCACCGGCAGCAGCAATATCTTCACGGAAATAATCCATAATGCGCGGTTCAGTAGAAGTTCGTGGATCAATCTCAGAAACGGATACGATGTCGATTGAGCGGCGGTTTGCCTTGTGTCGAGAGCCCATAATGGAATACGTTCGATGTTCAGCATCTGCAGCATCAGATGCTGGTAAATCCAAAGAAAACTCTTGGCGCACGCTGCCAAACGGGGCAATTCCTGAAACTCGGTAGGCCTTCATCAAAGTGGGCGACTCGCAAACCCGACTTAAACGCGCCGTCGCGAAGAATGTGAAGATTTCAACCAAGAGATTGACAAAGTTTGACGGTTCAAGCCGTACTATGCGACCTGCTTTGTTCATCACAATGCTGATGTTGCTGCCGCTCGTACAAGGCTTGAGTCCTACGGTCCCCGGCTCAAACGAAGAAGGAGCAGAATACATTCTTGAACTCAAGGATGGGGTGTGGAGTCAAGAACGATGGGATTCTCTTGCCTCAACAGGCCATACGCCGTTACGCATGGTGAGTCCGAACCAAGTTCTCGTATGGCGCTCACCCGATTTCACTTCGCTGTCCGATGTACTTACTCAGGAGGCGCCTGATACGGAATACAAGTGGGGGTTCGGGCCTCATGTTGAGTACGTAAAAGTCGTGTTTGAACCTCGCCTGCCCGCTGATGCTGTTTTATCTCTTGTTCAGGCTTTCCAAGTGTTTGGAATCGACATTGAATCGGACCCTCATAAATACTCAAAGGCTCTTCCGCACATCGAAATTATCGACTGGGCGAATTTTGCCCACACGACTGTGTTTGAGAACATCGATGGTGTGTTATGGGTCGAGCCCGTCGTTTCAACAGAAGGTCGAAACGTGCTCGCAGGTTCTCTTCTTCAGCACGGGAAAACGACGGGATCTCCCGCATGGGAACTCGGTATCAATGGCGATGGAGTCGTGGTTGCTGCTGCAGATTCTGGAATCGACTACGACCATGCCTGCTTCCGGAACGCGACATCGCCAGGAGCGGTTGGTTCGAACGGTACAGATGGAGTTGGGTCTCCTGGGGTGGAGCATCGTAAAATCTTGACCGTCAATCATACACTTGATTCTGGTGATACGAACGGCCACTCAGATTATCGTCACGGCACGCATGTGGCTGGCACTCTTACTTGCTATAATGTGTATGATATGCGAGCCGATTCCAAACCAAAAAATGGCTCAGCATTGGCATATCAAAGTAAACTCGTCTTCCAAGATATCGTTTCCAGTGATGGTTGGGTTCCTCCGGATGTCGATTCTTTGTTTGTTGAGGCTGGGACAAATGGAGCAATCATTCACTCCAATTCATGGGGGGATGCTACCACTGAATACACCGCTCGTACTGCTGATTTCGATGCTTGGGCTCTCGAAATGCCTTGGTCGCTGACGTTTGTTGCACCAGGTAACAACGGCGCGCAGTTATTGGAACCGTCAAATGGGCGAAATGTGGTTGCTATCGGGGCATCGGTCAAATCCCAATCCGCAGCGATTTGGCCTTCTTCATCCATTGGACCTACTGAAGCCGGAACGATTGGCATCTTCGCTCTTGCGCCGGGTGCTTCGATTCAGTCTGCGCGGGCCGATGGGATTCCCGACTCTTACAACGATGCGTTGCGTTCTTCTTCGGGAACGAGTATGGCTACTCCGGCTGCTGCCGGAACTGCCGCGTTAATTCAACAAATGATTGAAGACGGATGGATTTCAGGTCATGAAAATCGTACATCTTTCCCGGTCGAATCCTTGCGCCCTGTCTGGGCTGATGAGGCGCTCAACTCCACAAATCATCTTGAACTGGCCGAAGGTTTTACTCCATCTGGGCCCATGCTCAGGGCTTTGTTATCTCTCGCAACTACTCCTCTTCCCCAAGAGGAAAGGAACGGTGGGGGTGGAGGTTATGCTGTCCAAAACCCCCACGACGGTTGGGGGCAGTTAAATCTCTCAGAACTTGTTGATTTTTCTTCGGTGGAAAACGCCCTCCACCAAGGGAACGTATCCCCTGCCATCGACCTTTGGATTCACGATTCGTATCGGTTGGATCAATCTACCCCGAGCGAATGGCTTTCACAACGCCAAGGAGATGAAGAGGCTTTAGAGAATCTTCTGGCCTCACCATGGAACGGTTCCGGCGCCAAAGGCCCATTCTTAGCAACAGGCGATGTATGGACTGAACGGTTTGAATTGGATGGGGGGCGCTTGGATGTGAGGCTTGCATGGCCCGCTGCACCTGAGCCTCATCTGGTTGATGATTTGCAATTAGTCGTACGTCTTTCTGATGGAACTGAAGCCATTGCCGGGACATACCAAAACGATGGGGATTCAACCCTCTTTCTCTCTGATGTTGTGAACTTCTCCAATTCAACAACGTTTCCAAATAAAAATGAAACCACAATCGCCATAACACTCTCTGAAGATGACCTCGAAAATATCGAGTGGATTGATGTTGAGGTGCGGGCGAGATATGTTTCCCCTGGTAACTCGGCAAACGCCGTAGGTATTGATGGTGGTCGAATGGGTTTTGCGCTAGCGATTCAAGGGGTTGTACGCGATTCGAAAGCTTGGAGTGACGGAGACGGAGATGGTGTTGTAAACTTGAACGATGGATGTCCAAACCAAAACGCACTTGGCTGGGACAACGACCTCGACGGGTGTATCGATGACACCGATGGCGATTCTGTAAACGACCCGAACGACGGGTGTCCGCAAACAAACCCCGAAGATTACGATTCCGACGGCGACGGTTGTATTGACGACACCGATGGAGACGGAGTGCTGGACCCCCAAGACCTTTGCATCACTGCGGTCGTATCCGTTTTCTGGCCAGTGGATTCCGATGGTTGTCGGCCAACGGATGCTTTGCCGGTTGTTGATTTCACATTGTCGCCAAACGACGGTGGAGTTTGGTTCGACGAATTGGTGGTGGAGTGGATGGTTCACGATGCCGACGGTGATTTGTTCAACACTGGTGCTGCGATTCATGTTTTGAATAATTCCAGTGTAGGCGGCTCTTACTCAATCACCAGTTGCACAAAAACCAATGTTGGGAACGGTAATTTTTCGTGTTCTTGGGAGATACCAAAGGACCTCCCTGTATGGGATATTCGGGGGCTTGACCTGCAGATTGAGCTGTTTGTGCAGTCGCGAAACTCTTCCCCCGAGGCAAAACTCGATACGCTGATTCTCAGGGATGATGCTGTCTTTTCAAGCCAATGGAACAATCCTTTGCTCGACTCGAATGACGATGCACAGGATGCCCAAAACGAAGGTGCAGCTTCACAAAACCGAGCACTTCTTTGGGGTGTTTTAGGCCTACTTGGAGGATTTGTGTTGATGTACCAGTTAGGGTGGAATGTTCGAAGGGGTGAAACTCAGGAAACGGTTCGACCGGCATTTGAACATGATGAGTGGCTTCAGCGGGATGAGTCTACAAGCGAAAACGAGTGATAGCGTTACAATTTCTCCGAAGAGAGGGTTTAAACTGGCAATTCAATCGAAGGTGAACCTTGAAGGGTGGTGGCATCCTCGGCGACATATCCGCAATGCGGAAGGTGAAGAATATGAGTGACCGTCTATACGTTGGAATCGACCTGGGTACCTACCAATCTACAATTGCATCAAGTGCTGGAATCAGCCACACAATCGAAACTGTCGTCGGACGTCCAAAGGACCCGGTCGCACGAAACTTCCTCGGCCGAGATGTTTTGTTTGGCAACGACGCCCTCAAAAACAAACTCGCCTGCAACCTTTACCGCCCAATGGCTGCTGGTGTTGCTCAAGACGATGAAGCAAACCTTGCAGCTGCTAAGGCATTCGTTTCCCATCTCTTGGAAACTGTAGACCCTGAAGAATTCGACGAAGTTTTCGGCGTCATCTGTTCCCCAAGTCACGTTTCATTCACAGATAAATCCAACCTTGTTGCTACCCTCCGTGGACAAGTCAACGCCATTATGGTCGTCACAGAACCGTTCGCAACCGCCTTCGGAATCGGTGAAATTGCAAGTTCAATCGTCGTCGATATCGGTGCAGGAACAACAGACATTGCCCGTATTTACGGAACGTTCCCAACCGATGAAGACCAAGTCACAATCCAAGAAGCTGGAGACTGGTTGGATAACGAGCTCATGGAACTTATTCGAAAGAAGTACACCGGCGCTCAAGTCACAAAGGACATGGTCCGAAAGTGGAAGGAAGAAGTATCCTATGTCGGTGCTGACGACCGTGAAGCAATGGTCGAACTTTCCGTAGAAGGTAAGAAGCAAGTTGTCGACATTGGCGATTTGGTCAATAAGGCATGTGAACTCATTGTTCCGAAGATCGGTAACGCAATCAAGCGAATCGTTGCTGGCGCTGACCCTGAATACCAACCTATTCTTCGCAACAACATCATCCTTTCAGGCGGAGGTTCCCTCATCGAAGGCATCGCTGCCCGAATGGCTGACGAGATTTCGGACATTGGAGATGTCAATGTATGGTGTGTCGATGACCCAATCAATGCTGTTGCTACTGGCGCTCTTCAACTCGCTGGCGAAATGCCAGACGATATGTTCACAGCAATCAACTGATTGCCGGACTCGCTCTTAGGGTGGAAAACCAGCCATCTAAGTCTCCTTATGATGGCGAAAGTTCAAGTGTGGTTGTGCGGCGATAGCCGCTTGTATGACGCTCGACTCTTCCGGAACAAGTGGAATCAACCGAATTGGTGATGCAAGTGGAGATGAGCGTGCAGCTCTCGAGGGGATGCTCAAGGGTTATCCTGTTGAGCAACTGGTCGAAGAGGTTCTGATTGCCTGGAATGAGCTTGCTGCTCGGAATGAAGAAATGGTTTCGGTCAAGCAACGTTTACGTGTTCTCGAACTCGATTTGGCAGAACGTGAAGACATGGTTGCACCCGAAGTCGCTCGCTTAGCAGAGACTGACTCAGCCCTTCAAGAGAGTGAAGCAAAAGTGATTCACCTTGAACGATTATTGGGTGATGTTCGTGAAGAGTTGGCTTCACAGCAATCTTCCTTGTCGCATGAAGAACGCGCAGCGTCTGCCGTAGAAGTCGAACAATTGAGGACCTTAACCACACAGCAAGACGATGTTATTGGTGAAATGGAAGGCCGTATCACGCAGATGGTTGAGGCTCTCGAAAGAGCCGCTGATGCTGGACTCACCTCGGTCACGGCTGAGGAAGTACGTCGGTTGAAGGCTCAACTCGATACTGCTCTGGCTCAGAATGACGCTGAGCAAGCGGCGAACAAAGCTCTCGAAGAGGAGCGACAACGGCTGCGAGATATTGCGGACCGCCTCCGTGGCCTCTTGGATGCCCGGGATGGGCGTTTGGGAGAACTCGAAGAACAACTTGAGCGGGTCATGCAAGGGCCACGTTCCGTGTCTGCAGAACACGATTATCTGGTTGAACAAATTGATGAGTTGAAGCGAAGATTGCTTGAACGCAACCGAGAATACGATTCATTGCGACGACGTGAGAGAAGATTGCATAACGATGTCTTCGAACGGGACGAGCGCATTCAACAAATCACACTTACACTCACGGATATGGAGGCCGCACTTCAAGACCGAACTGCTGAATTGCGTGAACTCGAAGGACAACGAGAGACGATGGTCCATGAATTGGATTCTGTTCGGAGGGGAGAGCGGACCCGAGAAGTTGTTGGAAGAGTCTTTGCTGACTCCCTTTCATTGGTTCGTACGCACGATGCTCGTGAAGCGAAGCGGGATGCTTACAGCAATGCTCCAGACATGGAAAGGAAGCTTTCTACCCCCGCCACCGATGACATGGCAAAACTAGCCGATGGTGGAAGAGTTTCTCTTGAAGTGAATGAAACCGCTATTGAGCCGGGAATGGATGTCGACGGCGTACGCCCTCCATCGCCTGGCGGCTCAGGAGATCCTGCCGTCTTTGAAGACGAAGATTGAAGTTATTGAATCGCACTTACAATGTCGCTGATTCTCTGACGCAGTTCATCGAGATTGCTGGCATCTTCGGTTAGAGTTCCTGTAACAATCCAATCTGCCCCTGCCTGTGCTGCGATTTTGGCCTGTTCGGGGGTACGTATGCCTCCTCCAACGACCAGCGTTAGCCCCTCAACCGAACGAGCGCTTTCGATCAATGCTGGATGAACTTGAGTGTGGGCGCCACTTCCTGCTTCGAGGTAAAGTAGTTTGAATCCGAACATGCGAGCAGTGAGTGCATATGCGTGGGTCAAATCGGCGTCCCCTGGTTGTATCAGTTCAGCATCTCCGACTTCTCCGACTCGGCCTCCTGGTGCGCACACGAGATATCCTGTAGGTAGCGCTTCAACTCCGAATTTCTCCAAATACGGAGCACCCCGGACTTGTTCTCCGATTAAGAAGCGTCGTGTCTTTGAGTTCATCAACATCATGAACGTGATGGCGTCTGCTGCCGGCGACAATGCATGAGCACCTCCGGGAAACAAAACAACAGGTATGTGCCACTGAGATTCGTCTGACTCGGGGTCTTGACTTGCAGCAAAGGCCCTGAGTTCAAAGGCTTCTTGAATTGCTTGACAGGTGGAATGAACGACTTCGTCTGGAGTGTCGGTTGAACCGCCAACAAAAATCATGCTGCTGCCGCATTCTACCGCTACCATTGCCCGGTTTGCGGCAGTGTTCGCATCTTGTTTTGCTGGATCAATCAAAGTGACATGACGAGTGGATTGGTTGGTTGAAGTCACATACTCCAGCGTGGTAGCATCGGCCTTTCTCATGTCATCCCCGAATGACCGTTCAACGGGCACAGCATAGGGGTTACGCATCAAAAGGGTTCGAAAATGGCGTGCATAGACTTCTCATACCTCCTCGAAGTAGCGGAGTTGTGACGGAAGTTGGACCATTTCGACGCCTGCTTGGGCACATGGGTTCTCACAGAGGCACGATTCGTTTAGCGTCAGCATGTTCGATTACAAATAAAATATGGGATTTGGCCCCACCGCTCCTCATTGGATTGGCAGTTGATGTTGTTGTTCTCAAGGAAGAGTCGTTTCTAGCGTCTTATGGTCTGGTCGATCCGTGGCACCAACTGGTCTTCCTTTCAGTGCTCACCTTCGCCATTTGGGGGTTGGAGTCGCTGTTCGAATATTTCTATGGAATCTTGTGGAGAAACCTTGCACAGACTGTGCAACATGAGTTGCGCCTAGATACTTTCAACCACGTGCAAAAACAAGGCATGGGATGGTTTGATGAGCGGCAGAAAGGTGACATTTTGGCTATCCTCAATGACGATATAAATCAACTCGAACGGTTCTTGGATAAAGGTGCCAACGATTTGTTACAGGTTAGCACCACTGTTATCGTTGTTGGTGGCGTGTTCTTGTTCATTTCTTGGCAGGTTGCATTGTTCGCTGTATTGCCAATACCAATCATCATTTGGGGGTCGTTCAAGTATCAGAGAAGCCTTGAACCAAGGTATGCAGAGGTAAGAAAGTCTGCTGGAGCAATGAATGCGCTACTTGAAAACGACCTTTCAGGAATGTCTACCATTCAATCGTTCACTGCTGAGGAAAGAGAGATGAAACGGGTTGAAGCGCTCAGTAACCATTACCGGGAAGCAAACAGAGAGGCGATTCGACTTTCTGCAGCATTCACACCCTTAATTCGGATGGCAATCCTCTGTGGATTTACTGCTACACTGCTGCTGGGTGGATGGATGACGTTGGACGGTACGCTTGCTGTGGGCGCATATTCAGTACTTGTCTTCATGACTCAACGCCTACTTTGGCCGCTCACAAGACTCGGGGAGACATTTGATTTGTACCAACGAGCAATGGCGAGTTCGACCCGCGTCCTCGATGTTTTGACTTCGCCCACTGAAGTCGAACAAGGTGATTTTTCACCGGACGACCAAACAATAGAGCAATCGTCGATCGTTTTCACTGACCTCAATTTTGCATATCCTGGTAGAGAGCCCGTATTTGAGAACATGAATCTCGAACTGGTTCAAGGACAAACAGTTGGGGTCGTCGGTTCAACGGGCGCAGGAAAAACAACGTTGATTCGTTTACTGCTACGCTTTGCTGAACCGAACGGTGGATCCGTTTCATGGGCTGGAAGAACGCTGCCTGAATGGAATTTACAGCGACTGCGCTCGTCGATGGCTTTAGTCGACCAACACATCACGTTGTTCCCAACAACGATATTGGAAAACATCCGCTACGGGCGGCCGGAGGCAGACGATGAACAGGTTTTGGAAGCTGCTCAATTGGCAGAGGTTGTGGAATTCGTTGAAGAGCTTCCAGATAAATGGAGTACCCTCGTTGGCGAAGGTGGGCACAGACTTTCTGGGGGTCAGCGGCAACGGCTTGCTATTGCAAGAGCCGTTCTCAAGGATGCGCCATTGCTGCTTTTAGATGAAGCAACTTCCGCAGTTGATAACGAAACTGAGGCTGCACTCCAGCGCTCGATTGAAAAGTTGTCAAAAGGGAGGACGGCCGTAATTATCGCACACAGGCTCTCTACAGTAAGAAATGCGGACAGAATTCTCGTCCTTAACAACGGAGAAATTGCTGAAGACGGTTCTCATGATTATTTGGTACAATTAAAAGGCCTTTATTCGAGGATGTGGGCGGTTCAAACCGGTAAAATAACTTGATTTCGCCGTTTTGATGGGGGTTGAAAAACCCAACAAACCATCATGGATTTTTACATCCTATTATAAGTGTGAAGGGTTCGACAGCCAAATGAGAAAAATGATTACAGATAAATTCTCTAAGACAACGAGCCTGCTTTTGATTGCCACCTTTGCCCTTGCTATGGCATCCACAGTTTCCGCTGCTGGTGTTGGAGAAATGGATGCA
>Ga0209602_1000036_pt1 | contig 103609 bp, 118 predicted proteins | sample COGITO_mtgs_1205_3_FD_184810 | JGI IMG/M metagenome (GOLD analysis project Ga0209602, IMG submission 184810) | Pelagic marine microbial communities from North Sea - COGITO_mtgs_120524 (SPAdes) (version 2) | ecosystem: Environmental > Aquatic > Marine > Epipelagic ...
CTACTGATTTTAAACTTGGCCACATTGCCCACCACCACTTTATAAATATTGGTACTGACTTTAGCAAAGTATTCAATTGATTACCGGTTATATCTCACTTAGTTTGGATATTATTTCTAATCTGTGAGCAGGCTCTCGAAACACAGTATGATCACCTGCTTTTTCCATGGTTAATGTCATTGGTTTAGCCATCTTCCTTGTAGAAAAAGTAATCTGATAATAAAAAAATATCTTGGCTATCGCCCTATTCATCACGCTTCTTTTTTCATCAGATGCGAAACAAATACAATAAACATAGCCAAAAATATAAAAACCAACTAGAATCACCCCCTCTATGGTGGCCTGTGCCGGTTACCTCGCGACGAAATGTTGGTCAACCCGCCAGGCCCGGAAGGGAGCAACGGAACCTTCGGACTCGGGCGCCGAGATTTGGCTGGTACGGGTCGCCACCCTATTCTTTTTGGGCTTGGTCATCACCTATATCTATGAGTTATTTGGTTCTCGCTCGAAAATGGCGGCCTAACGCTTTTGCCAATGTCGTCGGACAGGAACATGTCCTTAAAGCCTTGATCAATGGGCTTGACCAAGATCGTCTTCATCATGCTTTTCTTTTCTCTGGCACCCGTGGCGTCGGTAAAACCACGCTAGCCCGTATTTTTGCTAAGTCGTTGAATTGCGAGCAAGGTGTCAGCTCAACGCCTTGTGGTGAATGCCAAAGTTGTCAAGAAGTCGATGCTGGACGTTTTGTTGATTTAATTGAGGTCGATGCTGCTTCCCGTACAAAGGTCGATGATACCCGCGAATTATTAGATAATGTGCAATATGCACCGAGTCGTGGCCGTTATAAAGTCTATTTAATCGACGAAGTCCATATGCTGTCGACCAGTAGTTTTAATGCCTTGCTTAAGACATTGGAAGAGCCTCCACCGCACGTAAAATTTTTGTTTGCCACCACTGATCCCCAAAAACTGCCTGTGACGATTTTGTCTCGTTGTTTGCAATTTAATTTAAGACGCTTGGATATCAGTCAAATCTCAAGCCATCTGACCAATATTTTACAATCTGAAAAGATTGGTTTTGAAGCTGATGCCCTCGACACCATTGCCAAAGCCGCTGATGGCAGTATGCGTGACGCGCTCAGTTTATTAGATCAAGCCATTTCTTATGGTTCAGGTACTGTCAAAAGTACTGAGATTCATGATATGTTGGGTACCGTCTCCCAGCAGCAACTGTATGATCTTATTCAGGCTTTAATGTCACAAGATGGTCAAGCGCTGATGCAACGATCACATGAGTTGTCGGTGCAAGGACGTGACTTTGTGCAAGTGCTCAATGATTTGCTCGCTTTATTTCAACGTATTGCTACATTGCAGCTAATCTCTGACCTCGTTATCGCAGAATCTGATGATGTCGACATGCTAACGACATTTAGCCAACAGTTGTCACCTGATATGACGCAGCTTTTTTACCAAATTGCATTACATGGTAAACGTGATTTGCCTTATGCGGCCGATCCTAAAAGCGGCTTTGAAATGACCTTGCTTAGAATGATGCACTTTCAGCCTGCAACCATTGATACATTGGCGAACATGCCAGCTGTGATATCCAATGTTCAATCAACGCCAGTTAAAACGACTGCTGCTAAGACAAAAGAACAGGTTCAACCATCACCCGCCAAGTCAGTGCCATCTGAATCTGCAATTAAACCGGCCAAACCCAATCCGCCACCGCCTATTGAGGCTGTCGCTCCTGAGTCTGTTGACGTAGCGCATAATTCGGCTTCAGCCTCGTTAAATGGTGAGAATTGGCTGAGTCTGATTAATACTCTAAAGTTAACGGCATTAGCACGACAACTTGCTGATAACAGTGCTTTTATGCGTTTTGATAATGATAGGGTGACATTGAGTATTGCGCCAGAACTCGCCCATTTAGCCAGTAAAAAACCACAAGAGCGGTTAGAGGCCAGTTTAACGAAGTCTATTGGACATCCGATTACAATCACTTTTGTCGATAGCCCTACCGATAAAGCTGGTTCGCCTACTTTAGCCACAGAGCGTGCTGAACAAGTGGTCGCAGATCAAGAACGGGCCACAGAATCAATTCATAATGATCCTGCCGTTGATGCTATCAAAGCCGCATTTGACGCACGCGTCATAGAAAGTACAATTAAACCTATTAAGTAAGAGGAAAAGAACATGAAAGGTGGCATGGGTAATTTGATGAAGCAAGCGCAGCAAATGCAGGCCAATATGGAAAAGGCACAGCAAGAGCTCGCTAAGCTTGAAGTCACTGGTCAAGCGGGTGCTGGTATGGTGAAAGTTGTCATGACGGGTAAGCATGATGTCAAACGGGTCAGTATTGAAAATGCTTTATTCGAAGATGATAAAGAGATGCTAGAAGACTTGATTGCTGCCGCGGTCAATGATGCCGTACGTCAGGTTGAAAAAACGAGCCAAGACAATATGTCTGGTATGTTACCGCCTGGTATGAAGCTCCCTTTCTAAAGGCAAAATACATACTCATTATGGCAAGTTTTGGCCCCACTATTGATCAGTTAATTGATGCCTTTCGCTGCTTACCCGGTGTTGGGCCTAAATCTGCTCAGCGGATGGCTTTTCACTTGTTAGAACGTAATCGTGATGGTGGCCAACTGCTTGTGACGGCGTTAACTGCAGCACTGGATAAAATCCAACATTGTGAACAATGCCGGATTTTGAGTGAAACACCGGTTTGTCATCGTTGTGCTGATACGCAGCGGCGACAAGATCAGTTGTGTATTGTTGAGACGCCCAGTGATATTTTATCGATAGAACAAGCAACACATTATAAAGGCCGATACTTTGTCTTATCAGGCCACTTATCACCTCTTGATGGCATTGGGCCAGACGCCTTGGGAATTCCTCAGTTAAATGCGTTATTTACTCAAAGAACCATTCAAGAAGTGATCCTCGCGACCAATCCAACTGTTGAAGGTGAGGCGACAGCGCATTATATTGGCCAATTAGCCAAAGCCCAAGACATTCATATCACTCGGCTTGCTCATGGCATTCCGCTTGGTGGTGAACTTGAGTATGTTGACAGTGGTACACTATCGCATGCATTCTCGGGTCGTGAATCGATCTAATTCTCGAAATCAGAAGGAGCTGTGACTGTGTCAAATGAACAATCACCATTCGAATTATTAAAACAATTTTCAGGTTTAATTCATCGCCAGCCCCTCTTTATTGCCAACCGACTTGATGTCGATAGCTATCACTTCACTTTTTTAGATAAGGAAGGCAACTTATTGCCCAAAGATGCCGAAGTGCCGGCTTTCTTATCTGAACTGAGTGATATTTTGCCTACGCTCAGTGAGCACCGTAAAACCTTATTGTCTATTCCTGCTTCTTGGCGTGACGCCATATCAGACGGTCGTGCTTCTACATTGGAATATACCTTTGTGTTGCAAGAACAAGATATACCGGTAGTCTCTGACAACGTTCGCTTTCGTTTTGCTCGCCATGCCCAAAATGGTGCTGATGGTAATCAAGACGAACTGCTGTTAGTCGATCTGAAACAGCATAATATCGAAGCATTAGAAGCCAATTTATCTGAATGGCAATCTCATCACACCCAAATAGCAGCGCTCGGCGTTAATGACCAAAGTGATTATGGCTTATGTAAAACCAGTGATTTCGACTTTTGCCAAGGTGCTTTTTATACTTTGCCTTCGATTTCAGATCGCAAAAAGATCTCACCTTCACTGCAAACGTTAACAGAGCTGTTGGTAAAGTTGCAAAACCCTGAGATAGAAGCAGAAGAATTGGCCGATACTGTTAATCAAGATGTGGCATTGAGTTATAAACTCCTGCGGTTAATTAATTCCGCCTTTTTCGGTTTGCCACGTGAAGTCAGTAGCACGCAGAAAGCGATTGTGATGTTAGGCCAAAACAAAATCAAAACTTGGGCTAGTTTATTAGGTTTGTCAGGTATTGATGATAAACCCGTCGAATTACGCGTTGTTGCGATGACTCGGGCTAGAATGTGTGAATTATTAGCCAAATATTATAAGGGGCAGCCAGACCTGTTTTTTGCTGCTGGGCTCTTCTCAACCATCGATGCTTTAATGGATAATCCATTGCCCACTTTGATCGAAAAACTGCCATTATCACCTGAATTAAAAGACGCCTTGTTGAAACATGAAGGTGCTGCAGGTCAGGCTTTACGTGATACATTAAATTATGAACAAGGCAATTGGGAACCCTTGGTTAGTTCACCTATCCCAACTGACATAATGGTAGATGTTTATTTAGATGCCCTTTATTGGTCTAAAGAGCTTAACGCCCAACTCGCAAGCTAAGAAAATGGGCCTTGCTTGGCTACAACAAGACGATTATCGCTTTCCTCCTCTTAGTGAGGCATTGCCTGATGGCTTGCTTGCAGCCGGTGGGGATTTATCTTATCAACGGTTACTTGCCGCCTATCAGCAGGGTATTTTCCCTTGGTTTAATCGCGATAATCCGATTTTATGGTGGAGCCCAGATCCCCGTATGGTGTTGTATACCAATCAAGTCAAAATATCTAAAAGCTTACGAAAAACATTAAGACAATCACCTTATCAGGTCACCTTTGATCGAGCTTTTCCCGAAGTAATGCAAGCCTGTGCCGCACCTAGACAGGCTGGCGATGCTTCCGACGAGGGAACTTGGATCCATCCTGAAATGGTCATTGCTTATAGTGAATTACATCGTCACGGTCATGCGCACAGTGTCGAATGTTGGGATGGCGACACACTCGTTGGTGGTTTATATGGCGTGGCTATTGGCCGTGTCTTCTTCGGCGAATCTATGTTTAGTGCAGTCCGTGACAGTTCGAAGATTGCGCTGGTCACATTGTGTCAGCACCTGGCCTTTTGGGGTGTCCCCTTAATAGATTGTCAACTTCACTCAGATCATCTTGCTTCTATGGGCGCGGAAGAAATTATTCGGGCTGACTTTATCGCTGAGGTAGCACGTCTCAGCTCTCTCTCGGCCAGCGATGAGGCTTGGAAAATCAAACCTGAACTGTGCTTAGCCCAATGAGTTTATCCGTTAAATTTTATCAAGATACTCAGTCACATGACTGTTCTTACTTATCAGATCAACAGTCTCAGAATTTGTATCCTGATCCATCACTACCGATGACTAACACCCTTTATAACGCGTTAATTCAGTTGGGCTTCCGACGCAGTGGCAATAGTAGTTATCGTCCTCATTGCCCTGCCTGCTCGGCCTGTGTGCCCGCTCGTATTAATGTGGCGCAGTTTAAAGCCAGCCGTTCTCAGCGGCGTTGTATTAAACGTAATACTGCGATGACATCTCATCATCACCCCGCTAAATTTAATCCTGAACATTATGCTTTGTACGCCCGCTATTTAAAAGCGCGTCATCACGGTGCTGGTATGGATAATCCTACGGAAGAAAGCTATCAGCATTTTTTGCTTAGTTATTGGAGCGATACGCGCTTTATCGAATTCAGAGACCAGAATCAGTTAGTCGGTGTGGCTGTTACGGATTACGTTGATGATGCCTTGTCTGCCTTTTATACTTTCTTTGACCCTGATTACGAGGTTAATAGTATTGGTACCTATGCGATCTTAGAACAAATTGCTTTAGCGCAATCACTTGGTTTGCCTTACCTCTACTTAGGTTATTGGATTGAGAATTGTCAAAAAATGCGTTACAAGGCCAGTTTTTCTGGTTTGGAAGGTTATGTTGATCAGCGTTGGCAGCCGCTGAAAGTATGAAAACTATTGTATAATCAATCATTTTACGGCAAAATAGCAGTTTAACTCCGGTAGAACAGATAAATATTTATGGCAAAAGAAGAACATATTGAGTTTGAAGGCACTGTTATTGACACAATGCCAAATACAACTTTTCGCGTAGAACTTGAAAACGGTCACGTTGTGACAGCACACATCTCTGGTAAGATGCGTAAAAATTATATTCGTATTCTGACAGGTGATACTGTCACTGTTCAGCTTACACCGTATGATTTGAGTAAAGGTCGCATTACTTACCGCGCACGATAAAGTGCATTGCCCCTTAAGCAAATCAACGGCAGATTACTTAAGGATGGAAAATGGTACTACCATTAAGAGCCAAGCCAAATCATAGTAAAGTCGCCAGCATTATCGTCACTTCCCGGGAGATTGCACTTGCAGTTATTGATCATGCCTCACGGCACGCCTAACCCATGCCCAGTTTTACCCCTGTGATTTGACAGAACACCCCACTGTTCTCGCACAATTATCCAAAAAAACCAACTGGATTCTTCTCCTTGCCACTTCGTTCTGAACCTTGATGAATATGAATTTCTACAAGTGGAGAAGCCTCAGGTTGATAAGGCGGAATTACAATCTACTTTGCGTTGGCACATCAAAGACTTAATTGATTACCACATTGATGATGTTGTCTTAGACTACATTACGCTGCCGGTCGAAGGGATGGCATTACAAGTCGTTGCAACACGTAAATCTGTTATACAAAAGCGGGTCGACTTGATGTTAGGTGCACAATGTCAAATTTCTTCTATCGATATTGCTGTCCAAGCTGCTAGAAATTTAATTGGTAAGATTAAAGGCTTGGCACCTGAAACCAGTGTGGGCCTTCTCAATCTATTGGGATACCAATGCTAAAATCAGCGTGTTGTTAAACCATGATATCTATATCAACCGTTTAACGAATATTGGTGCTGATACACTCAATCAAGTTTCTGACAATGATTTGGACAGCCAATCTGTCGTTGATTCACTCACCATTGAATTACAACGTACCTTCGACTACTACGAAAGTTATTCACGTCAATTGCCTGTCATTCAACTGGTCATCATGTCCAACACCCGGCCCATCGCCAATCTCGACGACATGATTCAACAACGTTTGGGGATTGATTGCAAAATAATTACCGCAAGTCAGTTTGATATGCTTGATATCGAAACGACCCAACAGTCTGCCGACTTGCCCGATGCCTGTTTGATAGCGATCGGTGGTGCTTTAAGGGTTGAGTCATAATCATGCAACAGATTAATTTATATGAAGATAAGTTCAAACCCGAAGTCATTATTCTTAATGCCTTCTAAATGCTGTTGATTGCATCAGCTTTGCTGGCACTGATTATTGTTGCGAGTTTTTTCTCTTCCTCAAGTTTTGAGGAACAGGCTGCTCAATTAACGACTCAACAGCAGGCCTTGAATACTGCCACTCAACACGCTAATTCGCTTAAGCAAGAAATACTTCAATATGGCGAACAACCTTTACTAAAAGCTAAATTAGACTCTTTACAAAAACAACTTAAACAGCAAAAAGCGATTCTTAAGCATATTGCAGATGACAGCTTAAGCCCTCAAACTGGGTTCTCTCCGACTTTAAAAAGCTTAAGTGAGAAGCATCTTGATCAGGTTTGGCTTAAAAACTTTTCTCTACGCGAAGGTGGTCGATCAATCACCATTCAAGGTAGCAATATGCGATCGAAGCTAATTCCAGAATATATCGATAGTTTAGCTAAATCCGCTACTTTTAGTGGCAAGCAATTTTCGGTTTTCCAAATGAGTAGTCCTGATAGTAATACCGAGACTTATGACTTCGAGCTGCATATTCAGGCGGAAGATCGCTAATGAACGAAATGATCCAAACTGCTACGCAGTGATTACATAGTTTATCCTTACGCGAACGGATATTGGTACTCGTTGTCACCTGTGGTGTTATTTTCTTTATCGGTGACACGTTATTATTGAGCCGACATGATAATGACATTAAGGACATGAAGAATACGCAAAATAACCTTGTCTCTGAACGCCAAAGCGTAGAAACTCAAATCACTGAAGTGACAGCACAGCTTGTCAAAGAAAAAGCGGTTCATCAACGAGCCAAAGAAGCAGTTGCCAATACTGAAGCTGAATTAAAATAAAAAATGGCACAAATTGAAGATAAACTTAATCGGCTAGTACCTCCTACCCAAATTACAGATTTATTGAGAAATTTATTAACTAATACCGGTGGTTTAAAAGTCCTCTCGGTTAATAATGAACCCGTTAAAGATATTTCTATCAGTATTGATCCAGATGCTGTCGGCACTCAAGATCAGGTGAAGATATTGTTATATGAACATGCTGCTACTATCAAGCTTTCTGGTAGTTATCAACAACTCTATGATTATTTAACTGCATTAGAAAATACCGGGTGGGAATTATTTTGGGATACATTGCATTATCGCCTAACAAGTTACCCAATGCAGAGATTACACTTCGTGTTTTAACCGTGAGCACAGACAAAAATTGGATTGGCTTATAATATGAATAATATTAAATATTTCATTTTGTTAGCGTACCTTCTGCCCTTTTCTTCTACGGCAGAAGATCTCGTCGATCCAACTCGGCCCACCGGCTATTCCGCATCGGTCACCCAACCATTAGATCAGCAAGAAACAGCGGCCAAATGCGAATGGTCGCTCAATACGACGCTCTTTTCACCTTATCAGCGCATTGAAATGATTAATGGCAAACGGCTTGAAGTGGGCGACACTATTCAGGGTGCTTAAGTGATGGCTATTGGTCACCAGAAGGTGAATCTACGCCATGATGGTAAAGACTTCACAATTAAGCTACATAACTCTTTTATCAGTAATGTGAAATCGCGTTCTCAGTAATTTCTGTTAATCGCGCGCCATTTACCTTCTTCATTCAATCATCATTCCTGTTTGGCCTCTTATTGACTCTATCGGCTGAATATGTGGTAAATTAAACTTGTAGTTGTCTGTATAAAGGAGTGATGTCATGTCCGAACAGAACCTTGAGCAAAAACTGATTGCTGCCTATGACACGATGATGGAACGTGTTCATCATCTCATCGAGGATACTGAACAACACGCGCTTCCCGCCTTGCAAACTCATATCGATAAAGCCAAGCAACAAGCAATTGAGCTAAAAGAGTTAACACAAGAAGAAGCCGATAAATTAGCCAAGTACTTACATCGAGATGTCAGTGCCCTAGCATCCCATTTATCACAATCTGGTGAGGCTATTTCAAGTTGGGTTAGTTTTGATATTGAGTTAATTGAAGATCGTCTATTAGATGCTTTTTCACACGTTGCCGATAAAACAGGCATTCAACTCACGCAGCTTGCAGACCAGGCCAAACGAGCCCAGGAATATCATACCGGTGAGTTAACGCGGCTTGGTACTCTGACGTGTCAGCAATGCGATACGCTATTGCATTTTACCAAGACAAGTCGCATTCCGCCCTGTCCGAAATGCCATAAGACCGTCTTTGTCCGTACCAAACGACGTTAGTTAATTACATCTTCCGGTGTTTGCCAAAGCCAAGCACCCTCAGCAATGAGTATGCATAAGGTTGCTACGGCCTCCGGTTCAGAACTAAGCTGCTGCCAATCACGTTGCGTTATTTCCGGATTGTCAGCTAACAGTATTAAGTGTTCGCGCTGGCATTGCGCCAATCGGTATACTTCGCCGGCGACAAAGATATTGCCACCCATCCCATTTTTCGCCCATGCAAAGCGATGATAAGGACTTTTCTGCAAAGTATCACCTTGGTCAAACTGCTTCATCACCTCTTGCGAAGATATTGACTCAGAAAACAACGCATCAGCTAAATCTATTAAACTGGGCTTAGTTTCAGTCACTAGTTTTCCCAATGTATTGAGCAATACTGGCTCTGCATCATCAATAGTTTGATGAAGCAGCTGTTTGAGGTTTTCTACTGCCTGTGGCCCAATTTCATGATCGTGTTTAACCACTTGCAAATCAGGATCATTATAATGCCGCTTTGCTAAGCCTTGTTCGAGAAACTCGTTCAACACCGCATCCATCGCTTCCGTTTGTTTTGGTGCACGAAAGCCGATCGAAAAGGTCATGCAATCATTCATTGCCACGCCATTATGGCCAAAGTGCGGCGGTAAATAAAGCATGTCTCCCGTTGCTAGTAGCCACTCATCAGCATGTTCAAACTCAGACAACACTTGTAAATCGATACCTTCTATTAACGGCGTATCGTGTAATGCTTTATCTGTGACTTGCCATTTGCGTGTGCCTAAGCCTTGCAATAAGAAGACATCATAACCATCAGTATGCGGTCCGACAGAACCGCCTATAGGGGCATAGCTGATCATCAAATCATCACTGCGCCAGTTAGGAATAAATTGAAATGGCGTTAGCAGAGGCTGAGTTTCTGGCACATGTTTGTCGACATCTTGTACCAATAGTGTCCAATGGCTTTGGGGTAAATCAGTGAAATCTTGGTCACTAAATGGCCCATGCGATACTTGCCAAGATAACGCTGACCCTTTCTCAACAATTAAGCGTGACTCGATATCAGCCTCAGAGGCTAAGCCGGCTAATTCATCTGGACTAATAGGAGATTCAAAATTAGCAAACGCCTGACGAATCAGTAACGGCTTCTTTTGCCAGTATTGATCGAGGAACTGTTGTTGAGTCAGTCCCGTATTAAAAAATGCCGTCATTACTTTAGGATGTATTGCTACTCGACGATGTCGACATCAAAAATGACATTGTTTAAGGCGGTGAGTTTGACCTTAGTGCCAATAGGACAATTTGGGCCTCTTATCTTCCATGTTGAATCATCAATGCTTATTTTGCCATGACCATCTTCAATCGGCACTTTGACCGTAATGACCCGGCCAATATATTGTTCCCCTCGGCGGTTTAATAATGGCTCATCGGTTGCAATGGGGTTTTTGACATAATATTGATGCCATGTCATTACACTCGCAATGGAAAGCACCGCAAATATCAGCACTTGGTATTCCCACTCTAATGACGGCACAAAGTAAAGAACAGTACCAGTCAAAAAGGCTGAAATGCCCACCCATAATGCAAAAAATGTCGGTGCCAGCATCTCTATCGTCACCAAAGCAACACCAAGAATATACCAATGCCAATAATCTAAAACAAATGGCATATTAGGCTCCTTTGTTACCAAAAGCATCTTTTGCTAACTCGGCAATACCGCCTAATGACCCCATCAGGTTACTCGCTTCTAACGGCATGAAAACCACTTTATGATTATCAGCTGACGCCATATCTTTTAGGGCTTCAACGTATTTCTGGGCAACAAAGTAGTTCACGGCTTGCACATTACCGCCAGCTATCGCATCTGATACCATTGTGGTTGCTTTCGCTTCGGCTTCAGCTAGACGCTCGCGGGCTTCTGCATCACGAAACGCGGCTTCACGACGACCTTCAGCATCCAATACTACCGCTTGCTTTTCACCTTCTGCTTTTAAGATTTCAGCTTGACGAAACCCTTCTGCTTCAAGGATATTAGCCCTTTTTTCACGTTCAGCTTTCATTTGACGGCCCATGGCCTCAACTAAATCTGCCGGCGGTGCAATATCTTTAATCTCAATCCGAGTCACTTTAACGCCCCAAGGCGTCGTTGCATCGTCCACTACATTTAATAAACGCGCGTTAATTTCATCCCTTTTTGATAGCAACTCATCTAAGTCCATCGACCCCATTACGGTCCGGATATTGGTCATGGTCAAGTTTAAAATGGCATTATTGAGGTTGTTAACTTCATAAGCTGCCTTCGCCGCATCAACGACTTGAAAGAACACCACACCATCGACTCTTACCATAGCATTATCTTTAGTGATAATTTCTTGCGATTGCACATCCAATACTTGTTCCATCATATTGATTTTGGCACCAACACTGTCCATGACTGGCACGATGAAACGCAGGCCTGGCGTCAATGTTCGTGTATAACGACCAAAGCGCTCTACAGTATATTCTCGTCCTTGTTGTACCGATTTAACACCCATAAAAATAGCGACGATAACGAAGAATAGTACCGCTATTGCAAATTCAGAAAATCCCAACATTTGTTCCACCTAATTATTCCATATAATTTATAGCCCTATAATAACAGCAAATTAAGGCAGTTCTATGATTTCCCTTGGACATTTTTGCCCGTCAATAGCACAATAGTCCCCATGAAAAAATGCAGACGTAGCACGACCTTATTTCTTCAATTACTTAAAACCAGTGGCTTTGCTGGTTTTTTGACCTTCAGTCAGATTAGTTTTGCTGAGCAGTGGTATCACGTTGAGTTAATTGTCTTTGAACAGCTGAACTCGGTCAGCGATGAGTTAGCACCAGTTGCAAGGGTCCCTGAGGCCTCTTTCTCGCCTGGGTCAACCAATGATTTTATTCAACCTGCAGCCAACAGTACCTTAACGGGTTCAGCTGCGAAGTTAAGAAATTCATCACGCTATCAAGTACATTATCATCAGTCATGGAAACAACCCATTCAAACAAAGTCAAAGGCCAAATCTGTCAAGATTGGCAGCCCCTTGATTGATGGCCGCGTTCGTTTACATAAAGGCACCTATTTATATGCCACGGTTGATTTGCAATTAGATCGCCTCACTCACAATCAAGAATGGTCAGATACTGGCGGTGAACGTAGACCTTATCTTAAAGAAACCCGCCGTGTTCGTAGTGGTAAACTACAGTTCTTTGATCATCCGCATATTGGCGCATTACTCGAGCTCACACCGCTTTAGTCCCAATTTAATCTGAGTCAATTTGTTCGATAAACTGCATTAAAATTTGTTCGACTGATGCCATTCCAGTGGAGACAACCTGTTCTATTTCAGATAGGTTAATCACTTGACCAGAGAGTCCTGCTGCCCAATTTACAACAAGCGCACAACACGCATAATCTAAGCCTAGTTCTCTCGCTAATGCCGCTTCAGGCATACCGGTCATCCCTACCAACGTACAACCATCTTGTGCCAACCGTTTTATCTCAGCCGCTGTTTCAAGCCGCGGCCCTTGCGTTGCCCCGTAGACGCCATTATCAATCATCTCAATGGACACTTGCTGAGCGGCTGTTAATAATCTCTGTCGCAGCGTTTCAATGTAAGGATAAGTGAAGTCTATATGGTGTTTAGCTAAAAAATCGTCGCTGAAAAAACTGTGTGCGCGATCGTAGGTGTAGTCAATAAGCTGATCGGGACAGACTATGGTCTCTGGCCCCACATTAGGGTTAATGCCACCCACGGCTGCGACGGCGATGATTTCTGTGACGCCCAATGACTGCAATCCCCAAAGATTGGCCCGATAGTTAATCCGGTGCGGTGCAATCGTATGTTGCTCACCGTGCCTTTGCAAAAAATAGACAGTCTTATTCTTGAACCTCGCTTCACTGATCTCAGCTGATGGTTTGCCAAAAGGCGTGTCGATTTTATGTTGGCGAATCAGCAGCAACTTATCCATTTTAGCTAAGCCGGTACCACCTATAATTGCTAATTGGCCCATGATTATGACTCTGCTAAGCCATAAATACCCGGCAAGTTTCGTGCATCACCTTGGTAGTCCATGCCAAAACCAAAAACGTAACGGTTTGGGACTTGCAGACCTATAAACTCTGGTGGCTCACATGATTGTTCAACATCGGCTTTATTGACTAGGGTGGCACAAGAGACTGATTTTGCATTACTTTCAACGCAATAGGCTCTTAAGACATTCAGTGTTTCACCTTGATCGACGATGTCTTCTATCAGCACCACATCCCGACCAGTTAAATCCATATTGGGTTTGTGGTGCCAATTAATCTTGCCACCGACTAAATTGTCACCATAACGAGTGGCGTGGATGTAATCGATTTCTAATGGAAAAGTCAGCTTGGGCAATAATTGGCCCATGGTCACTAAAGCCCCTTTCATCACGCAAAGTAAAACTGGCTTCATTCCAGAATAATGCTGGTTTAGTTGCTCGGCCAATTCATCTAAGGCTTGATTGATGTCATTTAAGTCGTATAAACAATCTGCTGCTATGGCGTTCTGAGTTAGCTCTGCTGTCATTGTCTTTGATATCTCACTTTAGGCCGTTATTACCCTTTATAATAACGTTTTTGCCGATAATCTAGGAGGCTAAATCATGTTACGACGTTGGCCACTTTTTTTATCTTTGTTACTGATTCAACTTGCCTTCGCTTTTTCTGTTGGAGCGACAACACTTTGGCCAAAACAAGCGCCAGCTCGTATCATCAGTTTGTCTCCTCATATTACAGAAACTTTATTTGCGGTTGGTGCTGGAGAGCAAATTATTGCGGTCACCGATTATTGTGATTACCCCAGCGCGGCGATAGCATTACCCAAAATCGGTGGGTTTATAAACCCAAATTTAGAAGCCATCGTTGCATTGGAAGTTGACTTGGTCATTTTACTTGCTTCACAGCAACAAACCATTCGGCAATTGAATCAGTTGGGTATTGATACCCTTGCTGTCAACAACCGGACTCTGGCTGATATTCAATCGACGATTGAAACTGTTGGCCATGCCACAGGCCATCGGCAGGCAGCACAACAATTGTTAAAGCAGATGGCTGACCGGATTGCCTTTATTCGACAGGCTGTGGCCGAACAAACGCCGCCGCGCGTGATGATCGCCATTAGCCATCACTTAGGCGATAACGTGATTGATACCGTTTATATTGCCGGGCAGCAGGATTTTTATAATGACCTGCTACAGATTGCCGGTGGTGAGAATGCCTATCAGCGGGCTTATCCAAAAGTGCCTTCTTTGTCTTTAGAAGGTATTCTAAGCCTTAACCCTAATGTCATTATCGATCTCTTTCCAGACGCTGATGACCACTCAGCCTCACTAAGCGATATTCAGTCTCAATGGATGGCCTTAACGTCTGTCAATGCAGTCCAAAACCATCAGGTGCACCTTATTGAAGCTGATTACGCCACAATACCTGGGCCACGGGTGATATTGTTACTCGAGCAATTTGCTCGACTTATTCATCCAACATTAGTTTGGCCTGAAGGAGGCATTCCTTGAGTTTCCTTGCTGTTTCCGACTTATCCGTTAGTATCGGCGAAAAAGCCTTATTGAGCTCGGTAAGTGTCGAAGTCGCCAAAGGGGATTACTTATGTATTCTTGGACAAAATGGCGCGGGGAAAAGTACTTTTCTCAAGGCTTTGATGGGGATTATTTCTTCTGATACCGGTGACATCACGCTCGAACAACAGCCTTTTCGCCAGTTAAGCCAAAAGCAATTAGCCCGCTCTGTCAGTTATGTCGGTCAAAACCATCCCATCCTCGACATGACCGTGTCAGATTTTATTCGTTTTGGCCGTTATGCCCATCATAATGCCTTTGCCACTTGGTCTACTACTGATCAAGCCGCTTTCGACGCTGCCGTTACATTAACTGACATCGCGGTTTTTTTAGGTCGGCATTGTGCTTCTTTAAGTGGTGGCGAATATCAACGGGTACAAATTGCTGCTGCACTCTGCCAACAGGCTCCGATGCTGTTACTCGATGAACCAACCAGTTCTTTAGATCCCCATCATCAAGTTGACGTACATGATTTGATTCAACAACTTAACCAAACACATCAGATTACGATTATTGAGGTAACGCATGATATCAATCATGCTGTGCAGCATAGTCAGCATATTTTGGCATTAAAATCTGGGCAAGTATTATGGTATGGCGCTTCTAGCGACTTGTTAACCTCCGCTGCCTTGCCTCAAGTCTATGACCAAGCTTTTGTCACTGTGGCACATCCTGAAACAGGCCAGCTCATCGCATTAACCAGTGAAGGTCAGCAATGAATCCCGCCAAAAAAGTCCTTGGGCTCATCACTTTATTCACTTTGATCATTCTGGTTATTACGCCTTATTTGGGTTTGTCGGATCACTTAACACCCGCTATTCAGCAAAAAATATTAATGGACATTCGCCTGCCTCGCTTATTATTGGCATTTATTGTCGGTGCAGGTCTTGCTGTATGTGGCTTAGTATTCCAAGCCATGTTTCACAATCCTTTGGCAACGCCTTTTACGTTGGGCGTAGCAAGTGGTGCTTCCCTTGGGGCGGCATTATCGGTTTTTCTCGGTGTGGGATTTGACTTTCTCGGCCTAAGCAGTACGACACTGTTCGCTTTTATCGGTGCCTTAGTGACAATCCGCTTTGTTTATGGCATCAGTAGTATGCGTACCGGGTTTTCATTACACACCTTGTTATTAACCGGTATTGCGATCAGTTTCTTTTTCTCAAGCCTTATCCTATTGATTCAATACCTTAATGACCTGCCTGATGCCTACCGTTTAATACGCTGGTTAATGGGTAGTCTAAGCATCGTGGGCTATGATGCAATATGGCAACTCCTGCCCTTTATTGTGGTTGCGGTTGCGGTTATTTTTTATCTTAGCCATGAGCTCAATTTGTTAACAACAGGGGATGACATCGCCTTAAGCCGTGGTGTTAATGTGCGCAAAACCCGTTTCCTGCTCTTTGTGACGACGTCGCTATGTATTGGGGCTATTGTGTCGTTATGCGGCCCGATTGGTTTCGTGGGGATGATGGTACCGCATATCTGCCGCTTATTGATCGGTCAGAACCACCGCTGGCTTATTCCTGCTAGCTGTTTGTTTGGGGGTAGTTTTCTCATTATCTGTGACACGATTGGCCGATTACTCATCGCCCCTGCTGAAATTCCTGTTGGTGTTATTACCACTTTACTGGGTGGCCCTTTCTTTCTTTGGTTACTTATTAGAACTAGAACACCAATTTCATAAAGCCTGTCTGGCATAATAGCCTTAGCCACAATGCTGTATTAATGGAGTTCTCAATAGCAGTGAAAGTCAATTTATCCTTTTGGTCCTTTCATGTTTTAGTCATAGTGATGCTGTCACTGCTCGCTTTATCGCCGGCTTATGTCACTGCTGCACCATCTAACCAGCCAATATCAGGGCAGCACGTCGAGAATTACAATTGGTTTCGCAATGCCCTTTCTCGTTCTATGGCTAAAGAAGGGCTGCAATTTATTGCTGGCTCAGCAAAACATGGTTTAACACCCGATAATTATCACTATCAGACGCTACGCTCACTCACTGATAGCGCTAATCCTGAAGAACAAGCTCAGTTTAATCAGCTTCTCACCGAAGCCTTAACCACATTAAGCCGCGATTTGAAAATAGGCCGAACAGCGCCTTTAACCGTTGATCCCGATTGGCATATTCCACAAGTTAAATTTGATGAGAATGCCTTTATCAGCCATGCCATCGATTCACGTCACCTGATAGAACACCTCGACTTATTAGCGCCGACAACGACAAATTACCAAAAACTGATGACTGCTTATGCGCGTTATCAACGCTATGCACAGCAAGGGGGGTGGCAAACAATTCCCGCCTCACCCAAACTTTCCCCAGGAGATAGTCACCCTGCTGTTTCATTGATCCAGTCACGTTTGGCTGTCGAAGATACTTTTTTTGCCTACACGCATGCTGTGCCATCTACTTTATATGATCCGCTCATGGAACATGCTGTTCGGCGCTTTCAACAACGTTCGAGCTTAAAGGTCGATGGCATTATCGGACGTAATACGCTCAAGGCCCTGAATATCTCAATCGAATCTCGCTTAGACCAGCTTAAAGTTAATATGGAACGTCACCGTTGGATGCCAAGAGATTTAGGCAAACGTCATGTTCTGATTAATCTTGCTAACTACCGTTTGCAAGCGTTCGAAGATGGTCAGGAACAGTTAACGATGAATGTCATCGTCGGTAAAAAAGATCGGCAAACACCCAGCTTTTCAGCCCAAATGAGCCATATGGTGTTTAATCCTTTTTGGAATGTGCCCAGTAAATTAGCGCGGCTTGATTTATTGCCTAAGCAACAGCAGAATCCTAACTATTTTTACCAACAATCTATTCGTGTATTTACCAAAATTGGTGGGGCTAAAATTGAGCTTGATCCTGCCAACATTAATTGGCAAATGCATAACACTCAGACACTGCTGCCCTTTTCTTTTAGGCAGGATCCCGGCAAACGCAATTCCCTAGGCCGAATTAAATTTATGTTTAAGAATCCTTGGCAGATTTATTTACACGATACCCCTACTAGATCGTTGTTTAACAAAACCAAGCGTGCTCTTAGCTCAGGTTGTATTCGTGTTGCAGATCCTGTGAGTTTGGCAAACTTCAGTTTGATGGGGCATAAGGCTTACGGTACTGTGATTCAACGTATTGAAAGTGAGCATAATCATGGTATCCTTCTTGATGACCCTTTGAACATTTTTGCGGTCTACTTCACAGTTTCATTCCAAGACGATCACGTATTATTTTTACCTGATGTTTATCAGCGCGATCAACGCATGATAAAAAAACTGTATTAAATAAATTATTTTATTTATAATCCAGCACTTTAAACTGAAAATCGCTATCAAATTTCGGATATAAAAATAGGCCTTTAGGCTTGGGTAAAAATATGACCTCAAAATCACATTCGCTACACCCAGAAATCATACAAAGTCGACGCCGTTTTTTACAATACGGTTTAGGTATTACCACTGCTCTCGCACTCCCTGTAGCAGCATTCGCTAAAAGTCACCCGATCGACCGCACACTCGCTTTACACAATCTCCATACTGGAGAGAAAGTCAACGCAACGTATTGGGCTGAAGGTGAATATCAAATCAGCGAGCTGGCTGCCATTAACCGAATTTTGCGTGACCACCGTACCGGTGATGTGATGGATATTGATCCTCAATTAGTCAACCTACTTAATTTATTGCATGAACAAGTCGGTAGTAAAAAAGCTTTTAATGTCATTTCAGGTTACCGCTCACCTATAACCAATGCCAATTTGAAAAAAAACAGCAGTGGTGTTGCTAAAAAAAGCTTCCATATGCAAGGTAAAGCGATTGATGTGGCATTGCCAGGTTGCGAATTAGCTAAATTGAATTCAGCTGCCTTGGAGATGAAAATAGGCGGTGTCGGTTATTATCCAAAATCTGGTTTTATCCACGTTGACACAGGGCCTGTGCGTAGCTGGACCTAGTTATTATTGTTCGCGTTCTCTAATCCAGCAACTTTCGGGCTAACGCTCTAAACTCCGCCAAACTTTTTGCGTAGTCTGCACTTAATCTATTGTGATCTTGCTCTGTTTTATCGTGCATCTTACATAAAATCAGATGCATTTTTTCCAATTTATCTTCTGAATGCGAACCGGGATATTTTGGCTCACATTCTTCATCGAGTTCGCTCTCGTATTCCTCCATCAGTCGCTGATGTTCTTTGACCATTGCAATATGACGGGTTAATGTCAGGGAATGTTCTGGTAAAGTACGCTCTAATTGATACAATACCGCGACTAAACGCCGTGTTTGTTGTTGCCAGTGTAGTGTTTCTTTTGTCCATTCTGCATGTTCTTGGTGCCATTCTCCGTTTTGCGATTGAAATCCTTTAAGGTTGTGCATAATGATGGCCTCCAGGCACACTTTAATGGCAAAAATACAACTTCGTCATTAAAATCCATTTCTTATAATGCTCTCTCTCACTTAGACTAACCCTAATTCTTATAGAGATCAATCCTTGTTGTTATAACAAGGACAAGTCATATAAAAAGCAGTAAAATTAAGGGTGCTTTGTCCCTGATTGACTGAACCGGAAATCCACTATGTCTCATATCGTTGTTTGTGCTTTATATAAATTTGTCGCACTTGAAAATTATCCAGCCATTAAACCTCCTCTGCTGGCGTTGATGTTGGAACGTGGTGTAAAAGGCACTTTGTTATTAGCCCAAGAAGGCGTTAATGGCACCATTGCTGGTAGCCGTGCGGATATTGATGCTGTGCTGAATTTTTTACAATCCGATTCCCGACTTGCATCCTTAAGTTTTAAAGAATCTTTCACTGACCAACCTCCTTTTTTGCGTAGCCGTGTCAAACTCAAAAAAGAAATTGTCACCATGGGCATTGAAGGTATTGATCCCAAACAAGTTGTCGGCACTTATGTTAAACCGGCGGACTGGAATGATTTAATCAGTGATCCTGATGTGTTACTCGTTGACACTCGAAATGACTACGAAGTACAAGTTGGTACGTTTAAGAACGCACTTAACCCTAAAACAGATAGCTTTAGGGAGTTTCCTGATTATGTTAAGCAAAAACTCGACCCCAAAAAACATACTAAAGTCGCTATGTTTTGCACGGGCGGAATTCGTTGTGAAAAATCGACCGCCTTTTTAAAAGAGCAAGGCTTTGATGACGTTTATCATCTGGAAGGCGGCATTTTAAAATACTTAGAAGAAGTGCCAGCTGAAAACTCTCTGTGGGAAGGAGAATGTTTTGTCTTTGATGAGCGTATTACCGTCAACCATCAATTACGAAAAGGCGATTACGACCAATGTAATGCGTGCCGAATGCCGATTACTGAACAAGATAAATTAACTGACAGCTATCAACATGGTGTCAGTTGCCCACATTGTTTTGATAAAACGTCTGACCAACAAAAAGCCCGTTTTGCCGAACGTCAAAAGCAAATGCAATTAGCGCATCAACGCGGAGAGGCCCATATTGGTGGCGGTACTGCTAAAGTCATTGCCGCCAACCGGGCTAAAAAGCAGGCGCAATATGACAAGCAACGTGATAGCGCTATAAAAAAACACCATCGTTAATGACCTCTTTCAACCGCTTTGTCTTTGCTCTCCTATTCAGTGCTCTCATTGGTTGTAGCCATGTTGAACCCACGTATAAAGCCGCTATTGCAACCGCACATCCTTTAGCGACACAAGCCGGATTAGACATACTCAAGCAAGGCGGGAATGCCTTTGATGCCGCTGTTGCTGTCAGTGCGGTCCTCGCTGTGGTTGAGCCTGCTGGTTCTGGCCTCGGTGGCGGTGGATTTTGGTTATTACATCGTGCCGCTGACCAACACCAAGTGATGATCGATGGCCGTGAAATGGCGCCCGGCTCCGCTCACCAAGACATGTATTTAGGGTCTGATGGTCAACATAATAAAACGGCCTCGCTTGATGGCCCACTGGCCGCAGGCATTCCCGGGTTACCTGCAGCATTAGATCATATCAGTCAGCACTATGGTCGCTTATCACTGCAACAAAATTTGTCATCTGCTATTCATCATGCGCAGTCTGGTTTTGTGATCTCTGAACATTATCAAAAATTGGCCCGTTTTCGGTTAAACGCACTGCAAACGTCACCCGCTGCAGCCGCTATCTTCTTGGATAATAATGCCGTACCCAATAACAATCACCTTCTGGTTCAAACCGATTTAACGAATACCTTAGAGCAGCTTGCTCAACATGGCCGGGCTGGGTTTTACCAAGGTGCTATTGCCAATAAATTATTACAAGGTGTTTCAGAGGCAGGCGGTAGTTGGACGCAAGCTGATTTAGATCATTATCAAATCATCGAACGCGAGGTTGTGACGGGAGATTATCAAGGTTATCGCATTAGTTCAGCGGCATTACCCTCCTCGGGCGGCATTGTGTTAACGCAAATTTTAAACCAACTGACTTATTTGCCTTTGGCTGAGGCAGATAAAACGCAACAACGTCATTTGATCGTCGAAGCGATGCGGCGGGCTTATTTCGATCGTAGTCGCTATTTAGGAGACAGTGATTTTGTTGCTATCCCACCTCACTTAACCACTCACCATTATGCTCAAGCACTGGCAGCTGACATTGATAGCACAATAGCCAGTGACAATACGGCACTGATTGACTCATCAAGTAAAGGCGAAGACACAACTCATTTTTCTATCGTCGATCAATATGGCAATCGCGTTGCAGCTACCTTGAGTATTAATTATTCTTTTGGTTCTGGTTTTGTTGCACCCGGTACTGGCGTCTTATTGAATGATGAAATGGATGATTTTTCATCACAAATCGGCTCTGCCAATGGGTATGGCCTTGTTGGTAATGAAGCCAATGCAATCGCGCCCTACAAACGGCCACTATCGAGTATGACGCCAACCTTTATTGAAAATGATGACCGCCTTATGGTCATTGGCACGCCGGGCGGCAGCCGTATTATCACCATGGTGTTATTAGGCATTCTTGATTTTATTGCTGGGCAGGATGCTCAAGAAATTGTCTCTGCACCGCGTTATCACCATCAATACTTACCTAATGCAATTCAATTAGAATCAACTGGTTTCTCTGATCAAACACAGCAAGCGCTGACAGATTACGGCCATGATATTAAAGTGTTATCACGCCAATATGGCAATATGCAGGTGATTATCTTTGATAAACAAACCGGACAACTCGATGCTGCCAGCGATCCGCGTGGCGAAGGCTTCGCTATTGTCTCACCTGTCCCTACCTTAACGCCCTAATCATGGTAGTAGACAGTCATTGTCATTTCGATTTTGAGGTATTTGATGCTGATCGCGCTGCCATTTTAGCCCGTTGTGAACAACTTGGTACCTCTAAGATTATCGTGCCGGGTGTAACGGCTAAACGTTGGGATAATTTGTTATCTCTTACCCAAGGCTCATCTCAGCTCCATAATGCACTTGGTTTACACCCGATGTTTATGGCAGAACATACTGCTGCTGACATCTCACAACTAAATGATTATGTGGCCCGCTTTAATCCGATCGCGATTGGCGAAATAGGCTTGGATTTTCATCTTGAACATCATGATAAGGCTAGCCAAACCGCTTTATTTGAGCAACAGCTTGAATTGGCCGTTAAATTCAATTTACCCGTTATTTTGCATGTCAGAAAAGCCCATGATGCTGTCATTCAATTATTAAAGAAACATTGATTACGTCTGCGGTATTACTGTATCCGCGGCGCGAACCTGATCCTGTTGTGGCAACTTATCAACAATTTTGCCAACGCTTTGTTAAGCTTGGTTTAGTCGCACGGTATACTCATGAAGGCCCAATCTATTTTGCCCGTAGAATGACACACGCATTACCGCATTATCAAACATATATTGGTCATATCACTGCACAGTATATTTCACTGCGTTATGATTAGCCTCTGTCATCCATCGCCGAGTTCAAGCATTCTGTTAAACGTTTTAAACCTAATAAATAGGGGATCGTTATCATGACTGACGATGAATTAGCCCATTTTAAACAACAACTTTTGTCACAACGAGATAGCCTTATGGCTAGTCAGGAACTGGGACAAGCTGCTACTGATACGGTGATTTTAGATCAATCCAGTGTCGGTCGCGTATCACGTGTTGATGCCATGTAGTCTCAATCAATGGCGATTGAAACGACACGATTGCGACAACAGCAGTTACGTCAAATTGTCACGGCCCTGGCACTAATCGAGTCTGGTGATTATGGCTTTCGTGCCGGTTGCGATAATGAAATCGACCCGAAGCGGCTTGCTATTGACCCTTCAGTCACTTACTGCGTGCCCTGCGCTTCACGGGTGGAATAAGTTAACATACCACTTTCTTTTCGCTAAGACTCTACTATTCATGTCAATGCTTCCACCTCTTTTTGAACGTAGCCATATTTTAATTGGTGATGACGGCATCACACGTCTGCAATCTAGCCATGTCTTAATTGCCGGGATTGGTGGCGTGGGCTCTTATGTCGCTGAAGCATTGGCTAGGCTAGGTGTCGGTAAACTAACCTTAGTGGATCATGACTTTGTCTCTCCCTCAAATATAAACCGGCAATTGATCGCTTTACACTCAACCCTAGCGCAACAAAAAGCATCGGTCATGGCTGAACGGATTCATGATATTAATCCTGATTGCCAAGTCACTGTGCTACATGAATTTTTGAGCCCTGACACAATTCCAACATTGTTAACTCACCCTTTTGATGTCATCGTCGACGCCATTGATAGTATGAGCAGCAAAACAACATTACTCGAAACTGCTTGGCGACAAGATATTCCTATTTTTTCAAGCATGGGTGCCGGTGGCAAGCTCGACCCGAGTCAAATTCGTACCGGTGACTTGATGAATACAACGATTTGTAAACTGGCAAAACAGCTACGTCGTCATGTTAAAAGACGTGGTGTTGGCAAGGGTATCCAAACCGTTTATTCCGTTGAGCCCGCTATCCCAGCTTTGCCACCAGAAGCAGTTGAACGGGGCCGCGCACGTGCCGTTAATGGCACGGTCAGTTACATGCCGTCGTTATTTGGACTCACTTTAGCAGGCTTGGTGGCTAATCATATCATTGGTGATGCGCGACGTGAAGCAGACTGAACCTGATCCGACAAATGTCTTAAATTGCGATTCAACTATGCAGGTAGCACTCGCTGATTTACTCAAAACTTACGGCTTAGACATTCAATTCGTACCAGAGAACACCGTTATTCCAGGTAGTTTTTTTGGCGAGCGAGAAGCTGGTTTAATCGAGAACTCACTCTATTTAAGGTTTGATACGCCTGTTCATTCAGCATTACATGAAGCGTGTCATTATATTTGTATGAGCCCCAATCGCCGCGCCCATTTGGATACCGATGCTGAAGGTGATTTCAACGAAGAAAATGGCGTCTGCTATCTGCAAATTTTGTTAGCTGGTCAGCTCTCGAATATGGGAGCTGACCGAATGATGCTCGATATGGATCGTTGGGGGTATAGCTTTCGCCTCGGGAGTGCAAAAGCTTGGTTTGACGACGATGCTGAGGATGCCATGCTTTGGTTACAACGTTATGGCATTCTTGATCAAACGCAACAAATAACTGGGCAATATCGCCTTATCGATTAACCATTTTTTCTTTCAAAATATGCTAGAATTTTGTACTATCTAATCATTGGATAAAGATGATATTTTAAACAGGTTTTAGCTCTGAAAAACACCTAACTTTACGGCTAATCTAAATTCACTCAACATCAGTTTTAAAAGGTTATTATGTCAGTAGAAGAGATGGACTTGACCCCGGCTGCGCATACTCAAAGCGCTGTTCAATTAAATTTTCTCTCCCTTGTTTTAGTCACCAGCCTAAGTGGTTTTTGCGGCGGTCTTGCTTGGGCAGTACTCACGTCAGTTCTGGATTTTATTGGCTTTATCCATTTGGTCAAATTTAATAGCTATATTGCTAACTTAATCACTTTCCCCTTAATCGGACTGTTTTTTAGCGCTTTTTTCTCAGTCATTGGCTACCCAATTTATAAATGGCGTTGCCGACAAATTCGTGGCCAGAAACTCTCTGGCTTATTTATTAATTAACCCCTTTCTGACTAAAAATGGACTGGAGTGATGCATGAGTGAAAACCGCCATAGCAATGCTTTTTTATTAGGCCTCTTTATCTTTTTGGCCTCTCAGTATTAGGTTACTTATTAGGGCAAGCGGCCATTTAATACCGGCTTTATGATGCCATTGATGAAACCAGTTCTGACATCAAAACTTTTTTGATCAAACAGGGTATATCTGAAACAGGTATTACTTTTTCGGCACCTGCTATCACTGATAAAATTGCCCAAAGATATGACAATAGTCGATCGCCAGAATTTCGATATTCTGGTTTTCAAACCGTTACGGTTTATTCCAACAATATTGCCGCTGTGCATTCTTTCATGGGCTCCTTATCTGAATTAGGCAAAAATAAGGTATTGTCACTACTGGCACAGGCTACGACTCTCAAACGGAATACTTGTTTACGCGCTTAAATGAAGTCAAACCAGACATGATTGAGGAAGCGACGAGAAAAGCCCGGCATGTTGCAGAAAATTTTGCGGCTGACTCCGCCAGCCAATTAGGTAAAATCAAAAAGGCATCTCAAGGGCAATTCAGCATTTACGCCCGCGATCGGAATAATCCCCATATTAAAAAAGTCAGAGTCGTTGCCACAGTTGAATATTACTTATCTGATTGACCATGTCTAAGCAGCTTTCAACACTCGTTAAGCGTGCCTAACAGTGCACAATCTGTGAACCATTTTTACCCGATGGTGTGCGACCTGTATTTCAAATTCACCCCGATGCTAAGACCCTTATTGCTGCTCAGGGCACCCGGTCGAAAAGTCCATGAATCTGCTATCCCATTTAACGATGCGAGTGGACAACGACTGCGAGATTGGATGGGGATTACATCAGACACTTTTTATGATGCCCGTAAAGTTGCCACTTTACCTATGGGTTTTTGATATCCCGGTACAGGTAAAAGTGGTGATCATCCTCCGAGAGCAAAATGCGAACCCGCTTGGCGGCACCTTATGTTGGCCCAATTACAACAGCTTGAACTGACTTTACTCATTAGAAAATATGCCCAAGATTATCATCTTAAATCTAAGCAATCCGTTACTGAGTTAGTTAAATCATGGCAGGACTTTTGGCCTAGCCTTGTCCCATTACCTCACCCTAGCCCCAGGAATAACCGTTGGCTTAAAACTAACCCTTGGTTCGAAACAGATTTAATCCCTGAATTACAAGCGAAAATAGCCCAAATAATGATGAAATAGCCCGTACTTACCTTCAATCAATTGAAATTAGTACCAAAGTACAATCGGCTCTGCAAATCCACCTCTATAAAATAGCCCATAGGGCTAGCTGGGAATACGTTGAGAAGTTAACACTGTTTCATATTCACCCGTAACTTACCTAATTTTTATGGAAGAAATTATGTTTTCTAAAATAATAAAACACACAGCTAAAGCTGCTGTCATTGGCTTAGGCCTTCTGGCTGCCGCACAAGCGTATTCGGCTCCACTTGACTTCGACTTATCTGGTCTTAGAATGGATGTTCCAAAAAATTACGTTGGTCGCGATGTTCTGTTTGTCGGATCTAACTTAACTATAGTACTGTCACCGCTTCTGGCAATAACAGGACCTTCAGCGATGTTAAACTGTCTATCAACGATGTCACAGGCATTGCAAATATGGCTGGCTCAATGAACCGTAATAGCGACAATTCGAGCTGGACTATTAATACGACTTTAAATGACCTTAGTTGTTAGAACAGGTACTGGTAACAGCTTTGTCCGAAACGATTACAATGCTGCTACAGATAATCTGGCTTCTATTTTATCAGCCATGGTGTCTGGTACTGGTGTTGAATGGAAAAGTCTTGATATGACGTTGTCTAATGGCTCAGACTCATGGAGTTTTGGCGGCTTTGCTATGCCCGAAATAGGCCATCTGAATGTAGCTTAATTGGCTTTCCACTAAGACTTCGGTGGCGCATCTGGCTTAATTTTCGATGCTTGGTACAAAACAGATAAGACTGTTACCAAATACCGTTATGTCAAAAAGACTGTAACAAGATATAGAAAAGTTTGGGATAGACAGCAACGTAAATATGTAAAAGTGCCATAAAAAAAAGTCACTAAGGTTAAAGAAAAGTACCAAGTGCCTTGGCTCGTTGGCGATACTAAAGCTTACGCAACACCTTCTGGAGTTCCTGTACCCACTGCTGCATTCTTATTTGCACCAGCATTACTTGGATTCCTCGGCTTACGTCGTAAAGCGAGACAAGCTTAATTAAAATATGTCGCTATTCCACTGATATTCAGTGGAATAGCACTAGTATTTTAGTTTAATGAATGGCAACCTGTTTTTTACATGTGGCCATTTTTATTTTAAGTCCGCGTATTTAAGATATATACCAACTGCTACATCCCATCGATCATTTTACGCACAATGTCGCGAGTATCAGAAATGGCCTCTTATAGGTAGGTAGCCAGAATGATCTTCGTTTTAATTATGATTAAAATAGCTTTTTGCTACGTCAGAATCTAAACCGATTTGTTTTGCTAATTCTGCTAAACCATCAAACTTTTTTTCGTCACGTATTTTGTGTAAAAAATATACTTGTACATAATGACCATAAATGTCCTCATTAAAGTCGAACAGATGTACTTCTAGTACAGCCTTCTTTCCACCTTCTACTGTTGGCCTAACACCGACATTAGCAACACCTTGGTAGGGTTCTCCATCGATACCAAAAAGCTGAACGGCATAGACACCACTCAATGGTACTTTGCAACGGTGTAAATGAATATTGGCTGTTGGGAAGCCCAGTTTTCTACCTCGTTTATGACCATGTGCGACACGACCGCTCATCTTATAAGGGTGCCCCAATAATGTTTGGGCTAACATTAAATCGCCCATTTCTAAGGCCTGTCTAATGCGAGTACTGCTGACACGATGATGCTCAATAGCAAAGGTATGCATATTAACGACTTGGAAGCCATATTTCAGGCCTGCTTGCTGTAATAAGGCGAAATCACCTTGCCTATTTTGTCCAAACTTAAAATCATCGCCAACGACTAAATAACTGACATTTAACCCCTGCACTAATAATTGCTCAATAAATTCATTCGCCGACATCTGGGCCAAATTTTTATTAAACCGCAAAACACAAAGTTGTTGAATTGAATAACTTTTAAACGCTTCCACTTTTTCACGGAAGCGGCTCAATCTCGCAGGTGCTTTATCAGGCGCAAAAAATTCATTCGGTTGTGGTTCGAAGGTAATAACAATGGCTGGCAAGCCTAAGAGATCGCCTTTTAATGCCAATTGGCTCAGTACCGCTTGATGGCCTAGGTGAATCCCATCAAAATTGCCAATAGTGGCAACACGGCCTGTTGGTTTAGCTGGTAAGTTATGAAAACCACGAATTATTTTTTTCATGCAAGCAGGTTAATGATTTTGTCGGAAGATGCCATAGACTAACATTTTTCATGTCCAATCGAGCAGGCAAGAATAAGTCGATTAATTTATACTATAACCTTCATTTCATTTTTGTTAGAGGCCCATTCCCGTGGCAAGACGAAAAAAACTCGATTATGAAGCATCGATTGCTGAACTCGAAACCTTGGTTGAACGACTAGAGCTAGGTGATATCAGTCTTGAGGAATCACTTAAACTTTATGAAAGTGGCGTGTTAATCACCCGTGATTGCCAAGAAGCGTTAAGTCAAGCTGAACAAAAAGTGCAGATGCTATTGCAACAATCCGATCAGGCTAATTTGGTTGATTTTGAGCCTAATTCGTCAGAGTCGTGAGTCAAGATTTTGTTTTTAACCAATGGATGCTATCTCGACAAAGCCGCATAGAGCAGGCTTTAGATAAGAAACTAGCTCAACCTGAGGCGGGTTCACCTTCTTCTCAGCTGCTCAATGCCATGCGTTATTCGACATTAAACGGTGGTAAGCGATTGCGCGCCTTATTAGTCTATGCCGCAGGTGAAAGCTTAGGCGTTGGACTTGATCTGCTCGACTCCCCCGCTTGTGCCGTTGAAATGGTCCATGCCTATTCGCTTGTTCATGATGATATGCCAGCAATGGATGATGATGATCTACGGCGCGGCAAACCTACCTGCCATAAGGAGTATGGCGAAGCAACTGCTTTGTTAACCGGTGATGCATTACAGTCTCTCGCTTTTGAGGCCCTCTGTGACGATCGTTTTACACCACGCCAACAAATCGATATGGTCAAAGTCTTAGCGCAACGTAGTGGTGCCCTAGGGATGGCCGGTGGGCAAGCGATCGACCTTGAATCTGTTGGCCAGCAGCTTAATTTACCTGCATTGCAAACTATGCATGAATTGAAAACAGGTGCATTGATACAAGCCAGTGTCTTATTAGGTGCCATTGCTTGTTCTGAAACGCAAAATAATGTCTTAAGTGCTTTGTCGCGCTATGCTTTAACCATCGGTCTTGCTTTTCAAGTTCAAGATGATGTGCTCGATGTGATTGCCAATACGGATATTTTAGGTAAGGCACAAGGCGCCGATATTGCACTAAACAAACCGACTTATCCTGCTCTGATGGGTTTGGATGCTGCGCAACAAAAAGCCAGTGATTTAATTGAACAATCTTTGGCTATTTTGGCTGATTTGCCCTACGATACACAGGCGCTAACTGCTTTAGCCCAATTCGTTGTCCAACGGCAACATTAGAATAATAATAGACCATGACCACTTTACTGCCACAGATTAATAGCCCTGATGATTTGCGACAATTGGATAAAAGCCAATTGCCTCAACTTGCGACTGAAATTAGGGCTTTGATTGTTGATAGCGTCCAACAAACCGGTGGTCATATCTCATCAAACCTTGGTGTTGTTGAGCTTACGCTCGCTTTACATTATGTGTTTGATACCCCAGAAGATCGTTTCGTTTGGGATGTTGGCCACCAAAGTTATGCCCATAAAATCATCACCGGACGTCGTGATCAAATGCATACCATGCGTCAACCGGGCGGTTTATCTGGCTTTCCGAAACGCAGCGAAAGTCCTTATGACACGTTTGGTGTTGGTCATTCTAGTACCTCAATTAGCGCCGCATTAGGCATGGCCTTAGCTGCGCAGGCTCAAGATAGTCACCGCCATAGCGTTGCTATTATCGGTGATGGTGCACTCACTGCTGGGCAAGCTTATGAAGCCCTCGCCCATGCTGGTGATTTAAATGCGAATTTGCTGGTTGTGCTAAATGACAATGAAATGTCGATTTCTAAAAATGTCGGCGGTATGTCAAATTATTTAGCCCGCATGTTATCGGGCAATTTTTATACCTCTGCCCGTGAAGGCAGCAAAAAAGTATTAGAAAAACTGCCTTCAGCCTGGGAATTTGCACGTCGTGCGGAAGAGCATATGAAAGGCATGGTCATTCCGGGCACTTTGTTTGAAGAAATGGGCTTTAATTATATTGGCCCAATCGATGGACATGACTTAGATACGCTACTCTCAACCTTAAGTAATTTGCGTGAACGCAAAGGCCCGCAATTTCTACATATTGTGACCAAAAAAGGCAAAGGTTATCAGCCAGCTGAGCAACACCCCAATAAATATCATGGTGTGAGCCCGGCTAAGAGCAAAGCCTCTGGCCCAAGTTATACCCATGTCTTTGGTGACTGGTTGTGCGATATGGCGGCAGAGTCTGATGACTTGATCGCGATTACACCCGCGATGTGTGATGGTTCTGGCTTAGGCCGTTTTTCTGAACAATATCCCGATCGCTATTTCGACGTTGGTATTGCTGAACAACATGCTGTGACCTTAGCTGCAGGGATTGCCAGTGAAGGTAAAAAGCCCGTGGTCGCTATTTATTCCACTTTCTTACAGCGTGCTTATGATCAGTTAATCCACGATGTGGCATTACAAAACTTACCCGTTTTATTTGCCATCGACCGAAGTGGCTTGGTCGGTGCTGATGGTGCCACTCATGCCGGCAGTTTTGACTTAAGTTATTTACGCTGTGTGCCCAATTTATTAATTATGGCGCCTGCTGATGAAAATGAGTGTCGCCAAATGTTAACAACGGGTTATCAACATAATGGCCCGAGTGCTGTCCGTTACCCGCGAGGCACGGGACCCGGCATCGAAATTGAAACAGCTTTAACACCTATTGATATTCCCAAAGCAGAGGTTAAGCGTGAAGGAGCAACCGTCGCTATTTTGGCTTTTGGCAGTATGGTACAGGCTGCAATTGAAGCTGGCGAAACGCTCGGTGCTACTGTGGTAAATATGCGCTTTATTAAACCACTTGATACCGATATGCTGGACACCATTACTGCCCGTCACGAGCTAATTATCACGATTGAAGAGAATACGGTATTTGGCGGCGCTGGCAGTGGTATCGCAGAATATTTATTGTCTACCGGTTCGACAACTGCAATTAAACTACTTGGCTTACCCGATAATTTCCTTGACCATGGCGTACATCAACAGATGTTGGCAGACTGCGGCTTATCTGCTGAAGGGATAATTAATACCGTAAAACAGCATTTTCCGGCATAATAGTGGATTGATTACACCCTTTTTATAGAAAACCAACTCATGAATCCAAGCTATACCTTAAAAATCTTAGCTGATTTTGCTTCTGCTCACACCTTGCGTGATTACCCTGGTGATTGTAGTCGTATGCACGGTCATAACTGGAAAGTCGAAGTAGAGGTTACTGCTATGGCATTGAATAAGCATGAGATGGGGATGGATTTTAAAACGATTAAGACAGCAACCCGTGAGTTGGCTAAAACACTTGATCATCGTTACTTAAATGATATTCCGCCCTTTGATGTTCGGAACCCTACTGCAGAAAATATTGCCCAACACTTTTACCAACATTTAAGTAATACATTAAATATCGATACAGCACGCGTCTCTGCAGTCACGCTGTGGGAAACTGAACGCGCTTGCGTTAGGTATACTGAGGATTAAAAACATGACAACTGACAAAAAACCTGATTGCTGTGACGAAATAGAAGATGTGCAAAACATCGCAGATAAGCGTCATATCGCAATCGATAAAGTCGGTATTAAGGATATTCAACACCCGATTAAGGTCAGTGACCGCAGTACGGGCGAACAACACACAATTGCGAACTTTAATATGTATGTGAATTTACCGCATCAGTTTAAAGGCACGCATATGTCGCGTTTTGTTGAGATTTTAAATCAACATGAACGTGAAATTACGGTCAAATCCTTCCGAACGATGTTGGGTGAAATGACCGAGCGCTTACAAGCCGAGTCTGGCTATATAGAAATGGATTTTCCTTATTTTGTGAATAAGGAAGCGCCAATCAGTAAAGTGAAAAGCTTGATGGATTACCAAGCGAGCTTTATTGGCGAAATCACGGGAGATAAAACAAGCATCACTGTGAAAGTGGTTGTGCCTGTTACCAGCTTATGTCCTTGTTCTAAAAATATTTCTGACTATGGCGCGCACAACCAACGTTCACATGTAACATTAACCGTGCGGGTCGATAGTTTCGTTTGGATTGAAGATTTAATTGATTTAGTTGAGGAAGAAGCCTCGTGTGAGATTTTCGGCTTATTAAAACGTCCGGACGAAAAATATGTCACCGAGCGTGCATACGATAACCCTAAATTCGTCGAAGATATCGTCCGTGATATTGCAGCCAGGCTCAATGATGATGACCGTATTAATGCTTATATTGTTGAATCAGAGAACTTTGAATCCATTCATAACCACTCTGCTTATGCCTTAATTAGTAAAGGCTTTGACTAAAATATAATCTGTTCTAATGTAAAAAATCCTTGTTCAATTGAATAGGGCTTTTTTATTTGTGCCACTGTGACTTATTTAACAAATTATATTATGACGCCCATTTATGGTGTCATTAATCTGTATTAAGGAAGTTACCGATGGATATTAATCGTGTTGCCCAAGTCTCGCCTTTATTATCAGCACAAAAAATAGCCAGTGATGTGAATGTCGCCACGGTAAAACTAGCGAATGACCAAATTGGAGCGCAAGGTGCCGCAGCTTTAGCTTTAATTCAAGCTATTCCACAAGCTGATAGTCGTCTTGGTAGTCATATTGACGTGCGGGTTTAGAACTTCTGCTTCAAATCCATTCTTTCGCCTTTTCTTTCCATATCTAGTTGGCCCAGTAAGCTCATTCCTAATAATGCTCTGGCTGGTTCAGGTCCACCAATTACCAAAGCCGATACATTGTAAAGTTTAATTTGGCCAGCTTGCACTTCATCTAAGTTCATTCGGTAGGCTTTTTCTACACTGACTGCTGTTTTAACCGCGACCTCTTCAGCATCCAGGAAATCGATGCCAAGACGTTGCGCTGTAAAAGCATTTAATACGATAGCGGATGCGCCGGTATCCACAAGAAAATCGACACTGTAACCATTGATACTACCTGGCGTGATATACATGCCCCGTGTTGGCCAAAGGCTCACAACCGGCTTTTCCGGCGGCGGGTCGTATAAACTACCAGTTTGAGAGCCTAAAAAATACTTTTCTTGGACGCCATTGACTTCTAACACTGCAAATTTACTATCCGCAAATACCAATGTAACGCCTTCAGGACTGTCGATACCAGGTCTTAAAATATGTTGTTTTTTATCTATTTCTAATACAGCCACATCACTAAAAATCCCTAGTACTGTGATTCTCAGGTCATCGGCGCATGCAATGGTGCTATTTAACAGTATAATAAGCATCGTTGTTGATACTTTTGGCATGCACTTTCCCCTAAATTTAATATTCCATCTAAACAAATAACACTATAAAGATATGAATACTTCAGCACCCTCTACAGTAACCGGTGTCATTTTGGCCGGTGGTCAAGGCCGACGTATGGGCGGTCAAGATAAAGGGCTTATCCCCTATCGCGAGCGACCATTAATTTCGCATATTATTACCCTTCTCAAACCGCAGGTTGATAAAGTAACTATTAATGCCAACCGTAATATAGAGCAATATCAAGAATATAACTACCCTATCATTGAAGATACTTTAACTAATTTCTGTGGCCCCTTGGCGGGTATGCTCAGTGCTATGCAAGCCTGTCAGACCGACTTTATTCTGGCTTGCCCCTGTGATTCACCCCAGCTTTCACCCCAACTTCGTCAGCGACTGATGGAAACCTTGCTGGCTAACCAAGCTGATATCGCTGTGGCACATGATGGTGATCGTCTACAGCCTGTCTTTTGTTTAATCCCTTGTCGTTTAGCCGATCATTTAGAAAATTATCTCGCACAAGGCAATCGCAAAATTGATTTATGGTTTGCCCAACATAATACCGTCGCTGCCGATTTTTCTGATCAAGCAGACAGTTTCATCAATTTTAATCAGCCTGAAGATATTGTTGCTCATCATGCAAAAATTCGTTCCGACGTGCCCGTTTTAGGCTTTTCCGCATATAGCGGTACCGGCAAAACGACATTGCTACGCCAATTGATTCCGGCCTTAAATAGCAAAGGTATAGAAGTTGCCGTGATCAAACATGCCCATCATTTGTTTGATATTGATACGCCAGGCAAAGACAGTTATAAAATTCGTGAAGCAGGTTCTCAACAGACTTTGGTTGCTTCTAGTCGTTTGATGGCTTTGATGCAAACCAGTGCCAATACTGAAAAAAAACCGCAATTAGCAGATTTAATTCCACGTCTAGATTCATCAACTATCGATATCATCCTAGTCGAGGGTTTTAAGCATGAACCTTTTGCCAAGATTGAATTACACCGGCCCAGTGTAGGCAAACCTTTCATTTATGAACATGACGACAATATCATCGCTATCGCAAGTGATGAAACATTGTCATTAAATCGACAACTTGATCAGCTTGAACTGAACGATATTCATGCAATCGCAAATTACGTCGCTGATTTTATTACCCATTGGACACACTAGACTATGGCTGAATTTACTCCAGAGCGCAGCTGCGCTGACCCAGAAGACAAAAATCGCTTGAGTATCAGTGCTGCTAGAGATCGTATTGCATCATTAGTGTCGCCATTAAATGCATGGCAGCGTTGTCCTATTCGTGATGCACTGAACCGTGTTTTACATCAAGATATTGTCTCGCCACTTCATGTCCCAGGCCATAACAACTCAGCGATGGATGGTTACGCGATCAGTAGCACTGATCTGGTTAATGGCCCCACCAAGTTAAAGCAGGTCGGCATTGCCTATGCTGGTCAGCCTTATATCGGTGAGATTAAGGCTGGTGAATGTATCCGCATCATGACGGGTGCTGTTGTGCCGCCTGAATGCGATACCATTGCAATGCAAGAGTTCGTCGAAGTGCAAGGCGATACCATCACCCTTCATAGCGCACATCCAAAAGGTGAGCATGTCCGTTATGCCGGTGAAGATTTAAAAACTGGTGATGTTGTTTTATCTGCTGGTCGCCGGTTGGTTCCTTCTGACTTAGGATTGTTTGCTTCATTGGGGATTGCAGAGGTAACCGTAAAACGCCAGCTTCGCGTTGCATTTTTCTCTACCGGAGATGAATTAAAATCTATTGGCGAGATGCTTGAACCGGGCCAAATCTATGACAGTAATCGCTATACGCTATACGGTATGTTGAAACGCTTAGATGTCGACATTCTGGATATGGGTGTTGTCCCTGATGACAGAGATCTACTTCGTCAGGCTTTGACTGACGCTTCAGAACAAGCCGATGTGGTGATTACGTCTGGTGGTGTTTCTGTTGGTGATGCTGACTATGTTAAAGAAATATTAGCCGAATTGGGTCAAGTTGATTTCTGGAAAATTGCGATGCGTCCAGGTCGTCCCCTTGCCTTTGGTCAAATTAATCAAGCACTTTTCTTTGGATTACCCGGCAATCCCGTTTCGGTAATGGTCACTTTTTATCAATTTGTAACACCTGCACTACGCCAATTAATGGGCGAAGCGAATCCTGATGCACTCACGCTACAAGTCACGTGCACTGATCCTATTCGTAAGCGGCCAGGGCGATTTGAATATCAACGTGGTGTTTTGTCCACAAATGCCGATGGCATAACGCAGGTGGCGACAACAGGTGGTCAGGGCTCCGGCATTTTACGTTCAATGAGTACGGCCAACTGTTTTATCTTATTGGATGAACAATGTGATGGTATACCCGCCAACAGTCTTGTCACTGTACAACCTTTTGCAGGCTTAATTTAATGTCTGACTCACGTGCACAACAAAAGATAGAATTTAATAAACTGAAGAAACGGTTACGACGTCATGTCGGACAAGCTATCGCCGATTACGACATGATTAAAGATGGCGATAAAATCATGGTCTGTTTATCGGGTGGTAAGGACAGTTATACCTTGCTTGATATTTTGATGAATTTACAAAAACATGCCCCGATTAATTTCGAGCTTATTGCCGTTAATTTAGATCAAAAACAACCCGGCTTTCCAGAGCATGTTTTGCCGGAGTATCTCTCTGGGTTAGACGTTCCTTTTCATATTATCGAAAAGGATACCTATAGCATTGTTAAGGAAGTTGTTCCTGAAGGTAAAACAACCTGCGGTATCTGTTCTCGCCTCCGCCGTGGCTCTCTTTATGGCTGGGCAAGACAAAATGGCATTACTAAAATTGCGCTAGGCCATCATCGTGATGATATTGTTGAAACCGCTTTTTTAAATATGTTTTATGGCGGCAAGCTCAAGGCGATGCCGCCTAAATTACTAAGCGATGATAAAACCAATATCCTGATTCGTCCTCTCAGTTATTGTAAAGAATCTGATATCGCACGTTATGCTGACTTCCAACAGTTTCCTATTATTCCTTGTAACCTTTGTGGCTCTCAAGACAACCTCCAAAGGCAAGTTATCAAGGAGATGTTGCAATCATGGGATAAACAATACCCAGGGCGTTCTGATATTATTTTTAAAAGCTTACAAAATATTGCCCCTTCTCAGCTTGCTGATACCAACTTATTTGATTTTGTTGGTCTCGAAAATAACCGTCTAGTGCCTACACTTGCTCATGATGATGCTGATCTTGGCTTTATTGAGGCAGCCTTCTCCCAATAAATTTCGACGTTCTATCATCTCTGCAGCTTGTTGACATATGACGTCAATAAACCATAAAATTACTTATGACGTCATTAAGTCAAAACGTCATTTTTAGTTAGACGTCTTTTTTAAAGACCCTATTTATATTATTGATATGAAAGGAAATTCAAGTAATGGCTAATAAAAAATCGATCAAAAAAGAAATTAAAGCAAGAAAATCGAAAATTTTAAAACACGAGAAAAAAATCAAAAAGTTGAAAAAAGCCCTTTAATAATGACTGATATTATGTCGTGTTTGTTCTCAAATACAATGCGATCTGTCTTGATATTGCAGCATCGATAAAATAGGAGGTGACGGAAAAATGGCTGATGGCGTTAAAAAGAACAAGAAATCACGTGCTAAAAAATCAAATTCCGAGAAAGACAAAAAAGTGCCTACTGCAAAAAAGAACACATCGCTAAGACTTGAACAATCCATGTTAAAGCAGTTAAAAATTCGCGCTATCGAAGATGATACGAGTGTGCAACAACTCCTAGAGATGCTGGTTACCGATTACTTAAAAAAATCTAAATAACGACAACAGCGCGATTGAAACCTTACCTAGCTATCGCCGTCGACCGGGTCATTGAGAACAACCTATTACTTTATGAATAAAAGCTTTACAAAAAGCAAAAACACCCAACCATTTTTACAGATATCCTGTAAGTGATTGAAAAGTTATTCACCTTTCAAGGTACAGCTCGACCAGCATAATAATAAAGTTCGCTAAGTCCTTGATAGCACTAAAAACAATTGTAAGGTACTGATTTACATCATTTATTGTTCTTGTTCATTTTTTGACCAATCTAAACTCTTACATTACAAAATAATGACTTAGCCCCTTTTTTTGACTTTATACACAAAGTTATCCACAGAAAATGTGCGTAAGTTTGTAAGTCCTTGATCGTTTTAAAAGCTTACAGTTTAGGCGTAAAATCTTCAGCAAATTCCAAGGCATTACCATCCGGATCACGACAGAAAAAAGCAGCTCTGCCTGATTTGCTTTTAGTAAAATCAACGTTGGCATCAATTAACCTTTGTTCTAGTTTTGCAATATCTTCTACCACCAAGGCCACATGCTTGTCTCTGCCGCCATGTTCGGGCCGGCCTTCTGCTGAGTCAGGATTGGGTAATTGCATTAAATGAAGCTGTTGGCCACTGTCGCTGATATCAATCCATGCCCCATCAAAAGCAAGCGCCGGTCGAGTTTCATTTAAATCCATTTGTAAAACATCACAATAAAACACCAAAGATTGTTTTACATCCGCCACTAAAAAGCTGGCGTGTGCGATTGATTTAATCATTGTCTTTCTTCCTCATTCATCATCGTTATCTAATCAAATTTAATTTTCTTGGGGGGCGGCAATTATAGCGACACCATAAGCTGCTAATAATATCATTCCGCCACCTAGCCATTCTTGTGTCGTCATGGCTTCATCGGTCAATAACCAAGCTGCTATTGCTGCCACAATCAATTCAAAGAGCATAATGACTGACGAGCGATAGACCGGCATTCTTGCTAAACCGTAGAGTACCGCCACAGTCATGGCTACAATCCCTAGCCACCCCAGCAATCCGGCACTTAGCCAGACATTCGTCGACACGTTCGGTACTGGCGATTGCTCTATCAGGATAATCGCTGTCGCAATAAACACCACGCCCCACCATGTTACAGCTGTTTTAACCGCCATCGAATGTGTCGATAACTTTCTGGCCAATACATTATTGAATGAAAAGGCGATGCCGGCTAGTAAGGCAAGCCAGTCTGATAATCCCCGTGGCCATGGTTTACCAATATCCGGATTCCACAGCATAACCACTGAGCCTAACATGGCGACACAAAAGAACAATATCGCGCGGCCAGACAGCTTTTCCTTTAGCCACCAGCGCCCTAATAATACTGTCCATAATGGTGATAAATAAAATAGCAACAACACCCGCATGACTTCACCTTCTATTAAAGCCACAACAAACGCGACGTTGGTTACGCCCGCTGCCAATGCCAAGCCAAATAAAGCGCCTTTATTATTCGTACTTTGGTTTTGACTTTGCCTACGCCTAAGTAGTATAGGAATTGTTAGGGCTGCGGCAACCAAATACATTATCAAGGAGCTCCAGATACCTGACATTCCAGCATCATTTAATAACCGCAGTGGATACCAGATCAGCCCCCATAGCGTGGCAGAAAAAAGTAAGCAGGCTATCGCAAAGTTATTGTCAGCGTTTATTCTGGTTATCATGGGCTAACCTTATACCACGAGTTCCAGATAACCCGTTATAATAGCCTGTTTATTTTGTATTAATGACACTTTATGAATCCTGATTTAAGCCAGTTACATCCTTATCCATTCGAAAAGCTGGCCGCTTTGAAAGCAGGATTAACGCCCCCTGCTGAGTTAGCCCATATCGCCTTATCTATCGGTGAACCCAAACACCCAACACCCGGTTTTATTACCCATGCGGTGATCGAAAACTTAAATGGTTTATCTCATTACCCTACCACCGCAGGATCAATTGAATTAAGGCAAGCTATTGCACACTGGCTCGATCAGCGTTTTCAGCTAAAAGGCCATATCGATGCTGCTTCGCAAGTTTTGCCTGTCAATGGCACGCGTGAGGCATTATTTGCTTTTGCTCAATCGGTCATCGACCGGACATCTGATGCCTTAGTCGTGATGCCTAATCCGTTTTATCAGATTTATGAAGGTGCTGCGATTTTAGCCGGTGCCGCGCCATATTTACTCAATTGCACAGCAGAATCGGGATTCGTGCCTGACTTTGATGCTGTCAGCCCGTCTGTTTGGCAACAATGTCAGCTTGTTTACTTATGTAGCCCGGGCAACCCAACGGGTGCAGTCATTGATCCTGACGCATTAAGCAAACTGATAGCGCTGGCACATCAATATGACTTCATTATTGCTTCTGATGAATGCTATTCCGAAATCTATTTTGACGAAGCCAACCCGCCTGTCGGCCTACTACAAGCGGCCATGATGGCCGGTTACACTGATTACAATCGTTGCGTGGTATTCCATAGCTTGTCTAAACGGTCAAATGCACCAGGATTACGTTCAGGTTTTGTCGCGGGCGACGCGGCGATTTTGAAAGACTTTTTACGTTACCGTACTTACCATGGTTGCGCCATGCCACCAGCCACGCAATCAGCTTCTATTAGCGCTTGGCAAGATGAAGATCATGTCGCTTATAATCGACAATATTACCGTGAAAAATTTGCTGCTGTTCTAGCGATTTTATCGCCAGTGATGAATGTTAAACAACCAGAAGCAAGCTTCTATCTTTGGGCTGAAACACCGATTGCAGACACCACTTTTACCCAACGCTTATATCATGAGCACAACGTAACGGTATTACCTGGCAGTTATTTAGCCCGCGATACCGAAACAGGAAACCCCGGTGAAAACCGCATTCGACTTGCCCTTGTTGCATCATTAGAAGAATGTGTTGAAGCCGCCAAACGTATCCGCCACCTTATTGAAAACCTATAATTTAAAAATCCAATTGGAGAAAACCAAACATGAGTGATATTCAACAAATTATTGAGGACGCGTTTGAACGCCGTGCTGATATTACCCCTGCAAATGCAGATGCTACCGTCCGTAATGCCGTCAACGATGTACTTGAAATGCTTGATAATGGTTCAGCCCGTGTTGCTGAAAAACAAAACGGCGATTGGATTGTCAACGAATGGCTAAAGAAAGCAGTCTTATTATCATTCCGCTTGAATGACAATAAAATCATGCCCGGTGGTGAAACCAACTACTACGATAAAGTTGACCCAAAATTCGCCAGTTTCAGCGAAGCTGATTTTGATAAAGCCGGTATTCGTGTTGTACCACCAGCCGCTGTACGACGTGGTTCATATATCGCACCTAGCACGGTATTAATGCCGTCTTTCGTGAATATCGGTGCTTATGTCGATTCAGGTACGATGGTTGATACATGGGCAACGGTGGGTTCATGTGCTCAAATCGGTAAAAATGTCCATTTATCAGGTGGTGTAGGTATTGGTGGTGTTTTAGAACCATTACAAGCTAGCCCAACAATTATCGAAGATAATTGCTTTATTGGGGCGCGTTCTGAAGTCGTTGAAGGCGTTATTGTTGAAGAAGGTGCCGTTATTTCAATGGGTGTTTATATTGGCCAAAGCACTAAAATCTTTAACCGCATGACCGGTGAAATCAGCTATGGTCGTATTCCTGCTGGTTCTGTTGTTGTATCTGGTAACTTGCCTTCTAAAGATGGCACTTACAGCTTGTATTGTGCTGTTATTGTGAAGCAGGTTGATGCAAAAACACGCGGTAAAGTCGGTATTAATGAGCTACTTCGCGATATTTAGTCATGATTTTATACGGCATCAAAAATTGTGATACAGTTAAAAAAGCTCGTCGTTGGCTCGATGCTAACGACGTGGCTTTTACCTTCCATGATTTTCGTGCTGACGGTCTTGACCAAAGTACGATTGAAACTTGGTTGAAAAAAGTCTCATGGGAGATATTGCTTAATAAGCGCGGCGCGACTTGGCGTAAGCTAGAAGATCCGCGTAAAGAACAACTTGATGAAGCCATTGCAGTTGAACTAATATTGGCGAATCCCACTTTGATTAAGCGTCCTGTTGTCGCGTTCAATGATGACTTTTTTGTCGGTTTTAAAGAAGCCGATTACGCTGCTTATTTTGGAAAATAATTATGTCTGCCACACTTGACCTCACGCAAGACCTGATCAGCCGTGATAGCGTCACGCCTGATGATAAAGGCTGTCAGTTATTGTTAGCTGACAGGTTATCTGCCATTGGGTTTAATATTGAGCATTTGCGCTTTGGAGACACTGATAACATCTGGGCACGCAGGGGCAAAGCCGGCCCTGTCTTTGCTTTTGCAGGCCATACCGATGTGGTGCCAACTGGCCCGGTAGCGGATTGGCAGTCGCCGCCTTTTAAACCTACGATTCGTGACGGTTTGTTATATGGCCGAGGCACAGCAGACATGAAAGGCAGTATTGCTGCGATGGTCACCGCCTGTGAACGTTTTGTTGCCCAACACTCCGATCATACTGGCAGTCTCGCTTTCTTAATCACCAGTGATGAAGAAGGTCCCGCGACAGGCGGTACTGTTAAGGTCATTGAAACACTTGAAGCTCGCGGCGAAAAAATAGACTGGTGTTTAGTCGGTGAGCCGAGTAGCACCGCTAAAGTGGGGGATGTCGTTAAAAATGGCCGTCGAGGTTCATTAAATGGTCATCTTACTGTCAAAGGCAAACAAGGCCATATTGCTTACCCGCATTTGGCTGAAAACCCAATACATTTGATGGCACCGGTTCTCAATGCTTTGTGCCAATTAGAGTGGGATCAAGGGAATGAAGATTTCCCACCGACCAGTTTCCAAGTCTCTAATTTAAATTCAGGCACCGGTGTTACTAATGTGATTCCGGGGGTGGCTGAACTTGTGTTTAATTTCCGTTATTCAACAGAGTCCACCCACGAACAACTTCAACAACGCGTTGAAACTGTCTTGAATCAATATGGTTTAGATTATGATTTATCATGGACTTTATCGGGTAAACCCTTTAGAACTGCCAGTGGCCCGTTGGTTGACTCCGTTAAATCTGCCATTCAAACTGTGACAGGTTATGACACTGAACTCTCTACCTCTGGTGGAACATCTGACGGCCGCTTTATTGCGCCAACAGGTGCGCAAGTCGTTGAACTCGGCCCACGAAATGCCACGATTCATCAGGTTGATGAGTGTGTTTCTGTGAAAGACCTTGACACTTTATCAGAAATCTATGAAAATGCCCTGCTGACTCTTCTCACCTAAAGGCAAAGCTATGTTTAGTCCGTCTAAACAAAATTATTTGCTTTATTTCATTGTAGCGCTCTTGCTGTTAATGCAGTCTTTTGCCATTTGGCATGATGCTGAGCATGCTTTTCATGCTGAGAATGAACAATGTGAACGCTTTGAAGCGTTTGGTCACGCACCTACTCTCGATCATATTGTTACCCTCCCCACGCTTTTTACAACACCCTTTAGTGTTGTTAATGCCGTTCAAACCGACACGTTTCTCGCTAACAGACAACGTGACGCCTACGCCATCCGCGCCCCTCCCCACTTGTTCTCCTAAGCACTCCCCTTAATACAATTTAAATTATGCTCTAGATTGTTCTGTCTTTTATAAGGGCAGATCTAGCAGCGAATATTATTTATACACAGGCCGATTATAAATACGAGCTTACCCTCTGTTTATTCTTTTTCTCTGTGGATGTTTTGACCGTCGAATTATCACCATCCTCACTGTAAGCCTGTGTCGGAGAATACAAATGAAACACATCTTATATAAAAAGAAGACCACCTTATTAGTCAGTGCTGCTTTATCTGCATTAGCAACCAGTCAGCTAATCTATGCTGACACCCCCGTAGAAATGGGCGAACTAATTGTTATTTCTGACCCATTTGGCGACCGCGTTGCTGATGATTTAGTCAATTCTGTAACGATCATTACTGACGAAGAATTAGCGCGTCGTCAATCTACAACACTGGGAGAAACCTTAGATGGATTACCTGGTGTTCATAATTCAGATTTCGGACCTGGCGTCGGCCGTCCTGTCGTCCGCGGTTTAACAGGTTCTCGTGTTCAAATTCTTAATAATGGTTTAAGAGTCGTTGACGTTGCTGGGGAAGGTGCCGATCATAATATTGCAATAGACAACAGTAATGCATCTCAGATTGAAATTTTGCGTGGTCCAGCAACCTTACTTTATGGTGGTAACGCTTCTGGTGGTGCTATCAATGTTATTAATGAACACTTTAACCCCAATTTTAGCAATGAAATCAATGTTAACGGTCAATTCGCCTACAGTGGTAATGGTAACCAACGTTTAGGGAATCTTGGCCTTTCATTACCATTATCAGACAATTTTGTCATCCGAAGTGATTATGCTGGTCAACGCAGTGATGACTTTGATATCGATGGTTTCCAAGGTGCAGATCAAACAACAGGCGATAAAGGCACCTTAGAAAATAGTGGTATCGATACCAATAGCTTTTCTGTGACAGGGCTTTACTCTCAAGACTGGGGGTTCGCAGCACTTGGTTATAGTCGCTGGAAGACAAGCTATGGCCTCCCCACTGTTATTACTGGTGTCGGTGAAGAAGAGCAAGCCCATATCAGAGCTGATTATGATCGACTAGATTTCCGCAGTGAAATCGACAACCCATTCGCGGGTATTCATACCGCACGCTTAAAAGTGGCTTATACCGAATTCTATCAGGGCGAAGTTGCTGCTGAGTTCGATGGTGGGGTTCTCGAAGAATCTGGCGTTGAAGGTGAATTTGATAAAGATGAAGCTGAAGTACGTATCGAGTTACTCCATAACCCGATAGGTACCTGGGATGGTGTCGTTGGCTTACAAATCAATGACGTTGATTTTCAGACTAGTGCACCACAAGCCGGTGGTGGTCATGGTGGTAGTTTCTATGTCCGTGATAATGAAACGCGTTCTTATGGCCTATTTGTCTTAGAAAACACAGAGACTTCTTTTGGTCATGTTGAGTTAGCCGCACGACTTGATTATGTTGACTCTGAACCTGCTACTTTAGATGCAGAGCGTGACGTTGACTTCGTAGCCCCATTCGCAGGTGAGTTAATGCAAGCAGCTAAACTCAGCGACCGTAGCTTTACCCCTTTCAGTGTGTCAGCAGGTGCTATTGTTGATATTAATGATACTCATCATTTCAGGGTGTCATTAAGTCGCTCTGAGCGCGCGCCCTCGCCAGAACAACTTTATTCTTTTGGTGAACATCATGCCTCAGAAACAGTTGAAATTGGTGACCCTGATCTAGACAAAGAAGCTTATACCAACCTAGAAATTGGTTTAGATAGACACCACGGTGATTTTACCTATAACATCACGGCGTTCTATAACCAAGTCAGCGACTATATTTATCTAGAGACGCTTACAAATGGTGGTGCTGAAGTCTTGAGTGATGAAGGTAACAACTTCCTGACTAACGAACAAGAAGATGCCAAATTCTATGGCGCTGAATTTACCTCAGCATTGCAAATCAGCGAAGGCAATGTGCCTTTCAAATTGCGCCTCTCTGCTGATTACGTTAGAGCTAAGCTAGATAATGGTGGCGATTTGCCGCGTATCTCTCCAGCTCGTGTAGGTTTAGGATTTGATACGGGCCGTGGTGACTTGGCATTCAGTATGGACTATCAGCGTGTCTTTAATCAAAGTAAAACAGCTGAATTGGAAAGTAGCACTGATGGTTATAATTTAGTGTCATTTAATGCTAATTGGCAGCCGGCCTCATTAAAGGGCTTAGGTTTCTTTGTTAAAGGACGTAATTTATTAAATGAAGATGGGCGTCGTCATACTAGCTTCTTAAAAGACGCGACAACGATTACTGGCCGTAGTATCTTGGCTGGTGTTAATTTCGATTTCAACATTTAATTTAATCACATTGAACCTTATATCACCGGCTTTTTAGTCGGTGATATTTCAATGTTTGAGCTTTAAGAAAAGTGGTCTCTAAGCTAGCTTTTCTCAAAAATCAGACCAATCTAGTGGGCTTTGCACGCTATTCATGTTCATGTCGTATTCTGTGACTTCACTTTCTAAGAACATGTCTTCGCTTTCGTCATATTCTACGGTGTCACTGCCAAACTCTTCTTCAACCATTAACACTTCATCATTACTATCTCTGTATTTCATCATTCATACCTCAGATTATTTATCATGATTTTTAAATCTTACAAATGTTCCTGTTTCCCGTTATGACATCAACTATTAAAGCCTCTTAGCCACGATTTCTAATGCTGCTATACGTTACGCTTCGGCTAATGTTGGAAAGTTAAATGTACTTTCAATAAAGATGTCGACTTAAGGGTGATATGGCATCGCCATATGACCAATATGGACAACTTCTGTTGATGACTCTCCCACCAGCATCACCCCTAAAATCGTATCGCCTTCTGGATCGGATACGATTTTAAGCATACCGCCGGTATTACCGGATATCTGTCCTCGAGCGACCTCTGAAAAGTTAGCTTTACCCACGATGACATCACCATATTGTTCACGCGCTAGTTGTTCTGTTAAACCGACGGAAGATAATTCTGGTACGCCATAAATCCCGGCTGGGATAAGTTGACTGCTGTCACCAATCTTAATGCCTAGCGCATTACAAGAAGCCCTTCTACCATGCTCCATTGATGCCGATGCCAATGAGGGTGGCCCAATGACGTCGCCAGCAGCATATATATTACTCACGACAGTGCATAATTTTTCGTCGACGCTCATGAGGCCAGGTTCATTGACCGTTAGACCAGCATTCTGTAGTTGTAAGTCTTTGACATTAGCAAGCCGTCCGGCAGCACATAACAATTTTTGGCTACGTACTATTGTCCCGTCTTCACATTCAGTGATCACTTCGCTGACACCATTCCAGTGCACTTTTTGTACTTTTTGGTTCCCTAGCCACCTCCCACCCATTGCTTCAAATTCTTGATCGAAGCGATCGGTCATATCACTATCTAAAAACCCGAGCGGTGTTGGGTAACGATCAATCATCGTCAATTTGACACCTAAAGCTTGGAAGATAGAGGCATATTCACTGGCAATGACACCGCCGCCTAATACCGTCAAACTTGAAGGGAGATATAGCATCGACAAAATAGAGTCGCTATCAAAAATATGTTCGTGATCAACCGGGATATTATATGAGTGTCATGGATAAGAGCCTGTTGCAATGATAACTTTATTACTTGCTATCTCGCTGGTCTCCCCACCCACACGGTTAATAAGTAATGTCTGATTAACGACAAAACTACTCGGCCGTGGATCCGCTCAATTTTATTACGATCGATTTGTTGTCGTATAAAACCATCGTGGCTTTTAGCACCTCATCCAAGCGATCAACTAAGATCGCCATTTCAGTATCTTCGCCTAATTTAAAATCGACTAAAGCGACATTCTGGCGCAAATTTTTAACACGTAATGCATTCTCGCGTAACATTTTCTAGGGAATAGTACCCCTATGTACACAGGCACCACCGAATAAGCTATCTTGTTCAATAATCGCAACACGCTGTCCTGCTTTTGCTGCTTGTACTGCTGCTTTTTGACCTGCAGGACCATTGCCAATTACCGCAACATCGTAATGAAATGTTCCCTTAATCATGCTGAAAACTCCTGACATTTTTCGGCAACGGATGCTTATTTTTCTAATAAATCTTCTGCTTCATCCTTATAAATATTTAATGCCGTTAGCGCTGGCGATGCTAATAGCTCGCTTTCCTCTATCAGGTCCGGCGTCAGCATATGAGTAGCATATTGGATAGCTAAACTTATTTGTGCTGCTTGGGCCGCCGCTTCCGGTACCGTCTCATAGGCCGGATAATAAGCCACTGCCACTGTGACTAAGTTTGGCATTTCCCAGCTCTTGACCACCATCTCACTGGTCGCATGTTGATAGCTAGACTCTAGTTCAAAGATATCTTGTTCTGAAACTGCGATCTCATGTAGCTCGACTAAATCTAAGATGGTTTGCAATACCGCTGGTCGGCCAATTGAATGTAATAGCCCCGCTAGAAATATGACCTCGACATTACTGCGTGTCTGGCGTGCAATTTCTTTCGCCCAAAGTCCAGTCGCTAAGGCATGCTGCCATTGTTGCGCGATATATAACTCATAACCCGGTGTATTAAACAGTTTGGCGCCAACTGATGCTGCTAAGGAAATTTCACTCATTTCACCCATGCCTAAACGTGCGACGGCTTGTTGCAATGACACGAGATTCGCTAAGGGCGTATACGCAACAGAATTCGCTATCCGCATGACATGCCCGGCTAATGATTGATCGCTTTGGATCAAGTTTGCCATCACTGTTGCAGTGGAATCTGGGGCTTGCGTGAGGGTTAATGCTTTATTGGCCACTTCAGGCAACATGGGCACACCGATTTCCTTTCGCTCGATTTGTGCCACTAACAATGCTACTACTTGTTGACCTTTACTAGATAGTACGCTTATTTCCACTCTGACCTCACAGTTAAGCTAATTTTCATTAGTACGCTATAACTTGCAGATTACATTGGTATTTGAGATGGAAACAATGAATTAATTCTAGATTTGTGTCCTACGTCCTACTTTTGTGCTGAGTCACTATTGAAGTGTTAACCACCTTCAGAAAACACGACTGTCCGTCGGCCAGAAATAATAATACGGTGCTCAATATGGGCCTTAACAGCGCGTGCTAAAACCAGCCGTTCAATATCTTTACCGATCATGACTAAATCTTCCGGACTATTATCGTGTTTAACACGTTGGATATCTTGTTCAATGATCGGCCCTTCATCTAAATCAGCGGTGGCATAATGTGACGTCGCACCAATAATTTTAACGCCGCGATCATAGGCTTGATGGTAAGGCTTCGCTCCTTGGAAAGCAGGCAGGAAACCGTGATGAATATTGATCACGCGGCCAGAAAATTCTTCAACAAATTGTTCTGATAAAATTTGCATATAGCGCGCCATGACGACCAAATCAATTTGATACTCCGCTAGTAACGCTTTAATTTTGGCTTCTTGTTGCGGTTTGGTGTTTTTAGTAATTGGCAGATGATAAAACGGCTTATCGAACTGTTTAGCCATTTTTTCTAGATCAGTATGGTTGCCAATAATCAACGGAATATCGCAGCTTAATTCACCTTCTAATTCGCGTAATAGCAAATCGTAAGGGCAATGGGATGCTTTTGTGACTAATAACGCGAGCCGATAAGGCTGAGCTGAATACCGTACCGACCAGTTAAGACCCAAACTGTCGGCATAACGTTTAAATTGTTGTTCTAATGCTACTTGGTCTAATTGGCCGGCATCTTCCAATTTCACCCGCATGAAGTATTGGCCTTCCAAAACATCCGTGTATTGCTGACAATGCAAAATATTGTATTCACGTTGAGAAAAAAAGCCGGTGATACCTGCTAATAACCCTTTTTGATCAGAACATTGAATTAGAAAAACAATGGCATTCATAAATCTATAACTCTTCTATATTAATGACGTGAACTTGATGAGTACTATAACGAGATGTTGCTATTTTTGCACTCACTGGGAATGCTAAGTGTAATCAGTGTATTTATCATTGCGCCCTTTCACCTTCTCAAGTGGGTATTTTTTCGCATTTTTCAAGCACTTTTGTTCAACGACCTTATTCAGATCAATGTTGAGATCGTGACATAAATAACTCAGATAAATGGCAACATCAGCTATTTCATCTTCCAAATTCTCGCGTTTGGCATTCTGTAAATGTTGCTCTATTTGTGCCTGGCTTTTCCATTGAAACCACTCTAATAACTCTGCAGCTTCGATTGATACTGACACCGCCAACTCTTTCGGTGAGTGGAATTGTTCCCAATCGCGTTCTTGTCGAAATGCAATTAGCTTATCTAGTAATTCTGGTTTAATCATCGTATAAAAACTGTTGTACGGTTGCTATAAACAAATCTGGTTTTTCAGCATGAATCCAGTGTCCTGCTTGTTCTATTGTTGAGATTGTGACATTAGGAAATTTCTGTTCAATCACTGCTATATCATCATTATCGATATAATTCGACATAGCCCCTCGCAGAAATAGGCTGCGATGTTTGATAATGCTAGACTCGCAGACCGACTTTATCAGTTCAGGATATTTTGCAGCTAATACCGGTAAATTCAGTCGCCATTTAAGCTTGCCATTCTCTAGCGCTAAATTCATCAACAAAAACTGTCTAATCGCTTTGTTGCTTACCTTCACTGATAAGGCATTGTCGGCTTCTGATCGCTTTGTCATCTGCGTTAAATCTAAAGTCAATAAAGCATCAAAAATATCACTATGCTGGTCAGCATATTGTTTAGGCGCGATATCGACGACTATCAGACGACTCACTTTCTCGGCATGTTGTTCCGCTAATGTCATCGCCACTTTTCCGCCAATGGAATGGCCGATGACATCTGCTTTATTTAGGTTAAGATCTGTGATTAATTCAGCTATGTCTCCCGCCATAAGGGGATAGCTAACCGAATCGCTATGGGATGATTGGCCATGATTTCGTAGATCAACCGTTATCACTTGCCGGTCGTGAGCCAACTGCTTTGCCGTCGTGCGCCAATTATCTGACGAGCCAAAGAGACCGTGTAAAATAACCAGCGGGGCTCCTTCTCCTTCAATATTGTAATGTAATTTCATATTACGTTCTTTATCTGATCAAGAGGTTTATAATAACGGGCTTTTAAGCGAGTTTGGAGACTTTTGTGGAAGATGAAACGGTTTTAGTCATGCTAGTGCAGCAATATTCAAAACAACACGGCATCACCTTTAGCTCTAAGCATTTAGATGACCCAGATAAAAAGGCTCAACTTGTCAGCCTCATACAAGCCTCATTGGCCGGTAAACATGGTCCCGTCACTGATGATGACTTAGTGTAAATAAAAAAGGCCATCAATGATGGCCTTTTTTAAGTTTTAAAATGCGTTACAGATTAATCATCACACTTTTCGAACACTAAGCAGGCATTGGTGCCGCCAAAACCAAAGCTATTCGACATAATGGTTTTTAATCCTGCATTGTCTTTACGCTCACGGATAATCGGTATGCCCGCCGCTTCAGCATCCAAATTATCAATATTGGCTGATGCTGCGATGAAATCATTTTCCATCATTAATAAGCTGTAAATCGCCTCTTGAACACCAGCGGCACCCAATGAATGGCCCGATAAAGATTTTGTCGACCCGACTACTGGAATGTTATCGCCAAAGGCTTTCTTGATTGCACCTAATTCAGCTAAATCACCCACTGGCGTACTGGTGCCATGGGCATTAATATAATCAATTGGTGCATCTACTGCCGCAGTCGCTTGCTCCATGCAACGAATAGCACCTTCACCTGATGGTGCCACCATATCGTAGCCATCTGATGTTGCGCCATAGCCGGTCAGCTCAGCATAAATCTTAGCGCCACGGGCTTTGGCATGTTCATATTCTTCTAAGACTAAAACGCCACCACCGCCTGCGATAACGAAACCATCGCGGTCAGCATCATAGGCGCGAGATGCTTTATCTGGCGTGTCATTATATTTTGTCGATAATGCACCCATGGCATCAAATAAAGAACTCATTGTCCAATGTTCTTCTTCTGCACCACCTGCAAAGACAATATCTTGTTTACCTAATTGAATTTGCTCCATCGCATTACCAATACAATGTGCACTGGTTGCACAGGCAGATGACATAGAGTAATTCACCCCTTTAATTTTAAAGGGTGTCGCTAAACAAGCAGACGTTGTACTACCCATGACCTGCGTCACTCGGTATGGCCCTACACGGCGCAAACCCTTCTTACGTAGGATATCAGCCGCTTCCACTTGATTGGATGATGATGCCCCGCCTGATCCCATAACAAGACCTGTGCGTGGATTTGATACTTGATCTTCTGCTAAGCCTGAATCAGTAATCGCTTGCTGCATAGAAATATAGGCATATGCCGCAGCATCTCCCATAAAACGTAATATCTTACGATCAATATGTTCTTTAAAATCAATGTCAACGGAACCTGCAATATGACTGCGAAACCCCATATCTGCATATTCTTGTTTAAACTTAATACCCGAACGGCCTGTTCGAAGTGATTCTGTCACTGACTCGGCATCTAAGCCTAGACATGATGTAATACCTAATCCTGTAACAACAACACGTTTCATTCTGGCTTCCTAAAAATCGTCTGTAGAAGTAAATAAACCAACACGAAGATCTTTTGCTTTATATATTTCGCGTCCATCAACTGATACTGTACCGTCAGCAATTGCTAAGCATAGTTTTCTGGCAATAACCCGTTTCAGATCTAATCTATAGGTTACTTTCTTTGCAGTTGGCAAAACCTGGCCTGTAAATTTCACTTCGCCGGCACCCAGCGCACGTCCGCGGCCGGGGTTACCATCCCAAGCAAGGAAAAAGCCCACTAGCTGCCACATGGCATCTAAGCCAAGACAGCCTGGCATAACCGGATCACCTGGAAAATGACAATCAAAGAACCATAAGTCTGGTGTGATGTCTAATTCAGCAATAATTTCACCTTTGCCATATTCGCCACCAGTATTGGCAATATGGGTAATGCGATTCATCATCAACATATTTGGGGTTGGTAATTGGGCATTGCCGGGGCCGAACATCTGGCCATGACCACACTCTAAAAGTTGTTCGTAACTATACGAAGATTTTTTACTCATGAAATTCTCTAAAATCGCCTCATTATTGGCAAGAGGCCATCATATCACGACCTTCTATAAACAAGAAAAGTTCGTGAACTGTTTCTCATTTTTTACAATAAAAAAGGCGCAGTAAAAACCACTGCTTTTTATTGATACTTTTTACGGTTTACTCTTCTGGCATTGTGACTGCAGTTGCGGGTAAAGCGACATCGACTGTTTGAAGCAATGCGCCCATGCTATTAATAATGCGGTACATTGCAAATAATTGGTCGTATTCAGCATTCACTAAGGCTTGGCTAGAAACAAAGACTTCATTTTCTGAATCAAGTAAATCTAGTAAAGTACGTTGCCCTAAACCGAACTGTTGTTGGTATGCATCACGTGACTTCTCACTTGATGCCACATGCAATTTAAAATAATCCATTTGGCTATTGACCGTTTCAAGTGCATTCCATGATAAACGAACGCTTTCCTCAACTTGCCGATGTGTATTATTGCGAATTTCTGCCGCTTGGTTAATTAAGTGTGCGGTCTCTTGCTTTCGTGCACTATCTCGCCCGCCATTGAGTAAGTTATAGCGCATTCGAAACATTGCCGTGACATCATGGTTATGTCCACGCACACCATCAATATCATTGTCTGCCGTTGTCCCCAATTCAAAATCAAGTCGTGGGTAAAATGGTGATGAGGCCGTATCATGTTGTGCATGCGCTGATGCGACATCTGCTTTCGCCGAGTTCAATGTCGGATGATTTTCTAAGGCTTGGTTAATCGCATCATCTACCGTGGCGGGGATAGCACTTTGCGGTGAGCTTGGATCAGTTAAGTTTTCAGCTTCAATGCCGACCACACGTAAGTAAGCAATCTGAGCATCGCGTAAATTACTCTCTTCTGCTAATAAATTTCTTTGCGCTAAAGCAAGTCGGCCTTGACTCTGGTCCATATCAGAACGACGGCCTACACCATGCTCACTTCTTAGCCTAATTTGATCATGCGTTTTTTCATGCGCTTGAAAATTGGCTTGTGCTAATTCGACTAACTTTTCACGGCGTAACACTTCGATATACACATCCGTTGCGCGCAAGGCTGTGTTTTCGGCTTCGCCAAACACGGTGTATGAACGCGCATTGGTTCTCGCTTTTTGGCGCTTAACTTCATTTTTGGTCGCCATTCCATCAAATAGCATTTGGCGTAGCTGTAGGCTTGCTTCATTTCTGTTTAAGCTATCATGGCCACGCCCAGCACCTCGTGTTGTGCTGTTGTCGGAATTTTCGAACCCAGAACCCAATATTAAATCCAAGGTCGGAAAATAGCCCGCTTTCGCTTGATTAATTTCCTCTGATACCGCATTTCGCTCATTCCCTGCAGCCAATACATCAGGATGAGTCTTTATGGTGCTATCAATCGCTTCTTGTAATGTCATTGCCGAAGCAGTTACTGATAAAACAAGAGAAAGTGAGGCAACGAGTGGTTTTAGGTTCATGCGTTTACCCTAAGTATTTGTTCTATTATCCCACGTATTCAATTATTTATATAATAATACTCATAACATTAATTAGTTTTATTATGTAAGCAACTGTATTAAAACACAAGTTAACTGATAATAAAAACCACCTTCACCTCAAGTCACTAAAAAAGATGGCCAGAGACAGTCTGTCGGGCAAATTCATTTTTTGAAAGGTCGCCGTTAAATGGGCTTTAACTGTCCGCTCAGTAATTGACATTTGATGGGCAATCACTTTATTAGTTGAGCCATGACTCACCAGGTTTGCAACTTCTAATTCTTTGGGAGATAGTTATTCAACGGTGTGTCTTTGTTGCTCAGACATTTCTGGCACTAGCACCAATTCATCAATCAATTCTGATATAACATGACGCTCCACCCAGACTTCGCCACGCATAATCCCTCCTAAAGCGGCATTTAATGTGGTTAAAGGTAGGGAAACATCAAAGTAACCGAGCACACCATATTTTAATGCCGCGACTTGAACTTCAATCGGACGGCTTGGTCCGATGGCTAAAATACGGCCTGTTGGGCAGGCTGTTTTTAACGTTGCTAAAACAACGGCGTGATTCGGCTCTAGCAGCATTGCTCGCATAGGATAATATCGGGTTTAGCCTCCGCCATTCTATCTGCGATATCTTCTATCGACTTGTCCATCGATATCACATAATCCTCAGACATGCTGTCCAGGATAGACTGTGCTAAAGACGGGTCAGAAATGACAGCATAGAGTTCTGTCTTAGTCATTTGAATCTTGCTTTTCCATTATTTCAATTACCGTTCTCGTAAGGCTTCATTCTTAGCCTTTAGTATGGGCTTGAGTCAATAATCTAATATACTTTTCTTACCGGTTAAAATATAAACACTGACAACCATGCCTGGAATGATATCAAAACGTCCCTTTTCACTTTCAATCTGATTCTTTTCTGTCCTCAAATAAATCAGATAAAAACTCTCATCTTTCTCATTAACTATGGTAGCGCTTATGCGCTCCAGTTTAGCAGCTAATCCACCATAAATAGAAAAATCATAAGCCGTTAATTTAATCACCGCTTTTTGGCCGGGTCTTAGGAAAGCGATATCAGCCGGCCTAATCTTGGCCTCAATCAATAAGTTATCTTCAATAGGTACAATTTCTACCAAGTCCATCCCTGGTTGGATAATGCCACCCACCGTATTAATTTTCAGTACTTTTATTGTCCCTGTCACAGGTGAGCGGACGTGAGTACGCGTCACGCGATCTTTTAAAGAAAAAACGGTTTCTTTTGTTCTGACTAACTCTGCTTTCACTTCCGACTGTTGTTTGGCCGCATCGGTCTTGAAGCGGACTGTTTGCTCAGCAATTTTTTGTCCCACTTCATCCAAAGCGGATTGAATACGTGGAATCGCTAATCTGTTCGCGTTCATCTCACCACGTATATCATTAGTGGCTCGTTTTAATCTCAACAGCTCGACTTCCGACATCACGCCAACTGCGACGAGGGGTTCTGACATTTTCAATTCTTTGTTACTGAGTTGATAACTCCGGCTTAACTGTCCCTGACGCGATTGTCGCTCGACTAATTCCTGCTTTCGCTGTGCGATTTGTTCTTTTAAAACACGAATACCTGATTCTAATTCTCGTTGTCTCGATTGGTATAAAGCTTGCTCATCAACCGCTAAAATAGGCTGTTTTTCCAACACTTGTGCTGGTACTACAAAACTTTACCTTCGCTCTCAGCTTCTAAGCGACTACTACGGGCTAGTAATTCGTAATATTTCAGTTCTGTTTCTCTAAATGACGATGATAAACGGGTGTCATCAATTTTTAACAACGCTTGATCTTTTTCAACTACCTCGCCTTCAGCCACCAGTACTTCAGCCAGAATCCCGCCTTCTAAGTTTTGAATCACTTGCACTTTGCTTGATGGTACAACTTTGCCATCGCCACGCGTCACTTCATCCAATTCAGTTGTACTAGCCCACCAAAATGCCACGGCAAAGAACAGTACCGACACCACGAGTAAAACATGACCTGCTAGATGGGTTGATGCCATCGTAGCGACACTGACTTCCGACAAGAATTCGCTATCATCTGGCTGTTTTCTAAACCAAGTCATCTCTTATCCTTCCGACACTTTAATTTGGCCTTGTTTCAATGCCTTTAAGATTTGGTCTCTTGGCCCATCGGCAACAATTCGACTTTGATCCAACACAATCACCCGATCAACTAAACTTAATAACGATGCCTTATGGGTCACGAGTAATAACGTTTTATCTTCTAATGTGTCAGCTAAACGCGCCTTAAATTGTTCTTCTGTACTGTTATCCATCGTATTCGTCAGTTCATCTAGTACTAATACTGAAGGATCAAGTAATAATGCCCTAGCGACGGTAACACTTTGACGTTGGCCGCCAGACAAACCTTCACCCCGTTCACCTACTGGCATGTCAAAATCGGAAGGATGGCGACTTACAAACTCACTGACACCCGCTATTTCAGCTGCTTTTAAAATCGCCTTATCGTCGGCAAAAGGCTTACCTAATGAGATGTTGTCTCTGATACTGCCAAAAAATAAGGTGACATCTTGTGGTGCATAGCCAATATTACGTCGTAAATCGACTGGGTCATTTTGCCTGATGTCAGCCCCATCTAATAAAGTAGAGCCAGAGCTCGGTTCATAAAGGCCTAAAATTAGTTTTTCTATTGAGCTTTTTCCTGAGCCAATTCGACCAAGAAAGGCCACTTTTTCACCCGGTGTAATTTTAAAGCTAATACCTGATAATGCATCAACTGCTTGTTCCGGGTAACGGAATGACACGTTTTTAAACTTTACGCCGCCACTAAAGTCAGGGCGGTGTAAGAATTCGCGCCCTGTTGGTCTTTCAACCGGCAAGTTCATTAAGTGATTCAAAGAACTCAAAGCGGCTTTTGATTGATGGTAGCGCGCTAAAGTACTGGCAACTTGGCCCAGCGGCACTAAAGCACGGCCAGTGAGCAAGGTACTCGCAATCAGTGCCCCCATAGTGATATCCCCTTCGGCAATCATATAGACACCGAAAATAACGACCGATACGGACGCCATTTGTTGGATAAATGTCGTAAACTTAACTGCAGCGGCTGATAACACGCGTGCTCGTTGACTATGTTTTGAAATAAAGCCAATGGTTTGTTCCCATTTACGCTGAACCGGTGATTCAGCACCAATACTTTTAATGGTTTCTAACCCTGTTAACGACTCGATTAAGGTCGCACTTTTTTGACCAGAATGTCGGAATAACTCATTAACGGCTTTTTTCAACGGCACTTGGATGACCAAATTTGCGATGATAACAATGGGAATCGCAATCAGCGGCACATAAGCTAATTCACCAGAGATAGTCCAAATAACGAAAATAAAGAGGAAGGTAAACGGTAAGTCTATTAACGTCGTTAAGGTCGCGGATGTAAAAAACTCACGGAATGACTCAAACTCTTGCATATTGTTGGCAAATGAACCCACCGAATTCGAGCGAGCAGACATTTTGATGCCCAAAACTTTTTCAAAAATAGTCGCAGATAAGATAACGTCGGCTTTTTTCCCGGCAACGTCAATGAAATAACCGCGTAACGTTCTCAATAACAAATCAAAAAGGTCACATTATTGCCGCCAATGAAACTGTGCAATCTCCGCAGGATGAAGCGCTCTCCCTACACGCACCAGAATTAATCGCTTATTTTGCTGGTGCTGCTAAAAGTGATGAGGCTAAAGTAGCCTTATCTACTTCTGATAATGATCTTGTTCGGGTGTTGGAAGATTTACTCAATACTCTGATCGATAGGAAGGTCATTTTGTTTACTGATCTCCCTTTCGCAGCCAAAGAAAAATTATCATCACGTGAGGAAATCCGGGGATATATTAATAGCCTAGATAATCTAATGGGCGATGATGAAGGTCTTTTATAGAACTATTTTCGTTCCCGCTTCTGCGCTTTACGTTCTTTCGCCGTATGTGCATGAGTCGACTTGGCTTTACGGCCTTTGAAAGGATTATCACTCTGCTTAAACTCAATCATCACTGGCGTTCCGTGAAGCTTTAATACATCTCTAAAGGTATTTTCTAAGTAACGACGATAACTTTGTGGTGTTGAATCCGTTTGATTGCCATGAATGATAATCCGCGGTGGGTTCTTGCCACCAAGATGGGCATATCGAAACTTAATACGACGCCCTCTGACAAGTGGTGGCTGGTGATCAGCCACAGCATCTTCTAGGACGCGCGTTAATCTCGGTGTTTGTAACTGCGCCATTGCCGAATCATAGCCTTGGTTTACTGATTTAAACAATAAACCGATGCCACTGCCATGCAAAGCTGAAATAAAGTGTGTTTTAGCAAAGCTTAAGAACGGTAAGCGGCGTTCAACGTGAGTCGCAACCCATTCCCGTTCTGATTTATCTAAGCCATCCCATTTATTAACTGCAATCACGACCGCACGGCCGCTTTCAATAATCAAACCGGCTAAATGTAAGTCCTGCTCTACGATGCCTTCATGCGCATCTAATACTAAGATCACCACATTGGCTTCTTCTAACGCTTGTAATGTTTTGACAATACTGAATTTCTCTAACATTTCAGAGACTTTCGATCGTCTGCGAACACCCGCAGTATCAATTAAGATATATTCACGATTGTCTTTCTCAAATGGAATATGAATACTGTCTCGCGTCGTACCCGGCTCGTCGTAGGCAACAACACGTTCTTCACCCATAATTCGGTTTATTAAGGTCGATTTTCCGACATTAGGCCGACCCATCACTGCGAGTCGAATGACTTGTGATGTATCTCCATCATCTTCTTCATCAAAGTCATTTCGTTGACTAACGACATTCGGCGTTATGTCACGGAGTTGCCCTATCAGTGATGAGATTCCCCTATTTTGGGTTGCTGAAATCACTTGTGGTTCGCCGAGGCCGAGCGAATAAAAATCAGCCGCCATCATTTCAGGCCGCTCACCTTCTGCTTTATTAACAACGAGAATCACCGACTTATCAGCATTACGCAGTTGTGTTGCCACATCTTCATCCGCTGCTGTTAGACCGGCCCGCCCATCGACTAAGAAGAAGATGCTATCTGCTTCTTCAATGGCTATTTGTGCTTGTAGGCGCATTAAACCTGACATGTCGTCAGCTTGTTCCGTTAAGCCACCAGTATCGATCAAAATAAAAGTACAGCCCTCTATCTCGGCCGTGCCATAAATTCTATCGCGTGTTAAACCAGCATGATCGGCCACTAGCGCATCACGGCTTCGTGTCAACTTGTTAAATAATGTTGATTTTCCTACATTCGGCCGCCCGACTAGGGCAATGACTGGTTTCATCTATTTACGGAACTCGCACAGCGGTTAAGGTGCCATCAATGGCGGTAATAAAGACCAGATCATCTTTCACAATCGGCTTACTTCGTATTGCTGAGCGCGCGATACGCATTCTAGCGACAAAACGGCCATCATCTCGAGAAAGCCAATGAGCATACCCTTCTAAATCTCCGACGATAACGTAGTCTCCTGCAACCGCTGGTGCCGTGGCTCTTCGCCGCAGTAAATCTGTTTGACGCCATAAACCATTACCTGACCCATCTTGTAATGCCCACACATGGCTGTCTTCATCACTCACATAAACAGCGATATCTGGGTCGACATCTAGGCCAGCTTTTGATGACATTTCTCTTGACCAAATTTGCTGGCCAGACGCAATATCGATCGCAGCGACATTACCGTGATAAGCCACAACATACACTCGGCCGTATCTAATAACGGGTTCAGAATCAATATCAACTAAGCGATCTATTTCTGTTCTACCTCGTGATACAGCAACATTGCGCTCCCAAATCACTTTACCATCGGTAATCGACAAGGCAACCAATTTGCCATTGGCATAGCCAGCAATAACCCGATCGTCATATACAACAGGCGGACTAGCGCCACGTAAGCTTAATAATGGGACTGCACGTTGGTAGTTCCATAAGTTACTGCCGTCGGCCGCGGATAGGCCGCTCATTCGGCCATCAGCCGTTCTTGCAACGACAACGCCATAAGCCGCTTTGGGCGGTGTTAACACTTCACTTGTTAACCGTTTTCGCCACTGGAACTCACCCGTGTTTTCATCCAAGGCAATGACTTCACCTTGTTGGGTGCCAATTAAGATAAGTCCATCACCGCCGCCAGGGCCTGCAACAACGGGGACTTCTAATTCTATTTGCCAATTTAAATCACCATTGGCAGTTTGATAGCTATTCACTTCACCTTGATGATCAACAACAATCACTGCACCATTTTGCAACCACGGCCTTAAGTCGCTGTATTCAGTATCTGCACCAACACCTGCATCTTCTGACCAAACCACATCTGGCTCAAACTCAGCCTCAAAATCGACTAATTCTGCCGGCGGCAGAACGATTTTATCGTCTAGCAACCAATCAGGTAATTTACCTGTTGAGCAGGCCATTAAACTCATACTCAACGTTAAAATGGTGATACTTTTAAAGCTAGTTCGCATTATTTTATGATCCTGCAATATCATCAAGCTTTAATTTAAGAATTAAACCGCGTGATTCATTCTCTTCAAGTGCTGTTTTAGCCGCACGGTACGCCGAGGCTGCCTCAGCCATTTTGCCTTGCGCCAGATAGATATCACCTTTTAACTCATCAAATAATGATTTAAAAGCCGCTGTATCACTCTGGTTCGCTGTCGCTAATGCAGCCTCATAACTTGCTTCACTGAGCTGTAACTGGCTCAACCTTAGTCTCGCAATGTCTTTTTGACCCGCTAATTTAGCATGATTAATGGCCCATTCAAGGTAAGATTTTGCACCGTTAATATCTTTGTTCTCAACGCTCTCTTTTGCCATATCTAATGCAGCAAAAGTGGCATAAGGCGTTGCTGAAAAATCACTAAACAATTGATCAACAGATGACGCAGCTTCTGACGTTTTTCCTTTAGCAAGATAAGCGTTCGCTTGCTGATATAAACTGGATGCATTTGCCACATTCATTGCTTGTTGTGTCAGCCAATAACGGCCTCCAACTAGAGCCGCGATACCGAATGCAATGCCCAGCATGACGAAAAGACCATTTTCTCTCCACCACCGCTTAATCTCTTCGCCTTTCTCTTCATCTGATGCGTAAATATCCACGCCAATCTCCCAAAGCAACTCATTCCGAATGGAATAGCACTATAAAAATCAAAAGGGAAATTATACGTTAATCTCTCATCCTCATGTAGATATGATCGTCCGCAATAATTTTAGCACCAAAATGGTGCCCTACACTTCATAGCGCACCAATATGTCACCCGCCTCATCATGCTTATCAGATTGAAACCCACCTAAGTAATTGAAAACAATAGATGAGCCACTTTGGTGCAGTTATTGCTACATCCTATATTTACATAGTGAGGAAAGGATTGTGCAAAGTTCAACTGATGTTCTTTTTATTCTATTAGGCGCCATCATGGTTTTAGCCATGCATGCTGGTTTTGCTTTCTTAGAAGTGGGTACGGTTCGTAAAAAGAACCAAGTAAATGCTTTAGTTAAGATCATCATGGATTTTGCTATCTCGACTATTGCTTATTTCTTCATTGGGTATGGTATTGCTTATGGCATCGACTTCCTACAGCCCGGTCCTTCTTTAGTCGATAGTAATGGCTATGCTTTAGTTAAATTCTTTTTCTTACTCACTTTTGCTGCGGCCATTCCGGCGATTGTTTCCGGTGGTATTGCTGAGCGAGCGAAATTTAATCCGCAATTAATCGCAACTTTTTTTATCGCCGGTTTTGTTTACCCTTTCTTTGAGGGCATTAGCTGGAATGGTGCTTACGGCATACAGGATTGGTTGGCTACAAGTTATGGCTATGGTTTCCATGACTTTGCCGGTTCTATCGTGGTACATGCTGTAGGCGGCTGGATCGCATTAGCCGCGGTTTTATTACTAGGGCCACGTCATGGCCGTTATGGTCGGCGGGGTGAAGTTGTTGCCCACCCGCCATCCAATATTCCTTTCTTAGCCTTAGGCGCTTGGATTCTGACTGTTGGTTGGTTTGGATTTAATGTTATGTCAGCACAAGAAGTAGATGGTATCAGCGGCTTAGTAGCAGTGAACTCTTTAATGGCCATGGTCGGTGGGACATTAATGGCTTGTCTTGTTGGTCGTAACGATCCTGGTTTCGTCCATAATGGACCGCTTGCCGGTTTAGTCGCTATTTGTGCGGGCTCTGATGTAATGCACCCTCTTGGTGCGTTAATCACAGGTGGTATCGCTGGTGGCTTATTCGTTTATGCCTTTATGTTGACGCAAAATAAATGGAAAATTGATGACGTCTTAGGTGTCTGGCCTTTGCATGGACTCTGTGGTGTTTGGGGTGGTATTGCTGCTGGTATCTTCGGCCAGTTGTCTTTTGGTGGTTTAGGCGGTGTTAGTTTAATCTCTCAGCTTATTGGTACCGCATTAGGTGTCACCATCGCCTTTGTTGGTGGGCTCATTGTCTACGGCAGTCTTAAGTTATTACTTGGTCTTCGCTTATCTGAGGAAGAAGAGTATAACGGCGCAGATTTAAGCATTCATAAAATCAGTTCAACACCGGCAAACGACTAAACTTCATTTATACATAGTCACCAACGAAAAAGGGCTTACATTAGTAAGCCCTTTTTTTATTTCATTATCACTTTTAGCGAATAATGCCACCTTGTCGCTGCGTCAGAAAGTCAGTAAATAAACTCAATTCGGCTTGTTCTTGCTCAAGTGCTCGTATGGCTTGATTTGCCTCGTCTATTTTTAGGCCTGAACGATAAGTTAATTTATAAGCTTTTCTCAAGTTCTTGATCTGTTGCTCCGTAAAGCCATGGCGCTTTAACCCTTCGACATTAACACCGACTGGTTTTGCCATATGACCCGAGACCAAGACATAGGGCGGGACATTACGCGATATGACACTGCCCATGGCACTGAAAGAATAGGATGCTATTTCATTAAATTGACTCACCAATGTAAAGCCACCTAATATGACAAAATTATCAACAATGACATGACCGGCAAGTGTGGCATTATTGGCAAAAGTATTTGCATTGCCAATAATGCAGTCATGCGCAATATGGACATAAGCCATGATCCAATTATCATTGCCGATTTTAGTGATTCCGCCACCTTGAACCGTGCCACGATTAATCGTGACGCTTTCCCGGATCACATTATTATCTCCAATTTCTAACCGTGTTGGTTCGCCGGCATACTTCTTATCTTGTGGTATTTCACCAATTGAGGCGAATTGATAGATTTGATTATTTTTGCCTATCTTCGTTGGGCCATTAATCACAACATGTGAGGCAACCTGACAATCATTACCAATTTCTACATTTGGGCCAATAATAGAATAGGGGCCAATAACAACATTGTCACCAATCGTAGCTGATGGATCTATAATCGCGGTATCATGGATCATTGTGGTAAGGGCTGATTAACACACATAATATCGGCGCTGACGATTAATTCGCCGTCCACGGTTGCTTCGCCAAAAAACTTCCATAAGTTGCGTTTCTGTTTGACTAATTTCACGTCTAACTTTATTTGATCGCCTGGTTCGACTGGACGTTTAAACCGAGCATTGTCTATGCCAGCTAAGTAATATAACTCTTTATCAGAGCTCAATTCATCTGCTGTTTTAAACGCCAGTAAGCCGGTTGCTTGTGCCAACGCTTCTAAAATCAATACACCGGGCATGATCACACGCTGTGGGAAATGCCCTGTAAACTGGGGTTCATTAAAAGTAATATTTTTAATACCCACTAAATGTTCACCGGGAGTATAGTCAATAACGCGATCTATTAGTAAAAAAGGATATCTATGAGGAAGTAGTTTCTGTATTTCATGTATATCGATGGTATTCAAGCTTTCTTATCCTTTTACGCTGTAGATTTTTAGCCTGTTTTCTAAGCTAATTTTGTCCAATAGATTATCAATTTCTGATCTAAATACTAAAACAGTTTGGGGTCAATTACCACGCTCTAACTTTTTCACACGCTCGCTGAGTTTTCCCAATTGACGGTAACGAACAACATTCTTATGCCACTGGCTGGTTGTATCTGCAGGGATACCAGAAGAATAACTGCCCGGCTCCTTAATAGATTTTGTCACCATTGTCATACCGGTTATCATAACACCATCAGTAATATTGAGATGGCCACTGATGCCAACACCACCACCAATAATACAGTTTTGACCAATTTCGGTACTCCCAGCGATACCAACACAGCCAGCAATTACGGTGTTATCTCCAATAATGTCATTGTGAGCAATTTGAATTTGATTATCGAGCTTTACACCATTGCCAATAATGGTATTTTCAAGCGCGCCGCAATCGATTGTCGTATTGGCACCAATTTCAACATCATCACCAATTTCAACGCTACCTAGTTGCGGGACTTTAATCCATTTCCCTTTGTTATTTGCAATGCCAAAACCATCTGCACCTATTACGACGCCAGGATGAATAATAATATTATCGCCAATTTTGACGTGTGAACAAATGGTGACATTAGGGCTGATCCGTGCATTCGTACCAATACTAACGCCCTGTTCAATCACTGTGCCTGCACCAATAACTGCATTAGGCCCTATAAAGACATTGTCACCAATAACAACATGGTGCCCAATATTTGCATTCGCTGCTATTTTTGACTTGGGACTTATTACAGCCGTTAATGCCGTCATTGCCTCACTATCTGGTTCTGGGTTCAGCAAGCCCGCCACCATGGCATAAGCAATATAAGGGTCATCAACTACAATCGCATTGCCAGCGATGGAGCTAAGCATTTGCTTTGAGATTATCACTGCCCCAGCTTTCGTTGATGATAAATACTTTGTATATTTACTATTCGCTAAAAAGCTAATATGGCGCTTTTCGGCTGTTTTTAAGGTCGCAACCCCCTCAACCTGCCAAGTATCATCTCCTATTACTTCGCCGTTGACGTGTTGTGCTATTTTTTCAAGACTCCACATAAGTGACTAAAGAAAGATCTATCTTTTTGCCTTCAATAATTTTAATACTTTCTCCGTGATCTCGACTTTATCACTGGCAAAAATAACCCCTTGATATAAAATAAGATCGTAAGATTCTTTTTTGGCTAACTCAACGATAGTTTGCGCAATTTCTTTTTCTAATTTTCTGAGCTCTTCATTACGTCGAATTGATAAGTCTTCACTATATTCATCTTGTAGCCGCTTAATATCACGTTGTTCACTGACAATGGCACGCTCTTTGTTCTTTCTTTCTATCGCACTGTATATAGCACCGTCTTTCACTAACTTTTCTTGTTTTGACCTTAGGCTTTTTAGTTTGCCCTCAATACTTTTACTACGTGAGGAAAACTCTTTTTCTAACCGCGATAAGGCCCGCGTTTTTTGTGGTGATTGCTCCATCACAGCAGCAGCATTTACCACACCAACTTTCAGCTCAGCGGCGTAAGTAGGTGTGCTAAAAACGGCGATCCAAAGACATAGCCAAATAAATTTCATTTTTTTCACACTCTTCTCCAAAACTTTAATTAAAACGATGAACCAACAGCAAATTGGAAGATTTCTGTTTCATCGTCTTCTTGCTCGTTAAACGGCTGCGCTATACTGACAGAAACGGGGCCAAAAGGTGAAATCCATATCGCGGATAGGCCGGCCGAATACCGCAATAGACCGGCATCAAAATTTTCATCTTCATCATAGACACTACCCACATCTGTGAAAGCACTAAAACGAAATGATTTAAGCGGCTTTTTCACAAAAGGTAATGGGAAGATAATTTCGGCACCAGCTGTAGTAAGGAAATTACCCCCTAATGCCTGTCCATTATCCTTTAATCCCAAGGTATTTGATGCAAAGCCCCGGACACTATTTTGACCGCCAGCATAAAAATTTTCGAAGAAAGGGTAATCATCAGTGCTGCCGTAAGCTGCACCATAGGCCACACGTCCGCCATAGGCTAGTGTTAACGCCTTGGTAAGTGGTGTATACCTTCTATCTTCATAGTTCAGCCTGTAAAATTGTAATGACCCGCCAGGTAGTGCCACTTGCCCAGACAATCTTTGCAGCTTACCTCTGGTGGGTAAGACCGAATGGTTTCTGGTATTGCTCGCCCAACCTAAGGTAACAGAGAAAGTATCAAATTTATCACCCTCTCGAGCGACAAAATCACTATAACGTCTGACCGTCGTATTATCAGGGATTTTCAACAATGTATTTTCATAGCCAAACCCGAGACTGATGCGGTTATCCTCAGATATAGGGATACCAAAGTTCACTGTACCACCCCAGACATCGGTATTAAAACTAGCAACATTATTATTATTATCACCAGAGTTTGTTTCGCGATAAGACGCACTAAAGCCCTGACTAATACCATCGACAGTAGCAAACGGATTGGTATATCCAAAACTGTACACCGTATTGGTATCACTATTATTGAAACCCAAGCTAATGTGTTTACCACTTCCTAAAAAATTTTGTTGGGTGATATTAGCACTCAGAATAAGGCCGTCAGATCCAGAGAAGCCTAGGCCTGCTGACAGGTTTCCCGAGGACCGTTCTGTCACAGTAAAGTCGAGATCAACTTGATCTGCTGTCCCTGCCACAGGGACAGTTTCAACGTTGACATCTTCAAAGTAACCGAGCCGTTGGATACGAGCCCGAGACACTTCAACATTACTGGTTGATATCCATGATGCTTCCTGCTGACGTAATTCACGTCTGACAACTTCATCTCGGGTCTTGCTATTACCTTCAATATTAATTCGTCTAACATAAGCGCGTCGACCCGGATCAACATAAAAGGTCAATGTTACCAATTTTTTTTCACGATCAATCTCAGGCACGGCATTCACATTTGCGAAAGCATAACCATTATTACCCAGTCTATTGGTTAAATACTCACTGCTTTTTGTGACTTGCTTTCGAGAAAAAACGGCATCTTTCTTAATAATGACTAAATTAAATAACTCCTCTTCTGGTACGATTAACTCACCGGCTAAACGAACTTCTTTAATCTGGTAACGCTCACCTTCAGAAATATTAATCGTGATAAACATTTGTCTTTTATCATCAGTGATAGAGACTTGTGTCGATTCCACGACAAAATCCACGAAGCCGCGGTCTAAGTAATATGACCTTAACGTTTCAAGATCGGCTGATAACTTTTGCCTCGAATATTGATTGTCTCGCGTTATAACCGATAAAATGCTACCTGTTGACGATTCCAACTCATTCAATAAATCATCTTCTGGATAAGACACATTACCAACAATGTTAATCCCACCAATCGTTGCCACAATACCTTCTTGCATTGTAATTAAGATGGCAACACGGTTTTGAGATAACTCGCTGACTGTCGATTCAATCGAAACACCATATTTACCACGACTGAAATATTGTCTTTGCAGTTCTAACTCAACCCGTTCTAATGTCGCTTGCTCATACACTTGACCTTCAGCGAAACCAATTTGACTCAGGGATGAGGCTAAATCTTCACTACCAATGTCTTTATTGCCCACAAACTCAATACTCGATATTGCTGGGCGTTCGCTGACCTTAATGATTAAGGTGCCGGCTTCGGCATCCACTTTCACATCATCAAAATACTTCGATTTAAACAAAGCGCGAATAATATTTTTAGCGTCTTTACCTGAAATTTCATCGCCAATTTTATAAGGAATGTAATTAAAGACAGTTCCTTCAGCGATACGCTGTAAGCCTTCGACACGAATGTCTTTAATTACGAAGCTTTCAGCCATCACTGCTGTGCTTGATAATAATAAAATAATCAGACTTAATATTTTTTTCATCGTTTAATAAAAGTATTTAAACTCTATCTATTCTTTGGATTAATGCGCTAGTGTACCTGTATTAAGCTTATAATCCAAACAGTCGCGATAAGTCATTGAAAAGTGCAAAAAACATTAATGTGAGTAATAAAATGAAGCCTATTTTTTGTCCTTGTAGTTGTAGTGCTTCTGATACTGGCTTACCCCGTACCCATTCAAAAAAGTAGAGCATTAAATGACCCCCATCAAGGATCGGAATCGGTAATAAGTTTAAAATACCTAAGCTAATGCTGATTATCGCTAAAAAGCTGATAAATGGGATGACTCCTTTATCCGCTGAGGCGCCGGCAAATTGAGCAATACTAATCGGCCCGCCTAAATTTTTAGTCGATAGTTCGCCTTTCAACATCGCAGCAAAGCTTTTCACCGTCAGTGACGACATCTGCCAAGTCATTTGAACAGCTTTTACTATACCTAATACCGCACCATAGCGTTGTTCAGATTTTAATACCTCAGGAATCACCGTCGCACTTGCCTCTACCCCGGCACCAATAAAGCCAGCGCCTTGCTCTGAGCGGTTAGGTGTCAGAAGCACAGTGACCACTTCATTATGTCGCCTTATCAAGACAGTTAATTCAGTCTCTGGGTTGGCTTTAATTATTTTGACCCAAGCGTCCCAAGTCCTGACTTCTTGCTCGTTTGCCGATAAGATAATATCGCCTGTTTTTAAGCCACCCAGCTCTGCCGCTTGCCCCGGCATAGTTTTTCCAACCACGGGGTTTAAGTCATAGAGTGTTGGGGTCAACCCCAGCAGCGTAATAATGTTTTTAGGCTTATCTGTTAGTAAAGACTGCTGTGCTATATCAAGCTGCCTTACCCTTTCACTGCCTTGAGTTTCAACCAATAACGCTGCCTCGCCACCTTGTTCTGCTATGGCCATCAAAGACCGATTGACACTTGACCACGTCGGTGTCAATTCACCGTTTATTTTCTTAATGTGATCGCCGGATAGTAATTGTGCAAACGCTGCAGGTGAGTCAGCGACCACGTCATTAATAATTGGTTTAATGCCGGGGATACCCAATACAAAAATCAGCCAATACGCGGCAATGGCGAATAATAAATTGGCGATAGGGCCCGCTGCGACAATAGCCGTTCTTTTTCCTAATGACTGGCGATTGAAAGCTTGGTCCAATTGTTCCGCCGGCACCTCTCCTTCGCGCTCGTCTAACATTTTGACATAGCCGCCTAGTGGTATCGCTGCCAAAATATATTGGGTGCCGTCATTGGCTGTTTTTTGCCAAATGGGTTTACCAAAGCCAATCGAAAATTTAAGTACTTTGACACCACAACGCCGGGCAACCCAGAAATGGCCAAATTCATGTATCGCGATTAAAATAGCCAGTGCGATAATAAAAAAGAACAGAGATTGCATATTAAATTATGAGATGTAATCTAAAGCTAATCGGCGTGCGTGTTGATCATCCGCTAACACTTGTTCTAATGTCTCACCTGATGTTGCCACTTGCTGAGATAATACGTGTTCAATTGTTTTGGCAATCTCGGTAAATTTAATTTGCCGATTCAAGAAAGCCTCAACAGCTACTTCATTAGCGGCATTTAAAATAGCAGTACTCGTGCCACCGGCTTCAAGCGCTTGATAAGCCAATGCAAGACAAGGAAAGTGCTGATGATCTGCTTCAGAAAAATCTAGCCGGCCGACCGTAACTAGGTCCAATGGTGCAACACCAGAATCTATCCGGTTAGGCCATGCCAAAGCATTAGCAATAGGTGTTCTCATATCTGGGTTACCCATTTGAGCAATTACTGAGCCATCAACATAATCTACCATTGAATGAATAATACTTTGGCGGTGTAATACCACGTCAATTTGTTGGTTAGACAAACCAAATAGCCAATGTGCTTCAACGACTTCTAAACCTTTGTTCATCATAGTGGCAGAGTCAACGGAAATTTTTCGCCCCATCGACCAATTTGGGTGAGCAACAGCCTGCTCCGGTGTCACATGTTCAAGCTCTTCGGACGCATAATCTCTAAATGGCCCGCCCGATGCCGTTAAAATGATACGCCTGATGCCTTTACCATCGTAATGATATTGTTGGTTTTTACCTACAGGAAGACATTGCCAAATCGCATTATGCTCACTATCAACTGGCAATAGTGTGGCCCCGTTTTGTTCAACGGCACGCATCAATAAATGGCCACTCATGACTAAGGCTTCTTTATTCGCTAACAGAATCTGTTTACCTGCTTTTGCTGCTGATAGCGTCGGTAATAACCCCGCTGCACCCACTATTGCTGCGACGACATAATCAACAGAATCATGCTCTGCCGCTTGCTGTAGGGCTAGTTCACCCGCTAAGACTTCTGTGCTTAAACCTGCCTTTTTTATTTTCGCTGCTAATTTCTCTGCACTTGCTTCATCTAACATCACAGCAATAGTCGGTTCAAATTGTTGGCACTGTTCAAACAGCTTATCAATCGACCGATTGGCTGTTAAGGCATACACTTGATATTGTTCAGGATGGCGGGCCAAAACATCTAAGGTGCTGACACCAATTGAGCCTGTGGAACCCAATAAAGTGACTGACTGCACAGTTATATTGCCCCCAACATAACTAAGCCAGCAACAAACACAGGCACCGCCGCAATGAGGCTATCTATGCGATCCAAAATACCGCCATGCCCGGGTAATAAATTGCCACTATCTTTGACGTTATAACTCCGTTTAAATAGGCTTTCAAATAAATCACCGACAATGGATATCATAACGGTAAACAAGGTGAGCAATAACCACACTAATAGGGATAGGTCACCGTTAATTTCTAGGCCATAAGCAATCAACGCCCATACACTGGCCAACGCAAAAGCGCCCCAAACACCTTGCCATGTTTTATTTGGGCTGACCGCTTTAGCCAAAGGTGTTTCCCCCCATTTTTTGCCCGCAAAATAACCACCGGTATCCGCTAACCAAACTGACACTAATACATATAATAATTGCTCAGGCCCAAGGGGTGTTTGATGCAATATTAATACTGATATCCAGAATAAGGTCAGTAAAACAATCGTACAGGCGATGCCGAACCGGGTTTGTCTAAACAAGCTCGTTAACGATTCCGACAATCCTTGATGACCATATTTCAAAATGAGCCTCGTCGCCATCAACCAGAGCACTAATGCCACAACCATCAATAAAGTAACGGGTAAATATAAACTCACTATCAACGATAAAAATAGGCTTATTACCCACGTTACTCTTTTGGCGATGTCATGAATGCCGATGATGCTGAGCCATTCCCACGCTGCTAATGCAGACACCAAGCTAATGAACCACTGCAATTGACTGGTATCTAATTTGAGGATTCCTAACACCACCAGCGGAATCAATATTGCTGCGGTCATTAATCGTTGCTTAAGCATCGTTATCGTCTTTTAATTGTTCTGATGTTTTGCCGAAACGGCGTTCACGTTGTGTGAATGAGTTAATCGCAGTATCCAATACTGACTCATCGAAATCAGGCCATAACGTGTCCGTAAAATAAAACTCGGTATACGCCATTTGCCATAACATGAAATTACTGACTCTTTGCTCTCCCCCTGTGCGGATAAACAAATCGGGTTCAGGTATATCTGCGGTGCTTAAGCCTTCGGTAATATGTGCTTCAGTAATATCTTCAACCTTTAAAATTCCTTGCTTAACACGCTCAGCAAGCTGTTGAACTGATCGTGTAATATCCCAACGGCCACCGTAGTTGGCAGCAATATTAATGGTTAAGCCCGTATTATTTTCAGTGACTTCTTGTGCTTCTATTATCTGCTTTTGCAAACTGGTCGAAAACTTGCTGATATCGCCTATAACACGCAGACGCGCATTATTTTTATGAATACGTTTGGTTTGCTGTTTAAGTGCGACAGCAAATAATTCCATGAGTAAACTCACTTCTTTACTTGGACGGCGCCAATTTTCACTGCTAAAAGCAAATAAACTCAGTACTTCAACTTGCTTATTAACGCAGTGTTTTACAATTTTTTCAACCGACTTAACACCGGCGCGATGCCCCATAAACCGTGGCTGGTGCTTGCTTTTAGCCCAGCGTCCATTACCATCCATGATAATTGCAATGTGTTTGGGTACTTGTTGACCATCCTCAGTCATAATCGTTGAAGGTAACTGGCGTTACACTTCCATTAAGTCCGCTTCTTTATCAGCGAGAACGTGTTCAATTTGTTTGATCACATCATCTGTTAGCTTTTGCACAACTTCTTCTGCGCCACGCTCTTCATCTTCTGAAATCTCTTTTTCTTTTAATAATTCTTTCAGTGTGCTGTTAGCATCGCGGCGGATATTACGAACAGCGACACGAGCACCTTCCGCTTCTGATTTTGCAACCTTGACCAAATCACGACGGCGCTCTTCTGTCAGCGGCGGAATAGGAATTCGAATCGTCATACCAGCACTGTTCGGATTAACGCCTAAGTCTGATGTCATGATTGCCTTTTCGATCACCGATAACATCGGCTTTTCCCATGGCGTGACTGTGAGTGTTCTTGAATCCTCAATCCCGACATTTGCTACTTGGCTCAATGCTACATCTGAACCATAGTAAGGTACAACGACATGATCTAATAGACTGACATGAGCACGGCCAGCACGGATTTTAGCCATTGAGTTACTTAATGCTGCCACACTCTTTTGCATTCTATTTGCGGCGTCTTTTTTTATGTCTTCAATCATGATTATATTCCTAACTGCTATAGATACTTATTTGATTAAAGTACCGATTTCTTCACCGTAAACAATTTTGGTTAAATTACCTAGTTTATGCACATTAAATACCCTTAATGGCATCGATTGCTCTTGGCACATGACCACTGCTGTCGTATCCATCACAGCTAAGCGATTGTTAATCACTTCGTCATAAGTCAATTCGGTATAGCGTGTTGCATTCGGGTCTGTTTTTGGGTCGGCACTATAAACCCCGTCGACTTGCGTCGCTTTCAACATCAAGTCCGCACCAATTTCTACCGCACGTAAACTCGCGGCTGAATCTGTTGTGAAGAAAGGATTACCTGTGCCTGCAGCAAAAATCACCACACGGCCTTTTTCCAGATGTCGAATGGCACGACGACGTAAGTAGTCTTCACACACTTCATTAATTCGAATCGCTGACATTACACGACAAAAACGGCCCTGGCGCTCAATGGCATCTTGCAAAGCTAAGGCATTCATTACCGTCGCCAACATGCCCATATGATCGCCACTGACTCGGTCCATGCCACTGGCCGCTAAACCGGCACCTCGGAAGATATTACCGCCACCAATCACAATACCGAGCTCTACGCCTTGGGCGCTGAGCTCGGCAATTTCTTTGGCAAAACGAAAAATAACCTCCGGTTGGATGCCATAATCGGCATCTCCCATTAACGCCTCACCACTGAGTTTCAGTAGAATACGTTTATATATCGGTTGTTTTCCCGTTTCAGACATTGTTTAGTTACCTCGTGCCTGTGCCATGACTTCTTCTGCGAAATTGTCTTCTTTTTTCTCGATGCCTTCGCCCACTTCATAACAAGCTATTTCATTCACTGTTGCGCTTGCTTTTGTCACTAATTTTTCTACTGTGACATCAGGGTCTTTAACAAAATCTTGGCCTAATAGGCTTATTTCATTGACAAATTTCTTCATGCGACCTTCAACCATTTTATCGATAATCGCTTCTGGCTTACCACTCTCACGTGCTTGTGTTGCCACAATATCACGTTCTTTTTCAAGTAATTCAGCAGGTAAGTCTGCTGCTGATATGGCTTGTGGACGGCTTGCTGAGACATGCATCGCAATATCTTTGGCTAACGCCATATCGCCACCGGTTAATTTCACCATGCTGCCGATACGATCGCCATGGCGGTATGAGCCAATGACACCGTCTTCAACATTCATCAATGTGAAACGACGAATTTGAATGTTTTCACCAATCTTAGCAATTAATGTTTGACGGATTGTATCAATGCTTTCGCCTCCCGCTACTGATAATGCCATTAAAGCATCGAGATCAGCGGGTTGTGCCGCTAAGACAGTGTTACCGACTTGTGCGACAAATTTGATGAAGTCTTCTGCTTTTGCAACGAAGTCTGTTTCTGAATTCACTTCAAGCATGACTGCACTTTTGCCATCTGCACTGGTTTCGATTGCAATCACACCATCGGCTGCAACACGACCAGATTTTTTATCTGCTTTTGCCAAGCCTGATTTACGCATTGCTTCAATTGCAGCATCAATATCGCCATTTGACGCTACTAATGCTTTTTTACATTCCATCATTCCTGAGCCTGTACGCTCACGTAGTTCTTTAACTAATGCTGCTGTAATCGCCATTTCTTACCCTTCAATTCAACTTGTTTCATCGTGTTTATAATTGCACAACACCCGTCTGCAACCATACATACAACACAGGCCCGCTGAGTTAGCGAGCCTGCTGCTATATCTATCTTATAAGAAGTTACTCTGCCGCTTTTTCTGTTGTTGCTTCTGCTTCTACGGTTTCTACTTCTGTTGTTTCTTCAGCTACGGCTTCGATAAACTCTTCTTCAGCTTCGCCAGTGGCAACTGATGCGCGACCTTCAAGAATGGCATCTGCCACGCTCATGGTATATAGCTTAACTGCACGCATTGAGTCATCGTTACCCGGGATGACGTAATCTACGCCGTCTGGATTGCTGTTGCTATCAACAATGGCAACAACTGGAATACCTAGGTTGTTTGCTTCCTTGATCGCAATACGTTCGTGATCAACATCGATAACAAATAAAGCATCTGGCAAGCCACCCATTTTACGGATACCGCCGATACTCTTTTCTAACTTTTCTTGCTCGCGTGTCAGCGTCAAGATTTCTTTCTTTTTCAGGCCTTCTAATTTGCCTGAGTCCATCATGTCTTGAATAGTATCTAAACGTTTGATTGATTGACGGACTGTTTGATAGTTCGTCAACATGCCACCTAACCAACGACGGTTAACGTAAGGCATACCTGCACGTTCTGCATCATCACGGATAGCATCTTGGGCAGCACGTTTGGTGCCGACGAATAAGATACGACCTTTTTTAGACGCTAATTTTCCGATGAAGTTTAATGCATCATTAAACATCGGTAAGCTATGCTCTAAATTCATGATATGGATGTTATTACGTTTGCCGAAAATGAACGGTGCCATTTTAGGATTCCAATAACGTGTTTGGTGACCGAAATGAACGCCTGCTTCAAGCATTTGGCGCATTGTTGTTTTTGCCATGTTAATTAAGACCTTATAATAAAAGTTGGGGTTAAACCTCCATATACCCCAAGCATCGACTAAGCTGACCTGCATTAGCACCCCGAAACTTGTGTCGGTATATGTGTGATTTCTGCCTAAATAGGCGCCGATTTTATACCATAAAAAGCAAATAAATACAATTTATACATAAACAAATAGTCGTTCTGTAACGACCCTATTTATCTCTCTTTCTGGTTGTTTTTGTCATTTTACGGCAAACTATACCTTAACGCTTTTTTTTATTATTTCCCGGGGTTTTATTTCACCATGGCTGTCAGTACTAAAACACAAGAAGAGATTGACAAGATGCGGGTAGCTGGGCGCCTTGCTGCCGAGGTCTTGGTGATGATTGGTCCTTATGTTAAAGCCGGCATCACAACCGACGAATTAGATAAAATTTGTCATGACTATATTGTTAACGAACAGCAAGCGATTCCCGCACCGTTAAATTATCACGGCTTTCCGAAATCTATTTGTACCTCAGTCAATCATGTCATCTGTCACGGTATTCCCGGCAAAAAAAAGCTAAAAGAAGGCGATATCATCAATATTGATATTACGGTGATTAAAGAGGGTTACCACGGTGATACCAGTAAAATGTTCCATGTTGGCAAAACCTCTATCTTGGCCCAACGGATCTCCAAGACAGCTAGAGAGTCCATGCTGGTTGGCATCGCAATGGTTAAACCCGGCATTCGTTTAGGTGATATTGGTCATGCCATTCAGAAATATGCTGAGAATGAGCGTTTTTCTGTGGTGCGTGAATATTGTGGTCATGGTATTGGCCGGGTTTTTCATGAGGAGCCACAAGTCTTGCATTATGGCAGTCCTGATACTGGTTTAGCTTTGGAAGCCGGTATGACTTTCACTATCGAGCCTATGATTAATGCAGGTAAACGCCATGTTAAACAATTAGCTGATGACTGGACTGTCGTGACCAAAGATCGTTCATTGTCTGCGCAGTGGGAACATACTATTTTAGTGACTGAAACGGGTCATGAAATCTTAACACTCCGTGAAGATGAAGTGATTTAGCCTCTGCGAGAAGATTAATATGCATTCTCTCTGGACGTTAATTGATGCAGATATCTCGCCTGATATAGCTCAAGACATCGCGTTTTTCAGAGATAGCTTGAAACAGGGACAGGCTTATTTAGACAGCCAATTTGATGATGGTCTTGATATTGTCACTTTAGTCCATCAACGTGCCCATTTTGTTGATGAGGTGATTGCCCAGCTTTGGTCACAACATATCTCAATTGAGAGCCCTATTGCCTTACTTGCCGTTGGTGGATATGGCCGAGGTGAGTTACACCCCTATTCTGATGTTGATTTATTAGTCATTCTTGATGAATCACTTTCAACTCAACCACCGGAGTCACTTTCAAACTTTCTCACCCAACTTTGGGATATTGGCTTGGAAATTGGGCATAGTGTCAGAACGATTCAAGAGTGTCGTCAACTGGCAGAACAAGACATCACCATCGCGACAAACCTGCTTGAAACCCGCCTTTTAGCCGGCACGTCATCACTGTTTACGTCACTACAATTGCTGACTGTGACCAATAAAACTTGGGATGAGAAGCGCTTTTATCAAGCAAAAATAGAAGAGCAAAAACAGCGCCATCTTAAATATAATGATACGGCGAATAATTTAGAGCCAAACCTTAAAGAGTCGCCCGGTGGCTTACGAGATTTACACGTCATTAGCTGGATTGCCCAACAGCACTTTGCCGTCAGTAACCTTTATGGCTTAAATCAAAAAGGCTTTTTAGAAAACAGTGAATATGATGTCCTAGACAAAGCACAATGTTTTTTGTGGCGTGTTCGTTTTGTTTTACACCGGCTTGCAGGACGTAAACAAGAAAAGCTCATGATAGATTTCCAGCGAGAACTGGCTATTCTACTTGGCTATCATGATGATGAGAAACGGCTTGCCGTTGAACATTTTATGAAAGATTATTACCTCTGTGCACGTCGTGTTGAGCAAATGAATGCACTCTTAGTTCAGTTGTTTGAAGAGAATATTATTTTGGCTGAACAACCGAATCACATTACCCCAATTAACCGCCGATTTCGGGTCCATAATGGTTACCTGGAAACCTTTAATTCCGGTATTTTTGCTTTTCGCCCCTACGCGATGTTGGAACTGTTTTTAATCTTGCAACAGCATCCAGAGATCAAAGGCGTTCGTGCTGATACCATTCGGCAAATCCACGCACACATACATTTGATTAATGATAAATTCCGTGATGACATAAAAAACCGTAGCCTATTTATGGAAATCATTCGTCAGACTTCTGGCATTAGCCATGAATTCAGAAGAATGAATAAACTAGGTGTTTTAGGCGCTTATTTACCGATGTTTGGATTTATCGTCGGCCAAATGCAGCATGATTTGTTTCATACTTACACTGTCGATGAGCACACTTTATTCCTAGTTCGTAATTTACGTCGTTTTTCTTGCGATAAATATAGGGAAGAATTTCCGCTTTGTTCTGATGTGTTTTACCAAATACCTAAGCCCGAATTACTTTATATTGCCGGGTTATTCCATGATATCGCAAAAGGCAGAGGTGGTGACCACAGTAAATTAGGCGTCATTGATGCCACGGCTTTTTGTGAAAAACATAGTCTGAGTAGCTACGATACCGATATTGTGGCTTTCTTAGTCCGTCATCATTTATCAATGTCGGCAACGGCACAACGTTACGATATTCATGATCCTGATGTCATCAAAAAATTCGCCCGCATAGTGCAGACGGTTAATCGCTTAAATCACCTCTACCTGCTAACCGTTGCCGATATTCGCGCCACCAATGAAAACCTATGGAATGGCTGGCGAGACTCCTTGTTACAGCAGTTATATCATATGACGCGGCAATGGCTTGAGCAGCATGAAGACCAAGCTAAAAATACGCAGGAAAAGAGTCAGCAACAACGCACACTTGCTTTGCAACAATTTGAAAATAGCGATTGGTCGACAAGTCAGGTTAGTCAACTCTGGCAAGATTATGATGATGACTATTTTCTCCGTCATGCCATTAAGGATATTGTCCGGCAGACAGAGCAGCGTCTGCAACAACCGGATGCCGACACCTTGATCGCCGTTAGAGATTACGATGATGAAGGTACATTAGAAATTTTTATCCTAACGAAAGAACAGCCCCGTGTCTTTGCCGGCGTCGCGCTGGCACTTGAGCAACTACAATTGAACATTTTAGATGCTAAAGTAAACACCGCATCTAATGGCGATTTACTCAATACTTATATCGTTAATGGGCCATTTCGTGCTGCTCAAGATATTGTTGAGAAGATCACTGCCCAATTAAATGATTTAGATAATATCCCGGCCTACTGCCCAGTACAACTGTCTAAAAAAATGACCTTATTCAAGACTGTGCCGGCCATCAACTTCCAAGTGAATGAACAGTATAAACATACTATTTTAGAGCTTTACACCCATGATCGGCCAGGGTTAATATCAACCGTCGCACAAGTTTTTCTAAAGTGTAATATCCAACTTATCGATGCCAAATTGATTACTCTTGTTGATCAGGTTGAAGATGTCTTTTTTATTACAACTCAACAATCAAAACCACTCAATGAGTCTGAGAAGGAACGTCTCAAGTCAGCTCTTGAAACTGCCCTGTCTCCCGAAGAAGAGGCATAAAAAAGGACAATATAAAAATATTCTTTTGCCTAGACTTGAAACATCTGACTCTTTCAAGCATTCAATTTTAATATGAGAACCAGTTCTCTATACTGTTAAGAAGATAAGTATTTTCTATAAATAAGCAGGTAGGCTTCTTTAAACGTAATTAAAAAGGTAATCTTCTCCCCCACAATTATAAGAGCCTATATATTCCTTTGTCTCTATTTGCAATTAAATTCATCTTAAATTAAAGTTAAGGTTTAATTCATAACCAATACTAAATGAAATTATAAATATGACATATAAAGACAATTCATTCCCTAAAGACATCCGCTCTGAAAACGGTAAGCTCATAGTCTGGGACACCGTTTCAATTGCTAATATACTTGAACTTGAAAACTCTAAAGCTGGACTCAAGTCGGCAGAACGTGCCATAACGGCGAGTGGGATACTCCCAAAGAGTATTCTGACTGATGATGTCGTCGATGAACATGATCGCCCTGCAAAGAAAACTGTTTCAACACAAATTATTAGCAATGCGAAACGCAAGCGCCAGTTAACATTAGTTTTACAGTTTCATCAAGTCAATAACTCCAGTTGGTTGCTATTTTTTAACGATGCAAGAATGGGCAGACGCTGGATTCTTGGAGAAGGAAAAACCATAACGAGCGAGTTTTTAAAAGAAGCGCTGGATGCCTTAGTCGATCATATCGGTAAGGATTTAGTCGTCATACCAACAGGTAGTATAGTTGAAACGTGTAGGCTCTTAGTACGAATAGCCAAAACTAATACAGCCTCTCAAACACAATCCAGATCTGCGTATATTGCCTTAGAAATCTATTCGGCTGGACGTATAGAAATTGATCTTTCTGCCAACCGTGATAATAGGCCAAAAAAACAGGATAAGCTGACGCACCTCGATCGATTAGAGGCTGAAAGCATACACATTATTCGTGAAGTGATGGCGGAATCTGATAACCCCGTTATGCTTTATTCTGTTGGTAAAGATTCTGCTGTAATGTTACATCTAGCTCGTAAAGCTTTCTATCCTAGTCCGCCACCATTTCCTCTACTTCATGTAGATACACGTTGGAAATTTCAAGCTATGTATGATTTTCGAGATTACATGGCTCGTGAAAGTGGTATGGATCTTATAGTACATATCAACCCTGAAGGAGTTGAAAAAAATATCAATCCTTTTGATCATGGCTCTGCGCTACATACTGACATTATGAAAACACAGGGTTTGAAACAAGCATTGGACAAATATCAATTTGACGTAGCATTTGGTGGTGCTCGCCGTGATGAAGAAAAAAGTCGGGCCAAAGAACGAGTTTTTTCATTTAGAACCTCTAGCCATCGATGGGATCCGAAAAACCAACGTCCTGAGCTTTGGAATCTCTACAATGGCAAAAAACAACCAGGAGAAAGTATTCGAGTTTTTCCTATATCTAATTGGACTGAGTTAGATGTCTGGCAATATATCTACCGAGAACAAATCCCGATCGTCCCGCTCTATTTTGCTGCTGAACGACCGGTCGTAGAACGCGATGGTATGCTGCTTATGGTCGATGATGATCGCTTAACTTTATTTCCAGATGAGCAGATAAAAATGAAGCGGATCCGCTTCCGTACTCTTGGGTGCTATCCGCTAACGGGGGCCATGGAATCAGAAGCAGATGATCTTGCATCAATTGTACTCGAGTTATTAGATACCAAGACAAGTGAGCGTCAAGGTCGTGCTATTGATTCGGACTCATCAGCTTCAATGGAAAAGAAAAAACAAGAGGGCTATTTCTAATGAATAAAGCACTAAATCAAGATGCCCAGAACAAGGTTGATGCCTACCTAGAGCAACAAGCATCTTTAGACACTCTACGCTTTATCACTTGTGGCAGTGTTGATGATGGAAAAAGTACCTTAATCGGCAGGATGCTCTACGAAGCCCAACAAATTTTTGAAGATCAAGTTGCATCTCTTCGTTATGACTCTAAAAAAATGGGGACACAAGGAGGAGAAATTGACTTTGCTCTTTTAGTTGATGGTTTAGCTGCTGAGCGCGAGCAAGGTATCACCATTGATGTCGCCTATCGCTTTTTTGCAACAGATAAACGAAAATTTATTGTTGCTGATACTCCAGGGCATGAACAATACACCAGAAATATGTTTACCGGGGCATCAACAGCAGATGTTGCCATAATCCTAATCGATGCCCGTCAGGGCGTGCTTACACAAACCCGCCGCCACTCTATGATTTGCTCTGCCCTCGGCATCAAAAATGTCCTCGTTGCCATTAATAAAATGGATCTTGTTGACTATGAACAACATGTTTATGAATCTATAGAGTCTGACTATCTCGCATTTGCTAAGCAATTGAATTTTGCGACTATTACGTCCATCCCTATCTCTGCTCGAGATGGCGATAATGTAGTCATACGCTCACCAGAGACATCGTGGTACCAAGGACCTACACTTTTAGGCTTCTTAGAAACTAACGAAACACGAGCATCGCAGAAAGACAAGCCATTGCGGTTCCCAGTACAATGGGTCAACCGTCCTAACCTAGATTTTCGTGGGTTTTCGGGAAGCATTGAAGCTGGTAGTGTTTCCCTAGGAGAAGCTGTTCGCATATTACCCTCTGGCGAAACAGCTAAAATTAAATCCATCGTACTCTTTGAGGATACTCTTGCCAAAGCTGAAGTAGGCCAAGCAGTCACTTTGACTTTAGATCGAGAAGTTGATGCTTCTCGAGGCGATATTATTGTTGCAGCTGATAGCCCTTGTGAAGTTGCCGATCAGTTTGAAGTCAAATTAGTTTGGATGGATCAAGAGCCCGGTTACCTTGGCCGTTCTTACTTGCTCAAAATCGGGACCACCCAGGTCGGTGCTCAAATTACTGATATTAAATATAATATTAATATTAATACTTCTGAACACCTTCCTGCTACACAGCTTGAACTCAACGATTTCTCTGTTGTAACCCTTAAAGTTGATCGTCCTATTCCTTATGAGTCATATCAAGACTGTCCACCATTGGGTGGATTTATTTTAATCGATCGGATGACCAATCAAACTATAGCCGCCGGTATGATTGACTTTGCTCTACGTCGTGCAACTAATGTCCATCGTCAAAAGCTTGATGTCGATAAACAGGCCCGGCGGCACCTCAATGGTCACACTAGTAAGGTAATTTGGTTTACCGGACTGTCTGGGTCAGGGAAGTCTACCATTGCTAATGCACTTGAAATGGCATTACACAAGCAGGGGATTCGGACTTACATTCTGGATGGTGATAATATTCGCCACAGATTAAATAAAGATCTGGGCTTTACTGATGCTGATCGAGTCGAAAATATTAGGCGTATTGCCGAAGTCGCAAGACTTATGCTTGATGCTGGTATGGTCGTTCTCACTGCATTCATATCACCATTTCAAGCGGAACGCGATGCAGCGCGTGAGCTTTTTGACAAAGGTGATTTTGTGGAAGTCTTTGTAGATACTCCTCTCGAACTTGCAGAATCTAGAGATGTTAAAGGGTTATATAAAAAAGCGCGTAAGGGTGAAATTCCAAACTTTACAGGCGTTAATAGCCCTTATGAACCACCTCTAAGCCCTGAGTTTCACCTAAAAACTGAAGATCAAGAGATCGATACACTCGTGCAGGAATTATTGGCAGGGTTGGAGTTTAAAATATGAATGCTAATAAACTCTTAACCGATCCTGAACTCCTTAAAGCTCTAAAAATACTCATTATCGAGGCTGGAGATGCCATACTTGACATCTATCACTCAAATGATTTTCAAACGAGGCTTAAAAATAACGACTCACCTGTCACTAAGGCAGATCTTGCTGCACACCATATTTTAGCCGATGGACTTACCCGTTTAACTCCAAATATTCCAATAGTAAGCGAAGAAGATGACACTTCTCTGGCTATTCCCAAAGTTCATAACTTGTACTGGCTTATCGACCCTCTTGATGGCACCAAAGAATTCATTCAAAAAAGCAATGAATTTACGGTCAATGTTGCCTTAATTGAAAATAATAAGACAGTCTTTGGTTTCGTAGGAATTCCTGCTTTAGCCGCCTTGTACTGGGGTGGTTCAAACTTTGGTGCCTACAAAACGCAATATACCGCGATCAATGAGCTTCCTGAGAAAATACAAGTAATGCAAATAAAAGGGCTAACGCGAGTTTTTACTAGTAAAAGCCATTTAAATAGTGAAACTAAATCATTCATTGAAAATTTGTCAGGTAATGTGGAGCTTATTAAAGCAGGTAGTAGTCTTAAGTTTTTACGTATTGCTGAAGGCTTAGCTGATTTATATCCGCGTCTTGCCCCGACTTGCGAATGGGACACAGCTGCAGCCCACGCGGTACTTGAAGGTGCTGGGGGCTCAGTCAAACAAACAGACGGAACGGATGTAACTTACGGAAAAGTTGATATTTTAAACCCTCATTTTGTCGCTAAAGGGCTATTTTGATCCTTGACCTTACCTGGGGGCCCCTTGCCGGTACAATAGTGGGGTTGATAGTCGGTCTCACTGGTGTTGGCGGTGGAGCACTGATGGCCCCTATCCTTTTAATTGGGTTTGGCATGGAGCTACAGACAGTTGTCGCAACTGATTTATTATTTGCAACCATAACCAAAATTGCAGCTGGTGGCATGCATATCCGAAACCAACTGGTTGATTGGCAAATTGTAAAACGCCTATGGTTGGGAAGTATCACAGCTACTGTCATGGTGGTGATATATGTGCAATCAGGGCACTTAATTCATAGTCCTACCTGGATAATGCCCTTGCTTGGGTTGCTGATTCTTGTGTCTGCAATATCACTCATCTTTGAAAAACGGCTCCAGGCCAGACAAACTACAAGGCGTATCGCCATGCCTACTCAGTTTAAAACGATGCAAGGCTCTATGACAACAGTCGCTGGAGGCATACTTGGAGCCCTAATTACGATGACTTCTATTGGTGCTGGGGCTTTAGGCGCCGTATTTCTAAGAGCCTTATACCCTCTTCGAATGCAACCTGCCCCTCTGGTCGCTTCGGATACAGTTCATGCAATACCTGTATCTTTAATCGGTGGGCTCAGCTTCTTAGTTATGGGCTATACTGACCTCACAATGCTAGGTTTTCTTTTACTTGGTTCGATCCCTGCCGCACTTATTGGTAGTTCACTTGTAAACCGAGTCCCTGTCCGGCTAATCAAGCTGCTACTCGCTTTAATTCTCTCTATCGTCGGCATAAAACTGATGCTGCTTTAATAGGCAATTACTTCCTTCAATGGATACTGATTGACTATTTACTGATTTTAAAAAAACACACTATTCCATACCTATAAATAAGCCTAATTACCAGAACTCAGCGCGAGACTATTTTCTTGATTGTTAGCAGAATAATCTTAAAATCTAACCATAAACTCTGCGAGTCGACGTAATTCATATAATACTTCTGCTTAATTGGTAATATTTCGTCAATATAGCCTTGTCGCACATCAGAATAGTTGGACAGAATATCACTTTCATCCACCATTTCTATAGCTGCTAAATCTGTAATTCCTGGGCGTACAGAAAGTACTTTGTCTCTTGTTTCTATCGAATATTCATCAATAAACTCCTGGACTTCAGGCCTAGGCCCTACCAAACTCATTTTTCCTCTAAACACATCAAATAGTTGTAATAACTCATCTAACTTATATTTACGTAAAAAATAACCCGCTTCAGTAATACGGCTATCCCTTCCAACACTTAACCGACCTTTTGATTCAGAGTTAACGGCCATAGTACGAAACTTATGTATTTTAAATGGCTTACCATGTAAACCTACTCTAACTTGGCGGAAAAGGACTGGGCCTGGTGAGTCCACCTTGATCCAGAGCATAATACCTGTAAGAATTGGGCTCAATAAGATAAGCCCTACCAATGAAGCTACTACATCAAACACCCGCTTCATTCAGACAATATCTCTCTCAATGCCATAATTACTCGATCCTGCTGTTGCTCAGTCATTGCTGTATACAAGGGTATACTTAACATCGATTGATATGCCAAATCAGCATTTGGAAACATTCCTGGTTCAATTTCATATCTATCACGCCAATAAGGATGGCGATGCAAGGGAACATAATGCACACTTGTTCCTACGCCTCTTGCAGCAAGACCATCAATTACCTCATTTCTTGTAGCTACAAGATTGTTATTCAATCGAATAACATACAAATGCCACGAATGAATATCTCCAAGAGGGGCATCAACAGGCAGAGTGATCGGTAAGTCACTCAGTGCTCGAGTGTATCGATTTGCAAGCAGCTGCCTTTTTTGTAGAAACCCCGGCAGTTTTTTGAGTTGATGAATACCCATTGCTGCTGCTATATCTGTCAAATTATATTTATATCCAGGGGCTATGACCTCATAGTACCAAGCTGGCTTTTCGGAAGTGAATCTGTCAAAAGCATCTCTGCTAATCCCGTGCAACCGCATTATCTTTACTCTATCAGCAATGTCGGCACTCTTCGTAACAACCATACCGCCTTCGCCTGTTGTAATAGTCTTATTGGCATAAAAGCTAAAAATGGCTGCATCTGACCGCAGTGTACCAATCATTTTCTGATGATACGTTGTTGGTAAAGCGTGTGCTGCGTCTTCTATTACTTTCAGACCAAACTCATCGGCGATTTTAAAGATTTCATCCATCTCGCAACTTAAGCCGGCGTAATGAACTGCGATAATTGCCTTAGTTTTATCTGTCAATTTTTCCCTAATTGACGTGCTATCAATGTTCAGTGTGATTGGGTTTATATCAGCTAACTTTACATCGGCACCTAGATAACGAATTACTTCTGCGGTTGCTGTAAACGTAAGTGTTGTCGTGATGACTTCATCACCGGGACCTATACCAACAGCTTCAAGTGCAAGATGTAACCCAGCCGTTGCAGAATTCACTGCAATTGCATGCGTATTATCACCAATATATTCGGCAAAATCTGATTCAAAACGTTTCGTTTTCGGACCTGTTGTCACCCAACCAGAACGTAAGGCATCACACACTTCATTAATCTCTTCTTCACCAATTTCTGGAATTGCAAAGGGTATAAAATCAGACATCACACATATCCTAATTTTTGTAGAGTGGGCAAGGCATACTTATCTATTGCAGTCTTAATTTGTGGCGACAAATTTTGTAACGATTTTTGATCATTACCTCGAACCACATTCTCTTCAAAGTAATGAAGAATATCCATCTTCTCATTCACGCCAATAAATCGACATAAATCAATTATTTTAGTCGAATCGTTCATTAAATCTTCGAATCTGACCGTATAAACTCGATCTGGCTCTATTTTACCTAAGCTTGCGTAAGCTCGGTCAACGGATGCCGCCCACTGTTTAGCACAGACTTCTTCCACAGTTAACGCTAATGCATCATCCCTGATACCTTTATATCGTGGGCCCCACATTGCTGGTTCATTTGTCATTTTTGACTTTAATATATTGCCAATAAACCAAAAGGCATAACGATAATTACGCCATGGAAAATATTTTAACTTCTTAAATAAATATGCTTTACCTACTGGTTCTTTCCATTGCCTCACTGAGGACTCTATAACCGCTCTTCCATCGCGTATAAGGTGAATAAATTTTGCTTCAGGAAACAGCTCATTAATAAATTCTACTCTTAACGTGTTAGGAACAGACTTTTCTAGAAAAAAGTTTGCAGTTGCCTTATGTGTGGAAGTCAAGCTAGGTAATATCGTCCGTATATACTTTCTGACTTCATCGTTAATTTCATTAACACTGAATTCATCATGAGAAAATGCTTCATTCCTGTAGCGCCAAACATAATTCACATCATATGGAATGCTATCAAATTCTGAACTTTCTGATAGACAGGTTCTTAAAAATTTGGTGCCCGAGCGACCCGCACCGATCAAAAAAATGGGTTGCCTTCCATCATGCATTTATACTTCATCCATAACTAAATCTACTATTCTATTCAAAATAACATCTTTTCCAAACTCTGATTCAGCATAGTTTCTTATTTTTTCTGTTGAAAAAAAACCGTTTTTTAAACTATCTGCCATCAACCTTATACCAGATGCTATAACCTCAGGTTTAGGAATCACCGCTACCCCCACACCTTCTTTGTTCAGCATTGTGGCTAATTCAGAATCTGTATCCAATACAGCAAAAATAGGGAGCCCAACAGACATATACATTATCGATTTACTTGGATAGGCGACTTTCGAAACGCCTTCTGAAATGGACACAATGCCAGCATCAAACTGCTTCATTATCGCAAGGGCCTCATCTATCGGAGCTTGCGAATTGAATAAAACATTTGATAACTCTTCCCTTACAACAAAAGCTTTTATTTTGTTTTTTAAGGGGCCATCGCCCAAGAATAAAAATTCAATGTCCTGACTATTTTTATGCTTTGCAATTCCTTCAAGCAAACATTCTAAATTTTGGAAACGCCCTAAACTACCCGCAAAAATAAACCTGACTTTTCCTGGATGGTTCTTTGCTTCATCATCTATTCCAACGTCATTTATCAACTTATGAAAAATAAAATTATTAATAATGTGAATATTCTCCCCACCGAGCCCTCTTCGGATAAGGCTTGTTTTCATATCCTGTGATAAAACTATCACCTTCCATGCGTTTTTTACTGTCGTTTTGTCCATTACTATTAGTAGCTTAGACAAAAATGAACAAGAAATAGACCCGTTGACAACCAATGCCTCGGGGTGGATATCTTGGCAATGATATATAACTCTAAAGCCCTTTATTTTCGATAGTAAAGTTACTAGAAAAGCAATAATAACCGGTGGGGTTGTCGCTACCATCACAACATCATGCTTACTTAATAATAATTTTAACGTGAGCCAAAGCCCAAACCACACTGCATTAAATGCTTTTCTTACAGTTGTCACCTGCCTCTCTGATGAGAGGTGAGTAGAAAATACCTTTACATTAGTTTTTCTCTGCCAATCATCCCTTTTATTGGCTTCTTCTTTATCTCCAACTGACGAAGTATAAACGGACACTTTCGAACCAACCCCAGTAATTGATTCAGCAATATCTTTAAGCATAATCGCATATGGGTAATTTTGGGGCCAGAAGTATCGATGAACAATAGCAACTCTTAACGTACTTTTAATCATAACGATTAAAGTTATCCAAGCCTAACCACCTGTTTGTTAATTTAGCTGTGCCAACAATCAGCTTCAACACACGCATTGATGTATTTTCAACCTTATATTCTTCGGGTATTTCACGTATTAAACCATCGTCAATCTCTGATACTGCAATATCAATTGCATTTATAACAATAATGGGCTCTAACCCTGTCAGAATAATAGAACCTTTATCAAGTGCTTCAGGTCTTTCAATTGCAGTTCTTAAAGTAATAGCAGGGAAATTCAAAATAGCTGATTCTTCGCTGATCGTGCCACTATCCGATATAGCGCAGTAAGAATCACTTTGGAGTTTATTGTAATCAAAAAAACCGAATGGGGCTAAGAAGCGGATATCAAACCCATCTAAAGATTCATCTAAGGCCTCTAACCTCTTCTTTGTTCTTGGATGTGTCGACACAATGACTGGTAGGTTATAAGTTTCTGCTACGACTTTCAGGCATTTAACTACAGCCTTTAAACTCGCCTTAGAATCAACATTTTCTTCACGGTGAACACTAACAATAAAATATTTTTTAGTTTCTAGGCCAAGTTTTGTCAAGATATGAGAAGTTTTAATAGATTCTACATGCGTGTTTAAAACTTCACGCATCGGGGACCCTGTCACGTAAGTAAAGCGCGAATGCAAGCCTTCAGCAATAAGGTTACGTCGTGCGTGTTCGGTATAGACTAAATTAAAGTCTGATACATGATCCACTAATTTTCTATTAATCTCTTCAGGTACATTGGCATCAAAACAACGATTGCCCGCTTCCATATGATAAGTCGGAACTTTCATTCTTTTTGCCATTAATATTGCAATAGCACTATTAGTATCACCTAAGACTAAAACCGCATCTGGCTTTTCTAGAAGCAATACTTCTTCCGTCTTGATTAAAATTTCGCCTAAAACTTTACCTAATGATGTTGTATCCACATTTAAAAAGTGATTGGGCTCTCTAACTCCTAGCTCATCAAAAAATACTTGGTTCAATTCAAAATCATAATTTTGACCGGTATGAACAAGAACATGTTCAGTATGTTTTTCCAAAGTTTTCATGACTGATGCTAACCGAATAATTTCAGGTCGCGTACCTAAAATGGTCATTACTTTTAATTTTTTCATTTCTGCCTTTATAATCGCTTTGCAATAGTGTCAGGATTTTCATGGTCAAAAACCTCACTGGCCCAGAGCATAACGATCATTTCGTCGTTACCAATATTAGTAATATCATGGATCCAGCCTGGGACAGTTTCGACTACACATGACTTTTCAGGTGTCGTTTTAAGCTCATAATACTCTTCAGAATCAACTTGTCTAAACTTAAATAAAGCCTGCCCTTTAAGCACCAAAAACTTCTCATTCTTTGTATGATGATAATGGCCGCCCCGCGTTATTCCGGGAGGTGCCGTAAAAAATGAAAACTGCCCGCTGGCCTTCGTTTTTAGCATCTCAACAAAGATCCCACGCTCATCAGCATGCATAGGTAATTCATAGGAAAACTGGTCTGGGCGAAGATAACTTAAATAGGTTGCATAAAGTGCGCGCTCAAAACCTTTCCCCACTTCTTCCGTAAGAAGTGTATTTCGGCTGTCTTTATAAGTCTTAATTTTTTTTTCTAATTGTTCAAGTGTCACCTGATAAACCGGCTCAACATCACAAAAACCAGTCTTAACGAAAGTCTCATCCATTACTGAAACGAATGTACTGATCACATCATCAATATAAACCAAGTTTAATTCCGTACTCGGATCATTAATTTTTAATGGCAAACCTTGTGCAATATTATGACAAAAAGTTGCCACGACAGAATTATAGTTTGGTCGACACCATTTTCCAAAAACGTTAGGTAGCCTGAAAATATGAACAGAAGCAGCTGCTTCCTTGGCATATCCTAACAAAATAGATTCGGCAGCTAGTTTACTTTGACCATAAGCATTCTTACGCTCTGCCTGCATTGACGACGTATATATAATACTCGCAGTGCTTTCCGCTAATTTCAAAGCATCACAGAGCTTATGTGTTAAATCGGTATTCCCTATTACAAACTCCTCCTCCGTCTTCGGTCTATTAATACCCGCAAGATGAAAGACAAAGTCTATATCTCTAACTTTTGTTACCCATTCTTCACTATCACTAGATTTATCAAGAGTTAACAGCTCAATGTCTAGACACTCTGATAAATGACTACATAAATTTTTCCCAATGAAACCATCGGCACCAGTAACCAACACTTTCTTCATTTAACCTGAGCCTCTAATTCTCTCTTCACTTCTGGCAACGTCATCAATAAGTTCTTTACCTGTTCAACATTTAATTGCTCCGTATTATGAGAATGATAATCATCATAGTTGATTTCATCCAAATTCCCATCAGAAAAATATTTCTCGTAATTTAAATCTCGAGTATCCATATTCACACGATAATAATCCCCCATATCATCTGAAGCCACTATCTCTTCTTTTGATGCCAATGTCTCGTACAATTTTTCACCATGACGGATACCAATTATTCTTGTCTCAACATTAGACTCAAATAATTCTTTTAATGCTTGGGTTAAATCCTCAACAGTGCAAGCTGGTGATTTTTTTATAAAAATATCACCTTGTTTGGCATGATTAAAAGCATAATCAACTAAATCAACAGCCTCTGGTAATGCCATCAAAAAACGTGTCATCGTCGGCTCAGTGATCGTAAGTGGTTTATTCATCTTAATTTGTTCGATAAAGCGCGGAATGACTGATCCTCGTGAATACATGACATTGCCGTACCGAACACATGAAATAACCGTTTCACTGCCTGATGCTTGTCTCGCGTAAGACTGTGCTATTTTCTCCATCATAGCCTTACTGATGCCCATGGCATTAATCGGGTAAACAGCCTTATCAGTACTCAAACAAACAATGCGCTTAACGTTATTTGCTATGGCTGCTCTAATGACATTATCACTGCCTTGTATATTGGTTTGAACCGCCTGCATTGGGAAGAATTCACATGATGGTACTTGTTTTAAAGCTGCTGCATGAAAAACAAAATCAACACCTTTCAAAGCTAAACTAATACTTTCGTAATCGCGTATATCTCCGATATAAAACTTGACCCTCTGGTCAGCCATATATTGTGTTCTCATTACATCTTGTTTAGCTTCATCTCTACTAAAAACCCTCACCTCTTTTGTGCTGTCTTTTGCTAATAAAAAATCGCTTACTACTTTCCCAAAAGAACCTGTGCCACCTGTAACTAAAAACACGTTTCTTTCTATATTATTACTCAAACTAACACTCCCTACTTAACCTTAATATTTAACAACGTTTCTTAGCTATTTCTTAAAATAATGTACTTACCAAGCCAGTTCAGTAAAGCACCTCACAGTTCACGATCAGATCCTGAACAACACTAAAGCTCAAACTGTTCAATTACTGGTGCGCCTTTCTATACAAAGGCATTTCAATGTACTTATATGAACAATATGAAAGCCCCACAGTTAAAATGAAATAAACAATAAATGTCCACTCTCCTTCCATATATCGAGATACAAAATACAGTGGAACTAAGTGAAATAAATAGGCACTAAAGCTTAGTTTACCTAAGAAAACGATAACTTTATTATCAAATAAGACATGCCGATTGACTTGAAGAACTGACAATACTAGTACAGCCGATGCTAAGGCATATAACCCAAACTGGTTATGGAAAAAATTATTCTTGATATCAACTCCTGTAATAGTCTCATAGACTGCAGGAATCGTTATAAAAAAGACAGAAAAACTTATTACTATGAGTATATTGCCCACCCAAAAATATTTTTTAGCAGCGTCTCGACCATGACTAATGGTTGCCGCCAATACTCCTGCTAAAAAGACAGGAAGAAACTCAATAACAACACCCGAATATTTAGGCTCAATCTTAATCACCGAAATAATAAAAAGCAATGTCGCTAACATCACCCGCTGTGCCTTTTTCTTTAACAAAAGTAGATAAAAAACTAACATCGGCAGAACCAAATAAAACTGGAACTCTACAACTATTGTCCAGAAAAGGGGCCGATCATCCAAAAGAAACAGAAGCTTTAAAAAGTCTTCTATATCTATCTTAATTATCTTTATTCCCGCTAGATAAAGGCAGACAAAAACAAGCATCGCGATAATAAACAAAGGATATATTCTGAAAAAACGTCTCTTCAAATATTTTTTCACCTTCTCAGCAGTTACATCCCCTTCATACAAGAACTTCAAACTCAATAAAAAAGCACTTAAAACAAAAAATAAAAAAACGCCATAACGCCCGCTTCCAGACAAGTCTAACGACAGAAAATGTATACCCTTATTAGATGCATGTGAGAATATAACAAAAAGAACTGCCCACCCTCTAAGTCCATATAATTTATCACTATCACTGCTAGTCACTTATTGTCCACTTCAAGTCCGTACGCTTTTGTTCCCACTAATGCACTTTTTCCAGGCTTTAATAAATATATAATTATAAGAAATGGTACCAAATCAAAAAGCGTTTGGTACATTGTCGTACCAATACCATTATTGAACATATAAACACCACTTCTCGTCATAATAATCGAATAAATAACGATCATATAATCTTTAACTATTTTTTGAGCTACTAATAATGTCAACGCTCTATAAAAAACTCCTAACGCAGCCATACCTACCGTCAATGCTAACCACCCACCAGCAGAGAACAACTCTATCGGATAACCCAATGGCACACCTGATTTTTCCATACCAAATACATTTTTCCCAGAAATTCGGCCTAAATTAATATAGTCTGAGAGTAACGTGCTCGACGAAAAATCAAACAATTGGTTTCCAGATGCCAAATAGTTATAAAAATGCGTATTTTTAGTTAAATCAAATAAATATCTGCCTCCAAAGATATGTTCTGCTACTGATTTAGTTGCACCTCCCGCACTTCTATTATCAGAAATCACCAATATAGCTAGAGTTAAAATTACTAACGTACTTAGAACTAATTTAAAAGGAAATTTCCCCCTATACAGCGAAGTGATAACAACGAAATCTAGAAATAATACGACTAAACTTGCTCTATTGCTAACGTAGTATGAAATAACTAAAGTCGCTATAAAAGATATTATTAGCCAGAATAAGCTTGCCCGATTTTTCCCTGGGCTTAGATATAAAAGAAGGAACACATAAAATGCAACCTTCACTAGAAATGAAAGCTTTAACAAGTAATACGATAAACTTATAAAGCGGCTATCAGGTAAAGCTCCTTCACCTGAAAATTTCTTGCCCGAAACGAATCCCATGTCATTAGAGAAAACTAAATACGTAAAGGTAAACAGACTAACCGCTAAAATAAAAATCCCAATATATACAAATTTAGCCCTATAAACATAATATTCAATAGCCAGCGGTGTCGTATATAGTCGCCTTTTAGAGACTATATAAAATAGTGACATCACTGAAAAAGAGTACAGCACGAAGAACAAGCCTGAATCTAGAATGTCTAACCCTTCGCCTAATAGTAAAAACTCATCTATTTCCGGGTTTGAGCCCTGCTCTGAAATTATATATAAATATTTAGCATGAACCCCTATTAATACTGATATCACAATAACTGAATATGGTTGACATACACCCGCATCTTCAACAAAGCTAAATACTACTGCCATAATAATTAATAATAAAATAACTAAAAATATTTGTAAGTAATTAACGCTGACATGGCCTGAGGTTGTGTAAAACAGAAACAAAGGGATTAATGTCAGAATACCGAAAACCAATACCCTTAACTCCATTTTATTTATCACTGCTAACATTCAATGAGGACGTATGACTTGCCTCTCATCCCTATAATATTAACCTTTGACCCAATCATCATTAATCTCATACCCACTGTGAATAAGCGCTTTTCCGGAATAATGATGAAAGACCTCTTTAGAATCTTGTGAAAAATGATTAACCCAATCACCAGCGATTCCTTTTCTCACAAAAGAAGCTTTTTTCTCAACACCTTTATTTCTGCCAGAAATTTTTTCAAAACTGTACTTTTCAACTATCTGTTCAAGTTTTTGCACATTAACACTCTCACCATTTAGGGACTCAATTACCCTTTGCATAGTAGTCACAGGATTTTGTAATAAATCTTCATACCTTACTATTCTGGCATTAGAGACCTCTCCAATCCATGAGTAGATAAAGTCGTGCCATGTGAAATGATTAAACTTGTTAGCCCAAACTGTGTTCATATACTCTATAAAGCCTGGTAGATTCTCTCTAATATTATCGAAATCCTTAAAGTTAAGATCTGCTCTATGTTTATTTACTGACGCATGATGATTCCATTCATTTTTAAATAAATGATGGTAATAAAAGGACACCATTAAATCCCTTCCATCTCTTAATAAAACACTACATGGAGACCTATAGCCTTTATATAATTCATGGCCATGTAGAACACATTTTTCTATTTTAGGTCTAGCTGTATTCCTCGGAAAAGGGACTTCAAAGTAATCAGATAACATTTGTCCATACCATGTCCCCCCTGATTTCGGGTATTCGGCAACCAAATAAATTCCCAACGGTTCAGAAAGGAACTTCCATAAAAATTTCCTTTTTATCGCATAGGCTTTAATCAGCGCTTTATTTTCTGTCTTTTTATATTTTGTCATTATCTAAATATCTTAATTTCTCGTCTATGAAGGTTTTTTCAATCCAATCAAAAACGTTGGATTAAATGTCCAAAAGCCAAGATGTCTTTTCACAGCATAAGCAGCCCACAAATTCCATAAGATCACAGAAAAAGAAGTAGCGTAAGCTACACCCTCAACGCCCCAAAGTTTTAGAAAGATAATACTCGATAAAATATTCAATAAGGCCGTGGCCGTATAGATGTTTCTCAGTACCCTTTCTTTGCCAGTCATGATTAATAAATATGCTACTGAACCACAAGCAACATTAACAAATTGGCCAACCGCTAATATTCTTAATATCTGAGCACCAGCTACATACTCTTCTCCAAAAAATAGCATAACCCAATCTGAAAACAGCATAAGTATCGTTGTAGGAAAAATCACGACTAATAAAAGGACGGCTGCAGAGACCCGCCCTAACTTTTCTATCGAGGCAATATCACCCTTTTTATAAAAGTTCGAATATTTTGGAACTGTTATAGCATTGACAGCTATTAAAATTATAGTTGTAGCCATCACAACTCTCGATGCGGCAGAATATATTCCTATATTGTCTGCACTAGATAATATACCCAAAATTATTATATCTGACCATGCCATCACTAGAGCGCCAGAGCTAACTAACAACATCGGCAGGCCTTCTTTTAAAACGTTCAAACAGGTTAAATATTTTTTGTTTTGACTAATTAAGTTTTCCCTTAAGCTATATAGACAAATTCCCGTGCTAATGACAAAGCCAATAATTATGGCGATTAATATTCTTGATAGTTCATTATCATTGCTCACGGATATAAACAATACCAATATCAATGTTATCGATGCAGGGAGAACAGCATGACAAAACGCAGAAAATTTAGGCCTACTTAGCGCTTTATTAATCTCACTTAAAACAAAGCTCAATGACATTGGAATTATTAAAAAACTCAGTAACTTCAATGTCTCCTCAAATTCTGGTTTATCAAAAATATTGATGGCAATAAACTCAGCTAAAACCCAAATCATTACTGTGAACAATATGCCTGACTTTAATATTACTTTTAAAACCGCTGCAATATAGCCATCTGAGGTTTGAGTTTGTTCGGGGAAATATGCTGAAACTTGCTTTAATGCTACGTTATCTAACCCACTACGTACAAAAAGAGAAATTATTGTTATAGTCGTTAACCCTAAGTTCAATATGCCAAATTCTAAAGCACCCAGAATCCGAGCGAAAAATATTGTAGAAACTAAGGCCAATGCCGCGCCCAAAACCCTGAAGAAAAGTGTCCACAAGCCGTTTTTCAACATTACTTCCTTGCCTCGGTACTTACTGTTATTCCGTAAATGAGAGTTTGTATCATATTCCCTATAAACCTCTTTCTCACATGAAATTTATTGGTTTTGATTATCAAAGACTAACAAAAAGTTATTCTACTGTAACCGACTTTGCCAAATTTCTTGGCTGATCTACATCTGTACCTTTAATCAGCGCAACATGATAACTAAGCAGCTGCAATAAAATATTATATGTAATTGGAGCAGTTATCCTTCCTACATTTGTTGTCGCTTTTACAACTTGAAAACTAGCCTCAGAACTAATATTTGATTGTTCATCTTCAAAAACGATCATTTGCCCACCGCGTGCTTTGACTTCTTGTAAATTCGACTTCAGCTTTTCTAATAAATCATCAAGTGGAGCGATGGCAATCACCGGCATATTTTCATCAATCAGTGCTAATGGCCCGTGCTTTAATTCACCTGCCGGGTACGCTTCAGCATGAATGTAGCTTATTTCTTTAAGTTTAAGTGCACCTTCCATTGCAATTGGGTACAGTGTTCCTCTCCCTAGAAATAACGCATTCTGCTTATCGGCAAAGCCTTCTGCAATATTTTGAATTTCTTCTTCATGGGTCAATGCATTACTGATAAGATTCGGTAGTTTTTGTAGGCCCTGAGCAATTAATCCTTCGCGATGAGCATCTATACTCTCTTTCACCTTACCTATACTAGTGATTAGCAATGCAAGCGCTACTAATTGAGTTGTGAATGCTTTGGTTGATGCCACACCTATTTCAAGGCCAGCATGCGTCAGATAACTGAGATCTGAATCCCGAGTCAAACTGCTTTCTGCTGCGTTGCAAATCGCAAGGGTTGGAATGTTCATTGACCCTCGCTTTACTTTGATTTGTTGTAATGCAGCCAAGGTGTCAGCTGTTTCCCCAGATTGGCTAATAGTTACAAACAATGTATTGTTTTGAACAACAGGGTTACGATAACGATATTCACTGGCAACTTCAACCTGGCAAGGCAGCCCTATAATATCTTCGGTCCAATACCTTGCAACTAGCCCCGCATGATAGCTAGTCCCACAGGCAATTATATGTATCTTATCTATACTCTTAAATATTAACTCTGCTTGGAGGCCAAAGCTTGAAACAAGTACTTCTTCTTGCGTGATACGACCTTCTAAAGTATCTATTACAGCTTGAGGTTGCTCAAAAATCTCTTTATGCATGTAGTGCCGGTATTTTCCTAGTTTCGCTGCAGCAGTATTGAGATTGGATTGTTTAACGGGTCTTTTTACTCTTTGACCTTTTACATCATAAATTTCCACAGATTGGCGAGTCAGCTTAGCTACATCACCTTCTTCAAGAAAGATAAAGTTTTGGGTGACAGGAAGCAACGCGGAGACATCTGAAGCAATAAAATGTTCACCTATGCCCACTCCAATAACTAAAGGACTGCCTTTCCGAGTAGCTATAAGTGTTTCAGGATCATTTATTGCGATTACACCGAGAGCATAAGCGCCTTCAAACTCATTTAATGACTGCATTACTGCTAACAATAAGTCATCTGTCGTTTTTAACTGTTGATGAATCGCATGAACAATGACTTCAGTGTCGGTTTCAGAGGTGAAATGGTACCCTACGTCGCTTTGTACCTTTTTTAATGACTGGTAATTTTCAATAATACCATTATGAACAACTGCCACCTTATTATTACAAATATGCGGGTGGGCATTGTTTTCCGAGGGAGCCCCATGTGTCGCCCAACGAGTATGAGCAATACCAATATTCCCAGAAAAACTGGTTGTATCCAAATCAATTTTATTTGCAAGCTGCTTTATTTTTCCTAAAGCACGAACCCGCTGAATAATATTCTTAGAATCTAACACTGCGATACCCGACGAATCATAGCCTCGGTACTCTAGCCTTCTAAGTCCTTCTAGTAAGATATTGGTCACGTTTCTTTCAGCAATGCCACCGACAATTCCACACACGACTCTATATACCCCTAAAAAGAACAGCGATTATACACTAGATTTCCTATTGTTCAGTTTTGTAGTATTTCTCCGTGTATTTCCATATAATCGTACTGATAATTACTATTTTCAATGCCACAGTAAGTGCTAATGCCAACTAAATCGAAAAGCGCATCAACAACACACATCGTTCTTGACCCAAGAGAAATCAATAGTTGTCTAATTCATAGCGATGACTTTAGCTTAGTAGATCTCTGGCTATCTTTGGTCCTACAAAAAAGGGCGTTTTTCTTCGTCGTAGCACTTTGTCTCATACTTGCTGTAATATACAGTACCGTATCGCCGAGGACTTATTCTTACAAAACAAACATCTCTATTGGTATGCAAGCAGCGGGGGAATACATTCAATCTCCTGATTCGGTTGTTGCGTATTTTAATAACGCGATTTTACCTAAAGTTTTAAAACTACAACATCTCGCGTTCCCAGATAACAATCTTGACGTGTCTATTTCTATTCCCAAAAATACAAACTCCGTCCTTCTCTCTAGTGAGGGTACTACCCATCAAAAAGAAGCGATCATAATACTACACAAACAACTAGTCGATGCTCTCGTAAAATCACATCAAAATAGAGTTGCCAGAACGTTATCTTACCTGAATGATGATCTAGACATCTTAAATCTTAGGCTCTCCAAATTAATCAAACTCTCTGAATCTGCTAACAATGATCTCTTAACCATGCAAATAATTGAGCTTGAAACTAACTCTCGGGAAACAAAGAAGGATATTATCCAATTCACTAATACTCATTCAGAAATGGGGACAGTACAATCTCCTAAACCAACTCAGAATCGCCTACTCTTCTTAACTGCCAGTACAATATTTAGCTTATTCCTGGGCCTTTTAGCTGCTGCTTTCGCAAACTTTTTTGTTAAGGTCAAAGAAAAAAGTACATAAGCTCTAGATCTATAGAGCTAATATTACTATTTTTAGCCTACTTTTGAATTAAATCAACCCTAAAGTTTATAATTTTACTTCAACCAATCTTCGACGCCGCATTGGGGTGAAAAGCCATCAACTGTCTTAACAAGAATATCTCTCGCCGCTTGGTAATCGCCTTTGCCAGTAGCCTCGCTTAGCTTTCTTAGGCTTTCTTGTAAATCTAACCAAGGAAGAGTTAATTCCTTTGCTCGCATTATTTTTTGATGCTCAGTGACGGAGATATTGTCCCCAATCAATAACTCTTCATACAATTTCTCACCGGGCCTTAACCCCGTATAAATTATTTCTATATCACCTTCCGGATTATCCAGATCTTTCACTTGGTGCCCACTCAAGTGAACCATCCGTTTTGCCATTTCTAAAATACGGACCGGTTCTCCCATATCTAATACAAAAACATCTCCACCTTCTCCCATCGCTCCTGCTTGAATCACTAACTCAGCTGCCTCAGGAATCGTCATAAAGTAACGAATTATCTTTGGGTCAGTTACTGTAATTGGTCCGCCATTAGCAATTTGTTGCCGGAAAAGCGGGACAACAGAACCAGATGAGTCCAATACATTGCCAAACCGAACCATCGTAAAGCGGGTATTTCCTTTTAATATCACATCTTGTGCTAACGCTTGTAATGTCAATTCAGCAAGACGTTTGCTTGCTCCCATTGTATTGGTTGGCCTAACCGCTTTATCTGTTGAAATTAAAACAAATGTCTCGACATCAGCTGTAATAGCCGCTTTAGCACAAGAAAGCGTTCCAAACACATTATTTTCGATACCTTCACTAGTATTATGTTCAACCATCGGCACATGTTTGTATGCAGCCGCATGATAAATAGTGCCGACTTTAAAGCGCTTACAAACCGCTTCTACCCTTTTCTCATTTAATACCGAACCCAAGATAGCGTAGACGGGAATATCACCGATCATTAAACCTTTCAGTTCTTGTTGAATTCGATATAAATTAAACTCATTGAGTTCGAATAAAATTAAGGAAGTTGGCTGTAACTTAATGATTTGTCGACATAGTTCTGAGCCAATCGATCCGCCAGCACCTGTCACCATGGCCACCTTGTGCCGGATATTTGCACTTAATAAATCATCTACGGGCTGAACTTGGGCCCGGCCCAGTAAGTCTGCTATATCAACTTCCTGGACGTCAGTAACTCTGACTGTGCCTTTTGCCAAGTCATTCAAACTCGGTAAAGTTCTCACATGAACAGGAAAAGGTTCTAACCGTTGTATAATAGTGTTGCGCCTACTTCTCGAGACAGATGGTATTGCCAATAGCACCTCAATAACATGATATCTTTCTATCAAATCAGCCAATTTGGAAAAAGGGTAAACCGTCAAGCCACTAACTTGTTGACCCATAAGGCTCTTATCATCATCAATATAAGCAACCGGCCTCAACTGACCAGCCATTCTAAGCGCAACTGCAAGTTGTGCCCCAACATGACCTGCGCCATAGATAAGCACTGGCGAAGCACGAAAGTGTTGTGAAGCTGTGCCAGAACCGGCCTCAGAATATTGGGAAAACCACCAACGTGCAGCCAGACGGCTTCCACCAATAAGCACAAGTAATATCAGCAAATTAATACCATAAACCGTCCTGGGCACTACACCAGTCAAATCTGCACCAGCTAATAAGATAATAACCGCAAAAATAATGGTATATAAAGAAATAGCTTTGACTACCGCCCATATCGCCCGCGCGCCTAGATAACGAATAATCGCGCGATATAAGCCGAATTTAATAAATATTGGAATCGCAACGATTGGGGCAAGGAGAAATACCCATAACTGTTCAGTTGTTGGTTGATAAAGCGCACTGTAGCGAAGCGAAAAAGCAAGCCATAGTGAAGCTATAACAGCAAGAAAATCGACATGTAGTGTAATGATACGTTTTATCTTGCGCGGGCGCGCTAGGAACCAACGTGAGATAGCTGTTATATCAATCACCTTTGACATGAAAATTATGTTAATCCTTAAACATTTTCTAATCTATTTAGTCTATCTTGTCTGGAGGTAACTAGAAAGTCAGAATGATTAAAGCTAATAATAGTGCTGAGAGAAAAATGGTGCGCCCGACAGGACTCGAACCTGTTACCCTCGGCTTAGAAGGCCGATGCTCTATAGGCAATAACCTTAACTATTCCAGCTGTATCACCACGCCACATAACAACTTAACGACTAAATCAAATAGTCATTTAATAAGTAAGTATATAGAAGAATCGGTGCATATTCCATTCTAAGTGTGACTGAGGTGTGACAGGATTTATTTGATTGGACTAAGAAATAAAGGGGCGGGGGGGGTAATAGAGTATTGCATGATTATAGTACCACCCCACATACAAAAAAGAGGAAATTTGAAAAGGTCTTAGCTGTTAAGAAATGGTAACAAAAAAACAGGGTGTCAGACGCTCTGTAAGCCTCTCTAAGACATTCAATCACCTCACCTTATAGCTACTATTTAATGCCAAAAAAGGGGTGGTTTTGTCCACCTATAAATTAGCAGCTTAACTATCTAATACTTACTCATCTAGCGATAAATTATGCTCTTGTTAGCTTTTGTTTTTTGACTGCTGACAACGCTTTGAGCAATATATAACCTCGTCCCATACGTTTCGCCATTTTTTTCGCCAACTAAATGGTCTGCCACAGACCGGGCATTGTTTTTGTGGCAGGTTAGCCTTTTTGTGCATTGTTTTTAAAATCTAGCAACACGTTCAAGAGAATCTTTAGCCAATCAATTTCTTTAAGTAGTGCAGAGGGTCTGCCTTATTCATATTAGACATCCTATTGTTTGCGCGAGTCAGTTTCTGCTGAGCTTCTGTGTATGCTTCTGTTTCTTTGTATTTGTACTTTGATTCAAAATACCTTGCATGGGGACGCAACTGATTTTGAAAGTTGATAAACTGTGATAGTAATGCCTCAGAATCGCCTTTAAACGGACCTTTAATGACCAATTCGATATGACCTTTGTCGTTAACTGTAGCAGCGTAATAATACAAAGGGATGTTCGAGAGTGCTGCTGCCTTGAAATGGCTATAACTGATGAATTTATACTTTCCGTCTTCGTCTCTAAAGTCTGCATTTAGGAGTAGCATTCTATCTCCTTTTGCAGCCTTCCTCGTCCTCAGGAGGCTATTACTGTCCACAGGAATACAATCGTAGTCACATGAATTTATTCCGGTACGCAAAAGAGAATTTGTAATCCCAGTAGTGTTGTTAGTCAAATATGATATTTTCTCTCCTTTGTTAATGGCGTATTGGGTCATTGGTGCCAACCCATTATGAACTCCAATAAAAACTCGTTCTGGCCCACCATCAATGGCGGTTTTGGTTTCAATTTCTGGTGAAAAATCTCTCTTTTTTTTCAACATGGCATACGCCAAACAATAAAATATAAGCTCATATCCTGTTTGTTGGTACTTATTGCTTATCCTAAAAGCTCTTTCCACTAGTGCTTTTTTTTTGATTTGGTGTTGCCAAATCTCATCGAATGAAGGGTTGGGCTTATTAGTCAGACACTTCCGATAGAATAGAAATATATCTAATCTACGTTTCAATGCCTTAGTAAGTTTTTTTAATTCATGGGCATGTTTCTTTCTAACACTGTGCCTACACTCATTTACAACATGTCCCATTCTTACGCTGATAAACTAATAAAGCATTTGGTTGCAATTAAAAAAGGCTCGCGTTCTGTTGTTATGAGTTTACCTGGCTGGGTACGTTTCTTACTATTTGAAAAAACTTCACCAATCTTGCCCCATGTATATTGTGATATAGGCTTACCCAGGCAAACATGTGCACCTTGACCATAAACATTGTTTGCATTTTGTTCCGATGTATAGCTTTCGTCAAAAGTGACACAGCGAAATCTTGTGCCTGCCTGATATAGTCTTCCATTAAGATGTACATCATGTAATGCAATTCTGTCCACAAATCTTAACGCACTATCGGGGAATGATTCTGGAAATGAAATATCGCATAAACACTGACCTGCGTTGTCTCGTGCAAGTTTGTGTAAGGATAGTACAATTGAACCAGTGAGTGGGCGTACACCTAAAACTAGAAGTGCAAGTTGATCGAGTAAATTATCATCAGTCTCTTCAAGGAACGATTCTAATTGGTCATTAAGCCTTTTTCGCAAATTGACGCTGGCATCCGGATTGAAAAGTTCTGGCAGGTCTGAGGCAAAGCCTCGTAATGTTTTATTGTTTTGGCAGATGACGCTAGAAATAGCATGCCAAATCGGTGTTGAAATTTCATCCAGAAGGTTAAATGAGCCATTAGTCTGTTCAATGCGTGTTGCTATTTTCCTGACTACATCATTGACTACCCGTTCTTGCTCTGTTCGTGAGTGAGCATATGTTTTAGCCATGCTCTTCCGGCGTTCTTTGTGCTCGCTACCTGATAAAAAAACAGGTAATTCGTCCATTAATCGTATCACTGAGGAAAATTCTAGCCCCGTATCATCTGATATTCGACGGTAAACATCTCCCATTGGGTATGTAGAATATTCAGATGAAGAGATAACTTTCCATGCTGATGGACCATGCAGAATGACAAGCGATTTCATCTTATGATAATGGTTTCATAGTGTTAGGCGATTTATTTTGAATAAGTTTTTCTAAACGCATTGCCAATTCCAGTAAAGTTGTTTGTTCCGGAAAGTCTAGCTCTAGTTCTATATCAAGTGACGTTTCCAGTTCCATGACGAATTGAAACATATCCAAACTATCTAATTGGAGGCTGCCAATGGTGATAGATGATACAGTTGACTCGTCTAGGATAACTTCTGAGTTTATGGAATATGACCCCAACACTTTGAAAATAATACTGAGAATACGTTTTAGAGAATCTGACACTGCTTATCTCCGACAAAAATAAATATTTCAAGAGAGTACCACAATACACTAACAATCACTTGTGCCAAATATGGG
>Ga0209602_1000038_pt1 | contig 102668 bp, 95 predicted proteins | sample COGITO_mtgs_1205_3_FD_184810 | JGI IMG/M metagenome (GOLD analysis project Ga0209602, IMG submission 184810) | Pelagic marine microbial communities from North Sea - COGITO_mtgs_120524 (SPAdes) (version 2) | ecosystem: Environmental > Aquatic > Marine > Epipelagic ...
TATTAATAACGACATGCCCTCGTCGCTTTCAGACTGGAGCGCTTTAACCGATCTTACAAAAGCAATTACAGATATTTCTGACGGAAAATACCAGCTTTTTGAAGATACAGAAGAAGCTTTAAAATCCTTGTTTTCAAACCTAGAATCCGATATCCCAAACACTTTAAATACCCCTAGTATTTTGGCTCGTTTTAAGGTATTTGAGACTTTGGCATATAAATTGAGAATAGAATATGGTATTGATCAAAATAATTCAATTGAATTTGATCCTGCTAAAGAGTCTTTAGTTGAAGCCTACTCAAATTTAATGTTTCAAATATCTAAAACACTAGAAAAAGAGTCACAACTTATCTCTAAAACTAAGTAGTTTAGCTATTTTTTAATTTAAAAAAATATAACAACAACTAATAACCAATAAGTACTAATAAAGAGCTAAAACTCTTTTTTATTAAATTTCAATTTAACCATGAAAAACTACTTTTTACTGTTAGGACTTTGCACTTTATTAGGGGCCAATGCCCAAATAGAATTAGAAACTCCCTGGATGAAAGAACTTAAATCATCACAACGGGGTCCATTAACTTATGATGCTATAGTTAGTGCAGGGAATGCATATTGGGAAACACACAATAAAGAGGCCAAGGGAAGTGGTTACAAACCCTTTAAACGCTGGGAAGCTCATTGGGAAAATTATGTTGATGTCAATGGGTTTTTACCGTCTACAATAGAAATGTGGAACAGCTGGGAACAAAAAACATTTAAAAAACAGTTACGCACTACTAGTTCTGCAGCTATGACAGACGAGAGTGATTGGTACTCTCTGGGTCCGGTAGATTTTATAAACCGTTCTACAAATTACTTGAATTTAGGACGTGTAAACTGTATTATTATGGATCCAAACAACTCCAACACTATGTATGTAGGGGCACCAGGTGGGGGTATTTGGAAGTCTATAGATGCAGGGATAACCTATGTACCCCTGACAGACAACCTTCCACAAATAGGAGTCTCTGGAATTGCAATTGACCCAAATGATAGTAACATAATTTATATTGCTACTGGAGACGACGATGCAAACGATACCTACAGCGTTGGAATATGGAAATCTACCAATGGCGGGGCAAGCTGGGAGCAAACAGGGCTGAACCCTTCCAATTCTCCGGGCAGAACTTCAGAAATTTATATCAACCCAACAGACTCCAACATGTTATGGGTGGTTACAAGTAATGGGGTTTACAAAACCACAAATGGAGGAACAAATTGGGTCATCACTCAGTCCGGGGATTTTAGAGATTTGAAAGTAAACCCTTCAGATCCGAACATAATTTATGCGACGACAAATTCGCAGTTTTTTAGATCCACTGATGCAGGTGATAGTTTTACTCAAATTACTTTAGGACTTCCAACGGAAACTGGACGCCTAATTATAGATGTGACCCAAGCAAATGGAGCCTATGTATATGTAGCAGCCGCTACAGAGGGCTATGACTACCAAGGAATCTATAGATCCACAAATAATGGCTTGGCATTCACCCAAATGGCTAATACAACAGATCTTTTTGACGGGGTGTCACAAGCATGGTATGATTTTGCACTCGGGGCTTCCAATACCAATCCGGATGAAATATATGTTGGTGTCTTAAATATTTGGAAATCTGAAGACGGAGGGGATTCATTCTCTCAAATCAATGATTGGGGCACTAGAAACGCTTCTTATACCCATGCAGATATTCATTTTATTCGAGATTTTGATAACGGATTATTTGTAGGTTCGGATGGCGGTGTGTTTAAATCTACCGATAGTGGCACTTCTTTTGAAGATTTGACTGTAGGCCTATCAATCACCCAATTTTACAGAATATCAGTATCAAAACTAGACTCCAATAAAATTGCTGGAGGAGCACAAGATAACGGAGGTTTTGGATTTGGTGGTCAATGGGCTAGTTGGCATGGAGGCGACGGAATGGAGGGGGTCATTGACCCCAATAACGACAGCTTATATTATGGTTTTATGCAAAGGGGTCAAAGCCTGTTTGTGAATGATAATTCTGGGCTTCCAGGGAGCACCTCTGGCTATAACGGACCAACAACCGGCAATTGGATTACCCCACTTTCAATAAATAAAGACAGTGAGGTTTATGCCGGATATAGCAGTCTGTATAATTTTAACCAGGGTATCTGGACCGAAGTATCTCCAAGTTTTGGAACAAATATTGACGTTTTAGAACTAGACCCGATTAACTCTGATATTATCTATGTTGGATTGAACGCAACCCTTCAAAAAAGTACCGATCACGGACTTACCTTTTCTAGCGTAACAAACTTTTCTAATAATATCACATCGATTGAAGTAAACAACTCAGATAATACGGTTTTATATGTAACCACTAGAGGGAATAACGGAAACGTATACAGATCAATTAACCAAGGGGATAGTTTTACGGACATTACAGGCTCGCTGCCTAATGTGGCCAAAAATATTATAAAACATCAAAAGAATACCTCTGACAATGTGCTTTATCTAGGTACTAGTTTGGGTGTTTACCGATTTAATGACAATGACAATGACTGGGAAGCTTTTGATACTAACTTACCTAATTCAGATGTAAGAGATTTAAGCATTAACAGTATTGATAATAATATCACAGCAGCCACCTATGGAAGAGGCGCTTGGAGAAGTGAACTCGCTGTTTCAGAAGTTGCGGCAAATGACATCCAACTTGTTGGGGTAGAAAATCCACTGTCTACACAAGTTAATTGTGGGGATATCTCTCCACAACTAAAAGTAAAAAACAATGGGCAAAACACCATAAGCAACGTGGATATCGTCTATACTGTTGATGGTGGTGAGCAAGTTTCATCAAGCTGGAGCGGAAGTATTATTTCTGGAGACAATGCCTTTATTGATTTGGACACGCTTGAGCTTAGTAGAGGTCTACACACCCTAAACGTAACCACTACTATAGTAGATGACTTTTTTAGTTCCAATAACAATGTAGAAATAATTTTTTATGCCAACGACCTCGGAACTGCTCAACAAGTTAATACGTTTGAAAACGTTGAAGATGCCCTTATTGTATTGACTGAAACTGGGGATGATATATGGGAGCTTGGAGTCCCAAGTGGGGCACTACTTAACAGCGCTGCCTCACCCGTAAATGTGTATGCAACCAATTTGGATGGAAATCATGGGGATCAACAAAAAGGGTACCTGGTATCTCAATGCTATGATTTGACTAATATCGCCAACCCAGTGCTAAAATTTGATATGGCTTTTGATTTGGAAACCGACTGGGATTTAGTGTATGTAGAATATTCAACAAATCAAGGAGTATCATGGAATTTGTTAGGCTCAGCCGATACTCCAAACTGGTACAACAGTAGCCGAATCGCAGGAGATGGGGTCGCTGATAATTGCTTTAACTGTGTGGGAGGGCAATGGACTGGAACGGAAAGTGCGCTGAACCAATACAGCTATGCTCTAGACGCTTTTAGTACAGAACCTAGCATGATTTTTAGAATTGTATTTGAAGCAGATCAAAGTGTGAACCAAGAAGGGGTGGTTATTGATGACTTTTTTGTAGATGGTACCGCATTGAACACCGGAAGTTTTGAACTAAGTCAACTCGCCGTTTATCCAAACCCTTCTAAAGATGTGTTTTACATACAAGTACAAAATAATAAACCGTACGACCTCCAAGTAACAGATATTACAGGAAAGCGATTGTTTGTAAATAAAAACATAAATCCATCAACAACATATCCGTTGCAAATGCAAGGTTATTCTAGTGGAATTTATTTTTTACAAATCAAAGTTGATGACCAACAAACTACACGCAAACTGATTTTGAATTAATTATAGAATTAATAGCTCTTATAAGTTTAACATTTAAAATTGTAATTACCTCTAATTTTTAGCTAAATTGAAGCTCTATTTACTTAAAAACAAACTTATGAACCTCAAAAAATTGACATTGCTAAGTGCGCTTAGTATTTTAAGCTTGAATGCTTGCAAAAACAACTCAAACAACCCCTCCGCTGAGACCAACAAAATTCCAGGAATCATATTAGAAAACATGGATCCTTCGGTCAATCCAAAAGACAACTTCTATGACTATGTGAATGGAAACTGGATGAAAACCAATACCATTCCAGACGATGAAACACGCTGGGGAGGGTTTGGCGTCCTCAGAAAATCAACACGGAATGATGTGCTTGATATAATAAAAACCTCTAAGGAATTTGGAACCTACGCTGATGGAACGGATCAGAAAAAAGCATTATTAGTTTTTGAATCAGAATTAGATACCGTTGCTAGAAACAAAGTAGGCATCTCCCCCATTAAATCACTTTTAGAAGCGATTAACAGCATACAAACAATTTCAGATATGCAAACTGTATATGCAACCACTATAGGAGTTTCGGCGCCTTTTGCAGGCATAGGAGCATCTCCAGATTTAAATGATAGTAGTATGAATACCGCTTGGGTATTTCCTGGTGGTTTGGGGCTTCAACGTGATTACTATTTAGATGAAGATACTAAGTCCGTAGAAATTAGAGGACAATACATAGACCATATTGCACGCATGCTACAATTTGTTGATTATGATGAGGAAAGTGCAATGACCGCTGCAAAACGTATTCTTGAACTAGAAACAAAACTTGCGAAGCCAAGATTGGATAAAGTTGAAAGTCGTGATATTCGCAACTTTAATAACCCTCGTACTCTTAAAGAACTCAATGCAATGACACCGGTTATAGACTGGGATAAGTTTAGTGCAGACTTAGGGATTACGGCCCCTTTAGAGTCCGTACTTGTAATGCAACCGTCTTATATGGTTGCTTTAAACAGCTTTCTTAGCACGACCTCTATCGAGGATATCAAAACCCTAATGACTTGGAGCACAATTGACAGTGCCGCTGGTTATTTAACTACAGAAATTGAAACCGCAAACTGGGAGTTTTATAGCAAAACACTCAATGGTTCTAAAGCACAACGTGCTGCTGAAGAACGCGCCTTAGGAACCGTCAATGGTTCAGTGGGAGAAGCTATCGGGAAATTATATGTGGAAGCTAAGTTTCCACCAGAAGCTAAAGAAAAAGCTGAAAAAATGATTGCTAACGTCATTAAAGCCTTCCAAAGCAGAATAATGGCATTGGATTGGATGAGTGATAAAACGAAAGTAAAAGCTGTAGAAAAACTAGATAAGTTTACCGTAAAAATCGCCTACCCAGACGAATGGGAAGACTACTCAGATTTACAGGTACTAGAAGGAAATAGTTATGCAGAAAATATGATGGCAGTTGCTAACTGGAGTTCAAAAGAGAATATATCCAGAATTGGACAGCCCGTAGATAAAGCCGAATGGGGAATGCCTCCTCAAACCGTAAACGCCTATTTTAATCCGATGAACAATGAGATTGTTTTTCCAGCAGCAATTCTACAACCTCCTTTCTATAACTTTACCGCTGATGAGGCCGTTAATTATGGAGGAATTGGAGCCGTTATTGGCCACGAAATATCACATGCCTTTGACGATTCTGGAGCCCGTTTTGATGGCGATGGAAATGTGAATAATTGGTGGACAGATGCGGATTTAATTGAATTTGAAAAACGCGGAAATGCCCTTGCAGAACAGTACAGTGCTATTGAAGTTTTGGACAGTGTATACATTAATGGAAAGTTTACCTTAGGAGAAAATATTGGTGACTTAGGTGGGGTCTTAGGAGCTTATGACGGACTTCAATTATATATGGACACTAATGGACGACCCGAAGACATAGACGGATTTACGGCAGAACAACGATTTTTCATGTCATGGGCAACCGTTTGGAGAACACTCACGCGCGAAGATGCTCTTAGAACACAAATTAAAACAGATCCACATTCTCCAGGGATTCAAAGAGCCACTCAACCTTTAAAAAATATAGATGCTTTTTACGAAGCTTTTGACATTAAAGAAGGAGACGAAATGTACATAGCTGAAGAACAGCGCGTTCGAATCTGGTAAAACAAGATAAGATCATAACAAAAAAAGCAGCGCTGTAGCGCTGCTTTTTTTTTGTAATAATAAAACACTTATTTGGTTTCTAAACTTTCTTTTTGAGAACCTATGGCATTAATAGCAATCGTTGCTAAATTAAAGTTTGGTGCTATTTGTAGTGCTTCTTCCAAAATAGCTATTGAAGCATCGTGATTGGTCTCCGGGTTTTCTCGAAACTTAATAATCGCTTTTAAGTACACAAAGCCTGCCATTAAAGAGACTTGATAAGGCGTTTGTGACTCATAGTAAGCCTTCATCATGTCGGAGGTAGCATATGCAATACCATATGAAATGTTTATAGTAGCTCCTGTAAGGTCGTCTGTTATAATCTTAAGATCTGCTAATTCATACGCCAATTGAGGAGATGGCTTGCGCTTGTAAAGTACTTCGTAATGCTCAATGGCAAGTTTGGGTTCATTTAAAGATTTCAAACTAATTGCTTTGACCTGAGAATCTAAATCTGTGTCCGATTCGTTTACCTCAGCTCCCAAAAGCGAGATTGCCTGGCGATGCTTCCCATCACTCATATAAATATATGCTAAGGTGTCTAGGCGTCTAACAGTTGGCTCAAGAATAGTCAAATGGTTCATAGCATTAATAATTCCTTGAGTATCCCCTAATTGTTGCATTTGTGCATAATAGGCTTTGTAATGCGCTAACAAGTCAGAACTGTTTTGTGATTGCATTTGCATAGTAAAGGCAAAAGCTAAAATAAGAGTGAATTTGAGTTTATTCATTATATATAATTTTAAACCCAAAAGTAACTGATTTATTTGAAATCTACTAGCATAAATTTTCAGGCCAATACAAGAGCACAGCAATAGAAGCGTTCGTCTTTACTCCTATTTAACAAAATAGGGACACAAAACATGAGTCCGACTAAACAGGATAAGAAATCAAAGACTAAGCAAACAATAAACGGGAAATATTTTAGATCGAATCAAAAAAAAAGCACTACCGAAGTAGTGCTTTTCAAAATTAACCAATTTAACTTTTAAGTAAGATATTAAATTACATACTCCAAATATATGAGAGTTATAGAGCACCTGCAAGACCAAAGTAACCAAAGGACTAATGAGGTAATAAACGGGAAATACTTTAGATAGAATCAAAAAAAAAGCACTACCAAAGTAGTGCTTTTCAAAATTAACCAATTTAACTTTTAAGTAAGATATTAAATTACATACTTCAAATATATGAGAGTTATAAAGCACCTGCAAGACCAAAGTAACCTAGGGACCAATGAGGTAATAAACGGGAAATACTTTAGATAGAATCAAAAAAAAACACTACCGAAGTAGTGTTTTTCAAAATTAACCAATTTAACTTTTAAGTAAGATATTAAATTACATACTTCAAATATATGAGAGTTATAAAGCACCTGCAAGGGCAAAGTAACCAAGAAGCTAATGAGGTAATAAACGGGAAAGTTTTCTGATAAAGTGAAAAAATAGGGATCTATTCTCTTTTTACCAATGCATAATACTCGTTTTCTAAAGGCAAATATCCTTGATCATAGACAAAATAGTAAACGGTTCCTGATTTGGTGGTGTATATACTTGTAAAATAGTTAAAGTCAAATCCTTTAGCTATTAACTTATCACGTGTTGACTTTGTTTTTTGATGCGGATTAAGAGATTCTAAAATTCGCCAATTTTTTCGCAATCTGTTATTAATATTACGGATCAGATTTTTTTGATCTTTATTGACACGGTTGTTGTAGCTGTTGCGACAACCATCGCTACAGAATTTCTTGTCCGTACGGCCAATAATTAAATCATCACATTCTGGGCATTGCTTTTTCATTTGGTAACTATTTAATTAGACTCTCTCAAAGATACTATAAATTATTCAATTACAAACGACTACAAGTGTTTACAAACGAAATCAAATAGATACTAACCGACTAATTCTTAAGCGGTGTCGCATATTTGCAAAGTCGAATCATTCGATAGTAAACTGTAATAACCTTAAAATTAATAATTATGAACACACTTAGAAACAAAGTACAGTTAATTGGAAACTTGGGAAATGACCCAGAAATAATAACTTTAGATAGTGGTAAAAAATTAGCTAAGTTTTCTCTAGCAACTAATGAATCCTATAAAGATGCTAATGGAGAAAAACAAACTAAAACAGAATGGCATAATCTTGTTGCATGGAACAAGACCGCTGAACTCATTGAAAACTATGTGAAAAAAGGGCAAGAAATTGCAATCGAGGGCAAGCTTACCTCACGAAGCTATGATGATAAGGAAGGGATTAAAAAGTATATTACTGAAGTTGTGGTAAACGAATTGCTTCTGTTAGGAAAGGCAACTGCATAAAACTCACATACAAGCTCACTTTGTGGGCTTGTAGCGTTTAAGACGAGTCACGCACTGATAATGTTGAACTAACAACTACTTGCTTTATTTCCTTGGATTTGGTTCTGAGCGCTTCTACCATCATGGTTGCAGCAGAATTCCCAATCGTATAACTATGTTGGTTGATCGTTGTTAATTCGGGTGTTAGGTTGTGTGCCATTCGCTCACTAACATAGCCAATAACCGCTATGTCTTTTGGAATTTGTTTTCCGGAAGCTTTTACTGCTTTTAAAGCGGCTAAAGAAGCGTCTGTATCTAACGCAATGACAGCATCTGCGACGTTTGATTTTAAATATGCTCCCATGACAGCTCCTGCTTGCTTATCATCTGATTCTAACATAATTGCTGGTAAGCCTGCAGCCTCCATGGCTTTTACATAGCCTTGTGCTCGCTGCTTTCCAACATTTAACTTATGAATCGTAGATAATAATATGATTTCCTTACGCCCTGAACTAATTAGTTTTTGAGTGGCCTCAGATAAAGCAGTGAAATCATTCGTGGTTACTTTTCCGCAGTCAACAGAATCAATTACTCTATCAAACATGACTACAGTTTTCCCATTATCAATCACATTGGTGAAGTGATCATAGTTTTGTAAGTTCTGTGTTTCTTCACAAACAGCTACAATAAAACCATCGACAACGCCATTGGATAACATATTAAAAGTCTCTACTTCTTTGGCATGTGACTCTTTTGTTAAACACACAATTATATTAAAATTTGTGTCAGAGATCATACTTTCAATTCCATATAATGCACGTGCAAAAAAACTATTTTGTACGCTAGGAATCACCACCGCAATGGTGTTGGTTTTACCAGACTTGAGCCCTACGGCGATTTTGTTTGGTTGGTAATTATGTAATTTGGCCAACTCTACAATCCTTTTTTTGGTAGCATCACTTATTTCATGACTATCATTAAGGGCTTTTGAGATGGTCGAAATAGACACCCCTAATATAGATGAAAGTTGTTTTAAAGTAATATTTGATCCCGCCATAAAAGCTATACAATTAGTTAGGGATAAAGGTACTACAACCTTAGGTCTCAACAAAATTTATAACTTACATATTAGCAGTCGGAGTAACCTAGCTAATTTTTAAACCATTTGTAGTGTCATGGGTTGCGTCTGGATTCACAAATACGAGCCTTCCTTCAGCCGTTTCAGTCATTAAAATCATTCCTTGACTTTCAACTCCTCGTAAGGCACGTGGTGCTAGGTTTATTAATACAGTCACGCGCTTACCAATCACCTCTTCAGCTGTGAAGCTATCGGCAATCCCTGAGACAATGGTCCGAACATCAACTCCAGTGTCTACCTGAAGCACTAAAAGTTTTTTTGCTTTTGGCATTTTCTTAGCTTCAATAATGGTTCCTACGCGAATGTCTAACTTTGAAAAGTCTTCAAAAGAAACCGTTTCTTTTTGAGGCTCTATTACTTTATTAGCTATTTCATTAGCCAACTTACTTTGAGCTAGTTTCTCTAACTGGTATTCAACTTCTGTATCTTCAATCTTTTCAAATAATAAATAGGCCTCACCAATTTGATGAGAAGACTTCAATAGCGGATCTCCACTTTCTATATCAGCCCATGTAAGAGGCTCCAAATTAAGCATTGTTTTTAGCTTTTGAGAGGTCCTTGGCAAAAAGGGTTCCGACACTACCGCTAGAGCTGCTGCGATTTGTAGTGCTACATACATGATTGTCTGTACCCGTTCTGGAGCTGTTTTTACAACTTTCCAGGGTTCAGCATCCGCTAAATACTTATTTCCAAGACGCGCCAAGTTCATAAGTTCTTGACTGGCTTCTCTAAAACGATAACGTTCAGTAGACTTAGAAATGATTTCTGGGTAAGATTGAAGTGTTTTTAAAGTTTCTTTATCTACCTCTAAAAACGCATTAGGCGATGGAATGACCCCATCATAATATTTATTGGTCAACACCACTACTCTATTGATAAAGTTACCAAAAATAGCCACTAATTCATTATTATTTCGAGCTTGAAAATCTTTCCAAGTAAAATCATTGTCTTTTGTTTCAGGGGCTGTTGCTGTAAGTACATAACGCAACACATCCTGTTTTTCAGGAAATTCTTTTAAATAATCTGGTAGCCACACCGCCCAGTTTTTGGACGTGGATAATTTTTGACCTTCCAAATTTAAAAATTCATTCGCAGGGACATTTGTAGGAAGAATATAACTGCCTTCCGCTTTTAGCATAGCCGGAAAAATAATACAGTGAAATACAATATTATCTTTGCCAATAAAATGGACTAAAGTAGTGTCTTTATCTTTCCAATAAGGCTCCCAATCTTTACCTTCTCTTTGGGCCCATTCTTTGGTAGAAGAAATATAGCCTATTGGGGCGTCAAACCAAACGTACAAAACTTTTCCATCAGCGCCTTTGACAGGGACAGGGATCCCCCAGTCTAAGTCACGAGTGACCGCTCGTGGGCGTAATCCATCATCAATCCAGGATTTACATTGACCATAAACATTAGGTTTCCAATCTGACTTATGTCCTTCTAAAATCCATTCTTTTAAAAATGCTTCATGCTTGTCAAGCGGAAGAAACCAGTGTTTTGTTTCTTTTAAGCTGGGAGTTGCTCCCGTAATAGCTGATTTTGGCTTTATAAGATCCGTGGCATTATGAGACGTCCCACAGGCTTCACATTGGTCGCCGTAACTTTCTTCATTCCCACACTTAGGACAGGTACCAACCACAAAACGATCGGCTAGGAACTGCCCTGCTTCAGCATCATACAACTGCGCATTTGTCTCTTCAATAAATTCTCCTTTGCCATGAAGGGTCGTGAAAAATTCGGAAGCTGTTTCGTGATGTATTTTTGCAGAGGTTCGTGAGTAATTATCAAACGAAATACCAAATTCTTTAAAGGAAGCCTTAATGTTTGCATTGTAGTGGTCTACAATATCTTGGGGAGTGACTCCTTCTTTTTTTGCTTTAATTGTAATAGGCACACCATGTTCATCACTTCCACAAATAAAAGCCACATCATGACCCTTTAAACGCAAATAGCGGGCATAGATATCTGCAGGGACATAAACGCCTGCCAAGTGCCCTATATGCAAGGGTCCGTTGGTGTAAGGTAAGGCGGCTGTAATGGTATAACGTTTTGACATTGTATGTTATTTATAAGCACAAAAATACATAATATTACTTCTAATTAGAAACAGAATTTTAGAGAAATTCTTATCTTTACGAAAAGCCCTGTAAAATGATTTTTAAATCTTTCATCTGCTGCCTTTTTCTGTTATCGATTGCTAGTACAGATGTTCTGCCTATGCAGATCCCTAAAACAAAAAAAATGACTACTAATACTGTTTCTGAGATGATTCGTCCCGCTTACTTAAAAATTGGAGATACTGTTGCTGTAATAGCTCCTGCAGGCGTATTGAAACAAGATAGTGAAGTCATTGAAAAAACAAAAACACTTCTAAATAATTGGGGTCTAGAGGTGGTCTTTGGAAAGCACATAGAAACAAAAGCAAATCATTTTGCTGGGTCTGATAAAGAGAGAGCTAGCGATTTTCAATGGGCATTAGATCAACCAAATATAAAAGCAATATGGTGTGCAAGAGGTGGCTACGGCAGCTTGCGAATTATTGATAAACTCAATTTTGAGGGTTTTATAAAATCCCCGAAATGGATTGTGGGGTATTCAGACATTACAGTCCTACATTCCACACTAAACCATTTAGGCTATGAAAGCATACACGGCATGATGTGTATTAACTTAACAGAAGATGAGCAAGCCATAAAACCGTCTATTGAAACTTTGAAATCAGCACTTTTTGGGGCCCTTGATAGCTATGACATAAAAGGCCATAAAGAAAACAAGCTAGGAATTGCCTCCGGACAACTTATTGGCGGGAATTTATCATTACTAACGGCCACTCTAGGAAGTAAAACAAGCTTAAATACCAAAGGGAAAATTATTTTTATTGAAGAAATTGGTGAACACAAATACCATATTGATCGGCAATTACAAAGCTTAAAACGTGCTGGTTATTTCAAACAATGTTCTGCAGTAATTGTTGGAGATATGAGTAAGCTAAAAACCAACAACCCTGAATGGGGACAAACTATTGAAGCACTCATATTAGACATTCTAGAAAATACCAATATTCCAGTCGCTTTTGGATTTCCTGCAGGACATGAACTAGAAAACAGAGCGCTTTATTTCGGACGTCATATTAAACTCGATGTGACTAAAAAACATACTAGGGTCTCATTCTAAGAAACCCCTAAACAAATGTCCCAGTCCTATAATCGAGGCTTGTCTGGAGAACAAACAGCAGCTAACTATCTAAAATCAAATGGGTATAAAATCTTAACCCAAAATTACCGCTATCAAAAAGCAGAAGTTGATATTATTGCTCAAAAAGAGGGGTGGCTAATTGCCGTAGAAGTTAAAACTCGAAGTACCTCGGCTTTTGGATCCCCACAAGAGTTTTTAAAACCCGCACAAATTCAACGCATCATTGTAGCGGTTGATCACTATGTGGTGTCTCATAAATTAGATTTAGAAGTACGATTTGATATTATCGCTATTGTAGCAACAAAAGACACTTCTCAAATTGAACATATCAAAAATGCTTTTTATCACTTTTAAGACTATTTGTTTTTAATAACTCAAGCGTCCCTATAAAAGAATTGGCTTTAATACTTCTAAACCCTCTTGAACAGATTTGATATTTGGAAAACTCATTAAAAGTCGAAGCCCCAAGCGCAGTTGCTTTTCTTTTACAGTGCATAATCTTGGATTCGCTTGAACGTATTGTAGCACTTTAGAGAAATGAATACTTTGATAGAAACGACTGTCTTGATCACTAATAAAATACCCAATAAGCCTGTCTTGCTTCATCACTATTTTCTCAAAACCTAAAGTCGTTGCCAACCATTTAATACGCATACTGTCCAAAAGATCTACTACCTGAGTTGGCAAAGCCCCAAAACGATCAATTAAATCGCGTTCAAACAACTCTAGTTCAGGTTCAGTTTTCAATGAATTTAATTGTGTGTAGAGACTCAAACGCTCTGTGATATTATTGACAAAATCATCTGGAAACAAAAGTGAAAAGTCCGTATCAACAGTGACTTCTTTTACAAATTCTTTAGTGTTTATATCTTCGTTATATAAATTTTTAAATTCTGTTTCTTTGAGTTCTTCAATCGCCTCATTAAGAATTTTCTGATAGGTTTCAAATCCAATATCATTAATAAACCCACTTTGTTCACCTCCCAACAAATCCCCTGCACCTCTTATTTCTAAATCTTTCATGGCAATATTAAATCCACTTCCTAAAGCAGTGTATTGTTCTAAAGCAGATATGCGCTTTCGCGCATCATCAGTCATCGCATGAAAGTCAGGAGTAATGAAATAACAAAAGGCTTTCTTATTACTTCTTCCTACACGTCCACGCATTTGGTGTAAGTCACTCAATCCAAAATTATTGGCATTATTAATAAAAATGGTGTTGGCGTTTGGGACGTCTAATCCACTTTCCACAATAGTAGTACTGACCAGTACATCAAACTCACCGCTCATAAAATCAAGCATAAGTTGTTCCAGCTTACGTCCTTCTAACTGCCCATGACCCACACGAATTTTTGCATCGGGTACTAGACGCTGGATAAGCCCCGCCACTTCTTTAATATTTTCAATCCGGTTATGAATAAAATAAACCTGCCCTGACCGCTGAATTTCATAATGAATCGCATCCCGAATAATAGTTTCACTCAAACGAATTACTTGACTATCTATGGGGTATCTGTTAGGAGGTGGAGTGGTAATGACAGATAAATCACGTGCTGCCATTAAACTAAACTGCAAGGTTCTTGGAATAGGGGTCGCTGTCAGAGTCAACACATCTACATTGTCTTTAAGCGTTTTGAGCTTCTCTTTGACGGCCACTCCAAACTTTTGCTCTTCGTCTACAATAAGAAGACCTAAATCTTTAAACTTAACTGACTTATTGACCAGTTGATGTGTTCCAATAATAATATCTAACTGCCCTGATTCTAATTGCTCCAATACTTCTTTTCGTTGTTTGGTGCTTTTAAACCTGTTCACATAATCAATGGTAACTGGAAACTCCTTGAAACGAGCCTTAAATGTCTTGGCATGTTGAAAAGCCAGTATGGTTGTAGGAACCAGAATAGCGACTTGTTTTCCGTTATCAACCGCTTTAAAAGCAGCTCTTAAGGCCACTTCTGTTTTTCCAAACCCTACATCGCCACAAATCAATCGATCCATTGGACGCTCACTTTCCATATCTGCTTTAATATCAGCAGTTGCAGTGACTTGATCCGGCGTATCCTCGTACATGAAGGAGGCCTCTAACTCAAGTTGCATCGAACTGTCCGGCTTATACCTAAAACCTGTTTCTAATTTACGCTTCGCATATAGTTTGATTAAATTAAAAGCCACTTCTTTAACTCTTAACTTGGTCTTTTGTTTTAAAACCTTCCAAGCCTTACTCCCAAGCTTATAAATTTTAGGGAGCTTGCCATCTTTCCCATTAAACTTAGTAATCTTGTGAAGCGCATGAATACTTAAATACAATACATCACGTTCGCCGTAAAACAACTTGATGGCTTCTTGTTTTTTGCCCTCAACATCAATTTTCTGTAAACCTCCAAATTTCCCAATCCCATGATCAATATGGGTGATGTAATCGCCTATTTCAAGTTTTGTTAATTCTTTAAGGGTGATGGATTGTTTTTTTGCATAGCCATTTTTTAAATGGAATTTATGATAACGTTCAAATATCTGGTGGTCTGTATAGCAGACTATCTTTTTATCGTGATCTACAAACCCTTGGTATAAAGACATCACAATTGTTTGACAATGAACCTCCTGATCTACAGTTTCAAAAATATCGTAAAAACGTTGCGCTTGCTGCGCATTAGAGCAACATATATAATTTTGATACCCTAAATCATGTTGGGTATTTAAATCTTCAATTAATAAATTAAATTGCTTATTAAAGGAGGGTTGTGGACTAACGTGAACCTCTACTTTTTGAGTTGCCGCTGTCGCTAGCACAGCATTTGATCCAAATTCAACTACAGAAAAATCTAGTAACTGAGATTTAAAATTAGTTGAGGTACAAAACAAATCTTCTGGTCGACTGTGATTAATTGCTGAAGAAAGTTCTGAATATGCCTCTATTGCTTTTTCTTGAAGTGCATCAGTAGCAGCTAAAAAGGCTGAAATGTCTTTCGCAAAAACTACTGTATTGGAAGAAATATATTCTAAAAAACTCTGACGAGTTTCGTTAAGTAATTTATGTTCAATATTGGGTATGATTTGAATTTTTTTAACCGGCTTTATAGAAAGTTGAGACTCTACATCAAAAGTTCGAATGCTATCAACCTCATCGCCAAAAAACTCAATTCGATAAGGCTCGTCATTCGAAAAGGAAAACACATCAACAATACCGCCACGAACAGAAAACTCACCAGGGTCTGTGACAAAATCAACTCTAGAGAATTGATATTCAAAAAGAACCTCATTAAAAAAATCTAGATTAAGTGTTTCTCCAACCGCAAGCTTGAAAGTAGACTTTTCAAGTTGTTTTCTCGAAACTACTTTTTCAAAAAGTGCTTCTGGATAAGTAACTATTAGGGCCGGTTTTTTCTGGGAATTAATTCTGCCCAGAACTTCTGCTCTAAGCAAAACATTTGCGTTATCAGTTTCTTCAATCTGATAAGGTCTTCGGTAGCTCCCTGGATAAAATAACACTTCCTTTTCATCCAATAGCATTTCAAAATCATTCAAGTAATAAGCCGCTTCCTCTTTAGTGTCAAACAACAATAAAAAAGGCCTCTCTGATGATTTAAAAATTGTGGAAATTGAAAAGGTTAAAGAAGAACCTAAAGCCCCTTTAAAATGTAGTTTTTCTTTAGAATTGGATATGAAATCACTCAGTTTTTGATGAATCAAAGACTGTTTAAATTTTTGAGAAAGAATTGTTTTACTCAATATAAAAATTTTGGCAAATATAGGATATTACAATGTCTTTGTACTAAATTTAAGAGACTCATAACAGCTGTTTTTATTATAATAATTAAAAATAATGTAAGTTTACTATCCCTAAACTACATACCTATGACTATTTCAGACTTATTTACTAGCGGGTTCAACACCCGAAACCAAGATCATTTTGCAGCCATCGTAAAAGTCGCTATGAGTGACGCTACTATATCCGTGCAAGAAAAAAAATTTCTTGATCGACTGGCTCAGAAACTAGATATTTCTAAAGAAATGTATGCAAGGATCTTAAAAGACTACAAATCACACCCTATTAATCCGCCAGCAAACTTAGAAAAACGAATAGAAAGGCTGTATGACCTAACACGAATGGTTAGTGTAGACAGCATAAACTTCTCTCAAAAAGTAAAACTATTGACTAAGCTAGCTATCGGACTGGGCTTTGCTAGTAACGCAGTTTCTAAAGTGGTTTCTGTGGCCCTAAGCCGTATCGCTAAAGGAGATAAATATGACCTATTTAAGAAAAAGATTTCTTTTTTAGGAATCCCTAAATAGTACCTTTTTTAGACCCTTGGTTTAAAATCCGCATCAAACCCTCTTGGGCTACCGATGCGATTAAATTCCCTTTAGAATCAAAAACGCTACCTCTTGAAAACCCTCTTGAATTTGAAGCGCTTGGACTGTCTATAGCATATAACAACCATTCACTGATGTCAAAATCACGATGAAACCAAATTGCATGGTCTAAACTTGTGTAAAAGACTTCTTTTGAATTTAAAAATTCACGGTGAGGCATTGAGGCTGGTCTCAAAATATTATAATCTGAAGCGTAAGCCAGTAACTGATGCTGGAGTGCGATATTCTGAGCCACTTTTTCACAGGTTTTAAACCATATGTTATCAAACGGCGGGCTGTTTTTTACCAGCTTAGTTAACATGTTATCTACAGGCTTAAATTCAAATATTTTTGGCAAAAAAGACTTGTATCGCTTGTAAGTATCTGGAATGACGTCCTTGAACTGCTCAATTTGAGCGTGACTATTCATTAACTCTTCAGGTGGAAAAACATTGGGCATTGAAATTTGATGATCTACACCTTCTTGTTTTCTCTGAAAAGAAGCAGACATATTAAATATGGGGGTTTCATTTTGAAAAGCTACCACCCTTCGAGTGGTAAAACTACCACCATCTCTAATCACGTCAACTTCATATTTAATAGGAATATCAATATTTCCCCCCAAAATAAAATAAGCATGCATGGAATGCGCAAAGCGATCGTCTGCTACGGTTTGGTATGCTGCGTGCAAGGATTGCGCCAAAACTTGGCCTCCAAAAACACGACCCCAAGGGGCTTTATAATTTTTTCCTATAAAGGTGTGATCATTAATTTTGTCTAAAGTGACTAGGTCTATAAGTTCTGAAAGGGATTGCATATAAAAATTTTTAGCAAAAATAATGATTTGTACACAAAATGACTTTTTTATTACTTTAACAATCTGTTAAATTTTTGTAATATTGAATAGAACTTAATCTCTTGAAAACAAATGGATCAATTATTAATCATTTTTGCTAGTGTTCTAATGCTTTTGGGACTTATAGGTAGTTTTCTCCCTGTTCTTCCTGGCCCCTTAACAAGTTGGGCTGGGCTTTTAATTTTATATTTTAATCCCAATATTGAGTTAAGTAATACGACTATCATTGTGACTCTTATAATAGCTGTCTTAATTTGGGTACTAGACTATATCATCCCCGCAATGGGAACGAAACGATTTGGCGGCACAAAAGCCGGAATGATCGGAACCACCATTGGGCTCATTTTAGGAATACTATCCCCAATTCCAGGTGGAATTATTTTAGGTCCTTTTATTGGAGCATTTGTTGGCGAACTATTAAATAACGCCACCATAAAAACAGCTTTAAGAGCTGCTTTTGGAAGCCTATTAGGGTTTTTAACTTCTGCCTTTATAAAATTAATAGTTTCAATTGTCTACTTAGGACTTTTTATTTCAATTATTTGGAGTCACAAAGAAAAGCTATTCTAGTACTCAAAAAGCATTTAACAATTTATTTGATAATTAATCTATAATTTACATTAAATTCGCGCTATAAAATTATAAAAATTTAACACTATGAACAAGTATATTACCTCCTTATTCTGTGGTTTATTTTTTCTGTCAACTGCTCTAACAGCACAAGAAAAACAGGAATCAAACTACAACTACAATGATGCCTTTGGTCATGATTTCTATTCCAAAAACGGTACAGCTACTAGATCGGCTAGCGGAAAACCTGGACATGCCTATTGGCAAAATAGCGCCGATTACACAATCGACGTAAACTTAAATGAAACCACTAAAGAAATTTCAGGATCTGAGACAATCACATACACAAATAACAGTCCGGATGAACTTGAGTTTTTGTGGATGCAATTAGATCAAAACTTATTCAAGCAAGACTCACGTGGTAATGCTATCATCCCTTTGAAAGGCAGTCGAAACGGCGCTAAAGGCCAAAGTTTTGATGGGGGTTACGGGATTAACAACATTCAATTAGTTTACAAAAAAGGACGTCGTTCTAACGTTGTAAACACAACCTATTCAATTGTAGATACACGAATGAAAGTCAACTTACCAAAAGCACTAAGTGCTAATGGAGGTACGGTTGGAATACAAATTGATTTTTCGTTTACATCCCCAGATTATGGCTCGGACAGAATGGGGGTCCTTGAAACTAAAAACGGACGTGTTTTCACACTTGCACAATGGTACCCAAGAATGTGCGTTTATGATGACGTGACTGGCTGGAACACCTTACCTTACCTTGGTGCGGGAGAGTTCTATTTAGAATACGGAACTTTTGATGTAAACATTACAGCCCCAGCAAGCCATATTGTGGTGTGTTCAGGAGCACTTTTAAACCCCTCAGAAGTTTATACAGAAGAACAACAAAATAGATTGAAATTAGCAGAAGCAAGCGACGCTACCGTTATGATTCGTTCCGAATCTGAAGTGACTAAATCAAGTTCTCGCCCCATAGGCACTTCCACTTTAACATGGAAATTTAGAATTGAAAACTCCAGAGATGTTGCATGGGCATCCTCGGCAGCTTTTATATTAGACGCCGCACGTATAAATCTGCCTAGCGGAAAAAAATCTCTAGCAATGTCTGCATACCCTGTAGAAAGCGTAGGAGAAGATGCATGGACACGTTCTACAGAATACACGAAGGCATCTATTGAACATTATTCTGAGAAATGGTTAGAATACCCTTACCCTGCAGCTATTAATGTTGCTGGTAATGAAGGAGGAATGGAATATCCTGGAATTGTGTTTTGTAATTTTGAATCAAAAACAGAACGTTTATGGGGGGTTACAGATCACGAATTTGGACATATTTGGTTTCCAATGATTGTGGGATCTAACGAGCGTTTACATGCTTGGATGGATGAAGGGTTCAATACCTTTATTAACTCGCTTAGTACCGATGCATTCAACGAAGGAGAATATAAAGAACCCGTACGAAACATGCACCGATTTTCTAACATGTTAGTTAACGACAATCTTGAAGCAGTCTACACATCTCCAGACAACTTAAAGGAAACGAACTTAGGGGTGCTAGCCTATTACAAACCAAGTGCTGGATTATCCATATTACGCGAACACATTTTAGGCGAAGAGCGTTTTGACGAAGCATTCACAGCCTATATTGATCGTTGGGCTTACAAACACCCAACTCCAGATGACTTTTTTAGAACCATTGAAAATGTAGCTGGTGAAGACTTAAGGTGGTTTTGGAGAGGTTGGTTTATTAATAGCTGGAAAGTAGACCAAGCGATTACTGAAGTAAAATACGTGAAAAACGACCCTAAACAGGGTGCTATTATTACAATTGAGAACCTAGAACAGATGCCTATGCCAGTGATCATTGAATTTAAAACAGTTAGCGGCTCTGTAACACGGCACACACTTCCCGTTGAAATCTGGAAAAGAAATACATCATGGACCTTTCAATATGACTCTACTGAAGCGTTAGCGAAGGTTGTCATTGATCCTGATTATGTATTGCCAGACGTAAACTCTAGTAATAATAAATGGAAAGCTTCGGACGGCACTGCTAGTGTAGAAATTTTAACGGATTATGCAGGTGATTACTCCTCTCCAGAGCTTCCTATGAAAATTACGGTTTCCGAAAATGCGGGAGTACTTGTACTTGAAGCTGAAGGACAACCAGTATTGCCATTAGAAAGTGAAGGTGGTGGCGAGTTTTCTATGGAAGAAGCTGGATTAAGCATTCAATTTAATCCTGAAAAAAATGGTTTTAAATTGAATATAGGGGGGCAGACTTTTGATTTAAAGAAAGAATAAGCTAGAAGAATTTATTATAAGAAATGAGACTGTCTGAAAAGGCAGTCTTTTTTTATTTCTTTTTAGATGAAACATTGTGTACTAGAAAGTGAAAGGTGCAAAAATAAAAAAAGCCCTCCGTTTTCAGGAAAGCTTCTCACTGGTTTTGTCACAAACCACGGATAATCGTTTGATTATCACAACACAACATCTTTTATACTATTGTATTTTTTTAAAAATACTTAGCGGTCTGGACGGGACTCGAACCCGCGACCCCCTGCGTGACAGGCAGGTATTCTAACCAACTGAACTACCAAACCGTTGCGTTATTGCGGTTGCAAATATACACTGCATTTTTCATAACACAAGTGTTTTTGGATTTATTTTTCACTAAAATGTATATTTAAATAAATTTTTGACGCTCTACCAAAAAGGCGGTTAATAGTTTATCAAAACCTTCTTTGATATCAACGCCTACATAATTAATTTTGTACTGCCCACAGGTTGTGCGTAAGTCCTTGAAATAGGCTTCTATAGCTGCTTCATAGCTTTGCTGAAGTGCTTCTGGGTGTACATCAACTGCAGCGCCAGACTCCACATCTACAAAGCGTTTAGGGGCGTTATCAAATTTGAAATTATATTCTGTAGCCTTATCATAAACATGAAACAACACCAATTCATGCTTATTATGTTTTAAATGTCGCAAAGCTTCAAAGAGTTTATCGGTCTCTTGTTCCGGTTGAAGCATGTCCGTAAATAAAAAGATCAAAGAGCGGCGGTGTAGCTTTTCTGCAATTTGGTGTAATACCTCATAGGTTTTAGTCCCCGCTGACTGTGGAGCTTGGGTAGCTGTTGTGGCTAAACAATCCAATAGCATTTGATGATGGCGCTCACTTCCTTTTTCGGGCGCGTAGTAGTCTAGCGCATCCGAATATACACTTAGACCTACAGCATCCCGTTGCTTTTTTAAAAGCTGCATCACGGCTGCGGCAGCAAGGGCTGAGAAACTTATTTTATTGAGATGGTCTATATCCTGTTGCGGCTGCTTAGGATAATGCATGGAGCTACTATTATCCACAATCAAATGACAGCGTAAATTGGTTTCTTCGTCATAACGCTTGGTGTATAGCTTATCTGTCTTTGCAAATAGCTTCCAATCGATGTGACGGGTACTCTCGCCATTATTATAAATTTTATGTTCAGCAAATTCGGCTGAGAACCCATGAAATGGACTTTTATGCATCCCAGAAATAAAGCCCTCTACAATAGATTTGGCTAATAAATCAAAATTTAAAAACCCGGAGGCTTGCTGTAATTCTTTCTGAATATCCATAGGTTCTAAACTAAAAAAGGTTTGCCAATAAGACAAACCTTTTTAATAATCTTTTTTAAGTACATATTATAGTAAGGCGTCAATTGCTTCTGTATATACGTTTTTTGGAGACACCCCTACTTGACGGCCTACAACTTCACCGTTTTGAAACACCAATACAGTGGGGATATTTCGAACGCCGTATTTAGCAGCAAATTCTTGATTTGCGTCTACATCTACTTTTCCAACAACGGCTTTATCACCATATTCTGTACTAATTTCTTCAATGATAGGACCTACCATTCGACAAGGGCCGCACCAAGCTGCCCAAAAGTCTACCAATACAGGTTTTGTGCTTTTTAATACTGTTTCTTCAAAATTTGCGTCTGTTATTTCTAATGCCATGCTATTATTTTTAACTATTTATAATTATATTAATTTGTGTATTCGTACTCTATAAAAGTGGTGTCCTTAAAAAATTATGATTAAGGAGATGCTTTTTCTTCCATTTTACCTAAATAAGTCGCAATGAGGATAGTAACACCCAGAGCAATGTTAATTAAGAACCAGAAATCTATCTCTGATTTTTCAATACAATTAACGACTCCGCTAAAGATTAAAAACAAGCCATAAAAATAAAAGAATACTTTCTTAAATTTTGCTTTTTTAACTCCTTCCAGTTTCATCAATTTAAGTGACGAATAATTCAGCAATGCAATTACTGAAAAAACTGCTAAAAGTATTAATAATCCTTTACCCATAACACTGTTATCTACATGTAAAATTAATTAAAAAATTAAGGAATCCGAATCTTATGCGATTTGTTTTTCCTATGTTGAGATTGCTCAAAATTATACCTCTTTAATTTAACTTGTAAAATACCTCTTGAGATTTTAGCTCTTCTAACAACTCTTGGGATATTTTAATTTTTTGTAAGCGACTACTCATTTCTAATTTTAATTCGTCGTCGTCGTCATAAACCACAAATTTAAGGGCATGATTCCCCGAGTGCATTTGCAGAAGCTCTTTTAGACTCTGTATTTTCTCTTCAGAGACTTCTTTTATATTTAACTGTATCGATAGTTTCTTGGCATAGGACTCCATGATATCATGTAGAAGCTGAAAGCTATTAAATTGCAGGCGCGGCTCCCCTTTGGCACCTGTGTCCCTGTTGGTCCAGCCTTCTCTAACAAGGGTACGCACAAACACAAAATTATTATGCATCAAAAAGTGTTTAAACTTTAGGTATTCCTCACCAAAGATTCGAAATTCATGGCTGTTCATGTAATCTTCTATAACAAACGTACCCCAGCCTTTACCCTGTTTGCTGACGCGGTGCTGTACATCTGTGACCACACCACCAAAAGAGATTTCTTTATTTAAAAACCCAGGTAAATCCCGAAAAACAGAAATATCACCATTACAAAAATTCTGCATTTCAAGTTTAAAATCATCTAAGGGATGGCCAGAAATATAAATCCCCACCACTTCTTTTTCACGGGCTAATTTCTCCATAGTCCCCCATAATTCACAGGGCGGGATTAGAGGTTCATCAATCTGAACATCACTCGATTCACCAAACAAACTCACCTGTGCTGAGTTTTTATTTTCTTGATAGCGATTGGCATATTTAATGGTTTTCTCTAAAAAAGTAACTCCATCGCCTTCGTCCTGAAAATATTGGGCTCTATGAGTACTTGAAAAACAATCAAACCCACCTGCATTAGCTAGGTTTTCAAATGCTTTTTTATTAGCAGCTCTAAGGTCTATTCGTTTGGCTAAATCAAAAATTGATTTGTATGGCCCTTCATTTTTTCGTTCTTCAACAATGGTTTTAACGGCCCCGTGACCAACCCCTTTAATGGCGCCCATTCCAAAACGAACAGCATTATTTTGATTGACCGAAAATTTATAATAACTCTCGTTGACATCCGGTCCTAAAACATTTAATTTCATACGCTTGCACTCTTCCATAAAGAAGGTGACTTGCTTGATATCATTCATGTTATTTGACAGGACTGACGCCATATATTCAGCAGGGTAATGCGCCTTTAAATAAGCCGTTTGATAGGCAATCCAGGCATAACAGGTAGAGTGCGATTTGTTAAAGGCATAACTTGCGAATTTTTCCCAATCCGTCCAAATCTTTTCTAGTTTATCCGAAGCCATTCCTTTGGCGGCGGCCTGATTGATAAACTTCGGTTTCATTTTATCGAGTACCGCAATTTGCTTTTTACCCATCGCCTTACGCAATACATCTGCCTCACCTTTGGTAAAGTCTGCTAGCTTTTGCGACAACAGCATTACTTGCTCTTGGTAGACTGTAATACCATAGGTTTCCTTGAGATACTCTTCCATTTCTGGAAGGTCATAACTAATCTCTTCATCCCCTTGTTTACGTCGAATAAAACTAGGAATGTATTCAATAGGCCCCGGTCTGTATAAAGCGTTCATGGCAATTAAATCTGCAAAAACGGTGGGCTTTAAATCCCGCATGTGTTTCTGCATACCAGGTGATTCGTATTGAAAGACGCCGACTGTGTCCCCTCTTTGAAACAGCTCATAAGTGAGCTCGTCATCTAAAGGGAAGTTTTCTGGATCTAAGGTCACATCGTGTTTTGCCTTTACAATTTTTACCGTATCCTTGATTAATGTTAGTGTTTTCAGCCCTAAAAAATCCATTTTTAGAAGACCTGCATCTTCTACGACTGAGTTATCAAACTGAGTCACATAAAGGTCCGAATCTTTGGCGGTCGCAATTGGTACATAATTTGTAATATCACTAGGCGTAATAATCACTCCACAGGCGTGAATCCCTGTGTTTCTTAGTGAGCCTTCTAATACCTGCGCTTGATTAATGGTTTCTGCTTCAAGGTCATCGCCTTCTGATAAATTAAGCAGCTGATTAATCAACTCCATATCCTCTGCCCTAAACTTGGCCTTTAATTCTTTTTCTGGAGTGTTGAAAATCTTACTCAACTTGGCCATGTTAGGAATTAACTTGGCAATTCGATCGGCATCTCCTAAAGGTAAATCTAAAACACGAGCAGTATCACGGATGGAAGACTTTGCAGCCATGGTTCCGTACGTAATAATTTGAGCCACTTGACTGGACCCATACTTATTAATCACATAGTCCATCACACGTCCACGACCTTCATCATCAAAATCGATATCAATATCCGGCATACTCACACGATCTGGGTTTAAGAAACGCTCAAAAAGTAAATCGTATTTAATGGGGTCAATATTGGTAATCCACAAACAGTATGCTACCACGGATCCCGCAGCAGACCCTCGTCCGGGCCCAACCGACACATCCATGGAACGAGCCACACGTATAAAATCTTCTACAATCAAAAAATATCCAGGATAGCCCGTATTTTCAATTGTTTTTAGCTCAAAATCAAGTCGTTCTTTTATGGCATCGGTAAGCTCGCCATAGCGCTTTTCGGCCCCTATATAAGTTAAATGTCTTAAGTAAGCATTTTCACCACGGTTTCCACTGTCGACCGTATCGGCAGGGTCAATAAATGAGGCGGGGATATCAAACTTTGGAAGTAAAACATCACGCGCCAACTCAAATGGGTCAATTTTATCAACAACTTCTTGAATGTTAATAATTGCCTCTGGAATATCTTTAAAAAGAGATTTCATCTCATCGGAGGACTTAAAATAATATTCTTGATTGGGGAGTCCGTAACGGTACCCACGACCACGACCAATAGGAGTGGCTTGTTTTTCACCATCCTTTACACATAGTAAAATATCATGTGCATTGGCATCTTCTTGATTGATGTAATAGGTGTTGTTGGTAGCAACCAATTTGACTTGGTACTTTTGGGCCATGCTAATGAGTACCGGATTAACTCGGTCCTCATCTTCTTGTTGATGCCGCATAATCTCCACGTATAAATCCGCTCCAAATTTTTCTTTCCACCACAAAAGAGCCTCTTCTGCTTGGCGCTCGCCAACGTTTAATATTTTTGAAGGAACCTCACCATATAAATTTCCCGTTAGGACAATGAGATCTTCTTTATAAGTTTCAACAATACTTCGGTCGATCCTTGGCAAATAGTAAAAACCATCGGTGTAAGCCTTAGACGACATTTTTACTAAATTATGATATCCTTTTTTTGTTTTAGCTAAAAACACAACCTGATAGCCGTTGTCTTTTTGTGACTTATTAGTGTGGTCTTCACATACAAAAAACTCACAACCAACGATTCCTTTAATTTCTTGTGCGTCTGCGGGTTCATTGGCTGCTTCGGCGTCTTTATTTTTTTGACGTATGTCTCTATTGTAATTCCCTATTTCTTTCACAAAATGAAAGGCACCCATCATATTACCATGATCGGTAATTGCCACAGCAGGCATCTGATTATCGGATGCTGCTGCTACTAGGTTTTTTACACTTATCGTAGATTGTAAAACCGAAAACTGGGAATGGTTATGCAAATGAACAACTTCCACATCATTGAGAACCTCTGGAACTCCTGTAGGTACATACTGAGGCGTTACCGACTCTTTTTCTTGCTGTATTCTCGCCGCTATTTTAGCAGATTGATCTTTGAGATTGACATGCTTAAGCCCTGCTGGCAAAATTGAGTTTTGATTGACAGACTGAAACTGTTGGTAATAATCGTTTGGAGCTTGGAGTTGATCAATACTAAATTCTTGACGTCGTATGAGTTCTAAAAAACATCGTGTTGTTGCCTCTACATCGGCGGTGGCATTATGCGCCTCACCAAAAGATTTATTAAATAAAAATTGATGTAATTCTGTTAGGGTGGGTAACTTAAACTTACCCCCTCTACCTCCTGGAATCTGACACATAGAAGCCGTTTTTTCGGTACAGGTGTCTAAAATAGGGAGTTGATTTAGAGGGGATTCAACTTGAAGACGGTGAAATTCACAGCCCATAATGTTCAAATCAAAGCCTACGTTTTGTCCCACTACAAACGTAGCTTTGGAAAGCGCTATGTTAAAAAGATCTAATACTTCCGAAAGGCCAAGACCTTGTTCGGAAGCTAATTCTGTAGAGATGCCATGAATCTTTTCTGCATCGTAAGGAATATTAAAACCCTCGGGGCGAATTAAATAATCATGATGTTCTAAACACCGCCCCATATCATCGTGTAATTGCCATGCAATTTGAATACAACGCGGCCAATTATCCGTATCAGTAATGGGTACGTTCCAACGCTTAGGTAACCCAGTAGTTTCGGTGTCAAATATTAAATACATCTATTTTTTTTGGTATAAAACGGAATTATAAATATAAAACTATTTAAGAATTTGAAGAGTCAAAAAGGATAATAATTATGAACAAAAAAAACAGTGCCGCTGGGCACTGTAGATCACTAACTTGTAAGCTCTAAGAGCTAAACTTACGGGTTAATAACTGGTAATTTATATAAAATCCCTTCTGAGAAGTTAACAACATTAGTCCCCGATGCACTGTAGGCATTAAAGTAAAAAGAACCTGTAATGGCTCCGGTTTCATCAATCTCTTCTACAGAAATAAGACCATCACTGGTGTAAACAATACTACCCACGCCATTATTTAAAGTGCTGTATTCAAAACCATCTTCTAAATATGAAGCTACCGCTACTGAGCTTGAACCTAGCTCATAAGAACCTAAAACTAATTCAGGGATCTGCAGTATGATAGTACCAAATCCATCTGATCCTGTAAAAGTAGTGACACCAGTGGCATCACTAACTGCCGAAGAAACAGTAGACTTCCATTGAAAATCTCCATTTTTTAAGCTTTGAAAAGCTGGTAAGCTCGTTTCAATATTGTCTTGACAACCAAACAATGTGGCTGTAATTAGAAAAAAAGTATAAATGTTTTTCACAACTAAAGTTTTTTTAATTTTGATATTAGGCACAAAATAGCAATCGTTTTTGCAGTAGGAGTCAAAAGTATAAAAAAAATAGACAAAAGATTGTATAAAGGAAAAATATAGTATATTTGCCGACTCATTAATAACCGAGGTCGAGAACCTCACAAATTAATTATTATGCCTGTAAAAATAAGATTACAAAGACACGGTAAAAAAGGAAAACCTTTTTATTGGATCGTAGCTGCAGATGCACGCTCAAAAAGAGATGGTAAATACCTTGAGAAATTAGGAACTTACAATCCAAACTTCAACCCTGCAAAAATCGAAATTAACGTTGACGGTACTGTACAATGGCTTCAAAACGGAGCACAACCTACTGATACTGCTAAGTCGATTTTATCATACAAAGGGATCTTACTAAAAAATCACCTTGTAGGTGGTGTTCGTAAGGGCGCGTTGACAGAAGAGCAAGCAGAAGCAAAATTTCAAGCATGGATCGAAGATAAATCAACTAAAATTGATGCTAAGAAAAGTGACTTAGAAAAAGCTGTGGACGCTGAAAAAGCAAAAATATTTGAAGCTGAAAAAGCAGCAAACGAAGCAAGAATTGCAGCTGCAGTTCCTGTTGTTGAAGAAGTTATTGAAGAAGCTGCACCTATTGTAGAAGAAGCTACTACTGAAGAAGTTGTTGCTGAAGAAGCTCCTGCTGATGAAGTTGTTGCTGAAGGTGCTACTACTGAAGAAGTTGTTGCTGAAGAAGCTCCTGCTGATGAAGTTGTTGCTGAAGATGCTACTACTGAAGAAGTTGTTGCTGAAGAAGCTCCTGCTGCTGATGAAGATCCTGCTGCTGACGAAAAATAAAAATATAAAATTTTTATACCTTTAAAACCTGGCAACACTGTCAGGTTTTTTTATGAAATAAATCATGACAACAAAGGACTGTTTTTACTTAGGGAAAATCGTAAAGAAATATAGTTTCAAAGGGGAGCTATTAGCTAAACTTGACACTGATGAACCTGCTATTTATGAAAATTTAGATGCTATCTTCATTGAGGTGAACGGCACTCTGATACCTTTTTTTATTGAAAAATCACAATTACATAAGTCGGACTTGCTCCGATTAAAATTTGATGATGTTACTTGTGAAGCCGATGCAGATGCTCTTCTGAAGAGTGACCTTTACTTGCCTTTAGATTTACTACCCAAGCTCGAGGGGGATAAATTTTATTTTCATGAAATCATTAACTTTCAACTAATTGATGAAAACTTCGGTCCTGTTGGGAGCGTGAAAGGAATTAATGACACAACTGCACAAGCACTATTTGAAGTAGACCGTGATGGCATAGAAATTTTAATTCCTATGAACGATGATTTCATAAAAAAACTTGACAGAATAAACAAGACGATCACAGTAAACACACCACCTGGACTTATTGAGTTATACTTAGAATAATGGCTAAACCATTTCAATTCAAACAGTTTAGTATCGCCCAAGATCGTTGCGCCATGAAAGTGGGCACCGATTCGGTGTTACTAGGGGCTTGGAGTAATTTGGACGCTGCACCAAAAACAATTTTAGACATTGGAGCAGGCACGGGTATTCTAGCTCTAATTATGGCGCAAAGAAGTGCTGCAGAACTCATTGATGCCATAGAAATTGACGCTGACGCTTATGAGCAATGCGTTCATAATTTTGAAAACTCTGATTGGGGAGATCGCTTATTTTGTTACCATGCTTCTTTAGAAGAATTTGTAGATGAAATTGAAGACACCTATGACTTAATTATCTCCAATCCCCCCTTCTACACTGATGATTTTAAATCCGGTAATAAGGCAAGGGATAAGGCACGTTTTGAAGAAGCTCTACCATTTAAAGAACTCCTATCATCAGCCTCAAAACTGCTTTCATCAACGGGGCAGTTAAACGTAATAATCCCGTTTAGCGAAGAGGAAAGATTTATAAGTATTGCTAAAAAAGAAGGCCTCTACCCTAGCCGAATAATGCAGGTTAGAGGGCAAGAATCAAGCCGTCTAAAACGCAGCTTAATCTGTTTTACATTTAAAGAGAGGAGCGTAAAAGACATTTATGAACTCACTATTGAAATCACTCGCCATCAATACACAGAAGACTACATCAACCTCACCAAAGATTTCTATTTAAAGTTGTAGAATTTTCAAGTAGATTAAGTAAATTTGTATATTGGTTAAGGAATTCTCATTTTTAGCCACTAAAATTGAATTAATTTTAAAAGCATCCAATGAAAGCAGATTTATTTGAAGCCCCTGATTATTATAATTTAGACGATTTATTATCTGAAGAGCACAAACTTGTCAGGAGTGCTGCTCGTGATTGGGTAAAAAGAGATGTCTCTCCAATAATAAATGACTATGCTCAAAAGGCAGAATTTCCAACACAAATTATTAGTGGATTGGCTGACATTGGTGCTTTTGGCCCCTACATACCAACCGAATACGGAGGTGCTGGATTGGACCAAATTTCTTATGGCTTAATAATGCAAGAAATTGAACGTGGGGATTCAGGTGTGCGAAGCACAGCTTCCGTTCAATCCTCATTAGTGATGTATCCTATTTGGAAATATGGAAATGAAGAACAACGACAAAAATACTTACCAAAACTAGCCAGTGGTGAATGGATTGGCTGTTTTGGGCTCACCGAACCAGACCATGGAAGTAATCCTGGAGGCATGACCACCAACTTTAAAGATATGGGTGACCATTATTTGTTAAATGGTGCTAAAATGTGGATTTCTAACTCCCCAATAGCACAACTAGCTGTCGTATGGGCTAAAAATGAAGAAGGGCGAATACATGGATTAATTGTTGAACGAGGCATGGAAGGATTCACAACTCCTGAAACGCATAATAAATGGTCTCTAAGAGCAAGTTCTACCGGAGAACTCATATTTGATGATGTTAAAATTCCAAAAGAAAATTTACTTCCAAACAAATCAGGACTCGGCGCTCCACTAGGATGTTTAGACTCTGCACGTTATGGAATCGCTTGGGGCGCTATTGGAGCTGCTATGGACTGCTACGATACAGCCCTAAGATATAGTAAGGAACGCATACAATTTGGAAAACCAATTGGTCAATTTCAATTACAACAAAAGAAATTGTCAGAAATGATCACTGAGATCACAAAAGCACAGTTACTGACTTGGCGCCTAGGGGTGTTGAGAAATGAAGATCGTGCAACTACTGCTCAAATTTCAATGGCAAAAAGAAATAATGTGGATATGGCTATAAAAATAGCCCGTGAAGCACGCCAAATGCTAGGAGGTATGGGGATTAGCGGAGACTATAGTATTATGCGCCACTCTATGAATTTAGAAAGTGTTATTACCTATGAAGGCACCCACGACATACATTTACTAATAACTGGGTTTGACATTACTGGCTTAAATGCATTCAAGTAAAATTTTGTCATGAAAATTATTTTTCGATTACTTATACTAAGCTTATCAATTGGAATAAGCATTCTGAGTTGTAACATAAAAGCTGAAATTCCAGAAGTTCCCAATAATAATGGAGGTAATGAAGTTGTGGAAGAGGAAGAAGAGGACGAAACTCCTATTCCAAGAGACTTTAGGCTAATTTCGTTGGGAGATAGTTATACTATTGGGCAGAACGTTTGTGAAAACTGTCGGTTTCCAGCACAGTTAAAAGACAGCTTAGTAACTTATTTTCCCACATATGATTCCTTTAGTTTAGAAGTTATTGCGCAAACTGGGTGGACAACAACCAACTTAAAAAGTGCAATTGCAACAGCGGAACCAGCAGTTGACTTTGATTTAGTAACCCTTTTAATAGGCGTAAACAATCAATACCAAAACAAACCATTTGAACTTTATGAGACTGAATTCATAGAACTTGTTAATACCGCTATTTCATTAGTTGGCGGAGATGCTTCAAAACTAATAGTCGTTTCGATACCGGATTATGCCTACACATTATTTGGACAAAACTACAACCCAACTAACATAAGTGAACAACTTGTGTTATATAACACATACGCTGAGAACTATTGTGTTGATAATAATTTGAATTATGTTTACATAACGGATATTACACAGCAAGGACTATCAAACCCCGAACTTGTAGCTTCGGATAACCTTCACCCATCCACACTAGCCTATACCAAGTTTGTAGAGCGTATTTTACCAAGAGCCTTAGAGATTTTAGAATAGTAAAATTGTTAGTTTTTGAATCGACTAATCTTCTGGAGCCAGCTCAATTTGAAGCCCCTCAAGTTCAGGATTTATTTGAATTTGACAGCCTAACCGACTTGTGGGTTTAACATTAAAGGCTTCACTAAGCATGGCGTCTTCATCCTCTAACTTTTCGGTGAGTTGGTGATCCGAGTGAATATAACACTGACAAGAGGCACACATGGCCATTCCCCCGCAAACGCCTATAGTTCCTTCGGGAGCTAATTCAAAAAGGCGCACCACTTCCATTAAGTTCAAAGCCATATCTGTAGGTGCCTGAACATCATGTCGGATACCGTCACGGTCCGTAATTTGTATGTGTACGTCCAGAGTCATTATTCTATAGATTTCACAACAGCTTTCGGAGCTTCTTTTCGACTCCCATCGAAGCCGTCTATACCACTAACTGTTGTATATTTTAATACGTATCGCTTACCAGGGTTTATGATTTTGTAAGCCGCTTGACACATAAGAGTCGCTTCATGAAAACCACACAGTATAAGTTTTAGTTTCCCAGGATAGGTATTAACATCCCCAATCGCAAAAACTCCCGGAATATTGGTTTGGTAATCTAGGGCGTTATTTACCTTGATTGCATTTTTTTCAATTTCTAGACCCCAATCGGCAATTGGACCTAATTTTGGAGACAATCCAAATAGTGGAATAAAGGCATCCGTTTGTATTCTTACAGCTGACTCACCTAACTTTACAACTTCAATCGACTCTAACTTAGTTTCTCCAAACACAGCTGTTACTTCAGCAGGAGTGATGAGTTTGATTAATCCTTTATCTTTTAATTCTTGAACTTTATCCACAGAATCTAAGGCTCCTCTAAATTCATTACGGCGGTGAATAAGAGTAACCTCACTCGCCACATCGCTTAAAAATATAGCCCAGTCTAGTGCAGAATCTCCACCTCCAGCAATGACTACTTTTTTATTTCTATAAACCTCAGGATCTTTAATAATATAGGCCACTCCTTTGTCCTCAAAAGACTGTAAGTGTTCAATAGCAGGTTTTCTTGGCTCAAAACTTCCAAGTCCCCCAGCAATTGCAACAACTGTTGCTTTATGCTGTGTGCCTTTATTTGTAGTCACAACAAAAGAGCCATCTGATTGTTTTTCGATAGTTTCAGCACGTTCTCCCAATGTAAATCCCGGCTCAAATTGCTTTGACTGCTCCAAAAGTTTATCTGTAAGGTCACCAGCCAAAATTTCTGGATAAGCGGGGATATCATAAATTGGTTTTTTAGGATATATTTCAGAGCATTGCCCACCTGGTTGTGGCAAGGCATCTATTAGGTGGCACTTAAGCTTTAGGAGTCCCGCTTCAAAGACTGTAAATAAGCCTGTTGGCCCAGCGCCAATAATTAAAATATCAGTCGTAATCATCTTATAATTCAATATTTATTACTGACTCAATTTGAGGTGCATATTTTTTAATAGTCAATTCAACTCCTGACTTTAATGTCATTTGATTAACACTACAAGACGAGCAGGCCCCAATAAGCTGCACTGTAACTAAACGATCATCCTCAATTGAAATAAGGTTGATATTTCCACCATCATTTTCTAAAAAAGGTCGAATTTCATCTAAAGCTTTCTCGACGTTTAGTCTAATTTCTTCTGAACTCATAGTTGTTATTTTTTAACTGCGGCACAGCCTGCCATTGTTGTTATTTTTATTGCATCTGTAGGGGGTAACGCTGTGTTTCTGCGAACGACCTCTTGCGCAACATTTTGAGTAATTATGTTAAAGGCTTCTTGCGCAGCAGTGGCTGTTTGCATTGCTGCTGGACGGCCAAAATCACCCGCTTCTCTCACACTTTGAACCAGTGGAATTTCGCCCAAAAACGGAACTTGTAAATCCTCTGCTAAATGCTTAGCCCCTTCTTTACCAAAAATAAAATACTTGTGTTCTGGTAGTTCTTCAGGGGTGAAATAAGCCATGTTTTCAATAATACCTAAAACTGGTACATTAATACTTTCTTGTTGAAACATTGCAACGCCTTTTTTAGCATCTGCAAGTGCTACAGTTTGAGGCGTACTCACAACAACGGCGCCAGTGATTGGTAAAGCCTGCATTATACTCAAATGGATATCCCCTGTTCCAGGTGGTAAATCAATTAAGAGAAAATCAAGTTCTCCCCAGGAAGCATCAAAAATCATCTGATTAAGCGCTTTAGCTGCCATAGGACCTCTCCAAACGACCGCTTGATCTGGCTTGGTAAAAAACCCTATAGATAATATTTTAACGCCGTAGTTTTCTACGGGCTTCATTTTGGACTTCCCATCCACTGTGACTGCAAGTGGCTTTTCGTTCTGAACATCAAACATAATGGGAATAGAAGGCCCATATATATCGGCATCAAGTATCCCAACCTTGAAACCCATTTTTGAAAGGGTTACAGCAAGATTTGAAGTCACAGTTGATTTACCAACCCCGCCCTTACCAGAAGCCACGGCTACTATATTTTGAATTCCAGGAATTGACTTCCCTTTGATTTCATTTTTGGGTTTTGTTGAAATCTCTACTTTAATGTTGATCGTAATTTTTGCTTTGGCATACACCAACTCATGAATTGTTTTTAGGATGTCAACCTCGGTTCGTTTTTTAGCCTGTAAGCTAGGATTAGAAATAGTAATATCTACAATAACCTCATCGCCAAAAACGATTATATTTTTAACAGCCTGGCTATCGATCATGTTTTGACCTTCTCCAGGAACTGTAATTGTTTTGAGCGCTTGCTCAATATCTTTTTTATTAAATTTCAAATTTTCTAATTTAGATGGATTCTAAAGTACAAATATACTGTGAAATGTTTAAAAATAGAAGTGGAATACGGTAAATGATAAAGTTGAAGACTAAAGCGCTTTTGCAGGATCCCAAAACACAGATTCAAAGTCTATAATTTGATTCTCTTTAACCTGTATACCTTCACTTTCCAGAAGCTGTTGCATTAAATTAGTACCTTCAAAATGATGCTTACCTGTAAGCAGGCCTTTGCGATTCACTACACGGTGTGCAGGGACGTCTTTGTTATGTGAGGCTGTCATAGCATACCCAACCATTCGTGCACTTTTGGCTGCACCAAGATAACGAGCAACAGCGCCATAACTAGTGACTCTTCCAAATGGTATCTGTCGTACCACTTCATAACATTTATCAAAAAAAAGAGATGAGTTAGACATAAAGGCTATGAAATTAATAGAACATCCACTAAAGTAATGATCGCTACCAAAGCAGTGATGCTAGCAATCGCTAGGCTCATATATTTTTGTGAGGAGATTTTAGAATTTTTAATTTTCTCAAAAAAGAGAATATAGATATAAAACCCTACAAAAGTTCCAGATACTGTCCCAGCAACATAGGCTACTACAGATAAGTTATCCAAAAAAATCCACTTAATTGTTACTAATGTAGTGATTATATAGGCTTGGTAAGGAATCGGAAACATATTTAGGGCAGACATGAAAATGCCTTGAAAAAAACGACTTTTTTTACTTTCTAAGGCATCTATCTCCTTGGCATTAGCATCTCTCTTAGCTAGGAAAAAAAAATAAATAGACACTAGAACAAAAACAACCAAAGCCACTCGTTTAAGAATTTCAACTATTTCTAGATGTTGATTGAGGTATTTAGCAAAAATAGCTGCTAAATACGTTTGAAATCCCACAATTACACAAGCACCTAATGAAAATATAAATCCACGTGGATAGCCTTCTTTAAGGCTGATTTTTGCTGCGGTCAGATTAAGTAATCCTGGAGGAACAACCCCAATAAACGCAACCAATAACCCCAGTAAAAACACAAATGAAATGTTCAAAATTTAGTTTATTTTGAACCTAATATACGTAATTGCTTTTTGAGTTGCTAGGTATTGATTCTCATAAAATGTTTGAATTGCAGTCACTTCTTCTGGACTTCCTTCCTGCCTGTACACATCGTGATTTGCATATTGAACTTCATGCCCTTGTCCATGCAAAAGACCTAGGGTATATCCGTGCATAAATTCACTGTCTGTTTTCAGGTGCATTATACCGGCATCGTTTAAAATGTTTTTGTAGCGTTTCAAAAACGCATCATTAGTCATCCTGTGCTTGGTTCGCTTGTATTTAATTTGAGGATCTGGAAATGTAATCCATATTTCATTTACCTCATTGGTAGCAAATAAAGATTCTACAAGTTCAATTTGAGCCCTAATAAAAGCGACATTGGGAAGTTTATTTTCAATGGCTGTTTTGGCACCTCTCCAAAACCTTGCGCCTTTTATGTCTATGCCAATAAAGTTTTTTTCTGGGTATCGCTCAGCTAATCCAACTGTATACTCGCCTTTTCCACAACCTAACTCTAAAACTAAGGGATTATTATTTTTAAAAAATTGTTGATTCCATTGTCCTTTTAACGGATATACAGCATCGACTAGCTCTTCGCGCTTAGGCTGGAACACATTGTGAAATGTGTCATTTTCGTTGAATCGTTTAAGTTTATTTTTACTTCCCACTTTAATTAATTTTTGTCAAAAATACGGAAAGAAATCTGGATTCTAGTTTTGTTTTTGAAGTGTAAATGAGAATTCACTTCCCACAGCAAATTTACTTTCTACATAAATTTTCTCTTCATGAGCTTCAATAATGTGTTTGACAATAGACAAGCCAAGCCCGGAGCCCCCTTCTTCTCTAGAGCCACTTTTATCAACCCGATAAAATCGCTCAAACAAACGGGTTAGATGTGCATTTTCAATTCCTTCTCCATTATCGGTCACTCTAACAATTAGCTTGCTGGAATTTAGATTTTCTACACTAATTTCGGTGGTTCCATTTTTGTGTCCATATTTGATGGAATTGACCACCAGGTTTGTTAAGACTTGTTGAATTCGTTCTTGATCTGCAACAACCATAATTGGGGTCGTATAATCCTTATCTAAAAGCAAAGAGATGTTTTTATGCTTTGCTTTAATCTCTAGTAATTCAAAAACATTTGTTATCAGTTCGATAATATCAAAAGTCTTTAGAGTTAAATTTGCATCTCCAATTTCTAGCTTGGTAATCATGTCTAAGTCCTTGACAATATAAATTAACCTATCGACCCCTTTATCAGCGCGTTTTAGATACTTATCTCTTATTTCAGGATCCTCAGCAGCCCCCTCAATAAGGGTGGAAATATAGCCCTGAACTGTAAAAAGAGGCGTTTTGAGTTCATGGGAGACGTTGCCTATAAATTCTTTTCGATATTCTTCTCTTCCTTTTAGCGCTTCGAGTTCAAGTTTTTTGTTTTTAGCGTAGGCATCGATTTCTTTTTTCAATGTTGCCATATCAGTGTTAATAGGGCTATTATTAAAAGTAGTTGTCTCTAAGAGTGTAAGATCTTTATAAATCTTTTTTATGCTATTAAAAACATACTTTTCAAGACGCAAGTGAATTAAAACAGCTGAAAAAGTATAAGAAAAGAGAGTCCAGTAAAATAAAAAATAGAAGTTAATCTCTGTAAATATGTACAAAAAAACACTCAATAGGAGTGTTTGTAAAAGCGTTATATAAAACGCTGTAAGTAAAGAGAATTTTTGTGATTTTTTTAATTTATTTTTCATTAAGTTGTAAACTTATATCCGACTCCTTTAATTGTTTTAAACGAATCATCTCCTATTTTTTCTCGGAGTTTTCGAATATGAACATCTATGGTTCGGCCCCCAACAACGACTTCATTTCCCCAGACTTTGTCTAGGATTTCATCTCTTTTGAAAACTTTACCCGGCTTAGAGGCTAGCAAAGATAATAATTCAAATTCTTTTCGAGGTAAAACAAGTTCGTTTCCTTTGTGTATGATCTTGTAGGCTTCTCTATCAATTGTTAAATCACCTACTGTAATAAGTTCTGAGTTTTCTGTGGGAGTCGCTTCGTTAAGACGTCTTAATAATGCTTTTATTTTACTAACCAATACTTTGGGCTTGATTGGTTTTGTGATATAATCATCCGCGCCGGCCTCAAATCCAGCTACTTGTGAGTAGTCTTCACCGCGGGCCGTTAAAAACGTAATGATCGTATCTTTTAGTTCCGGAAACGTACGGATTTGCTCACAGGCTTCAATCCCATCCATTTCTGGCATCATGACATCCATAAGAATCAAATGAGGTTGGTTTTTTTTGGCAGACTTCACCGCTTCCAGTCCATTAGAAGCAGTTAGAACCTTATACCCCTCTGCAATCAAGTTGTAGCTTAAAATTTCTAAGATATCTGGCTCGTCATCTACTAGTAGTATTTTAATGGAATCGTTACTCATTTTTTGTGTTTGTAATATTTTATAAAGATAGAAAAATTAAACGCTGTAGTGAAAAATATAAATTTAATAACATTAAATTAAAGCCCTCATAACATTAGAAGGAAAGCATTCGTAAAATCATAAATTAATTAACAACATTGTGTTAACTATTAACAATCTTATTAAAACCTAATTTAATTTGCTTAGATTTGAATGAATTAAAAAAATATAACATGAAAAAAATTTACTTTTTACTTTTAACCCTCACGCTTACAAACCTATCTTTTGGGCAAATTACAGATATTTATATAAGTATGTTTGGAGAGGGGTCAAGCAACAATAAATTTATAGAGATATACAATGGCACAGACGCAGATATCGATTTAAGTCAATATTCAATATCTACATGTAGTAATGGATGTGATATAGCTGATCAATTTGATTATCCAGACAATGTATCCTTTGAAGTAGGCACAATAATTACCGCGGGAGATGTATATGTTATAGCACATGGCTCTGCTGACCCATTAATAGTAGCAGATCAAACATTCACTTATTTATCTAACGGAGACGACTTTATGGCCTTGACGCTTGCTGGAGCTACTGCGGATTTGTATACTATAATAGATGCATTAGGAGATATGGGAGGTGACCCCGGATCTGGCTGGGATATTGCTGGAGTTGCCAATGGAACACAAAACCACACCCTGGTCAGAAAATCAACAGTTTGTGGGCCTAATCCAACTCCTTTAGGATCATTTGGAACCAATGCTGAAGACTCTGAATGGTTGGTTGGCGCGATTGATACTGGTTGGTCAGACATCGGAACCTATGCTGGCTGTGCTAGCGGCCCGGTATTGTCAATTAACAACCCTAGCAATGGACAAGAATTCGCTTCAGGAACAACAGCTGTAACGCTGTCTGTAAGTGTAGCCAATTTTGAAGTCGATGCGACTCCGGCAAATGGTGGAACTGGTGACGGCCACATCCACTGGTCCTTAGATGGTGTAGATCAACCTATGAAATATGATACTGCGGACGAGACAGTAAATGTTGTTGATGGTGGATCACATACCGTTGTAATGACTTTAGTAAATAATGACCACCAGCCTATAACACCCGAAATTAGTCAAACAGTTAGCTTTTCTGTACTATTTCCTTGTGATTTACAAGTAGGAACTATTACGTCTACTTGTGACAGTACTACAGCTGAAGACACAGATACATACACCACAACTCTTACTTTTACTGGTGGGGGTACAACTACTTATATCATTGGTACTGGCGAGACTGGAATTATTACTGGAGATGATCCTTCTACGGTAAGTGAAGGAACTATAATTGTGAGTGGAGTTAACGAAGGGACAGATTTTGTTGTAACTTTTAATGGCGATTCGTCGAACAGTTCTTGCGACTTGACAAGAAGCATAAGCAGCCCGAATTGTAATCCTGCAATAGAACTCCCTTTTAACGATAACTTCAGCTATAGCAATGGTTCATTAATATCTGCTTCTAGTTGGAGTACTTTTTCTGGGACAGAAGGAGACTTAATTGTATCTGATGGACAAGCATTAGTTCAACACGGTACTCCGTCTGAGGATGCTAGTGTCGCATTTAACTCTGTTGTTGGCTCTATATATTACGCTTTTGATTTTACAGTTAATGCCGCTGAAGCAATTAGTGGAGGGGACTATGAATATTTTTCGGTACTGAAGGATGATGGCTATAACTACCGTGGAAGGCTCGACATTGTAAATGCAAATACTGAAGGAAATGATTTTACAGTCGGAATTTCAACGATAGGAAGTACAGCTGACACGGTATGGGCTTCTGACTTAAGCTTTGGAAATACCTACAGGGCTACTGTTAAGTTTGATCAAGACACAAATATTGCTCAATTGTGGATTGATGCTAGTTCAGAATCTGATACGTCAATTTCTGGGAATGATGAAACTGATCCTGGAACAACAATCACACAATTTGGCTTAAGACAATCTGATTCATCTGTAAACGAAAGTATTCTCGTGGATAATTTAAATATCGCACAAACGTTTAATGAAACATTATCGACTAACTCTATGTCTATTAATACAGATTTCAGCATATACCCTAACCCAAGTAATGTTGGTTATGTAAACATCTCATCAACCGAGTCTGAAACCATACAAGTTAACGTATATGACATACTTGGAAAGCAAGTTATCAATGCAGCTGTTGCAAGTGGTCGCTTAGATATATCAACGCTTAATACAGGTGTTTATATTGTTAAGTTAACACAAGGATCTGCTACAACTACTAAAAAATTGATTGTTCAGTAATCCATTTTAAAATACTTAAAAAGAGCGTTGCCATAAGGCAACGCTCTTTTTACTTTTAACTACTTTTGTAGTGGAATTTAAGAGATATGGTTAGCAAAGATTTAATTTTTAACATCACATCCGAAGCCAGTTTTAACGCGGCGGCTTTAGCTGTTTTTAAACATCAATTTGAACATAACTCTGTATATCGTTCGTTTTGCGACTTACTGTACAAACACCCCAGCGAGGTGAAGAGAGTGCAACAAATTCCTTTTTTACCGATTCAATTTTTTAAGAGTCACACAATCGTGTCTAATATTAAATCTGCAGATGCTACCTTTACAAGCAGCGGAACTACTGGTAGTATTGTTAGTAAGCATTTTGTGAGTGACTTAGAAATATACAAACAAAGCTTTAGACGCGGATTTAAATCGTTTTATGGAGCGATTGAAAAGTATACAGTCTTGGCGCTATTGCCTTCCTATTTAGAGCGTGAGGGCTCGTCATTAGTGTATATGGCAAATGACATGATTACACAATCAAACCAGCCTGAAAGCGGCTTTTATTTGCATGATTTGGAGGCCTTAAAAAATACCTTACTAAAACTAGAGGCTAAAAGGCAAAAAACCTTGCTTATAGGCGTTTCTTATGCTTTATTAGATTTGATTGAAGCGCATTCATTTAAGCTAAAACATACCACTGTTATGGAAACAGGTGGTATGAAAGGTCAACGTAAAGAGCTTGTAAAATCAGAATTACATACTATTTTAAAACATGGATTTGGAGTTAATAAAATTCATAGTGAATACGGGATGACGGAGTTATTATCTCAAGCCTATTCCAAAGGGGATGGAATATTTAATACGCCACCTTGGATGAAAATTTTGACAAGAGATCCGGAAGATGCTTTGAGCATTCAGCCCATTGGAAAATCGGGTGGTGTTAATATAATTGACTTGGCAAACATAAATTCGTGTGCCTTTATTGCCACTCAAGATTTAGGAAAAATTCACAGCAATGGCACGTTTGAAATCTTAGGCAGATTCGATGAGTCGGATATCAGAGGCTGTAACTTGATGGTGCTTTAAACCACTCGTATTATAAACGTACTGCGCTTACCGCGATTGATAATCACATAGGTATTGTTAATCAAATCGGTCGTTGAGATTTTATAGTCCTCCCCTACTTTTTCTTTATTTACTGAAATTGAATTCTCTTTTAACGCGCGTCGTGCTTCTCCATTAGACCCCAAGAATTTTGTTTCTGCTGAAAGTGCCGCAATCATATCTAGCCCAGCATCTAACAACTCCTTTGACACCTCAGCAGTAGGCACCCCTTCAAAAACATCTAAAAAAGTGGCTTCGTCTAAGGTTTGAATATCAGCTTTAAAGGACTTACTATATAATATAGTAGAGGCCTTTTCAGCATTTTCAAAATCGGCTTGGCTGTGAACCATCGTAGTGATTTCTTGAGCTAAACGCTTTTGAAGTAAGCGTAAGTGCGGTTGTTCTTTGTGTGATTCTGTGAGTGCCTTTACCTGTTGCTCATCAAGAAACGTAAATATTCTAATGTATTTATCTGCATCATCATCGCTTGAATTTAACCAATATTGATAAAACTTATAAGGGGAGGTTCGCTTGGCGTCTAGCCACACATTACCCCCTTCACTTTTACCAAACTTAGACCCGTCTGATTTAGTAATTAATGGACAGGTTATAGCAAACCCTTTTCCGTTACCTACACGTCTAATAAGTTCAGTCCCCGTGGTAATATTGCCCCATTGATCACTACCACCCATTTGAATGGTACAGTCATGAGCTTTGAACAAATGAAGGAAATCATACCCTTGAACGAGTTGATAGGTAAATTCGGTAAAACTCATTCCGTCAGAGCTTTCCGCTGAAATCCTGTTTTTAACAGAATCTTTGGCCATCATATAATTAACAGTAATGTGCTTACCAACATCTCTAATAAAGTCTAGAAAAGAAAAGTCTTTCATCCAGTCATAATTATTTACTAGGACGGCAGCATTCCTTTCGCCGTTATCAAAATCTAAAAAATGAGCCAATTGTTTTTTGATCGACTCCTGGTTGTGACGTAGTGTTTTTTCGTCTAAAAAATTACGTTCAGTAGATTTTCCAGAGGGATCACCAATCATTCCTGTGGCACCGCCAACCAAAGCAAAGGGTTTATGACCACATTTTTGATAATGCGCCAACAACATAATAGGCACCAAATTTCCAATATGCAAAGAGTCGGCTGTGGGATCAAAACCTATGTAAGCGCTTCTCATTTTTTCTAATAAATGTGCTTCTGCACCCGGCATGACGTCATGAATCATTCCTCTCCAACGCAAAACTTCTATAAAATTACTGGCCATTTTAGTGTTTTTAATTAAGACAAAGATAACAGATTCATAAGCGATGAGAAAAGAAAAAATAGTAATTTAGTGCTATGATATTAGTTACTGGAGGTACTGGGTTAGTAGGGAGCCACTTATTGTTTGAACTCACCAAAGCAGATCAAAACATTCGGGCCTTGTACCGACGCACTGAAAGCATTGAAAAAGTTAAGACTATTTTCTCTTATTACTCAAACAATATCGACACTCAATTTAAAAAAATTGAATGGGTTCAAGCAAATTTAAATGACGTACCAAGACTAAATGCAGCGTTTGAGGATGTTAGCCACGTGTATCATTGTGCCGCTTTAATTTCTTTTGCACCTAAAGATTTTACTCAATTAAACAAAACAAACACGGAAGGAACCGCCAATATTGTAAACCTATGTATTATCCATTCAATACAAAAATTGTGCTACGTGAGTTCCGTAGCGACTATGGGAGTTGACTCGCATAAAATAACCGAAGAGACCACTTGGAAGTCTGAGGATATACAAAATGTTTATGCTATTACAAAACACAATGCTGAAATGGAAGTTTGGCGTGGAATCCAAGAAGGAGTACCTAGTGTAATTGTGAATCCTGGGGTGATTTTAGGAGCTGGATTTTTTAATTCTGGTAGCGGACTCCTGTTTAAGGTTATTCATAAAGGATTAAGGTATAAGACAGAGGGGGTCACAGGCTATGTAGGAGTAAATGATGTGGTTAAAAGCATGGTTTTACTAATGAATAGTAACCATACAAATGAACGGTATATTCTTGTTAGCGATACGCTTACATTTGGAGATTTCACCAAAACATTATCAAATGCATTGGGAGTAAAACCTCCAAAAAAGACAGCCAAAAACTGGATGCTTTCAATGGCATGGCGCTTAGATTGGCTTGCCTATATTATTATAGGTAAGAAAAGGCTTTTAACAAGAAACATGTGCCGGACTTTAAACAGTAAGAACTATTATAGCTCTGAGAAATTTTTAAACGCAGAAAAGAAATTCAAATTCACACCTATTTCAAAAACTATTTCCGAAGTGAGTCAAATTTACTTAAAGGAAGTGAGGGCTTCTTAACATACCTTTTTTTATCACGAGCTATTTTAGTAGTGTCGATTTGATTTTGTTGAGCCTTTTTAATTGAATCTTTGATTCGTATTTTATTATCGATAATAGCTTGGTAAGCTACCTTCTCTTTATCTAATTTAGACTCTACTTTTTCATAAATTGAATTATATTGATCGGTATGATATGTGTAATAAGTATTACTTTCTGTAAACTGCAGACTATCTATTCCATAGGTCCTGTAAATATAGTTTAGTGGGTTTTCAATATTATTTTGTAGCAGCTGTTTATTTACTCCCTTTGCGGAATTAATTAAAATCACATCAAAAAGTATCTCTACCATTTGATCTTCTGAAATCAAATTAGCTGGTTTTTTTACGGTGGAATTTCCACAGGACATAAAAATTAAGATACTAAATAATACTGCTATTTTCCTCATCTGTTAAATGTTAGTCGCATCGCTGCGTTGACATTAGTAAAGTTAGCATTCTCATAGACTATAGCACCATTTAAAATGGTGTGGGTTACTCTTGACTTAAAAGTGGAACCTTCAAAAGGAGACCAACCACACTTATAAAGTATATTATCTTTATTAACGGTCCATGGATTATTTGGGTTAACTAAGACTAAATCTGCAAAATACCCTTCTTTAATGTAACCTCTTTTTTCAATTTGAAACAAAATAGCTGGATTATGACACATTTTCTCCACCATTTTTTCAACAGATATTTTGCCTTTATGATAGGCTTCCATCATTGCAACTAAAGCATGTTGAACCAAGGGACCTCCAGAGGGTGCGTTCATATAATTATTTGACTTCTCTTCAAGGGTATGAGGGGCGTGGTCTGTTGCTATAACATCAATTTTATCGTTTAAAAGAGCCTCCCATAATGCGTCTCTATCCTTGGACGATTTTACTGCTGGATTCCATTTTATAAGTGTTCCTTTTTTCTCATAATCTGCATCCGAAAACCACAAGTGATGAACACAAACCTCTGCCGTTATTTTCTTGTCTTTTAAAGGTTTTTTATTAGAAAATAAAGCCATTTCTTTTGCTGTAGTAAGATGGAATACATGTAAACGTGCGCCCGTTTTTTTGGCTAAAGCAATTGCTTTTGAAGATGAAATATAACAGGCTTCCGCACTTCTAATTTCTGGATGACATTTAATAGGAATGTCTTCTCCATAAGTTTCTAGATAACGAGCTGTATTTTGTTTAATAGTATCTTCATCTTCGCAATGAACCGAAATTAATAAGTCGGTACTATTAAAAATTTTTTCTAAAACTTCAGGATTATCAACTAGCATATTTCCAGTTGAGGAGCCTAAAAAAAGTTTAAGACCAGCTACTTTTTGAGGGTCTACTTTTAAGATTTCATTTAGGTTGTCATTGGTTCCTCCAAACATAAATGAATAATTTGCAGACGATGTTTTGGCAGCAATCTGAAATTTATCCTCCAATTTATCAATGGTCGTTGCTTGAGGAGTGGTATTTGGCATTTCTATGAATGATGTAATTCCTCCTGCAATAGCTGCTCTCGATTCTGTTTCAATAGTCGCTTTATGAGTGAGACCAGGCTCCCTAAAATGAACTTGATCGTCAATAACTCCTGGTAAGAGGAAATTATTTTCAGCATCAATAACAGTGACATTAGAATTCTTTACACTAATGGAGCTCGCAATTTCTTTAATATATTGATCCTCAATTAACACATCACCAAGAACGATAGTTCCTTCATTGACAATACGAGCATTTTTTATGAGTATAGATTTTATGTGCATTTATCGCTTTCCTAAAATTGTTTTTAATCGCATTTGAATGACTCCAAAAACCGCTTCTTTAATTATCCCTTTGCTAAGCTTTGAAACGCCGTAGAGTCTGTCGGTAAAGATAATGGGGATTTCTTTGATATTAAACTTTTTCTTATGAGTATTATATTTCATTTCAATTTGAAAAGCATAGCCAACAAATTTAATTTCATCTAAATTAATTGCTTCTAAAACAGCCCGTTTATAACAGACAAATCCTGCCGTAGGGTCAAGAATATTCATTCCTGTAATTAGCCTTACATACAAAGACGCTCCATAGGAAAGCAGAACCCTAGACAAAGGCCAATTTACAACATTAACCCCTTTTATGTACCTTGAGCCAATAGCAAGATCAATATGTTGGTCTTTACAGACTTCGTAAAGTCGTTTAAGATCCTTTGGGTCGTGAGAAAGATCTGCATCCATTTCAAATACAAATTCATAGTCTCGTTCCAAGCACCATTTAAAGCCGTCTACATAAGCAGTTCCTAATCCTTGTTTACCTTGTCGTTTAAGTAAAAAAAGTTGCTCTAGATATCTAGGCTGACAGGCTTCTACCTTTTGAGCTGTCTGGTCTGGTGAATTATCATCAACCACCAAAATATGGACCTCACTGTACTGTGAAAAAACAGCATCTATGATTGCCTCGATATTTTCAATCTCATTATAAGTTGGTATGATGACTATAGCATCTTGCATTCAGTAGAAAATTTTGACAAAAGTAAGTTATTTTTTGCGGACTCATTTTATAAATATTCTTCATAACTTTGAATATGCTTAGAGAGGTACTAAATAACGACTGGTATACAACTATTATTATAGTGAGTCTTACAATAATTGTAAGCGCTAAGCTTTTGAACCCTAACCGGTTTATGGACTTTCTGAGGCTAATTGGCAACTCTAATTACTTAAGAATTCACTTTAAAGACCATCGGTTTTTTGACCCTTTTGATGTGCTATTATTTATAAACTTCTGTACTAATGCCGTACTCACAATAATTCTCGCTTACAATTACTATAAATCCATGGCTGACTTAACTCATAATGAATTTATAAAACTAGTTGCAATTCTGGGGCTTAGTTTTCTGGCAAAAATACTACTAGAGTTAGGAATTGGATACCTTTTTGAAATTGAGAAACTATCACATAGCTATGTATTTCAACAAGTAAGTATTCTAAACTTTTTAGGCGTTTTGCTACTTCCTTTAAATGCTTTATTGATTTTTAGTTTCCCAGGACATGGCTCGTTATTAGTCATAATCCTGACCATTTCGGTCCTAATTATCATAATTGGCTTATTTAAATCGATCAAATCCTATCAAAAACTTCTTATCAATAATTTCTTTTATTTTATTTTGTATCTTTGCACTCTCGAAATTGGTCCTTACGTGATTTTATGTAAGCTATTTTCGTACGATATAAATTAACATTTTAGAGTAATTGATCTATGAAAATAAAAACCATTTTAGTATCTCAACCAGAACCTAAAATAGAAAACTCACCTTACTTTGATTTAGAGGAAAAGCAAAAAGTAAAGATTGATTTTCGCCCGTTTATTCATGTTGAAGGGGTTACCGCAAAAGAAATCAGATTACAAAAAGTAGATTTTTCCATTTACTCTGCTGTTATTTTAACGAGTAGAAATGCTGTAGATCACTTCTTTAGAATTGCAGATGAAATGCGTTTTAAGGTGCCCGACTCTATGAAATATTTTTGTCAGTCAGAAGCTGTGGCTTACTACCTACAAAAATATGTAGTATACCGTAAACGAAAAATTTATGTTGGAAAGCGTAACTTTTCGGACTTAGCTCCATTGATAAATAAATATAAAAATGAAAAGTTTTTATTACCTTCTTCAGACAAACTTAAAGCTTCAGTACCTGCTGCACTTGACGAGCTAGGTATCCAATGGAAACAGGCCGTTTTTTACAAAACAGTTATTAGTGATTTATCTGACTTAGCTAATGTCTATTATGATATTCTAGTGTTTTTTAGTCCTTCTGGAATTGACTCTTTATTTCATAATTTTCCAGATTTCAAGCAAAATGACACCCGTATTGCTGTTTTTGGAAATACGACTGTTAAAGCTGTTGAAAACAAAGGACTTCGAGTTGATGTTGCAGCGCCAACCACAGAAATGCCTTCAATGACTATGGCGCTTAACAAATACATACAAGAAATAAATAAAAAATAATATATCGTTTCACTTGATGATTCGAAACCCACTCTTTGAGTGGGTTTTTTTTTGTTAAAATCTAAAATATTATAAATAGCACTCCCTTTAAGCCAATGAAATTTACAAATCAAATTATACTATATTAGCTACAAAAAAAATACAACCATGAAATACTTATATTTATTTTTATTTATGTTCATTTTTATTAGCTGCTCTAGCGATGATAATGGAAGTGATAATGGGAGTAATACCCCTATTTTGACTGCATCAGATTTCAACCCAAATTCGCAGGATAATTATTGGATATACAACGTAGACAGTAGCAGTGCTGACCTCCCTGAAATGGACTTCTCTTCTATTGATTCATTATATGTGGCCTCAACATCAGCGACTTCATACACACTTGATGCTAACGATGGAATGGGTGCAGATGGCAGCATGAACAGTATTCTAACAAGTGGTAGCTTATCTTCAACTAATACAATTTTGAAGTACAATGGAACTTTAGACCTCCCACTAGATTTTGATCTTGAGCAAACCCCTGAAATTACTGATCTTATATTGCTTGATTTAGAAGCAGCAAACGGAGCAATCCTTTCAAGTGTTAGTGGTGCGTTTTCCGATACTATTGACATTCAAGGTTCTGCAATTCCCTTAAATATCTCTTACGAACTCTCGACTATAAAAGAAAATTTATACGACACAAAATTAGTTAACGGAACAACTTATACAAATGTCTATGAAGGCACACTAAGCTTTAATTTGTCTGTAACTGGCACAATTACAATTTTTGGGTTTAGTCAAGCTTTAAATATTATTGAACCACAAAATGTTTTATCTGTTCGTTATTACTATGGAGCTAACGTTGGTCTTCTTCGTGCAGAAAGCAGCCAAGGGTTTGAGTTAGCTACCGAAATAATTGCTCTAATCGCCCAAACTGGTGGTGGACTTGACTTTCCAGCCTCAGCCACCGTCACAGGCTTAGAAGCGTTAAGTAATTACATAATAAACTAAGTGAAAGTTTATTTAATACAAAAAGTTAAAATAACTTTCCCTTAAGTTTTCTAATTGTTGGCGAAGAAACAACAAACAGTACAAACCCACTCAGTACAGTTATAATTCCAAGCAGTGAAAAAACTCTTAAAAGAGTGGTGTTAAAGTTATCTCTAGACTGGTAATCCATAGTATGAGTCATCCATAAAAAATCAAACCATCTCCAATCTCTATGGCGAACGGTTTGAAAACCGCCGTCTGCATATGAAATATAAGCTGTAATTGCCTCTGGATGTTTGTAATTTATTGCATATGCAGGGAGTGGTCTCCCTCTATATTCGTGATGCGCATCTGAAGACACGATTAACTCAACAGATTTATAAATAAGTTCAGGAATCATGTTTTGATCTGCAACATAAAGCGCTTCTTCTTTTGAAATTCCTTGACGTTTTTCTCCAGAACTTGCATTGTATAACTCAGAATCATTGATCCAAAAATGAGGGATTCCTTTTAAATCCCTAAGTGCAATTTTGGAAATAGTTAGTTGAGAAAAAAGAGAGTCAGAAATTAACAAATCCTCAAAACCATTACTAGGAGGTTGAATTCTATAGTCGTCTCCGTGAATAGCATCAATATCTGTCCAACTAAAGTACAATCCGCTGACCGTCCAAAAGATAAACTGAAGCCCTAAAAATAAGCCTAAGTAACGATGGGATTTACGTATGAGCCCTTGTGTTTTACGATTGAGTGCCACCTAAAAAAGTACTATAAATTACAACTCATATCATCTCCACAACACATTGGTGACTTAATCTTCCCCTCACATTCTGGACATTTGGAAACCTGTACTTGCGAACCATCAGCAAGGTCTATCATTCCATTTTCTAAAGGAATATCACAGTTACCACACGTAGCCTTCACAGCCATTCCACATTGTTTACATTCGTAAGTATTCATCATTTTATAGTATAGTTTAGAAACGATTATTTTATTAAAATTAATCTTTTTTTAGTAAGTAAACACTAAGTACAAAAATAGTCCATAAATAAAAACCAAGGTAAAGCCTTCTGTTTTTTTAATTTCATGTCGTTTCAACAGCAATGCCAATGGCAGTAAAACTGCTGCAAAGACCAACATCCAAATTAAGTCCCTAGAAATAATTAAAGGATCTTCAACAATAATTGGCTTAATCATGGCTGTTAATCCTAGTACAGATCCTATATTAAATATATTTGAGCCAATTAAATTACCTAAAGAAATTGCTTTTTCATTTCGAACTATGGCCATAACTGAAGCTGCAAGTTCAGGAACGCTTGTGCCAACGGCAATAATAGACACCGAAATTACTGCTTCGCTTACACCTATTTCTTGAGCGATTACAACGGCACCTTTGACAAGCCAATCCGAACCAAAATACAAGGCAATAGCCCCTATTAGCAGCCAAATTCCTATTTTAAAATTTGAGATCACTGTTAATTCATCTATGGAATCATCAGGCTCAGAGCCATTAGATTTTCTTAAAACCAAAATGATAAAAATAATTAATCCTGTAAATAAAATAGCACCTTCAACAGCCGAGAGTTGATTGTCATTAGATAAAAAATAATAAAACAGCATTGAAAATAACATTAGAACAGGCCAATGAAACCTATAAAATGTTTTATCTACATAGATTGTTCCTATCAAGGCAGTAATCCCGAGAACCAATCCTATATTAGCTATATTAGAACCAACCACATTATTAATTGCAATAGAAGGAGACCCATTTAAAGCGGCATTTAAGCTTACTAATAGCTCTGGAAGCGAGGTAGCGAAGGAGACAACAGTCAACCCAATAACCATTTTAGAAACATTGAGCTTAAGCGATAAAGCTACAGAAGCACGCACCAAGAAGTCACCTCCGACAACAAGGTTCCCAAACCCCAACAACATCAAAACAACATCCATATTCTATTTTTTTACGAAGATAAATCTAAGATATTAAATTTGCTTATATTTATATGAAGAATTTCTATTTTTGAACAATGAACTCACAAATATTTTTTAAGGTCCTGGCAAAAGTCAATAAGATGCTACTTCCTAGCTTAACAAAAAAACAAGTAGATCTCGCTAAAGCAACTAAATTACAAATGGCTTTGTTTGGCTGGCGACTGTATGTCACTAAAAAAGCACTGGACTAGTAGCTTACTGCTGCAAAAACGGGGTGTGCTGCAATTTTTTTAACCCCTTGAAGAAAGTCAATTTTCATGATAAAATTACATTGCACAATTTGGCCTCCTGCTGATTCTATCATTTTACAAACCGCTTCGGCAGTTCCTCCAGTAGCCAATACATCGTCGTGAATAAGAACCTTATCTCCTTTTTGGATGGCGTCTTTATGCATTTCTAATACATCAGAACCATATTCTAAATCATAAGACTGTGAAACCACCTTTCGGGGTAGTTTTCCAGATTTTCGAACAGGTATAAAAGGAACTTTAAGCGCTTGTGCTAACAACATCCCAAAGAAAAAACCACGTGCCTCTATAGCCACTACCTTATCTACCTTTTTCGTTAGCAACTGAGATAGTAACAATTCCAAACATTCAGCAACCCCTTCTGGACTCTGTAGTAGAGATGTAATATCCTTAAAGTGAATGCCCTCTTTTGGAAAATTAGGCACATCCTGAATGTATGATTTTAGTGAATTCATAGAAAAATAAAAAATGGCAGTTATTATTTAATAGTTTTAAACGCTAGAGTCTGATTTTAACGGTACGAGCTTGCCCAAATATAAGAAAATTGACCGTATGGTTTAAACAAAAAAAGGAACTACATTTCTGTAATTCCTTTTGTGACCCAAGCTTACGAAAGTTCAAACTTTGTTGAGGATTTCAGACACTTTTAATGCTATAAATTTAAATCCTAAAACATACCCGTAAATAATAGTTAAAGCTGATTCAAATAGGGATTCAATATGTGATTCCTAGATTAAAACAAGTTGAAGATGCATCTGACGAAATGCCAAGAAAGTTTGAAATAGAAATAATTGATTCCTTGAGCAGATATTCAGATAAAGAGTTAGACAAAGCAGTATAAAGTGTACAATAAATAAAAAAGGAACTACATTTCTGTAATTCCCTTTGTGACCTTGACAGGATTCAAACCTGTAACCTCTTGAGCCGTAATCAAGTGCACTATTCAGTTATGCACCTCTACTCTACCTCTTAAATACATCAATACTATTGAGCTTTATACGCTAATTGTCGTTAAAATTGACGTTGAACCAGTCGTAAAATATGACGTAATATTAGTAGTATGATAGGAGTGTATTTACAAACCTCAGTAAACAAGAATAAAGAGCATAGCCTTTATGTAAGGGTCAGAGCTAAAGGAATAAACATCTCTATTCCACTTAAATTCGCAGTACAGAAGAAACACTTTAATACTAAACGTAAGCGAGTAAGGAGCTCACATCCTTTAAGTATTCCTTTCAATAAGCGCATAGATGAGGTCTCCGCAAAGATTTATGAATCACTGCAGCTATATAGAGCTGATATAATCACTCTAGAGGAATTCAACAGTAGGCTATCTAAGAGGACAGAGAAGTCTATACCGCACTTAATGAGTATTTATAAGAATGAAAAGAAGCCTAACACTTATAGCATCTACCAATACAGCATAACAGCTTATGAGAGAGCTTTAAATAAGTCTATTATATTCAGTGATATATCTCATTCTAGTATTACTAAGGCTATTAGTAAATGGAAGACAGAGGGATTGAGTCCAACATCAATGAATACGTATATCAGGCATTTAGGTATATTAAAGAATGATGCTTACAAAAGAGATTATTGCAGTACTCCCTTTACTAGACAGAACGCTTACAATCAAAGAGTAGAACGCCTAGAGATTAAGTCTATAACGTCAGAGCAATTCAAGGAGGCTATGAGCAGAGTGAAATCAGAAAATGAACGCAAGGCTCTTATACTATACTTACTATCGTTAATGACTAGGGGAATGTATTTCACAGACTTCCAGAATATGCAACCTCAGCGAGATGTATTCACACACTTCAGACATAAGACTAAGAATGAAATGCAGATAGACGGCTTAGACGGATTAATTACTGCTCTATATGACACCATAAAGGATGAGGTTTATCAATTACCTAAGTACGCTAAGATTATCAAAAGACTCCTAGGAGTACCCTTTAAAACGGCTCGTAAGACTTATGACTCCTATGCTTTACTAAACAATGTAGACTTCCAAATAAGAATCCATTTACTTGGTCAAAGAGACCAGAGTATTAAGCGTCACTATACTAATTTCGAAATGAATGCTATTAAGCAAAAGATAAGGGATTCTAACACACTGATACTAGACTCATTCAATGCCAAGGAGTATGCCAAGGAGCTGATATGTCTAAATTACTAATATTCAAATGAAGGACTTATAGAACAGCCTTTGTTCTTAGATTTAAACGAAGAGGATTAAAGATTTTTAATCCCTAACAAAACGCACTGAAAAGCCGTTCTGCTTGCTTTAGTCGTTCCTGTTGAGATTATTTAGTAAAAGGAAAACCCCTCCTAAATTAATAGTAAGGGTGTTTAACGTATTTTTAAATGGGTTAGCTTTTAATAAAACATTCTTATTGAGTAGCTTTTTACCAATCATCGACAGTTGATTTAACATCTTCTAATGATTTAATATCTTCCAATAAGTAACCTTTAATATTATTAATTGTATTGTTAAAATAAACTTCAATATCTTTTTTAGTTTTTGGTTTTTTTAACTTAGTTTTCTTTTTATTATAAATAGCAAACCCAGAGAAAGCCCCCCCACTAAACAACACTTCATATCCAGCATCATTATAAATACTTAAACTGACAACCTCAAACTTTACCTTATCGTTCCTAAATGAAATTTCAATAGAAAATCTCGCATCGTTAGTGTCCTTTGATATTCCATTTTTTGTAATTAAAAAATCAGAAATAAAAGTGTCAAATTTTAAATATTCAAAAGAAATATTTGCTTTAATAGCTTCCTTTGGATTATTATAAGTCTTATTTATGTATTTAAGCACATTGTTATAATTCTGTTCAGCAGTTTTATCTGGTGTATTTATAACCACATAGGATTTATCATTATTGGAAGCATCTCTTAACCCATCTGGTGTAACAGTTAACTCTTGTGAAAACAAACTTATTGAAAATAGTAATGTTAAAGTAAATAGTAATTTCTTCATTGATATTAGGATTGAATTGTAACACTAACATACAAAAATCTTGATTAAACCTGCCAATAGTCATTATTTTAGCCATTTAAAATAAGCCCTAATTTTAATTCTTGCTGTTTGTTTAGATAATTTTTTTCTACGTATTAAACTAAATGTTTTTTTGCGTCTTTGAGGACTTCAAAAAACCACTACTGGTATAATTCAAAATTAAATGTTTAGTTAACTTATTCAAACCATCAGTAACTTTAGTTGCGTACTTCATCATCATTTTTTTCACCTTACCCTTGCTTGTATGTGTTTTGGCATAAGTGCAATATGGAATAACACTTGTTCCAGATGCCATTAAACTTAAAACTTCCACCTTAATTTTATCTTGTTTAAATTCAAATTAAAGAGTGTGTAATGTTGGAATCATTACCAGAGACAGCCTGAAGGACAAATAAAATCACCTCTTTCAGAAATTCTCAGATTTAAATTTTCTTGATTAGATATATTATAAGGCAATGACGACAAGTTGTTAATTTCGTAAGCTCCTAAATTTAAATATATAATAGATATAGAATCTCCATTTCTATTAATTGCAAAGAGTTGACCATCAAATGTTCTTTCCCATATTATAACATCTTCTGTTTCAAATACTATTATTCCTTCACCACTATTTTCTTCAAAGTAACATTGAGACGTATTAATATCGTTACCACAGTCATAAGGGTAATTTTTAAATGTGGTAAAATTCCATCCAACACCAGAGTTGTTATTTAGTGTAAATTTAACAAACTGTTCAGTCATAAATTCGTCTCCACACGGTATGGGTGGGAATATCATTATAGTTACGCATTCTTCATATTCCGATGAAAAAATATTTGAATTTAAATATTCTCTAAATTCATTATTGTCATCAGAACTATCATCACTTGAACAAGCGAAGATGAATAAAGCGGAGAGTAAGAGTAGTTTTTTCATACTCAAATATAAGAAAAGTAAGTTTAACCTACTTAAGAGGATTAGAAATAGTTGAGTTGAAAGAAGATGATATGCCTATGGTTTAGGTTGTTTGTTCATCTTCTCCAAAAATGGTAAAAAAACAAACAAGAATATTATACAACAAATAGGCGTAATGATAAATGCTTCAACTAGACCCCAATCATCACTTCCTTGAAATAATCTAACTATTCCAAAAATAATTGAAGACGTTGCAACTAATAATGTAATTCTACTTAAAGGTTTTACTATTTTTTTATAATCCATACCTCAAATTTACAACATTTAGTTTTTACTTAAACTATCTGAAGAAGACAGCTATGGTTTAGTTGCAGTCAGAATTTAATCTAAATAAGCTAGATTCGGTGAGTTCAAAAATTACTTCCCCACCATCACATTCAAATGTAATAGGAGTAACTAATTCATTACCAAAATTTAAATCAACCGTTAGGATATCATTGTCATATGTATAGTTAAGAGGGTTGGGGATATGATTTCCATCATTTGCCTCGTATGAATTATATAATGAATTACAATCTCCTTCAACACAGTAGTAAGTGTAACGTAGTCCATCTTCATAGAGATACATTGTATTTCCTTCTGGAACACTACCTTCTACAACCCATTTACCTTCTATTGAATAATATGGTGCTGGCAAATTTTCACCGTCACCGTCATCGTTACAACCAATTACAAAAAGAGCAAAGAATAATGGTAATAATAATTTTTTCATAGTAATGATTTTAATGTTATTTATTTTTAAAACCCCAATCTACAATAATTTTAAAAGAAGAAGAAGAAGAAGATATGCCTATGGTTTAGTAATTAGTGCTTATTTACTTAAATTTAATATTCTAAATGCACCTTTAATCACCAAAATAAAAACAATTGTTCCGACAAACAAATCAGGTTTATTTGAATTTAACAAATTCACTAAAATCCCAGCTATGATAACGCCTAAATTTATTATGACGTCATTTGATGTAAAAATCATACTCGCTTTTATATGTGCTTGTTCTTTGCTTTTTGACTTTTGTAAAATGTAAAGACAAATTCCGTTCGCTATCAGTGCGAAAATTGAGATGATAATCATTGTTGAAAAATCGGGTATTCTATCATCCCCTATAAATCTTCTTAATACTTCTATAAATCCGACAATTGCTAATGCAATTTGAAAATATCCCGCAAGTTTTGCTATTTGTTTTTTCTTAATAGAGGTTCTTCCTACCGCAAACAAACTAATTCCATAAACAAAACTGTCAGCGAGCATATCTAAACTATCGGCAATAAGTCCGATTGACTTTGAGATAACTCCCGTTGTCATTTCGATTATGAAAAACGCAAAATTTATAGTGAGCACAGACCAAAGTAGTTTCTTTTGGTTCGTGTTTTCTTTGAATTCGGTTTGTTCGGTTTGTTGGGAAGAAATTTTATTTCCGCCTAAATTTAATTCAATAATAGACTTTTCGATTTGGTCAATTTCTTCACAGTGAAAAACAGTCAATTTTCGGTTGGGAATGTCAAATTCTAAATTTTCAATACCTGAAATTCCATCCAACTTCACCCGGATTAAATTTTCTTCAGATGGACAGTCCATTTTAGCAATTTCAAATATTGTTTTTTTCACAACTCAAATATAAGAAATGTATGTTTAAGCTAAAGAAGCTTAGAATCTAAAACACTTAAGAATTAGACAAAACACACAGCATAAAAAGAGTTTGATTAATCAAGTTTTTTCAATTAGGCTAATGATTTAAGAAAGACCTAATTTTATTTCTAGTTGTTTGTTTAGCTGATTTTTTTCTACGTATTAAGCTAAATGTTTTTTTGCGTCTTTGAGGACTTCAAAAAACCACTACTGGTATAATTCAAAATTAAATGATTAGTTAATTGATATTATACTGAATTCTTAATATGCAAATGAAATAATAGTTCTTAATATGCTAGTCCACTTAAAGTTCATAATTTTATTTTAATTTAGTGTCCTAACATATCATATGTAGTGCAGTTTTATGAAACAATATACTATTAAGGGATTTGCTGATTTACTTATAACCTCAACACAGTTTAATAATCAAAAAACAAGAGATAAAAAACTGTTATTACTTGACAGGTGTAATTGGCTTATATCTTCTATTATAAGGTTACACATAAAACTAAATGAACCATATGGTAAATACCTTAATCTGCAATCACAAATATTAAAGAAATATATAGGCGATAGGACATATAAAGATATTCAATTATGTTTGATTGGATTAGGCATCATAATAGAAAACCCTAAATATTCAACAAGTAAATTCTCAAAATCATTTGCTTTATCTCCAAAAGCAATTAAGTTAGGCATCAAAAATACTATTGTATATTCTAAAAAGTTTAACACAAAATTAAATGCTTTAAAAGAAGTTAATTATGAAGACACTTTTTCAAATCCTGTATTAAGGAAAATATTAGTTAATACATCAAAGTTATTAGTTGTAGAAGAACCACAGTATTATGCATCGCAAATATTACCAAGTTCAATATATGTTGACCCTAAAAATGTGCAAATAGACATCTCTGAACCCGTAAACCAATTTAGAGTTGACCGATATGATGCGTTTTACAATTCCTTTTATGCACTTAACAAGGTTACAGACCCAAAAGTATTATTTAACTCATCCATCAATTATACACCTACCATTTCTAAATCTGGTAGAATATATCACGTGATATCCTCAATGCCAAAACTAATTAGAGAAAGCATCAGAACCAAGTCTAATGAGTTAATTTGGGAAGTAGATATGTGTTCAGCTCAACCTTCAATTATCTTTTTAGAATGGTTAAAATACGTTCAGGCAAATAACATCAAACACGTTGAAAAGGAATACAACCATTGCCTTAAACTTCTTTTAAGTGGAGGTATCTATGTGTATGTTCAAGAGAACTCGGAATTCTATAAAGGTTTAAGTTATGAGAAACTTAAAAAGAGTATTCTATCAGCAATTAATGCAGAAAATAAACCAACTCAACCAAATAAAGAATTAAGTAGGTTATTCCCTAATGTAATGATGTGGGTTAATGCAATTAAAAAGAACTCGGGATACAAGAAAGTGAGTTTTCTAGGACAAAGTGCAGAAGCTGATATATTTATTGAGGTGTATAAAAAAATACCAAATGATAAATTTGCATTAATCATACACGATTGTATTTTAACTACTGAAAAGGATATTTTGCTTGTAAAAAACCTATTAAAAGATAGAGTTCGTAAACTATTTAGTGATGTAATACTAGAACATCATAATTTAGACAAACTGTTTAAAACAAGTTTAGTTTCAATACCAGACAATATGCTTGAAAAAACTCAAAGGAATGCATACTTTAAAAAATGCTTTGAGGAAGGTGTTGTTGATTGAGCCCATAAGAAACAATTAGCTCAGTAGCTTTGGAACAAAGCACCTCATTTAAGTATCTCAATTAGCAGTAAGTTGTTTAAGTCCTAAGTGCTAAGTATTTAGTATATTTGATTATAGCTATAAGGCAGTATTTGTCGTAGTATTTGACGTAGTGTAAACAAAAAAAGGAACTACATTTCTGTAATTCCCTTTGTGACCTTGACAGGATTCAAACCTGTAACCTCTTGAGCCGTAATCAAGTGCACTATTCAGTTATGCTACAAGGCCATTTTGAGGGTGCAAATATAAGGTAATAATCTTTTTATCAAAAGAATATAGCATCAATTTCAAAAAACTTACTTTTGTCTGTATACAATAATAATATTCTGTCATGAAAATCGAACAAATCTACACAAGCTGTTTGGCTCAAGGCGCCTACTATATCGAATCTAATGGAGAGGTTGCCATTATAGACCCCTTAAGAGAAACTCAACAATATGTAGATAAAGCAAAGGCTAACAATGCTGTGATTAAGTTTGTTTTTGAAACACATATTCATGCTGATTTTGTATCCGGACATTTAGATTTAGCAAAAAAAACTGGCGCGACCATTGTGTATGGTCCTAACGCAAACACTGTTTTTGATTGTTATAATGCATCCGACAATGAAGAATTTAAAATTGGAAACATCACATTAAAAGCATTGCATACCCCTGGGCATACGTTAGAGTCTGTAACTTATTTACTCATTGATAAAAACGGCAAAAATCATGCTATATTCACGGGTGACACACTGTTTCTTGGCGATGTAGGAAGACCAGACTTAGCTATTAAGTCTGACCTTACAGAAAAAGATTTGGCGGGAATGCTATTCAAATCTTTACGCACCAAAATTATGCCCTTAGACGATTCTATAGTTGTATACCCTGCTCACGGAGCAGGATCCGCTTGTGGAAAAAATTTGAGTAAGGAAACAGTAGGCACAGTAGGGAATCAAAAAAAAACCAACTACGCCTTGCGTGCAAACATGACTAAAGACGAGTTTGTAAAAGAAGTCTTAAATGGGATCGGCAAAGCGCCTCAATATTTTTCCAAAAACGCAAAATTGAATCAATCGGGATATTCTGAATTAGAGGAAGTCCTAAAAAAAGGTAACATCCCCCTTTCAGTATCTGAATTTGAATCTCATGCAGTAAAAGAAAATATTCTTGTATTGGATGTTCGGACCCAAAAAGACTTCATAGATAGTCATATTCCCGGTTCTCTTTTCATTGGACTTAATGGCGGATTTGCGCCTTGGGTAGGCGCGCTAATAAGTGACATCAAACAACCTATACTTTTGGTAGTTCCTGAAGGCAAATCCGAAGAGGCTGTTACACGCTTAGCTCGTGTTGGGTATGACTACGCTCTTGGGTATCTAGAAGGCGGTATGGAAGCTTGGATCGCTGCAGGAAAAATAAGTGACAAACTAACCTCTATCTCTTCATTAGAGTTTGAGCAACGTACTAAAAAACAAACGCTTTCAGTTTTGGATGTTCGAAAGAAAGGGGAATATGATACCATGCATTTAAAGCTAGACGGCTTGCAACACTTATCTTTAGACCAAATTAATCATAGATTAGATCAGATAGACACACAGAAAACGTATTATATTCATTGTGCAGGAGGGTATCGTTCTGTGATTGCGGCATCGATCCTAAAAGCAAATAGATTTCATAATGTGATTGATATTGCTGGTGGATTTGCAGCTATCAAAAAAACCGAATTAAGTTTATCAGAATCTATATGCCCGTCAACACTATAGTATTGAAAATGGAACAAATAAATTGCACTTAAAAGCAATTTCGATCAATCTTCCCAAGATGAAGTAGTGAAATTAAAATAGTTAACCCTTAAGTGATTTCAGCACTCAACCCAAGCTGTAACAACTTACTACACAAAGGATCTAGCTCATCGTACACACCCGTTTTTACTGTACATTTACCCTTGTAATGAACTAGAAGTGCACATTGCTCGGCCTGCTCATGAGAATGACTACAAATAGCAACTAGTGAATCGATTACATGATCAAAAGTATTTACATCATCATTAAAAAGAACGATTTCATTTAAGTGCCCATCTTCAGTTAATGTATCAAACTGTTCACTGATTTTTTCTTTTGTACTCATAATTAATTCACGAATTTTAAAGCTACCCAATTGTTTCGAGTACGTTTTGTTTCGAGCTTAAGACCTAATTTTTGACAACTTGCTTCAATAAGCGCGCAGTCGGAATTATAAAACCCACTTAAAAATAGGGAAGAATTTTTATTTAAACAAGCTACATAAGTACTTAAGTCATTTAATAATATATTCCGATTGATATTTGCTATAATTACATCATATTGTTTGCCTTCAAGTAAAGAGGCATCTCCTTCTAAAACAATAATCTGATTACAATCATTTCTGGAGATGTTTTCTAAACTATTTAAATAGCACCAGTTGTCGATATCTATCGCTTCTACTTTTGGAGCTCCTTTTTTCATAGCCAAAATAGCGAGAATTCCGGTACCACATCCCATGTCTAAAACAGACTTATTGGTGAAATCAGATGCTAAAATATGCTCAATCATCATATGTGTTGTTTCATGATGACCAGTCCCAAAACTCATTTTGGGTTCGATTATAATATCATATTTAACTTCAAAAGGATCGTGAAATGGGGCACGAATAGCACATTGATCTCCGACCACTATAGGGTTAAAGTTTTTTTCCCACTCTGCATTCCAATTAGTTTGCGCAATGGTCTCAAAGGTAAAAGTAATTTTAAATTCTTCAGAACTTAAAATATAAATTGACTCTAAAATAGACTCTGAATGCCCCCCCTCTTGAATGTAAGCAATAACCCCATCAGGCGTTTCTACGAAACTTTCAAAACCCGCATAACCTAACTCCGCGATTAAAATTTCGGTACCTGGCTGAACGGGTTCAACTTTAAAAGTATATCCGATGTAGATAGAGTCTGCCAAATTTAAAATGCGTTTATGATGGCTGTAAATTGAGTCACATCCAATGCAGCTCCTCCAATTAATCCTCCATCAACATCTGCTTTTGAAAAAATCTCTTTTGCATTTGCTGGTTTTACACTTCCTCCATAAAGAATTGAGACCTCAGCTGCTAAACCTGAAGAGTATTTATTTGCAATCGTTTGACGTATAAAATTATGCATATCCTGTGCTTGTTCTGGCGAAGCTGTTTCTCCAGTTCCAATGGCCCATACTGGCTCATAAGCTAAGACAATTTGTTCCCAAGCTGAAGCTGGTAAATGGAATAATGCATTCTTAATTTGACCTTCCACGATTGCTTCCTCATTTCCAGATTTACGATCAGCTAATTCCTCACCAAAGCAAAAAATAACACGTATGTTGTGCTGTAACGCAGCATCTACTTTTTTTGCTAAAAGTGCATCTGTTTCACCAAAATAAGCACGACGCTCACTGTGTCCTAAGATGACTGTCTGAACACCAACACCTTTAAGCATCGCCGCACTCACCTCTCCTGTGTAGGCACCATTTTCAGCATAATGCATGTTTTGAGCCGCAACAGTAATCTGGCTTCCTTTTAGTGAGTTTGAAGAGGATAACAGACTTGTAAAAGGAGGTGCTATGATAACCTCTGTTTGTGAATGGGTGTGCTGCTCTAAAAGTTTAGAAACTAAAAGTTCTGAATCGACATAGTCGTTATTCATTTTCCAATTTCCTGCTACAATTTGTTTTCTCATTTTAAATTATTTAAAAGTTTTTTATCGGTTGTTTCAATTGCGTTAAATACCTTAATCTCTCCATCTTTGTCAATAATCAAGTAACGTGGAATCCAATCTAATCCTAAAAACGTGCCCAAAGCTCCTTTCCAGCCAGATTGCATGAAGTAATGTTCCCCTGAGATCTTTAATCGATCGATTCCCTTTTTCCAAGCAACTTGAGACTTGTCCAGTGACAAGAAAACAAAGTCAATTTCTTGGTGTGTTTCCTGTAGTTTTTTTACTCCAGGTAAGCCTTTTAGACAATCTTTACACCAAGAGGCCCATACGTCCACAAAAACGGCACTTCCTTTGTGTTTTTCTAAAATGGATTTGAATGACACTGAATCTCCTTGCAAATTAATTAACTTATCATTTAACGCTTCTAATGAAAACTGAGTTTCATTTCTGTTTTGACAACTCAAAACTGTAGTAATAAAAAGAGTAAATACTAGAATATGTTTCATATTTTAATTTTTATTAAGCGTTAATTTTAATTTTTGGATCCAAATACGTGTAAATAATATCAACTAAAATGTTTATGATTACAAAAGTAAGGGCAATTATTAAAACAGCCCCCATAATTACTGGCAAATCTAGGGTATTTAATGCATTTACGATTTCCTTTCCTAATCCGTTCCACGAAAATATATATTCCACAAAAACAGCACCTGCCAGTAAAGACGCAAACCAACCCGAAATAGCTGTAACTACTGGGTTTAAGGCATTTTTCATGGCATGCTTTGTGATCACTTGAAACGGAGTCAATCCTTTGGCTCTTGCCGTGCGTATATAGTCTTGATTAAAAACTTCTAACAAGGAGTTACGCATCAATTGAGTAACCACTGCCAAAGGACGAATACCTAGAACCACAGCAGGTAATATTAAGTTTTTTATTTTTAAAACATTGGCCTCTCCAAAATCATCTAATTCATACAGGCTCCCCGTCATTTCTAAGCCCGTATATTCGTGCCATAAAAAACCAAATATCCAAGCAGCAAGTATAGCGCTAAAAAAAGAAGGCAAACTCATTCCCAAAGTACTCACTACTAAAATAGACTTGTCGATCCATTGGTCTTTATAGAGTGCTGAAATTACACCAAAAAATAAACCAATAATTAACGCAATACAAATGGAAGCCACAGCCAGTATGATCGTATTTGGAAGTGTTTCGCTTAGTATCTGACTTACTTTTTTACCTTGTTTAGTAAAGGAGGTTCTCAAGTAAGGGTATTTTATAACAACGGTTGATTTTGAAGTATTAAAAAGTGCTTGGTAACTGTAGTCGTGAGATTTTAAAAAGGTGTAATTTTTTGGATCCTTAGAATGAAAAGACAAAGGCGAAACATCATTTAGATAATATAAATATTGAGTCACCACTGGTTGGTCAAATCCATATTTTTGCTTTACAATTGCTAACTGGGCTTGGTCTTCATTTTGTCCCAGCATCATTTGAGCGGGATCACCTGGCAATACGTTAAAAAGAAAAAAGATAGCAGTAACCACTCCTAAGAGAGTCCAAAAAGCGTGCTGTATTTTTTTTAGTAAGTAGCGCCCCAAATCAATTAAAGATCTAGGTTATCAATATCATTCCAATGTGCTTTTTGCTCCACAGTTCCACGTCTTAAAATTAAAACCCCTGGATTGGAGCGCACTACAGTTTTGAGTGCTTTTTCATCGCAAAGATAAAATTCAAAATCAAGCCCATAAGACGATTTAACGGCTTCTTTAACATCTCCTCCTGACGCGCTTAATCCTATGACAGTATAGCCTTTAGATATAGCTTCTTTAGAAAATAACTTCAAGGCTTGTAATCCTTTAGTTTCTGCAGTTTCTAAGTTGTAAGATACGATCATAACAAGCTTGTCTTTCGCTAAAAAGGTACTAGTTAAGTCATCTGTCTCAGATTCTATAGAAAAATCTAATATCGATGGCTGGTAACCTTCCTTAACAACTTTCGTTTCTACACTAACATAGTCGCCATTAACTTCGGGATAAGAGCCGTCGGTGACAACGGTTTGTTGTTCTCCGTTAACATCAAAAACCCATGTAAATTCTTGTACTACTTTTGGAGCATTTTCTGGTGTGCTCATATTTTTCAACAGGCTGTCCCCTATTTTATAAGCCCTAAAGTCTATACTAGGTAAATGCATCAATACATGGTATCCAAAAGCCAAACTAGCTACAAAACTCAAAAGAGCAAGTACTGTAGTTGGCAACGATTTAAACACGGGTGTTATATATGATTTACCAAAAAATAAAATCAGAACAAACACCAACAACACAACATCTTTTGTAAAGCTTTCCCATGGAGTTAACTTTAAAGCGTCTCCAAAACAACCACAGTCTTTTACCTTATCAAAGTAAGCTGAATAAAATGTTAGAAATGTAAAAAACACAATCATTATTAATAAACTCCAAACCGTAAACTTAGGTTTATATCCAATCAATAAAAACACCCCAAGAACTACTTCAAAAACCACTACCAAAACAGAAATAGCTAAAGCGTAAGGCTCTAAAAAAGGAAGATTTAAAACCTCCGCGCTAAAATACTCTTGCAGCTTGTAAGAAAACCCTAGAGGGTCATTGAGCTTAATGAAGCCCGAGATTATAAATAAAATTCCTACAAAAATTCTTGAGATTGGGACTAGTATTTTCATCTTATGATTTGTTTAAATGTATTAGAGCAAATACTGCATAATTGATCATATCTTGGTAATTAGCATCAATTCCTTCGCTAACAAGCGTATGCCCTGCATTGTCTTCAATCTGTTTGACACGCAGAAGTTTTTGTAAAATTAAATCTGTTAACGAACTCACACGCATGTCACGCCATGCCTCTCCGTAATCATGATTTTTATCCATCATGAGTTGTTTGGTGATAGTGATTTTATCTGCATACTGTGAAACCGCTTCTTCAAATGATAAATCAGGCTGTTCTACAACTCCTTTTTCTATCTGAATAAGAGCCATTATACAATAATTAATAATTCCAATAAACTCACTTGCAGCACCTTCGTCAACCTTTTGAACTGCGTTTTGCTGTATTCCTCTTATTCGTTGCGCTTTTATATAAATTTGGTCAGTGAGGGAAGGCAATCTAAGAATACGCCATGCACATCCATAGTCTTTCATTTTTTTACTAAACAAGTCTTGACAAACCTGAACAACCGCGTCGTATTCTTTTGAAGTATTTTGCATGAAATAAATCGAATTTTCCGTAAATTTCGCTTAAAATATTTGAAACATCAAGATTTATAGTTTAAATCTTGATAAAAACAAACAATAATCAGTATTTATGACCTTAAATTGTAACGGCAAACTTATTGACCTTAGCAGTCCCAAAGTGATGGGGATTTTAAATGTGACTCCAGACTCATTTTATGATGGAGGAAAATTTAAAAATGATAAAAGCATTTTAATTCAGACAGAAAAACTGATAAGTGAAGGGGCTAATTTTATAGACATTGGAGCTTACAGCTCAAAACCTGGTGCGGATTTTGTTTCTGAAACAGAAGAATTAAATCGACTGATTCCGATTGTTCGCTTAATCCATGATGCCTTTCCTGAAACACCTATTTCAATAGATAGCTTTAGAAGCAATGTAATTAACATGTCAATACAGGCTGGAGCAGCTATGGTGAATGATATTTCAGGCGGACAGTTAGATCCTTTGATGTTTGAGACTGTAGGAAAACTTGGGGTCCCATACATTTTGATGCACATGCGAGGTACACCTCAAACAATGCAGCGAATGACAAGCTATTCAAATGTAATCAAAGAGGTTTATTCTTACTTTACAGAGCGAATTGAACTGGCAAAGAAACACCAGATAAAAGATATCATAATCGATTTAGGCTTTGGGTTTTCAAAAACTTTAGAACAAAACTTTAAACTACTAGAATCATTAGATTTTTATAAAAACCTAAACCTCCCCATTCTTGCTGGAGTCTCTAGAAAATCTATGATTTACAAAACCTTAGATACCAACGCAGACCAGGCTCTTAATGGAACAACTGCATTACATATGATCGCACTTGAAAAAGGAGCAAAATTACTCAGAGTTCACGACGTTAAAGAAGCGTTGGAGTGTATAAAACTTCATAGAGCGCTTAAAAACTAACATTCAGTTTATATTTATTATATTTATTAAAATTTTCGGACCATTGGACATCTTTAAAGACTTATTAAATTTCAACATATTAGACATTATCGACATCACCCTAGTCGCTTTTCTGCTCTACTATGTTTACAAACTAATTAAAGGAACTGTTGCCATTAATATCTTTTTTGGGATTGTTATTTTTTACCTTTTTTACTTATTAGTAGATGTTTTACAAATGCGAATGCTTAGTAATATATTAGGAGGGTTTATGAGTGTTGGAATTATTGCATTGATTGTTGTTTTTCAACCAGAAATCCGTAAGTTTTTATTAATGATTGGCTCTACAAACTTAAGTAAAAGCGGTTCATTCATGAAGCGATTTAGTTTTTTAAAGACCCAAGGCAGAAGCGCATCAGATACAGACCTCATTGTAAAGGCATGTACTAAAATGGGGGCTACCAAAACAGGGGCTCTTATAGTAATTGAACGCAACAATAATTTAGATTTTTTGGTCGAAACTGGAGACGAAATGAATATTACAGTAACGCAGCCAATTTTAGAAAGCATCTTTTTTAAAAACAGTCCTCTTCACGATGGAGCCATTATCATTTCTAATAATATTATTAAAGCTACACGAGTTATACTCCCGGTAAATAATGAAAAAAACATACCTTCTCATTTTGGACTAAGGCACCGTGCAGCGATAGGTATTTCTGAAAAAACCGATGCATTAGCAATTGTTGTTAGTGAAGAAACTGGTCTTGTATCTTATGTAAACAATGGAGAGTTTATTATCTTTAAAGACACTCTAGATTTAATTAAAAGAGTGAAGGCTGATCTATCATAAACCTAGCTTTTTTTGGTCAAAAACTGAGCGTCATACAAATTTCTATAGAACCCATTTTTTAGAGTAAGCAACTCACTATGAGTCCCTTTCTCTACAATTTCTCCAGCGTCTAGTACAATAATCAAATCTGATTTCTGAATCGTTGCTAGTCGGTGTGCAATTACTATGGATGTTCGTCCATATGTGATTTTCTGAGTGGCTTTTTGAATGAGTTGCTCCGAATAAGAGTCTATAGAGGCCGTTGCCTCGTCAAGTATTAAAATTTTGGGGTTTGTCACATAGGCTCTTAAAAATGAAATCAATTGTCTTTGCCCAGAAGACAACATCACACCGCGTTCTTTTACGTTATAATGATACCCATTTGGCAAACTCATTATAAAATCGTGCACACCAATCTCTTTAGCAGCAGACTGCACTTCCAACTCACTAATAGCAGGATTGTTCAGCGTTATATTGTTTAAAATCGTATCAGCAAACAAGAACACATCTTGAAGCACTACGGCAATATTTTGTCTTAGACTCTTAAGAGATATACTTTTTATATCTTTAGAATCTATTGTAATATTCCCTGAATCGATATCATAGAGACGGTTTAATAAATTTACAATAGTAGACTTTCCCGCCCCAGTAGAACCAACAATAGCGATTGTATCACCTGCTGACACATTAAAGGACACCCCTTTTAAAACTGGTTCATTTTCCACATATGAAAACTTAACATCCTTAAACTCCAAGTCCCCTTTTATATTTTCAATAGTCCCTTCTCCATGGTCTTGGATATTCGATGTAGTATCAATTACCTTAAAAACCCTATCGGCAGCGACCATTCCCATTTGTAGTGTATTAAATTTATTGGCAATCTGGTTAAGGGGTCTAAACATCATAGGAACCATCATGATAAAAGCGGTTAAATCTCCTACTGAGGCTGTTTGATCAAGAACGGTATTTAGACCTCCCACCCATATGACCGTCCCCAAAGTGATGGACGACAATAATTCTGCAATTGGAAAAAAAACAGAGTTGTACCAAACGGTTTTAATCCATCCCTTTCTGTGACGTGCATTAATAGTTTTAAAGTTTTGATACTCAATTTCTTCTCTAGCAAATATTTGAACGATTTTCATTCCTGTAATGCGCTCTTGCACAAATGAATTTAAATTTGAAACTTCAGTTCGTACATCTTCAAAAGCCTTTTTCATGTATTTCTGAAATATCTTTGTAGCAATCAATACTATCGGAAGCGTACAAAAAACAATGACACTTAGTCGCCAATTCATATAAAACATAACAGCCCCAACAACACCCATCTTTAGTATGTCACTAAAGATCATAAACAGCCCTTCACCAAAAATATCAGCAATTCGCTCCATATCGGTCACTGTTCGCGTTATCAAAACTCCAACAGATGATTTGTCAAAATATTTCATTTTAAAACCCAAAATATGTTTGAATAACTTGACTCGAATATCTCTTACTACGGACTGACCTAACCAGCTTGCGTAGTAAATAAATAGAAGGTTACATGTGACTTCTAAAATCAACAATCCTAGCATTAGTAGAGTATATTTTAAAAATCCCGGTTCAAATCTTTGCTCAATATTAGTGTCTATAGCTAGCTGTAAAACTTTGGGGCGGAGTGCTCCAAACACAGCAAGTCCAATGACAGTCAGCAATGAAAGTATGAAAACACCTTTGTAAGGTCTAATATAATACAGTAACCTTTTAAACAAGGGGGCGTCAAAAGCAGTTTTTTTAGAGCTTTTCATCGAGATATATTGATTTAGAATACTCTATATTAGTTAAATAAAGGCCTTGTGCTGGTGCAGAAGTTCCCGCGTTTGATCTGTTTTTTGACAAAATAATAGTTTTAAACTGTTCCAATGTCCTTTTTTTGGCGCCAACCTCAATCATTGTCCCTACAATAGCGCGAACCATATTTCTAAGGAAACGGTCGGCTTTAATTTTAAAGATAAGCTTGTTATTACTCCCTATCCACTCAGCTTCCATTATATGACAATCATAAGTTTTGACATCTGTTTTAACTTTAGAAAAACATTGAAAATCTGTATACTCAAATAAAATTTTAGCTGCTTGGTTCATAAGATCAATGTCCAACGGAAGTGCATAAGTATGGGCATTTAGATAATTAAAGGCATCCTTTGTTTTTGAAATTTCATAAATGTAAGTTCTACTCAAGGCATCAAAGCGGGCGTGTACATCTGCATGCACTCCTTTGATCGTATTGACATGAATATCCTTAGGAAGATATACATTAAGCTTATAGACAAGATCAATAGGATCTATCTGCTTATCAAAATCAAAATGAGCAACCATACGTTTGGCATGAACTCCTGTATCTGTTCGCCCTGCGCCCATACACTCCAAAGGAACTCTCAGCACAGTACTTAGCGCATGATTAAGCTCCGATTGTACCGTGACGACATCGGGTTGAATTTGCCAGCCATGATAAGCACGACCATTATAAGATAAATCAATAAAATATCTCAAGCTATTTTGATACTTTTGTGTTAGTCAGGCAAAGATAAATAGACTTTGTCATTAAACGCTTTCACTTTAACATTTTCTAATGACAAAAATATTATTACTCTCAGACACACACAGTTTTATTGGAGATGATATCCTTAAATATGTAAAACAGGCAGATGAAGTTTGGCATGCCGGAGACATTGGTGATCTTAAGGTTACAGATGCAATTAAAAAACTGAAGCCATTGAGAGCCGTTTATGGAAACATTGATAATGCAGAAGCACGCTTAGAATTTCCTGAACATTTGAAATTTAGATGTGAGGGCGTTAAAGTATGGATAACTCACATAGGAGGCTATCCGGGTCGCTATGCCCCAGCAGTTAGGGATCAAATTAAAATACATACTCCTAACCTATTTATTTGTGGACACTCGCACATTTTAAAGGTCATTAATGATAAAAAACTTAATTTACTACATATGAATCCAGGAGCAGCTGGCACCCACGGATTTCATAAAGTAAGAACCATGCTAAGATTTGAAATTACAGGAGAAAAAATTCAAAACCTAGAAGTTATAGAGTTTAAAAGGAATCCATAAAAAAAACCTCAGGAAATCCTGAGGTTTTTTACGCACTAATAATAATAGGTTTATCTCAATCGATCCACTGATTTTACGAGTGTCTCATCCTTTTTTATGGCCTTATTGGCTAAGACCAATAATACGATAGAAAAAATAGGAATCAGCAGCCCAATACCTTTCTCAGGGTTCGCAGGCCCTCCAGGTAAGCTTAGTAATCGAAACACAAACAATCCTAGTAAAATAAAGTTTAATATGATATTCAAACGACCCAGTACAAATTGAGTCTGTCTTGATTTAAAAAGAAAAATAGAAATGATCGAAAGCAAGGCTGATCCTAAAAACAAAATCAAATAAACAGGCGAATCAATTACATCTACAGTTACCCCATCGAAAACAAATAGATGAGTTGTTGAAAATAAAACTCCTGAACAAACAGCAGCGATAAGTAAATATAAAGATTGAATTCTTTGAAGCATTTCTAATTATAATTAAGACAAAAATAATAGTTTCTTTTTTATTACATGTATAAAAGATTTAAAAATAAAGTTGTATAATTGCATAAGTGACGGTGGTTTTACACTAAAATCGCTTTTTTAAATTTACCATAAATTACTTCTTCAAAAAATTATTCGAAATTTAGATCTTTAGTTTAACTAAAGGCTATCATAATTGACAATTAACTCTCATACATAATGTTTGAAATTTCACAATTAAAAGAAAAAAAACTACCCGAATTACAAGAAATTGCAAAAGAATTAAAAGTTCCCAAATTCAGTAGTCTAAAAAAAATTGATCTTGTATATCAAATTCTAGATTTGCAAGCTGCAAACCCAACAATCGTTGCTCCAACAGTCGCTGTAGTAATAGAAAAAAAGTCGCCACGACCTAGAAGAGAACGTATTTCAAAGCCAAAAGATACTCCTTCTACAGCCCCAGCGTTGGCCGTTCAAAACGAATCCAAAGCTGAAACAGCAAATGAAACTCCAGTTAAATCTGAAGTGACTAAGCAAGAACAAAAAAAGGAGGAACCAGTGAAAAAGAGTCCTACTAAACCTGAAGCTGTCAAGAAAGAAGTTTCTAGGCCCGATTCTACTCATAATAATCCCAATAAAAATACGCCAAACAAGCTTGCTGAAGCCAAAACAGATGCTCCCAACAAGCCAAGGCCACCAAAACACAAGAATCAAAACCCAAATGCCAATAAAAACCCCAATCAACACAACCAAAAACGGGGTGATAGCGGCAACAAAGACACCAGAAACCGTTATAAAGAGCCTGACTTTGAATTTGATGCCATCATCGAAAGTGAAGGCGTTTTAGATGTTATGCAGGACGGATATGGATTTTTAAGATCCTCTGATTACAACTATTTATCCTCTCCTGATGACATTTACGTATCTCAATCACAAATTCGTTTATTTGGATTGAAAAATGGAGATACCGTATTAGGACATGTACGTCCACCAAAAGAAGGAGAAAAATATTTCCCACTTATTAAAGTAAGTAAAATTAACGGACTGGATCCACAAGCCGTAAGAGATCGTGTTGCTTTTGAACACTTAACCCCTCTTTTTCCTCAAGAAAAATTCAATTTAGCTGAAAAACAAAGTACAATTTCTACACGAATAATGGACTTATTTTCACCTATTGGAAAAGGACAACGTGGAATGATTGTCTCTCAACCCAAAACAGGTAAAACAATGCTTCTTAAGGATGTTGCAAATGCTATTGCAGCAAACCATCCTGAGGTCTATCAAATGGTATTACTAATTGATGAACGTCCAGAAGAAGTGACTGATATGCAGCGAAATGTTAGAGGCGAAGTGATTGCTTCTACTTTTGATAAAGAAGCTCATGAGCATGTTAAAATCGCTAACATAGTTCTTGAAAAAGCGAAGCGATTGGTTGAATGTGGCTATGATGTTGTTATTTTATTAGATTCTATTACTCGACTTGCTCGAGCTTACAATACCGTGCAACCTGCTTCAGGAAAAATCTTAAGTGGTGGTGTCGATGCTAACGCACTCCACAAACCAAAACGTTTTTTCGGAGCTGCTCGTAATATTGAAAATGGAGGGTCACTAACAATCATTGCAACAGCGCTGACAGAAACAGGATCCAAAATGGATGAAGTCATTTTTGAAGAATTTAAAGGAACTGGAAATATGGAGCTACAGTTAGATAGAAAAATATCTAATCGTAGAATATTCCCAGCTATCGACCTCACCTCTTCAAGCACACGTCGTGATGATATTCTATTGGATGCAAATACAATTCAACGTATGTGGGTGATGCGTAAGTACCTTGCAGACATGAACCCTGTAGAAGCTATGGAGTTTATTAACGACCGCTTTAAGCAAACTAGAAATAATGAAGAATTTTTAATCTCTATGAATGGCTAACCATTTCATTTGATTAAAAAAAAGCCTTTCATTAATGAAAGGCTTTTTTTATATAAATATGGCTTAAAACCTTAACAATAGAAATGTGATATCAGTTCAATCTCAAACTGTTATTAAATACAAAAAAAACCCTGTAAAGCAAGCCTTACAGGGTTTTATTTTTTAGTACTAACAATTAGATCAACCTATAAAAGGATGCTAAAATATTAGTTATAGTGCTGCAACAAATTTTGATAAACCAGATTTAAGGTTACCAGCTTTGTTATCGTGAATGATATTGTTTTTAGCTAACTTGTCAATCATAGAAGAGACTGTAGAGAAAAGTTTCTGAGCTTCTTTCTTGTCAGTAGTCTCACGTAACTTTTTGATAGCATTACGTGTTGTTTTGTGCTGGTACTTATTAAGCACTCGCTTAGATTCGTTACTTCTAATTCTTTTTAAAGCTGACTTATGATTTGCCATAATTCTTAATTTTATTATTATTAAATAACTGTAGCCCGTAGGGGAATCGAACCCCTCTTACATGGATGAAAACCATGCGTCCTAGCCGATAGACGAACGGGCCATTTTTTTTAATCAAAAACACAATATAGATGAATCTGATTTTATTTCAAATAGCGTACATTATTTCTAATGCGGTTGCAAAAATACAACTATTTTTAAATGTTACAACTTCTTACTAACTTTTTTTAAAAAAAGTTAAGCTTAATATGCTTTTGCAAATAGAACCCGCTGTTTGGAAGGCTTTCCTGAAAACACACATACCCCGTTTTCCAACTCAGAATCAATTGGAATACAACGGATTGTCGCTTTTGCAATTTCTTTTATTTTATCTTCTGTTTCAGCACTCCCATCCCAATGGGCTGAAATAAACCCTGCTTTTTCTTCTAATACAGTCTTAAATTCCTCAAACGTCTCTACTTTTGTGATGTGATCTGCCCTGAAATTGAATGCATTTTGAAATAAACTTCTTTGAATTTCTTCAAGAAGTCCCTTTATTGTAGCCGACAGACTGTCAAGAGTGACAACTTCTTTTGTTAAAGTATCTCTACGCGCCAGCTCTACGGTTCCACTTTCCAAGTCTTTAGGACCAATTGCTACACGTAAAGGAACCCCTTGTAATTCGTGCTGAGCAAACTTATGCCCTGGACGCTGGGTGGTTCTATTATCAAACTTAACTGTAATATTTTGAGCTCTTAATGACTTCATAATAATCTCAGCTTGCTCGGAAACTTCAGTAAACTGCTCGTCATTTTTATATATTGGCACAATCACAACCTGATACGGCGCTAAATTAGGGGGCAACACCAAACCTTTATCATCACTATGAGTCATGATTAAAGCCCCCATAAGTCTTGTAGAAACACCCCAAGAAGTAGCCCAAACATAGTCTTGTTTACCTTCATTATTTGCAAACTTAACATCAAAAGCCTTGGCAAAGTTTTGCCCTAAAAAGTGTGACGTCCCTGCCTGTAACGCTTTTCCGTCTTGCATTAAAGCTTCTATACAATAAGTGTCTTCAGCACCAGCAAAACGTTCACTTTCAGTTTTTAACCCCTGTATAACAGGTATTGCCATGAAGTTTTCTGCAAAATTTGCATAGATTTCATTCATTTGCTTGGCTTCCGCTATCGCTTCACTTTTGGTAGCGTGTGCTGTATGACCTTCTTGCCATAAAAACTCAGCTGTTCTTAAAAACAAACGCGTTCGCATTTCCCAACGAACAACATTAGCCCATTGATTAATTAAAAGAGGCAAATCTCTGTAAGACTGAACCCACCCTTTAAATGTATTCCAAATAATAGCCTCACTCGTAGGCCTTACAACTAACTCTTCTTCTAGCTTAGCATTGGGGTCTACTCGAAGTTTCCCTGGGTTATCAGGGTCATTTTGTAAGCGATAATGAGTTACTACAGCACATTCCTTAGCAAAACCTTCAGCATTTTTCTCTTCTGCCTCAAATAAACTTTTAGGAACAAACAAAGGGAAATAAGCATTTTGATGTCCTGTCTCCTTAAACATTCTATCTAACTCAGCTTGCATTTTTTCCCATATAGCATAGCCGTAAGGCTTAATAACCATACAGCCTCTAACCGCTGAGTTTTCGGCTAAATCAGCTTTCACTACAAGCTCGTTGTACCATTTTGAATAATCTTCAGATCTTGATGTAAGGTTTTTACTCATAATTTTGTAATTTGGCACGACTATTGAACTAAGTGCATTATATGTTAGTTTTGACAAAACTAAGTATTTTTGTGACGTTCAACAATTTAATTTTGACACTTATGAGTTTTACATCCTTAATAAACAAACAATCTATACTATTTTCTATAACAGGAATTCTCTTCACCTTTACTTCATGTGGTTCTTTCCAATATGCAGGAACTTACGAAGACGGAATTTATTCCGATTCTGCTCCTGTAGACCAAAACTATAATAATATCGATAATTCATCTTCAGCTTCTAATTATTATAAAAATTATTTTGAAGGAAAGGCCATTAGCCTCGACGATGAAAATGCCGTTATTATGGACTCAGGGTCTTATCAAGGGAGTTATCAGGCACAAGATACCGATGCGGAGAATTATGCTGGATGGGGTCAAAACAATTCTAGTGACATCACAATAAACTTTAATAATAACAACCCTAATTATGGATATGGATGGGGCGCACCCTATGGTAATTCTTGGAACAGAGGCTGGAACATGAGATGGAACAGAGGCTGGAACATGGGCTGGAACATGGGCTGGAACATGGGTTGGAACATGGGTTGGAATAACTGGGGATATGGGTACAACCCTTATGGATATGGATATAGCCCTTATGGCTATGCATACAATCCTTACGGGAACTTTGGATATGCTAACAACTGGAATTATGGTTACAATAACAGCAGAGGACGGTCTCTATCTTATATTAATGGAAATAGAAATTCAAGAAACAGAAGCTCTGCAAATAGGAGCAGAAACCTATTGAACTCATCTAACCAGAACAGTTCTGCCACACGTACAAACACAAGGTCTAAAACTCAAACAGCTGGAAGAAATTCAACAACTCGTTCCTCAACTGTTGATGATTCTTCGAAACCAAACAGAACTACAAAAACCACAAGAACTACAAGAACAACAAGATTAAATACAACATCACGCCCTACTACTACTGCTAGGTCGACAACACGCTCAAATTCATCTTCATCATCAAGATCATCTAGCAGCTCCAGAAGTAGCGGAACATCTAGACCAATAAGACGAAATTAGAGGTAAAATTTACAAAATGAAAGATATAATTTATGTTATATTCGGCCTAGGCTGCGTACTAAACTCTTTTGGACAAGACATCTCAGATGCTTTAAGATACTCAACAGAAAGCACACAAGGAACCGCAAGATTTAAATCTATGAGTGGCGCCTTTGGCGCCTTAGGAGGCGACATGTCTGCGATTAGTATTAATCCGGCTGGAGCAGCTATTTTTAATACAAGTCACGGTTCGTTGTCCGTTTCCAACTCAAGCACTTCAAATAACGCCCAATACGGATCAAATACACAAAAAACAAAAAACAACTCTTTTGACATGAATCAGATTGGTGCCGCTTTTGTTTTTAAAAACAAAGACCTTGACTCAAAATTTAATAAGTTTGTCGTAAGTGTGTTTTACGAACAGCTACAAAACTATGACAATCAGCTTTTTGCCGCCGGACAGACTACAAAATCCATTAGTAGTTATTTTACCGATTATGCAAACGGATTGAGATTAGATGACATCTCATCTCTTGGTGGTGAAAGCATTTCCGATGCCTACAATGCCATTGGTTACTACAATGGGTATGCCCACCAACAAGCATTTTTAGGCTACGAAAGTTTCATTATAGAACCTGTAGAAGATACAAATGAAAATAGCGCTTACACCTCCAACATTGCTCCAGGAGATTTTGATCAAGAATACAGTTATGCCTCTACTGGGTATAACGGAAAGTTATCTTTTAACTTAGGACTTCAATACAACCAAAACATCTATTTCGGAATCAACTTAAACTCTCACTTCATTAATTATGAGAGAAGCACTTACCTGTTTGAAGAAAACACAAACGAAGGCTCTACTGTCAATCAAGTAGATTTTGAAAACAGCCTCCTGACCGTAGGTAATGGTTTTTCGTTACAGCTCGGTAGCATTATAAAATTAAATGATTTTGTAAGGGTAGGCATAGCTTATGACAGTCCAACCTGGATAACTCTTAGAGAAGAAACAACTCAATATATTTCAACAATTAATGATGCAGAAAACACTACCACAGTTGTTAACCCTGCCGTTATTAATATCTTCCCCGAATACAAATTAAGAACTCCTGCTAAAATTACTGGTAGTGCAGCATTTATCATAGGAAAAAAGGGATTAATCAGTGTTGATTATTCAAGAAAAGACTATAGTAAAACTAGGTTTCGAACAAGGGAAGGCTCTGGATTATCTCAAGAAAACACTTTCATGGAAAACACATTAAAAGCAGCTAATACTTTACGGATTGGTGGCGAAATTAGACACAAAAACATGAGCTATCGTGGAGGGTATAAATTAGAACAGAGCCCTTATATGAACAACGCAACTTATGGAGACCTTACTGGCTTTTCTTTTGGGCTAGGTTTTAATCTTGGGGAATCAAGGCTAGATTTAGCTTATGAAAACTCTAAACGAGATATTGACCAACGCCTATTTGATGCAGGTAATTTGGGGAGTACTAGAGTCAACACTTCTAATTCAAATGTATCACTTACATTGAGTATGAATTTATAAGTCCATTCATTATAACAAAAAAGCCCATAACTATAGTTATGGGCTTTTTTGTTATAATGAATTTAATGCCTAACGTTTTAATGAGAAATGTGCTCTAAGTATTTCTGGGGTTCCTGTTGTTGGATCTAAGTACTCTAAAGTAAACCAGTAATCACTAGAAGGGAGTTGTGCACCGTTATAAGTACCATCCCATCCCGTTCCTGACGGGCTGATTTGCTTGAGTAGTTTTCCATACCTATCAAAGATATAAATTTTTGCATTAGCTTGGTTGGCAATTCCAACAATATTCCATGTATCATTATAACCATCTCCATTTGGAGTGAAATATAATGGGTAATCAATCACATAAACCACCACCTGTGCTTCTCCACATCCATTTAAATCTCGAGCTGTAACCACATGTTGTCCAGGTGTAACATCAATAAACATGCCTGAGTCACCCCAAGGTCCTTGGTCTAGACTGTATTCATATATCCCTTGACCTGTAGCAACCGCCTCTATGACATGCGTGCTAGCAAAGGCGGCCGTGCTCACTTGCGCTGTTAGAAGTGGTGGTGTGCTTTCAATTACCGTAAACACTTCTACTGGTGCAGCACACTGCGTAGAGAGCGTTGCATCAAAGACCTCTAAGGTGTAATTACCACCCTGCAAGGGCGCATAACTAGAGCCTGTTCCTACAACAGCCCCCGTAGCATCAGACCATATAAAGGTATAGTCAACTGACGAAAGGCCTGTGTCTACCTCTAGAGGTGCTAATACTTCCGTTCCATTGGTGTCTACACATAGGATATAATCCGGATCAATATCTACTATTGGGAGCGGGTTAACTTCTAAAGTTACCAAAGCAGTCTCATAGCAGATAGAACTATCCACTAAGCTTCCTGTAGCATCTAACACCTGAAGGTCATTATCTACTCTAGCGATGATCACCTGAGGGTTAATCCCATTTTCATAAAGTGTTGGTAAAGCATTAATCCCTTGGTCGGCATCCGCCTGGCTTGGATAATAGCTAACCGTGTAGTTTAATGGGTCTTGTCCGTTTAATACCAATAAATCTTGGGTTGATAAATCAAACTGAACGCGGTCATTCGTTGGATCGCCATCGGTTTCTACATTATCATCACATAAAACATAGACTTCTAATGGAGCGCTTGCCTGAGCGGCCTCATGAACCTCTAGAGTGAACTGTAATTGAGTGTTTCTACATTCTGTATCGGTATTAAATACACTCACATATATGATTTCAGGGTCGCTACTATTCGTGTAAGGGCTTCCTAAAAAGTTCATGCCGTCTTGGGCGTCCGCTAAGGACGTATGGTAAGTTACTTCAAAGATAGAAGGATCCTGACCTGCGAGTATTAAACTGCTCTGTGTGTTTAAATCAAAGTCAAAAACGTCGTCTGTATTAAGCTCACATGCAATCATATCAGCTACTGCAGTAGCGTTTGGTAATGGAAGGACTATTATATCAAAATCAACAAGAGTGTAACAACCCGTTAGATCATTAGTAACCCGAACATGTATTGTCTGTGCTGGCGTCTCTATATTAGTATATGTCTCTGGAGCTGTAATCGCATCCTCTCCAGCCTGGGCATCTTCCAAGGTTTCATGATAGGTCGCTGAAACTCCCAGCTCCCCATTAAGAATGAAAATCTCCTCAGTAGTTAAATCAAAGACCTCAAAACCATCTCCGCTATTGGTGTCGTCACAAAGTTCTAAATCCATTGGATCTGGACTTGGAGTGGGATTGGGAAGAACCCGAATAGTTAAAGTCGTAAGGTCGTAACATCCGGTGTCTAAATCGGTCACCCGTACATGTAAGGTTTGTGGATTTGGTGCGGCAGTGCCTATTGCTTGGTTGGTATAAGCCGTCGGATCTGCTATGGCATTAGTAGCCGATTCAGCGTCTACAAATGTGGTGTAGTAAACCACCTCTAAACTACCATCACCCACAGTTATCTCAGTGTTTTTTAATGTTAAATCAAAAGACGTAAAGGAATCGGCAACCGCATCATCACAAAGTGCTAAGGGTGTGGGCTGTACAATCACTGGTAACGGATTGACAATAAGCTCTAGACTGGTTAGTTTCTCACAGCCTGTTACCGGATATTCTACTCGAACCCATACCGTTTGTGGATTGCTAATATTACTGTAAGCTAATGGAGTGCTTATCGCATTACTTGAAGAGGAAGCATTCGCTTCGGTTTCATAAAAGCTAATCACAACATCTGATAACGCTATACCATCAAGCAACTCTACAACACGATCGCTTAAATCAAACTGTACAACCTGGTCAAGATTATCATCACAAAGTTCTAAAGCCGTAGGAGTTATTAATTGTGGTGTTGGAGATACATTTAAAACCAAATCTATAATCGTAGCACAATCAGTGACCACAGTAGCACTTTCTACGCGAGCATAGATTGTTTGAGTGTCTATAACAACATTGTTGTAAGGACTGGAAAGAGCATTAACTCCGTTCTCGGCATCAGACAGCGTTTCGTGATAGGTCACAGTGACCCCTGTGGCTACACCGGTAATCAAAAAGTCGGAGTCTGTTAAAATAAAAGCTCCATAACCATCATTGTCAGGATCACAATACTCCATCGGAGGAGGGGTGTTGGCTACAGCCGCCTGAATCACTCCCAAATCTAAGGTCGTAGTTGTAATACAACCAGTTGTAATATCTTGCCCTCTAACAAAAATAGTTTGTGGGTTACTGATGTTTGTGTAAGGAATTGGTAAAGGATCTATTCCAGCATCAGCTGCCGATTGGCTTAAATAATAACTAATAGAATAATTAGAATTACCCCCTCGAATCTCTTCGTCTTTAAGGCTTAAATCTAAGACTGTAAGACCATCTGGAGTCCCATCATCACAAACTTCTAAAGGAGATGGGCTTACTAAAAATGGTAAGGGATTGACAATAAGGTCAAATTGAGTAGTTGCATAGCATTGTGAGAAGCCATTTTTTTCTACACGAACATAAATTGTTTGCTGATTGATTACTGTATTTTCGTAAGGAGATACTATAGGATTCGCTGCATTATCTGCATCCGCTTGTGAGCTGTGATAACTAACTGTAAATATTGCTGTGTTCTGACCATTGAGAATAATACTATCATAAACCGTAAAATCAAATAACATAAATCCATCAAAATCATCATCACAAACACCCAGTTCAGGGGGTGCAGTTGCTAAAGGGGAAGGATCTACTACCAAATTAAATAGCGCAGTCTCAGAAAAAGAATAGCATTCCGAATCATTAAGGCTCTCAATACGAACAAAAATTGGTTGAGGACTTACAGTATTAGTAAAAGGACTTGTTAGCCCCCCAGAGCCTGAAGCTGCATCAATACTAGACTCATAATAAGTAACCGTGTATAAGTTGGAATCTAGTGCCCCTAAAATATCTGACGTAAGACTCTCTAAGTCAAATGCTTCAAGGCCGTCATTGGAGGGGTCGTCACAAGACGCTAAATCATCAACATTATTGATGTCTGGACCATCGCTCAAGCTAATTTCAAAAGCAGCTGTTTGATAACAATTTCCGGTTATAGCGTCTTCAATTCTAACATATATAACTTCAGGATTTGTACTGTTTGAATAATTTTGAGGAGAGCCAATAGAGCCGTTGTTATTTTCTGCATCTATTTCGTTCGAGTGATAACTAATTACAAAATCTATTGAAGGGAGCCCTCCCAAAACAAATTCGTCATTTAAAGTTAAGTCAAACGTATTTCCCGGGGCGTCACAAATGGTGAGGTTTTGAATATTTGAAATTTCTATTGGGCTCGGAATAAACTCAACAAAAACAGTATCTGAAACAACACAATCTTCATTATAAATTATATCAGCTGTATAGTATCCACCTTCAGTAACGTTAAGAGTTGAGCTTGTTTCATTAGGAATTACATCTCCTTCAAAATACCATACATGAGTTACAGAAGGTGTTTGAGTGTCAAGGACTGTCGTCTCTCCGTAACAAATAGCAGTCCCTGACTCAATTGTAATATCATCCCCTATGCTTGCTCCAACCTGAAAACTTCCAGCTTCAAGAAATACAGCTGAGTCATAATTTGTATCTGAGGCGTCAGCGATTACCAGCTTAATCATATATAAATTGTAAGGGATTACCAAGCTTTCTGCAGACATGCTAACGGTATGTCCTCTAAAATCGGTAGGGCTTTCATCTACCGGTAAACCAATACCCCCAGGAAAACCTGTATCTCCATAATAAGCACCAAAATATGTTTCATTGACTGAGGTGCATCCTGAATTATATGTATTGTCTCTAACAGATAAAACAGAAATAGGATCTGTTGTGGAAGGGACAATGGCTAAGTTTGTAGTTATCCCTGTAGCAACATCAGTTAATAGAAACGCAAATGAATCTGTAAATTGACATTGAAAATCACCGTATTCTTCAGAAGCGAATAAAAAGTTAAAACTAATTGTTTCAGAGTAGGGAATGAAATCAAATTGAATAAACGTAGCATTGTTTGAGTCGCCCGTATTTAAATTAGGTATTACACTTTCTAAATCCGCATCTCCAGGCCAATTAAAGTCTCCCTCGCCTATAGTGCCTTGTTCAGGACCTTCTGCTGATACAGCATTCCCTGTTGACAAAATAATTCCTTCGGTAAACGGAAAGTTTTCTCCATTACTCGAAAAATATGCAATTCCATTAGTAGAACCAAAATCGGAGCCAGTAGAAGTTACAATATTAGAGACGTCAGCACATGGAGAATCAATTAAAACATCTTCAACCAATTCGACATTGGTAAACCTTGTATCATCCACTTTAATGTAATCACCCAATACTTGAACCGACAATGTTATATCGTCTGAACAATCTAATGGATTGGTGTCTGTTACTGTTAAAGTGACTGTAAATGTGCCTACGGAGTTAAAAGGATGGTTTACAGAAGTCCCATTGGCAGAAGCTCCGTCTCCAAAGTCCCAGTCGTAGCTAGCTCCTGTGCCGTCAATGGAGAAATTGGCATTCCCACCAAAACTAACGTTATCCCCTTGGTTGATAACTAGAACTCCGGTAGAGTTTATGGCAGGAATTACATTCTCTATAAGTGCTTCAATATCTTGGCATGGAGACTCACAGGATATATTAGCTTCAAATCCTGCTAAATTAACGCCTGCGCTGCTCACAAATCTTAAGGTTAAACACCCTGAGGTATTGGCCGCTGTTATAGTACCTATTGATTGAGTCCCTGAATAGATACCTAGCACAGGGTCCGCTGTTGTTGTTCCGTTGTAAATGGTTAACTCATCAGCTCCACCCCCTTGTGTGACGAAAGATATAAACTCTAAAACGGTAGAAGTCCCGCTTCCATCTGGACATATAGTTAGTGTATAGTCTTCATTACTTGAGTAAGAGTCTGAATTACCTCCAGAATCATATAAAACTCCATCGCACCGATTAAAAGTTCCATCTGTCATATCTATATCATTACTGCTTGAAGCACAGTTTATGGTTGAGGTATCAATTTGATTTTCAAGTACATTCAAATAGGTCTGAACTTCTGCTAGTTGTTGTTCTGTAAACATATACATACAAGCATCGTCGGAGTAATCCATGTAATTCATGCTAAGTGCGTTTTCACCAGCTACACATCCAGAAATAGACCCTGCAGCTGGACAACCGTAGTTTGAGTTTATAATGTTTGGTGTGTCTGTAAATCCATCATCTGAAGCACAACTTCCTGAAAATGTATGTTTTAAATTTAAGAAGTGTCCGAGTTCGTGAGTTAAAGTTCGTCCTAAGTTATATGGGGCGCCAGGGTTGTATCCAGTACAACCAGCACCAGAGCCAATTGCAAAAGTGTTTAAAACCACACTATCCCCTAAAGCTATATTGCCTCCTAAAGGAGAATATCCAAGAGTTGTACCACCTGCGTCTTTGACAAGTATATTTAAGTATCCGGCCCAATTGATATCTGAATCAGCACCTCCACCAAAATCATACCCAATAGAAACCGCACGACTACCCTCAACTAAATCTGGATCAATCAAATTTCCAGTGGAATCGGTGGGGTGATTTTGAGTTGCAATACAAAATACAACATCAATCATTCCCGTAGTTGTATTTGGATACAAAGGGCTGTCACCTGCCCAATTTGAAATATCTACATTAACTCCCTGATAGTCAGCGTTTACACTGTCAATTTGATTTTGAGCTAACGCCTCTAAGCAAGCTCTATCTGCTTCATCTCCCTCTGGGAAATGTACAGCAACAGGTATGTATAATGTAGTCATTTGAAAAGAGGCTCTAGCCCTTACAGCTTGCTGTATAACCCTAAACCTGCGCTGGTTTGAATTGTAAACTTTTAATCGATTAGGATCTTTTTTTAAAGTCTCCATATAAGACTCCATTCCACAACTACGACCTTGGGCGTTTAGAGTTGAGAAAAAAGAAAAAAAGAAAAAAAATGAAAGAATAAAGATTTTCAAAACAGTATAGTTAAGCATCAAATATATAGATTTGTTTTGTTTTTTATAACATTACTACTGATAAACAGAAAACGAGGAGTCTAAACCTGTTTGAAAAGACTTAATCTTCTCTTAAGTTTATTACCTTTGTTAAAAACATTGCAATGACAAAATTTACTGTTTCTATTCATCAGACAGCTAATCCAAAAATTATAAAATTTGAAGCGAATTCATTTCTAACAAAATATGAAAGCTTTGAATTCTCAAATATAGACGACGCTAAGAATTCGCCACTTGCCCAACAACTTTTTCATCTCCCATTTGTTAAAAAAGTATACATATCAGGAAATTTTGTAGCTATTGAACGGTATGACATTATTGAATGGAGTGATGTTCAAACCGAAGTTGGCGAACAAATTGAAAACTACCTTAACGAAGGTGGGGCCATTGTGATCCACGAAGAAAAAAAGAAAAACCCTGTGACGGTTTATGCAGAAAGCACACCCAATCCAGCAGTTCAAAAATTTGTAGCTAACAAGAAATTAGTAGCGCAAACATTTGAATTTACATCTATTGAAGATGCTAAGTTATCTCCTTTTGCGACTGCTCTGTTCCAGTTTCCATTTGTAAAAGCTATTTTTATTGATAAAAACTATGTCTCTGTTACCAAATATGACATTGTTGAATGGGAGTCTATTACGCTTGAATTACGAGAATTTATTAAATCTTTTATTGAGGATGGTAAAGAAATGGTTGCGGCATCTGCAGCTAAAGTTTTAGAAAAAACAACAACTCAGCTAGATACTGCATACGAAGCTCTGGATGATACTTCAAAAGAGATTATCAATATTTTAGAGGAGCACATCAAGCCTGCTGTGGCTAGCGATGGTGGGAATATTTTGTTTGAATCCTATGACCCAGAAACCAAAACAGTAAAAGTCATTTTACAAGGAGCCTGTAGTGGATGTCCATCTTCTACTTATACTCTTAAGAGTGGTATCGAAGCAATGTTAAAAGAGATGCTCGCAGGAAGGGTAGAAATTGTAGAAGCAATTAACGGATAATTACTTGTTAATTTTTCTATCTTACTATGGAGCTAAAGACCGGAGAGTTGACCAAGCTAAATAAATAATGTATTTGTGTTTGAAACGCATAAGCAGCATTAATTTAAAAAAAATCTGAAACTTCTTTTCCTATTAGGCTCCCTATAGCAACTCCCATGCCCCCCATTCGAACTCCACAATACACATGGTTTGAAAGCTGCTTAACAATGGGCTTTTTTTTGGAGCCAACTCCCATAATGCCAGACCACCGGTGATCAATTTCATAATCTCTTTCTGGAAGTATTGTATATTTCAATAGGTTTTCAAGTGACTGTTGTATTTTTTCAGTCTGAGCTAATTCGGTGGTTGTTTCTGTCTTAATATCTAAATTCCTACCACCTCCTAATAAAATTCGATTGTCAATATTTCTAAAATAATAATACCCACAATCCAAGTGAAATGTCCCTTTAATATCTAAATCATCTATGGGCTTAGTTATTAAAACCTGGGCTCTTGCTGGTTGTACATCTTCATTTATTAACTGCTTAGCGAAGCCATTTGTGGTGAAAATTAATTTTTGAGATGAAAATTCAAAATGCGGAGTTTGAATTGACACTTTGTTGGGCTGTTCAATATACGCCTCAACTTTGGTGTTGTTTAAAACAATAACCCCAAGCGTTTGAACTTTTTTAATTAGCTGCTGCATCATATTTCCAGTATCAATCTGGCCTTCAAACTGATTGCGTATATACTGATTTTGGATTCTTGAAAATTTGAATTTATTTGCAACTTTTGAAAATACATCTGCTTTAAAAATTGGCTTCAAAAGCTGATTTACCTCGCTCATCTTTTGGGTACATGTTTCAAAAAGAGGTTTGTCTTTCCCTAAAAACAATTCAAATCCTCCTAACTGTTGGTAAGATAATGCAGCATCTCCAAGGGTAGTTCTCAAAAGCTGAAGTCCTTTATATCGTTGATTCACAAGCTCCACAACATCGTTAGTTGAATGAGACTCCAAGTCATTTAAAATTTCACTTAAGCTGCCAAAACAAGCAAACCCGGCATTTTTTGTGCTTGCCCCCTGAGGAAATAGTCCTTTTTCAAGAACCACTATTTTTGCATTTGGTTGTTTTATTTTAAGGTGTAGTGCCGTACTTAGCCCTACAATGCCACTGCCAACAACCGCATAATCAACATTTGTAAGCCATGTTTTTATTTCCCAATAGGATAAATTCATATTATAAAACTACAATTTTTTTAAACGGAAATGAGCGCTGTTTTGAGATAAAAAAAACTCCGAATTAAAATTCGGAGTTTTTTTTTAAGCTTCGTTTATAGGGTCTATTTTAAAATCTTCCATAAATTTAGTCGTATAATTTCCCGCAATATAGTCTGGATGATCCATTAACTGACGGTGAAATGGAATGGTTGTTTTAATACCCTCTATGACAAATTCATCTAAAGCACGCTTCATTTTATGAATCGCTTCTTCTCTTGTTTGAGCCGTTGTAATTAATTTCGCAATCATAGAGTCGTAGTTAGGCGGAATACTATATCCTGCATAAACATGTGTGTCTAATCGGACCCCGTGACCTCCAGGAGAATGTAATGTAGTTATCTTTCCAGGAGAGGGTCTGAAATCGTTAAACGGGTCTTCAGCATTAATTCGACATTCGATAGAGTGCATACTTGGAAGGTAATTTTTTCCTAAAATTGCAACTCCTGCTGCTACTAATATTTGCTCGCGTATGAGGTCAAAATTAATAACCTGTTCAGTGATCGGGTGTTCAACTTGAATACGTGTATTCATTTCCATAAAATAAAAGTTTCGGTGCTTATCTACCAAAAACTCTACAGTCCCAGCACCTTCATACTTTATGAACTCTGATGCTTTTACAGCCGCTTCTCCCATTTTCTTTCGTAATGCTGTCGTCATAAAAGGAGACGGCACTTCTTCAGTTAATTTTTGATGGCGACGTTGAATAGAACAATCTCTTTCTGACAAATGACACGCTTTACCATTGGAATCTCCTATGATTTGAATTTCAATATGACGTGGTTCTTCAATGAGTTTTTCCATATACATATCATCATTTCCAAAAGCGGCTTTGGATTCTTGACGTGCAGAATCCCATGCGTCCTTAAGATCTTCTTTTTTCCATACAGCACGCATCCCTTTACCACCGCCTCCAGCAGAAGCTTTTAGCATTACAGGGTAGCCTGTTTCTTGAGCTGTTACTACACAATCTTCAAAGGTTTCAATAACCCCTTCACTTCCAGGAACACAAGGAACGCCCGCTAACTTCATAGTTGCTTTTGCATTGGCCTTATCGCCCATTCTGTCAATCATGTCAGGAGAGGCGCCAATAAATTTTATACCATGTTCATCACATATTTTTGAAAAGCGCGCATTTTCAGACAAAAACCCATAACCTGGATGAATAGCATCGGCATTAGTTATTTCAGCTGCTGCAATAATATTTGATATTTTTAGATAGGATTCGCTACTGGCTGCTGGGCCAATACAAACGGCTTCATCTGCAAATTTTACATGTAGGCTTTCTGAATCGGCTGTAGAATATACGGCGACTGTTTGAATGCCCATTTCTTTACATGTTCTTATAACTCTTAGAGCTATTTCGCCACGATTGGCTACTAGTATTTTTTTAAACATAACTTTTTAGCTTTTAAAATGTCAAATTCCAAATTCCACAAATAGGATTTGTTTTTGGAATTTTAAAATAATGTTATGATGGGTCTACTAAAAATAATGGTTGATCAAACTCTACTGGAGAGGAATCATCAACAAGAATTTTTACAATCGTTCCAGTGATTTCAGATTCAATCTCATTGAATAATTTCATGGCTTCAATAACACATAAAACATCCCCTTCATTGATAGATTGCCCAACCTCAACAAACAGTGGTTTGTCTGGTGACGGTCTTCTGTAAAAAGTTCCAATAATTGGAGATTTGACAGTGATGTACTTAGAGTCTTCAACTACTGGTGCTGGAGCGGAAACTATCTGTGGCTGAGCAACCTCAAGAGATGCTACAACAGGCGCCTGAGGCATAGGTGCAGCGACTAACTGCTGTACTGTCGTTGAGCCTGTTGGTCCTGTTTTGATAGTGATTTTAAAATCATCTGTTTCTAATTTCACTTCACTTGTGCCTGACTTAGCTACAAATTTGATTAGATTTTGAATTTCTTTTAAATCCATAATTATGGTTTTTAATGTTTAGTTTAGTTAATATCTAAGAGGTATAGGCCCATTTAAGGTAAATTGACCCCCAGTTAAATCCACCACCAAAGGCAGCGAATATTAAGTTATCTCCTTTTTTTAGTTTTGATTCGTAATCACTTAAAAGTAACGGTAAGGTCCCCGAGGTAGTGTTGCCATATTTTTCAATATTCATCATTACTTTTTTGGGATCTAGGTTGATTCTGTTCGCAGTAGCATCGATAATACGTTTGTTCGCTTGATGAGCTACTAACCAATCAACTTGATCATTATCTAAGTTATTTCGATCTAATATTTTTACGGCCGCATCTGCCATATTAAAAACAGCATTTTTAAATACCGTTTTTCCATCTTGATAAATAAAGTGATTTTTTTCTTTAAGGGATTTTTCTGTAATTGCATTAGAAGAACCTCCATGAGTCCCACGCAAGAATTCTCTTCCGGCGCCATCACTTCTTAAATATTCGTCTTGCATTCCTAAGCCTTCTTGGTTAGGTTCAAATAAAACAGCTCCAGCTCCATCTCCAAAAATGATACAGGTCGCTCTATCTTCGTAATTAATCATTGACGAGTTTTTATCCGCTCCAATTAAAAGAACTTTCTTATAAATACCTGTTTCAATATAACGAGCTACAATAGACATGCCAAACAAAAAGCTTGAACAGGCGGCGTCTACATCAAACGCGAAAGCATTGGTAGCTCCAATTTCTGAAGCAGTATATGCCGACGTAGAGGCCGCTTTCATATCTGGTGTAGCTGTTGCAACCACGACAAGGTCTATAGTTTTAGGGTCTAAGTTGTTTTTTTGGATGAGATCTTTGGCAGCTTGGATTGCCATAAATGAGGTCCCCTTGTTATCTCCCTTTAGGATTCGACGCTCTTTTATACCGGTTCTAGAAGTGATCCAGTCGTCGTTTGTGTCAACCATTGTTTCCAATATCTGGTTGGTTAATATAAATTCTGGCACATAGCCACCGACAGCGGTTATTGCAGCTGAGATATTGGTCATATTAAATTTTTAACTTGGAGGTTTTGATTAAAATCACATCAAAAACAACCAAAAACGTGTCAAAAATACTCATTTTTGATTAAAAAAGGCCAAAAAGTTAATTTTTTTAGAATTTTTATAATTACTTTCCTTAAAACAAAAAAAACGCTCATAAAGAGCGTTTTTTTTAAGAAATTATAAGTATAACTAATTAAGCAGCGTTTTCTTCTACTACTGTTGTGTCTACTAATACTTGTCCTCTGTAGTATAATTTACCTTCATGCCAGTGCGCTCTGTGGTATAAGTGCGCTTCACCGGTAGTTGGGCAAGTTGCTATTTGAGGCGTCGTTGCCTTGTAATGGGTACGTCTTTTATCTCTTCTTGTTCTGGAGATTTTTCTTTTAGGATGTGCCATTTTCTATATTATTTATCCGTTATTAATTTTTTTAATGTCTCCCATCGAGGATCTATATCTTCTTTTGGGGGTTTATTTTCTAAGCTTTTTGGGCTTAAGTCTTCTAGTTTTTTTAAGATATCTGAGCCTAAGGTTCCAGCTTCAACTCCAGGGTGAACCCTTTTTTGAGGTAATGAAAGAACAATTAATTCATAAATATAATGTGCAACGTTGATTTCATATTCGGCGTGAGGTAATATTAAAATAGCCTCATTTTCGTCGTTATACTCATCTCCAAAACTTACAACCAAGTCAAAATCAGTCTTTACTGATTCATCATAGCGCTCATTGGTTAGATCACAGTTAACATTTATTGTTCCACTCGCTTGAAAATTCAACTCTAAAAAAGTTGACTTTTTAACTAAATTTAAAACAATTGTTACGCTAACGTCGTTAAACTCATCATACTCAAAATGCTCAAAGAACTTATAATCTATCTCAAACTTGTAATCATGCTTTCCAATCTTAAGCCCTACGAATTGTATGTCAAATGCTTTTAGTGGCTTCATTGTCTCGCATATTTGAGCCTGCAAATATATAAAATTTTATTTAGGCTCACTGCATAGCAGCTTATTTTTTATTATAAGCTTTTTTAGGCTGTTTTAGTAAGGGGTTTGATGTTAGTGTTTGATTCATATTTCGGTTTCTAAAAATTGCTATCCCCGAAAAAATAGCTTCTTTAAATGAAGATATATCTGCCACTCCCTTTCCGGCAATTTCATAAGCAGTTCCATGATCAGGTGACGTTCTAATTTTACTCAGTCCCGCAGTGTAATTAACTCCATTCCCAAACGCTAAAGTTTTAAAAGGGATCAAGCCTTGATCGTGGTAAGTGGCTACAATAGCATCAAAATTTTTATAATTTTTAGAACCAAAAAAGCTATCCGCCGCATACGGACCATACACAAGTTTACCCGATTTCTTAATTTCCTCCAAGGCAGGCCTAAGAACCTCATCATCTTCAGACCCAATAACACCATTGTCGCCTGTATGTGGGTTAAGTCCTAAAACAGCAATCTTTGGCAATCGAATATTGAAGTCCTGAACTAAGGAATTGTAAATAATTGAAATTTTCTTTTCAATTAATTCCGGTGTAATGTGTTTGGAGATTTCGCTCACTGGTACGTGATCAGTTAAAAGCCCTACTTTAAGGTCGTCAGAAACCATAAACATCAGACTGTCTCCTTCAAGCTCTTGTGCTAGATAATCGGTATGTCCTGGAAATTTAAAATCGTCTGATTGTATATTATGTTTATTAATTGGTGCGGTTACTAGGACATCTATTTGGTCGTCTTTAAGGTCTTTAACTGCTGCTTGAAGCGATTTAATGGCATAAGATCCAATCTTTAAATCTTCTTCTCCAAAGTTAATTCTAACGTCATCTCTCCATACTGTTACAACATTTACTTTGGAGTCAACGGCTTGTTCTGCGCTTTGAATGCTATTGAAGTCTAGCGAACTTTCAAAGTGTTTTTTAAAAAATGAAAGCGTTTTTACAGAAGCATAAATTATAGGGGTACAAAATTCAAGCATTCGGCTGTCTTCAAAAGTCTTGATGACCAACTCACCTCCAATGCCATTTAAGTCTCCTATAGAAATTCCTAATTTTATTTTTTCGTCTTTTTCCATTAAAAGTGCCGTGTTGTTTGTAATTTTGAATTTACAAATTTAACGAATTAAAAGCATGTTTACGGGAATTATTGAAGATTTAGGGATTGTAAAAGATTTAGTAAAGGAGAATGACAACTTACACATAACGATTCAAAGTGCACTTGCACCAGAGTTAAAAGTAGATCAGAGTGTGTCTCATAATGGGGTGTGTCTGACCGTTATAGCACTAACGGACGCTCACTACAGCGTAACCGCAATCAAAGAGACTTTAGATAAAACCACTATTAATGCTTTAAAAGTTGGAGCAACCGTAAACTTAGAGCGCGGCCTAAAGCTTGGAGCGCGGTTGGATGGCCATATGGTTCAGGGACATGTAGACCAAATTGGCACTTGTACAGCAGTTAAAACCGAAAATGGAAGTTGGGTGTACTCTTTTAAGTATGACGCCTCTATTGGCAACCTTACCATTGAAAAGGGGTCTATTACTGTAAATGGTGTAAGCCTAACGGTTGTAAATTCTAAAGAAGACGGATTTAGTGTAGCCATTATTCCTTATACCTACGAGCACACAAACTTTAATGGTTTTGAAGTGGGTACTATAGTAAATCTTGAATTTGACGTAATCGGAAAATACGTCGCCCGTCTTCATGGCGTCCGTTAAACTATTTACTCAGTTTATGATTCTGTATTTTAAGTAATTCCTTAATGTCAGATAGTAATTGAACATCTGCGGGGGTCGCAACCGTCATATCTTTGACGTCGTTTGCTTTTGTTTTGAGCTTGTTAACAAATTTGACGACTATGAATATGGTGAAGCCAACAATTATGAAATCTAAAATAGTTTCTATAAACAAGCCGTAATCTATAGATACTTGACTGGTTTTTTCAGTCGCGTCTCTCAAAATTATTTTTTTTTCTTGAAAATTAATCCCGTCGGACATGAGCGATAAGGGGGGTAAGATAATATTTTTTACTAGCACATTAATGACGGAATTAAAGGAGGCTCCTATAATAATTCCAATCGCCATATCAATCATATTGCCTTTGACGGCAAAGTCTTTAAATTCTTTTATTAGTTTCACTTTTTCTTTATTATGGGTTAATTACTATTCAAAATTAAAAAACCCTAACCAAAAATGGTTAGAGTTTTAAAAAATAATTTTTGGAACGGTTTATTTAGCGTAGCCAAAAATTTTCGCTTCAGAGTTATAGCCTCCAATGAAAATTAATATTTCGTCATCGTGACCTTCTATCACTGACCAGAAATCTTTCCCTGCTTGGTCCATTGGATCTCCAATATTAGCTTCTTCATAAGCTGCGAAATCTGACCAAGTATTAAAAAATTGATAGGTATGGAAATCTGCACCAGAGCCGTATAAGTGTTGACTAGCGTAAGCAGCAGCAGCGTGACCACTATCTTTTAAAGTCATTAAACTTCCATTTATAACCCCGTCTGAAAACGCTTTGGTTTTACCCCATTTTACTTCGTACTTACTAACGACAACCACTTTTTTGGTTAACCAGTCTATAGTTTCTAATCCAAACATCAAATCCTCTAAGCCAGCACTCTGTCTTATTTGATCAGAATGATTATCAGCATACATTCTAGTATATGTCATGTAATCTTGAGTCATTTGTTTTTTACTTTCCTCATCAAGATTCATCGCATCCACATTTGCTTCAAGTGCTGCGTCAGCTAATGCTGCATCTTTAACTAAATCTTCAGTAGAAGCATAAAAATCATAAAGCGCAAAAGAATAGTCTCCTGCAAAAGCGTGTGCAAAAACACCTGCACCAGTAAGAGTTCGATCATCTGAAACTGATAGATTCATGAATTTTTCATGTAACTCTAAAAACTGATCAGACTCCTCTCTTGGAACTGTTACATAGGTAATATTAACAATCTGTGCAGACATTGCAAATCCGACACATAAGCATACTATTGTAATTAAATTTCTCATTTTAAATTGTTTTGTTGGTTATGTATTATCTTTTGATAGTTTTCTTAAATTGACTCCAGCTCGTTACTTTACCGTTAACAATGTGGTAATACTCATATATAATTTCTGAGTCAATTTCTGAGTCTGGACTGGAATTTTTTGACGTAAATTGAGCATTTACCCAATCCCCTGAGTCCATTGACGTAGCATCATCCCCGTCATCAGTAAGTGCCAAAGCAAAGGCATAATCGGTAGTCCATTCATAGTTGTTTCCTTCGGCTAAAGACTTAGCTACTTGGGCTTTAATTTTATCTACAAACTCTTGAGGACCTGTAGCAACAAAACCATCCGCAAAACTAAATGATGCCTCTTCGGCAATAAATGTTCTCATCGCATCATAATCTAATTTTGCCCAAGCAGCGTCTAATTGCTTAAAGACTTCCACAGCCTCAGAAGACCCCATTTTCACTTTATAATCAGCCCCTGTTAAAAAGCCGTTCGTTGAGACCTCACACGGAGGTGTTTGGTTACAAGATGTGAAAGTAATTGTGCAAAGTAATGCTAGAATTGAAGTTGCTTTTTTCATGAATATGTTAAATTGGTTAGTTCCAAAACTACATATATTAATTGTGTAATACAAGTTATTTGTATGTGTTGTGTGCTAAAAAAAATAGACAGCTTTAAAACATACAGCTTAGAAACGAAACGATTTCATAATAATTTATTTATATAGATTCCCAGATCTATTCTACAAACATAATAACCCATAAGTTGATATTTTAAATAGTGCTGAAATTAATGAATCGTTAACAACGTTTCAAGTAAAGTGTGTACGCTTTGTTTAAATAAGGATTAAGAAGTCTTATATAAAATAGACTGTACTCCACTAACTAAAAAACGCATGCTTAATTTAATGTTTTGAATGATATGGCAATTTTAACCAAACAACCGTAGTGAAGGCAAAATTGCAAAATATAAATTTTTTAGCTTATAATATCATCTAAACCTAATGTCGCAAAGCAACACCAATAGTGGGGACTTTAGTTTAGAACTTCTTTTGCCCCCTACGTAAACCTATCAGAAAATATAATTGCCAAAAGTACTAATCGAAGAGTATTAAGAGATTTTACAGTGGCCTATATATTTGTGATAACAGAAACTTTTTAAGTGTTATTTGGATAGTTTAAACGCGTTGCATTAATTTTTTCATATTTAATTCATACATTTAAAAATAATTTTAAAACTAGTCATATGGACAACGCATCAATTATAGCCCAACTTATCGTTTCAATTTCTGTTATTAGTGTTTGGGTGTTTAGATATGACAATATTGTTTTAGAATTTAAACAGTATGGTATTTCTGATCTTTTAAGAAATATTGTTGGGGCTTCTAAGATTTCCTTAGCAACTATTTTAATTTTAGGGATTTGGTATACAAAGCTTCTAGTGGTGTCGTCACTGCTAATGGCTTTTTTAATGATCTGTGCGCAGTTTTATCACATCAAAGTAAAAAACCCATTGATTAAATATGTTCCCTCTTTCTTTCTTTTGGTACTGTCCTTGTTTATCGCGGCCGTAAACTATGGTTTAGTCTAGCGAATGGATTTAAACATAGTTCTCCTAATTTTTTCAGCGGTTTCGTTTATTTTTTATGGTATCACCTCTTTTTTTTCCAAGAGAATGGTTTCCGAATATGCCCGCTGGGGATATAGCAAGCACCGAATTTTACTTGGATGTATGCAATTACTAGGCGGTATTGGTTTACTTATTGGAATTACCAATTCTACACTGCTTTCTGTAGCTTCTTTTTTATTAACGTTTATGATGATTACTGCTGTTTTTGTAAGAATTAAAATAAAGGATTCCTTAATAAACATGTTTCCGGCGCTATTTTATACTGCGCTCAACTTTATCATATTGTATAACTCACTGGTCTAACCAGAAAGTCTCTAATTGAACCCTGTGCTAAAGAAAAAACCTTCGATTTCTTGAAGGTTTAAAAGGTTAAAGTAGTATAGCGGTGATACTTGTGGAGCCAAGAGGCGTAAAATCGAACTATTTTAGGTTTGATTTAGCTATTTTTAAATGAAAAATAAGTTAACTTTCTACACAGCCATTCCAATGGTCCGAATTGGTTTTTTTTTAAAACTAAAGGAGAAACTATTAAAATTAGTACCCATACAGCAATTACAACAAGGAAATGCTGCAATCTGTCAAGCGTACCGAAAAGCCCTAATCCATGGCCATTAAAAATATTGATTGTAGCCTTCTAAACCAGCACCAATTGTGGGGTTCATACACGCCATACTGATTTGAGAAAAAGATGTGATATTCATAATCAGAATTCCTAAAACAGCAAATCCACGTATCAAGTCGAGCGAATGAATTCTGTTTTTTAAGTTAATAGGCTGGGATAAACTTGACATTATTACTTGTATTTATATTTTAGTTGTTATTTTAATCAACATCAATTAATGTTATGTTACTTTTGCTTAGGTCTGCACATGACGAATATAAATAAAAATTAAACCATCTAAAATGAAACATTTCTTTACCTTTTTAGTTACGTTATTCCTAACGCTAAACACTTTTGGTCAAGTAGTTGTAAACAATGAAAACCCAGATGGTTCTGTAGCCTTTAAAAAGGAAACTACAGAAACAATACAAGTAGCAGAAACCACATTTACGAACCCAGTTTTAAAAGGGTTTTATCCAGATCCAAGTATTTGCAATGTTAATGGGAATTATTATATGATTAACTCAACATTTGCATATTTTCCAGGAATTCCTATTTTTAAAAGTGATGATTTAATAAACTGGAAACAAATAGGAAATGCTTTAGACAGGTTAGAACAATTAGATTTAGAAGGTTTAAGAGTTTCAAGAGGTGTTTTTGCGCCTGCAATTTCTTATCATAACGGAATGTTTTATATTGTTAATACAATTGTTGGGGGTAAAAACAATTTTATTATTTCTGCTTCTAATCCTGCAGGACCTTGGTCTAATCCAACTTGGTTGCCTAAAGTAGAAGGTATAGATCCTTCTATGTTTTTTGATGAAAATGGGAAAACCTATGTTGTTTTTAATAGCAACCCTCCTAATAATTCACCAGAATATGATGGGCATAGAACTATTAAAATTATAGAATTAGATGTAAAGAATCTAAAAACAGTTGGTGAATCAAAAATAATTATAGATAAAGGCGCAAAACCAGAGGATAAACCAATTTGGATTGAAGGACCACATATTTACAGTAGAAATGGGTTTTATTATTTAATGGCTGCAGAAGGCGGTACAGCAGAAGATCATTCTGAAGTTGTTTTTAGAAGTAAAAATATTTTAGGACCTTATAAAAGTTATGAAAACAATCCAATTTTAACACAAAGACATTTAAATTCTGATAGAAAAAATCCAATTACATCAACAGGGCATGCAGATATTTTAGAAGATAAATTTGGCAATTGGTGGGGTGTTTTTTTAGGATGCAGACCTTATGATAAAAATGATCATTTTAATACAGGTAGAGAAACTTTTATGGCGCCAGTAAAATGGATTGATAATTGGCCTGTTTTTGATTTAGAAGGAGATGTAGTAAAAGATAAATATACCATTACTGTTGATAAACTGATTCACGATTTTAGTGGAATAAACAATACATTCAAAGATGATTTTAATAATGAAAAGCTTGGGTTTGATTGGTTGTTTTTAAGAACGCCAAAAGAAAAATGGTATTCACTTTTAAAAGGAAAATTAACGATAAATACAAGATCTGAAACTACTTCTGGTACATCAAATCCAAGTTTTATTGGGTACAGACAAAAACATTTGTTTGGTAATGTTAGTACAAAATTATCTTTTAAAACAACTTCAGAAAATGAAAAAGCAGGTTTAATTGCATTTCAAAATGAAACCCATTATTACTATTTGTGTAAAAGTATTAAAAGCGGAAAACCAATTGTTCAATTATTAAAATCGAATGAAAATAGTACTGAAGAAATTGCTTTAGCATCAATTGTAGAAACAGATACTATCACTTTTAAAATAGGAGCAAAAGGAAAATATTATAATTTTTCCTATTCAATAAATGGTAAAGACTGGATTTTTTTAAAAGAAAGCGTAGATGGAACTTTTTTAAGTACAAAAAAAGCACGTGGATTTGTAGGAACTATTTATGGAATGTACACAACTTCATCAGGAGAAAAAAGCACAAACAAAGCTGTTTATCATTGGTTTGAAAACAAAAATATAGATTAAGTCTTAACTAGAATCTAACCCACAACTCTTGGACAAATGTAGGGTTTTTTCTGATCTGGCTTCAAAGGTGTATAAGTTGCAGGAAATGTTGCTGATAAATAACTTTTTTAAATCAGTAGAATAATATTCCTGAAGTTTGTTGTCTATAACCAAGCTACAGAAAGCTATGGGACATTCGTCTATAAATGTGTCTCTGACTTACTTAAGAGGCTTAGAAATACCTGAATTGAAGGAAGAAGATATTTTCACAACTAATTATCTTCAAGAATAAAAAGTTATTCTCAAGAATAATTTTGTGGAGCCCATAGGAGTGAAGTTACACTATTTCAATGAAGATTTAGATTCTTTTACAACTTATTATCTTCAAGAATAAAAAGTTATTCTCAAGAATAATTTTGGAGCCAAAGGGAGCGAAGTCGAACTATTTTGGGAATAATTTAAAAAGCCTTTGCGGTTGTTTTTAGATAACACGTCCAATCAAATTATGCTCCAAAATAGATTGAGATTGAGAATGAAATTCGCAAAGGCTTATAATGAATGACTAATTCAGGAATTTATTAATTATGTCTCTAATTTCTTTATTGCTTGAACTAACTTCTAAACCAAATAAATATTGGTATAGTCTTTTCCCATCAACTTTTTGTTTGAAATTTAGCTTGTCATGCGTTGAATATATACGAGCCCACTCATTTCGAACTTTGCTCCATTTTGTTTGGTTTTCTTCCCACCACTTTATAGCAGCAGTACATTTTATATTACTTTTTTTCGTGTATGTGTTATACCCTTTTTCCTCAGCGAGTATTTTATCTTCTGACCTATCTTTTCTTATTACTTTTAGGTTATCTTGTTCATGTAGCCATCCGTTTTTTGTAATTTGAATATTATTTCCTCTAACAGTAACATTGTAATCACTTCTTTTGGAATATTCTCTTCTTGGAAGTGGAGCGTCTGTTGTATTTTTCCAGTACCGATTACCATCAATATGAACCCATGAAGCTGAGCCTGAGTATCTAGGACTGTCATCTACTTGATATACTTTTTGGGCCCATTGACCTTTTACTTCCTTTTTTGAAATATTATTTATATTCCAAGTATTATTTGCCACAAAATCGAGTGTTTTTTCACTTTCATATTCCCAATCTTGTCTCCAATGCTTAATAACCATGGAATCATTTATAATTAATAAATGTTGAATGCTAAGTTCATTTTTTTCATCAAGTATTAGTGTAGCCCATTCTAAAGCTTTTGTCTTATAATCTTTCGATTCAACGTAATCTCCTTTTGGAGAAAATGTCTCTGAATATTTAAATTCAATCTCAAAACATCCACACATTTCTTTAATGGCTTCTCGATCTAGTTTCTTTTTACTTTGAGCATTTATATGAGTACACAACAGTATAATTAGACTCAATACAATCGTTTTTAACTTCTTTTTCATTTTTTATTTTTTTAGTATTCTTATTTAGATTAAATAAAAATAATATATATTTGCTGCAAATTTAATTAAGAATGATTCTAAATAAAAGTTTTTTAACGTTTTATTTTATTTTATTTTTCACTATGTATTCCTTTTCTCAAGGAATACAAGTAGATTCTATTAATCCAGTAAAACTTGAGCAAGTGTTTGTAACAGCAACTCGAACGAATCGTTTTATATCCACTCTACCACTTCCGGTACACATAATTTCTAAGCGTGATATAGAGCAAGCTAATTCCGTTAGACTAAATGACATCCTGAACGAGCAAACCGGTCTAATTACAGTAAATGATTATGGAGGTGGCGAAGGAATTCAAATGCAAGGGCTTGATTCACAATACACTTTAATACTTGTAGATGGCATGCCTTTAGTAGGGCGTCTTGCTGGAACATTAGACATTAAGCGGCTAACAACCGCTAATATTAAAAAAATTGAAGTCGTTAAAGGCGCTTCATCTAGTCTTTATGGTAGTGACGCAATGGGAGGGGTTATTAATATTATTACCGAGAACCCAGAAAAGGGCTTTAATGTGAAGTTAAATTATAGGCTTGAAACCTTTAGTACTGAAGATATGTCAGCGGTACTAAATTATAAAAAAGCCAAGTTTGGATGGCGGGCTTTTTTAAATAAATACAGTAGTAACGGTTTTGATTTAAACCCAAAAACTGAACTAAAAACAGTAGATCCTTTTGTTAATTACACATTTAACCTAAAGACGGAGTATGCCTTTTCTAAACAGTCTAATTTTTATCTATCCCTTAAGTATTTTAATCAAAATCAAGACTATAACGCATCTGCAATTTTGAGAGGGGAAAGTAGCATAAACGAATGGAGTTCAAATCTTAAATTTACACGTGAGTTTAATGTTAAATTAAGCGCTTATTTTGAGTTTTATGCAACGGTATTTAAAACAGATAACTATTTAATAAACTCTGAAAATGGGACTTTTTTTGATAGTAATTATTTTGATCAACAATTAATCCGACCAGAACTCAGAGTTCAATATAAATTCAATGAGGTCAATGAATTAATTGGGGGAATTGGGTATAGTCACGAATCTTTGGACCGCACTAATTTTAGTGTTCAGCCTGAATTTAACGCTCCCTATGTGTATTTGCAATATGACAGTAATCTAACAAATGATATTAATATGATTATTGGGGCTCGCTTTGATAGTCATAATAAGTACAGGTCTCAATTCAGTCCAAAAGCAGCGGTCAGATATAGTTTAAATAAAAAATGGTCTCTTAAAGGGTCTGTTGGATATGGCTTCAAAGCTCCGGACTTTCGACAATTATTTTTTGATTTCACTAATTCTACTGTTGGGTATACTGTTTTAGGATTTAATGTTGCTAATTCTGCGCTAGCTCAATTACAATCCCAAGGAGAAATAGCGACTCTAATTATCTCTCCTTCAGATCTAAAAAACACATTAAGTCCCGAAAATTCCATAAGCACTAATATTGGCGTTGATTATAAACTCTCACCAAAATTGAATTTTAAAGTCAACTTTTTTAGAAATAATATCAATGACCTAATAGATACCCGAGTTATAGCAAATAAAACGAACGGACAAAATGTGTTTAGTTACTATAATGTCAACAAGGTTTATACTAGCGGTTTTGAGATTGATGGGAAATGGAAGCCGTTAAATCAGCTTAAAATTACTGGGGGATATCAGTTATTGTTTGCAAAAGATAAAGAGGCTGAAGCGGCATTTGAAAAGGGAGATGTTTACGCAAGAAAAGATCCAGTATCACCAGCATTTCAACTAAAAAAAGAGGACTATTTTGGGTTGTTCAACAGGTCTAGACACATGGTGAATTTAAAACTGTATTATATGTTACCTAAATGGAAGGCTTTTGCAAATGTTCGTCTTACTTATAGAAGTAAATATGGACTATTAGATAGTAATGGGAATAATTACCTAGATGTTTATGATGACTTCGTAGAGGCTTACTCAATTCTTGATTTTTCTATTAATAAAACCTTTTACACTAATTACTCATTAAATATTGGGATTGACAACCTCTTTAATTTCACAGACCCACAGAATATTAGCAATATTCCGGGTCGAATTATATATGCAAAACTTAATATTAATCTTTAAATAAATAACAATGAAAACAATGAAAACAATTCAATTCATAATCTTAATCGCATTATTTACAGGATTTAGTTCCTGTAGTAATGATGACGATGAACCTTTAGTGGCAGTGGAATCTCAAACCATCACTAACCTACAAGCTCAGCAAGCTGGTGGTCAAGGACAGCCTATTTCAGGAGCGTTTGCTAAATTTGATTTCTTAACAGGCCAAACAACAGAAAGCGACTCTGATTGGGATATAGCCTTTAGAGGAACTTCTATCATTGTAAATGGAGGCACCTCTTTGGGAACTATTGACGAGCCCGAGAGAACTGGTGAAGGAGCTGCCTATATAGCATCGGGCACAATGGCGTCTGTGATGGAAGTAACTCAGGACTTATTTGTGCAAGATTCTGATACTGGATATGCAATTACCACCGGAAGTGGAAACGGTTGGTACTCTTATTCTGGGGCTCCTACATACTTAATAACGCCTATTCCAGGGAAAATTTTAGTATTTAAAACTAGAGATGGACGTTATGCGAAGGTGGAGATCCTTAGCTATTATGAAAATGCTCCTTCAGAACCTAATGCGTTTACAGATACGTCTCGTGTTTATACTTTTAACTATGTTTATCAGCCTAATTTTGGCATAACAACTTTCTAAAATGAAAAAATCAATTAGTATTACTTTGATTGTTCTTAGACTTTTTTTAGGAGGTGTTATGATTGCTGGCGGAATTGGGAAGTTTCTAAAGCCTTTACCATCTCCTACAGAAATATTACAAAAAGCTGAAAGCTATACTTCTCCAAATGATACGCAAACATTACAGAAAATACTTTATATAAGTGGTTCAAAACAGACCGGTTACTTTTGGGAATTATTAGGCGTTTGTGAGTTACTATTTGGCTTACTTTTGGTAATCCAAGGTACAGGCTTTGTAGGTGCTTTACTTTTGCTTCCAATTACGTTAAATATATTTCTCTTTCATTTGTTTTTGGAGCCTGAAAAGGTTGGAGAATTGGTTCAATGGGTACTATTTTTAATTATAAATATAGTATTAGTGCTTCATGAAAGAAGTAAATGGAAACACTTGTTGTGGATCAAGCCTATTTAGAGATTACTATTTTGATATTAAAATGTAATAAAAAAAATCTTATTCTTGGATATAAACGATGAGGATATGCCATCGACAACGTACAGTAAATTCTATATGGCTGAAATTAAAGGAGTGAATAATGAAAATTTAATAAAAGAGTCTTGGAAATAGATAGAATTATTAATAACCGAAGAGCCGTGTATCCTAATCAGTTTCAAGTAGGAGATATTAGCGAGAATACCATTAAGCTATTATTGCAAAATGCTAATATGGCACCTACGCACAAAATGACTCAGCCTTGGTTTTTTAAGGTTTTTAAGAATA